>Ga0187892_10002809_pt1 | contig 33516 bp, 19 predicted proteins | sample MA1701073metaG_FD_139345 | JGI IMG/M metagenome (GOLD analysis project Ga0187892, IMG submission 139345) | Bio-ooze microbial communities from a basaltic lava cave in the Kipuka Kanohina Cave System on the Island of Hawaii, USA - MA170107-3 metaG ... | reverse complement strand
CGAGACGATGAGCTGGCCATCGGGACTGAACGCGCAGCCACTCACAGAAGACGAATGACCTTCGAGCGTGCGCAGCATTTCGCCCGTCATCGCATCCCAGACTTTGAGCGTCCAGTCATCTAAAGCCGAGACGATGAGCTGGCCATCGGGACTGAACGCGCAGCCACTCACAGAATCCGAATGACCTTCGAGCGTGCGCAGCATTTCGCCCGTCATCGCATCCCAGACTTTGAGCGTGCTGTCCCAGGAAGCCGAGACGATGAGCTGGCCATCGGGACTGAACGCGCAGCCAATCACAGAAGACGAATGACCAACGAGTGAGCGCAGCATTTCGCCCGTCATCGCATCCCAGACTTTGAGCGTGCTGTTATATGAAGCCGAGACGATGAGCTTGCCATCGGGACTGAACGCACAACCGTTCACCCAATCCGAATGCCCTTCGAGTGTGCGGATCAAGGCTGGATGCGGCAGATCGGGCAACCCGGATTGCGGCGTGACATAGGGGCGACCGAGGTTTTGCGCCAGGTCTTTCAGCGTCGTCGTCAAATCGGCCAGATGATGCAATCGAGCCAGCATCGTTGATTCGATGTCGCGCCGGTTGTCGCAATGGTTGATGAGGTGCGACGAGACCGAAATTCCTCGCCGCAACGTGCGCAGCGGGTCGTCGGCTGGCGCGATCTTTTCGGCCTTGAACAGATCGTTTTCGACCGCGTGTGATTTACGCAAAAAAGTCTTCTTCGCCAGGTAGCGCCAGTCTTTCACCGTCGCCACCAACTCTTCGCCGCGACCCGCTTCGATCAGGTGGTCGGCCAGATGATCCCAGAGATAGCGGTCGTCGTTCGGCGTCTCGGCCCAACCGGCGTCGGGGCGATGAGCGTCGAGCAGTTGGTCGTTGAGCGCGGTCAGGTCGGCTTTTCGCTCATCGCGCAGGAACGTGCGGATGACGTCGTGCAGGCGGATGGTTCGCACACCCAGATCGAAACTGTGCAGCAGCGAGAATTGGTTCATCCGGTCGCACAACTCTTCAGTATCCAGATCGTCCAATCCCCAATACTTTTCCAGCGTCGCCAGCGGCACGTGGACATCTTCTGGAAAGACAGCCAATAGGGAAAAACGCTCGCGTTCTTCGGCGGCCAGTTGATCCAGGCTGACGCGCAGTGTCATCTCAGCAGCCTGGCTGCGTTCGATTGGGTTGCGGTCGTCGAAGGCTTTCAGCCCGCGTTTGTCCAGCGCGCGGTTGGCGTAGGCGATGGCGTTGAGCAGCGTATCGCCCGATTTGACTCGATTGCGCAGCACGCCATTGGCCAGCTTCAACAGCAGCGGCCATTCGCCGAGCCGCGCGGCTAGTAACTTCAATGCGGCGTCCACTCCCTCACGGTCGTGGTACTGCGCGGCGTCCACTCCCTCACGGCCGTGGTACTGCAACTCCGCGCCGAGGAGCGCGACGGCTTCGGGTTCACGCATCGCATCCACTTTGACCTCGGCGGCGCGGTCGGGCAGCGTGTTCGGATTGCGCGTGGTGATCAGACGGGCCGAGCGCGCGCCGCCTTGCATAAACGGGCGCAGGTGGTCGCGGTTCCAAACGTCGTCAATGACGATCAGGAGGTCGCGGTCGGCCAGCAGTTCTTTCAAACGCGCGATGGCGGCCTCTGTGTTGGAGAAGCCGGGACGTTCGCCGCTCAGGGTTTGGATGAAATCTTCCACGCGCCCGGTCAAGTCGCCGGGATTTTCGCCGAGCGTCACCCACAGGATGCCGTCGTCGAAGGCTTCTTGAATTCGCTCGTCGTGGCAGAGGGCTTTGGCGATGGTCGTTTTGCCGTAACCGCCCGCGCCTCGCAATGCGGCGGTGATGGCCACCGGCTCTTCGCGGTTCTGGTCGAGCAGCAGCGCGACGAGTTGGTCGAATTCGTTCGGGCGCTGGACGAAACCTGCGGGCAGGTCTTCGACCATAAACGGCACGCGCCGAAGGTCGGGCGTTTTGTTCAGGTCGTTGAGGAACTTCTGCCATTCGGGGCCGAAGCTTTTGCCTTCGAGCGAGCCGAGGTCGTAGAAATGCTGATCGCGCATCCAGCGTGGCAGACTGTTGAAATCCAGATTGGGCGAGCCTTTGACCCAGCCTTTGATTGGATAGACGCAGACGCCTTGCTGCCGGGCGTAGCGCCACTCTTTGCGGACGATCTCGGACTTCAGCGCGTTCGGCGTCACGACCAGCGCCATAAACTGCACGTTGTCCAACGCCTCGGTGATCTGCAACCACCAATCGCGCCCGCCTTCCAGGGCTACGAGATCCTGCCAGAGCTTGATCTGCTGTTTTTCCAGTCGCTGTCGCAGCCGGTGGGCAAACGCTTCGCCATCGCTGCGGGCGTAGGAGATGAAGACGCCTGAACGTTGTTGGGCGGAGCGGGGATGATGGCGATGAGGGTATGCCATTGATTATGAATGCGCATCTCTACACAACGGCGGGCAGATGTTGGGCGAACGCTTCCAGCGACTCGCATTGCGCAGCCTGCCGGAGCAGTTCCTCCAATATTTCGAGATCGCCAATGTGATTGATGATTTCGGCGATTTCAGCAGGCACTGCGCCGAAGCGGACTTTGAGCACTTCACTGATCGCGGAGCGCAATGTTTCAATCTGGCTCTTCTTCATCGCCATGCGTTCCCAACTTGTCACGTACTTCTTACCCATTTCTGTGTCCTCCTTTTCGAGGGTTTCTCTGAGTTCCAGTTCCTTATCTTCCGGCAAAGAGAGTTCCCAATCAATGAAGCGCAGCAGGTCGAACACTTCCTGGCGCAAATCCTTTTGTCCGCGCAGCAGCCGGATCAATTCCAGTTTGGCCTGCATTCGCGCGTTCGGGCTGCGGCGTGTTTCCAGCGCCTTCAAATGCGCCAGTGTGACGATTGCGAATGGGTTGTGGCTGCGGCGCAATCGCTTTTCCTGCCCGCGGTAATCCAACAGCTTGACGGCTGGGAAGCGCAGATTCATTTCCGAACCGAACACCGCGTAGCCGAATTCGCTCGGTCGCCATTCCGAGTGCGAGTCGCTCAGAATCACCAGACTCGCTACCGGATGGTCGTAGCGGTCGAACAAACGGCAGTTGCAGATGAAGACCCGTTTGGCGAATGACAGGTCGCGCTGCCCCTGCACTTCGATGTGGATCAGCACCCACAACTCGCCGCCCCGCTTGAGGTAGACGCGAACGAGTTTATCTACTGTACGGCGGCCCTGCTCGGCTTGCCGCGTGATCTTCTGCAATTCCTTGTCGAGGAACTCGAAGCTTTTTTCCCAGGCGATCAACCGGTGCGCCCGCGGAAAGAAGAAGGCCATGAATCGCTCGAAGAATCGTTCGATGATCTCTTTCCATGGACTGTCATAATCTTCGCGCGTCGTCACGTCCATCGTGTTTGGCGCCTCCTCGATTGTAATCCAACAACTTACCAATAAACGACGAAGAAATTGTTGTCGAGAAAATCGTGCTTCTCGACGCGCTTGAATCCGGCGGCGCTCATCCACCCGTCGAGAGTTTCCACCGTGTAGATCATCTTCTCGTGGCCGGCGGGCCAATCCTTGCTGAAGTCAAGGATGGCGATGCGCCCGTCGGGCTTCAGGTACTTTTTCAAACCTTTTAGGTACGCCGCTTGGTTCCCGATGTGGTGCAGCGTGTCAATGATCACCATCAAGTCAACCGGCTCCGGCAGCTTCGGATCGGCTTCTGTGGCGAGGATGGTTTTGACGTTCGCCAGCTTCTGTTCCTGCGCGGTCTTTTCGACGTGCTTGAGCAGTTCCTGGTCAATATCAATCGCATAGACCATCCCCTTGTCGCCAGCCTTCTTGGCCAGAGGGCGTGTGAACACTCCCGATCCTGCGCCGATGTCCGCGATGCGCTGGCCTGGTTTGACGTTCAGAGATTCGATCACGCGGGTGACCTGCAAGCCTTCGAGGCGGCGCTCCGATTCGAGCAGCTTGATGTACTCGTCCGGCGTGCGGCCGCCGCGTGATTGGCCCTGCGGTTGTTGTTGCGCCGATGCGATGAGCAAAGGCAGAGTGAGAAGGACAGAGAGTAACGATTTTTGTATCTTCATAAATTTCCTTCCGAACTTTGAGGTTCCGGTTTGATCGTTGGCGAATCAGCGACCCAGCCGAGCGCGCGGCCTGCGTGATAAATCGCCAGCCCGGAAACTATCGTGATCAATGCAGCGCCAGTCGGGATGGGTTGCTCTTGCAGAGTTTGAGTCCACGAGAAGATCACGATGAGAATGAAAATGGCGGGCGTGAACGGATAGCCCGGAACGCTGAAATGACGCGCGGGATCGGGTGGGGCTGTGCGCCGGACTAGATAGACCGATGCGATGGTGAACGCCGAAACCAGCATCAATCCCGATCCGACGTAAATCAGCAGTTTCTCGAACGCGCCGGTCAACGCCATGATCGCTGCGACGATTGCTTGCGTGAACGTGGCGATGATCGGGACGTGGCTGCGCGCGCCCAACCGGCTGAAGATCGAAGGCGCCAAGCCGTCGCAGGCCATCGCCCAATAAACGCGCGGCCCCGAAGCCGTCCAGGCGCTGATCGCTCCGAGGATCATCACAGTGATGATGGCGCTCACCACCAGTCCGCCCGAAACGCCAAACAGCCGTTCTGCCGCTTCTTTGCCGACCGAAATCTGCGCCTGCCAGGTGTCGGCGGACAGCGCGTAAAAGAAGAGCAGGTTGAGCGCGAGGTAAAGAATCGCCACCGTCAGCGTGCCGCCGATCAACGCTCGTGGCAACGTGCGGCGCGGTTCGGTGACTTCGCCTGCCAGATAAGCCGCCGCGTTCCAGCCGCTGTAAGCGAAGCTGACCTGGATCAGCGCCACCCACCACAACCCGGTCGCCTGCGAACCTTGAGTGACGCCGCTCCAATCGCCACGCCCGGTCGAGACGCCTGCCACCACCAAAATCACGATTGCGCCGACAGTCATTGCAGCCAGCGTGGTTTGCAATCGCCCGCTGGGACGCACGCCGATTGAATGAGCGAACGCCAGCAGCAACGGCAGCAACGCGGCGACGGCGGAACCTTGCGTGATGCCCAGCCCGTCAATCAACGGCGCGTTCGCGTTCCAGCCCGGCGCAAGTTGAGAAAAGTATGCGACCGCGGCCAGGCACGAAGCGGCTGTGGGCGCGGCGAATCCGGCGAAGAATGTGATCCATCCGCCGACGAATCCCCACTGACGCCCGTAGATGTTGGCCAAATACTGATACTCGCCGCCGGCTTTGGGCATTCGAGTCGAAAGTTCCGCGTAACAGAACGCGCCGCAGAGCGCCAGCACCGCTCCTGTGACCCACACGCCCAAAGCCGCAACGCCATTGCCTGTCGCCGCTCGCACAAAAGCCGGCACGGTGAAGATGCCGGTGCCGATCATGCTGGTGATGACAAACGCCGTCGCGCCCCAAACGCTCAGAGCGCGCCGCAACCCCGTTTCTTTAGTTTCCTGTTTATTGTTCATCTTGTTATTCGCCGATCAGTTTGTGGTAACGCCCCATCCAGTAGGGCAGGAGAAAGAATGCGCCGTCGTCTTCACTGCGTCCGCCGTTGCCGCCGTCAATTCGATAAGGATTCCCATTCCACTTCATCACGGGCAGTTCGTCGTAGGGCAAGACGATCAACGCCTGCTTGCGCCCGAAACGATCCGCCAGCGAATCCATCGGCACGTCGAGCCGGTACGAATTGGTGACAGTCCACGAGATCAAATCCATCGGAATCTCGCGCAGCGTGCGCAAAGCTTCTTCGCGGTCGAACTCCTTCTTGCCGCTCCCCGCCGCGTAGATGAAATTCCAGAGCGGGTTGCGTTCGGGACGTTCGACCTGCCAGGCGCGGTCGAGCGATTGGATGTAAACCTCGCGCAGTTTCGGATCAGTTTCGTAATTGAGCAGCGGATAGTACGACAGGAAAGCCAATTCGTCATCCGAATGGTTGACGTGGCCTGGGTAATTGATCTTCTGGTTGCGAAGCAGCAGGTGGTAACGATGCCTGTTGATCAATTCGTTGTAGGCGTCGAGGTATCGCTGGCTGCCGGTGATGTGATGAGCCACGCGCAGGTGCGAAAGCAGGTGCAGGGCGCGCAAGCCGGTCTCGTCCGGGTCCGACCAGATGTCTTCCGGCGCCCACCAGCCCCAGCGCGTGCGTTTGCCGTCAACATCAATCAGTTGGTAATTGTTGTTGAGGATGTGGTCGGTGATGCGGGTGATGACGGCGCGTATTTTTTGCTTCTCGGCTTCGTCGGCGACCAGATCGTAATAAACCACGTAGCCGAAGTAATGGCCGACAATCTCGTCAGAGCTGGTGTCGCCTTTCCAACGCCACTGGCCATCGGCGGTCGTGTGCCACTCGCCGTCGCGGGGTTGAACATCTTCGCCGATTTTGATGAACGAGCGGGCAGGGAAGCCGGGGATGCCGGTGATCTCTTCCAACCGCAGCATCGCCTCGAAGCCCTGTCGGGCGTTGGCGCGCGCGTCAGCTTCTTTGGCGACTGCGTACCGGAACGCCTCCGCCGCGATGTACATCTGTGTCCAGAGTCCGTCGTTGTCGGAAGAGACCATCTGGTTGCTGGAAAGATCGCCGGGGACGCGCAGGTGCGAATCGGCGGTTAATCCATGGCGGACGTGACGGGCGCGGATGCGCTCGACGAAGACTTTCGACTTTTCGGTGAGCGTCATCGGCTTGTATTCGATGCGGCTGTAACCTTTTGGAGTTTCGATCCAGACCACGTCGCCGCTCTCGCTCCCGATGCCGGTAACGCGGTCGTCCGGCAGCCACCGGGCGCCGGCGAAATATTCAAGCGGGTTGTTCTGCCCAGTGTGGAGAAATAAGCCACGATCTGCGCCGATCCAGATAATCGGCGGCTTTTCGACGACCGCGACCTTGATCACGTCGTAAGGGAGAGGGAGATGAGCGGGAATGCGCGGGCGATCTTGCGGACGAGTCTTCCTGATCATCCTGACGCGCCCGCGAGTCATCTGCGCGAACTCGGACGCTGTGTGAAATGTGCGGATCTTTTGCCGGTAGACGGCAGTTTGCTGCTCCTGGCCAAAAGCGCCGGACGCCGCGAAAAGACAAAGGCACAGACGAAGAGCTGTCTTCGACTGCGCCTTTGCGATTGCACAAAGGCTCCTGATTGATTGCATGCAATTCCTCCGTTGAAATGTGGCGTATCTTAGCCGAATTTGTGGAGAGACTGCATGCCATCAAGGCTGGAGAAACGATTTCGCGATTAATTGATCGGGTAGTACCGGTTCAGTTTAATGATCGCCAGGCCAGGTTTGCCTCCGATGATGGAAATGGCGCTGCTGGTTTTGGTCAGCGTCGCTTCGATGAAATACGCCTTTTGGTTGAAGTCGAACGACCAGAAGGGATAAGGACTGCCAACCCCGTAGGTCTGGTAATTCGGCGAGGCCAGGGTTGCGTTGCTATCGAATGTGAGCAACAGCGCCGTCAGGCCGGTGTAAATATCCTGTTCGTAGAGTCGGACTTGAACCCGCGCCCAGTCGCCGTCGTCGCGGAACCTGACGGCCATGCCGAGATGCGAGCCGGGCGCAAACAGCCCGTCCACGGCGGTGACGTTATAACGGATCATCGCGGTCGTGGTCACAGTCGGCAGGACAATCTGCGCATTCGCCTCCGCTTGCGCAGTGGTCGTGGGCGGCAGAATTTCCGGGAAAGCGACGACGCTGCCGCTGAAGACGAGCTTGTTGGCGTCCGCCTCGTCCACGGTTCCCGCGGATCCGACCGTCGTCCAGGCTTTGCGGTCGACGAAATCGTCGGCCAGCACGCCCGTCGAAGTTGTAAGTAAAGTGGAAAGCGCGATGGTCAGGGCGAGCAGCCAACTGAACGCTTTCGATCTGTTTCGATTGAACTTCATAAAAACCTCCGAAATTAAATCTGTTTGGCGAGCGATGGCTGCTCGGGGATGGGCTACCACAATGGCTGAGAACGATTCTCAACGGCGCTCATTCGTATAAGCGAAATCCGGAGGAGAAAACTGCAGATGTTTTTTGGCCCGATCGAAAAAGGTGATTTTCATCGATCAACCTATCACCCAGTCTCGTCCAGACACTCCCTTCGTTCCCAGTCGCCGGGGTCAACGGGTCTTGAGCAACGTATAGCTTGCCCTTGTCATAATGATAAACATTCTCCCCCGACCTCCTTGGGCCTTCTCCATGGGGCTCGCTCACGGCAAGGATGACGGATACCTTACGGCGCTGGAACTCGCCGGGCTGAACTTGTGGGGCACGAAGCTAGTCGTGCTTTCGGCTTGCGATACTGGCGTTGGTGAAGTGAAAAACGGAGATGGTGTATATGAACTGCGCCGGGCTTTGGTATTGGCCGGGTCTGAAAGCCAGGTGATAAGCTTGTGGGATGTTGATGACAGCGCCACAAAGGAACTGATGACAACTTACTACGAGGCATTGCAACGTGGTAAGGGGCGAAGTGAAGCGCTGCAACAGGTGCAATTAGCGATGCTCAAAGACAAGATGCGCAATCATCCTTTCTACTGGGCAAGCTTTATCCAGTCGGGGCAATGGAAGAATCTGAGGGGAATTGCGCCGGAGAACAAACCCACTGCGGAACTGAAGAATCGCTGGAATCGCGTGAGAAAATAACCATTAGAAGACGCGCCGCTGGCATTTCTACTGGTTAAAGAGCTGTGTGACCTCGCTGTCCGTAAGCGCCCTGTTATACAACCTTACCTCGTCGACAAAGCCTAAAAACGGCAGCGCAAAGGAACCGGAATTGTAGTCTCCGCCAACCACCAGGCCGCGCGTGTCGAAGCTGATTGACCGCGTCGCGGTCACGCGCAGCGTCCCGTTGAGATAGAGTTTTTTGCTCGTCCCACTCCAGGTCGCGACCACGAAATGCCAGGCGCCTGTCGCGGGAGCGGCGATGCTGTCAAAATTCTGAGAGCTTCCGCCGGAGGAGGTAAAGGACAAACCGCTGCCGGCGAATTCCAGTTGCCAGGTGTTGAGCGTGCCGGTACCGAAGGGTTTGGCGGCAATCGAACCGGAATTGGTTGTGGCGCGATACCAGAAGGCGACGGTGAAGCCGGTGGTGGTGTTGATTGAGGCGGAGTAGGGGATGTCGACGCGTCTGGAACCGGAGGTGAATTGGAGGCATCCGCCGAATTTGCAACTGGCGCCGGTGGCGCGGACGGGGCTGTTGACGAGCGTGCCGTGATTGCCATTGCCCGAACTATCGGTGGCGGTAGCGCCGGTCGTCTCATCGAGTTTCCAGTGGCCGACCAGACCAGCGGGTTGCGTTGGCGCGGCGGTAGTAAAAGTGAAATCAGCCGAGACCGCTTCATTGCCCGCCGCGTCCCGCGACCTCACCCGGTAGTGATAGAGCGTGCTCGCCGTCAAACCGGTCAAAGCCTGAGTATGCGCTGTGACCAGCGCCGCATTGAGTGTGGTCAAACTGCCGTAAGCCGTCGTCAATCCATACTCGACCTGAGTGGTAGACGCTTCATTGGTCGTCCAACTGATCGTCGCGCCGCTGGTAGTAATTGCGCTGCTTGTCACTCCGCTGACCACCGGCGGAGTGGTGTCCGGCGGCGCGGCGGTTGTGAAGGAAAAGTCAGCCGAGATGGCTTCATTGCCAGCCGCGTCTCGCGACCTCACCCGGTAGTGATAGAGCGTGCTCGCCGTCAAGCCAGTCAAAGTCTGAGTGTGAGCCGTGAGCAGCGTCGGATTGAGTGTCGTCAGATTTCCATAAGCTGTCGTCAGCCCGTACTCGACTTGAGTCGTGGCTGCTTCATCGGTCATCCAACTGATCGTCGCGTTGCTCGCGGTAATCGCGCTGCTCGTCACCCCGCTGATCACCGGCGGCGTGGTGTCGGGAGGCGCGGTCGTCAAGGTGAAATCAGGTGAGACGGCTTCATTGCCCGCCGCGTCTCGCGACTTCACCCGGTAGTGATAGAGCGTGTTCGCGCTCAACCCTGACAAAGTCTGGGCGTGAGCCGTGACCAGCGCCGCATTGAGCGTCGTCTGGCTCCCATAGCCCGTCGTCAGCCCGTACTCAACCTGAGTCGTGGCTGCTTCATCGGTCGTCCAACTGATCGTCGCGCCGCTCGCGGTGATTCCGCTGCTCGTCACTCCGCTGATCACCGGCGGTGTGGTGTCGGGCGGCGCGGCGGTCGTGAAGGTAAAGTCAGCCGAGGTCGCTTCATTGCCCGCCGCGTCCCGCGACCTCACCCGGTAGTGGTAGAGCGTGCTCGCCGCCAAGCCAGTCCAAGTCCGGGTGTGAGCCGTGACCAGCGTCGAGTCGAGTGTCGTCAGGCTCCCATATGCTGTCGTCAGCCCGTACTCGACCTGAGTCGTGGCTGCTTCATCGGTCGCCCAACTGATCGTCGCGTCGCTCATTGTGATCCCACTGCTCGTCACTCCGCTGATCGCAGGTGGAATCGTGTCCGGCAACTCCCTGAATTCGGCTGTGTAGGTGGTGTTGACCCCGGGGGTAGTGATGTTATGAGTTTGCGCTCCGCCATCGGACCACGACACAAACTCGTACTGACGGCCATTCACCGTTTGTGGCGAAGGAGCGCCGATGCTGCGGATGAAACCAGCCACTCCCGTAAAGTTAATCGGGGCATTGGCCGGTTGACCATCCAATGTTAAGGACAACCCGGGAAAGTTGGTGTTCAGAGTTACCGATAAAGTGTTGGGGGAGATGTATCGCGAACTGGTGTGAGTCAGACCAGTTGAATCGGTTACTGTCAGATGGATGCGGTACCAGGTGTTGGCTGAAGATTCGCCGGTTTGTGGAATCTGGAACGACCCGCTTGTCACCCCGTTAATTGGGCCCAGGAAGGGATGGGTGTGATCGTCGTGATGAAACACCACCGTCCACGAAAAACGGCTCGCCGCTAAAACGCCGTCTTCCGCATCCGTCCCTGAGCCGGAGTAGCTGATTGTATCTCCCGCGTTGTAGAAGGCGCCGGAAGCCGGTGTAATGATTGTTCCCTGCGGCGCGGCGCCTACTGAAATCTGCACGACGACGCTATCAACGCCGCCACGGCCATCGTTGACTGTTAAGGTCGCATTGTAGGGACCGGGAGTTGAGTAAGTATGGCTCACAGTTACCCCGCTGCCTGCCGAGGTTCCATCGCCAAAGTTCCAGGAATAGCTTAATGGGTCGAGGTCAGGGTCGCTGCTGGCGCTGGCGTTGAAGCTCACGGTCAACGACGCCGCTCCGAAACTGGGAGTGGCGCTGGCGACAGCGGTCGGCGCCCGATTTCCGGTAGTAATAAATTCGATCTTGCGCACGTTGTTTTGAGCAATTGACGGCGCATACAACGCGCCATCCGGCCCCACCTTCAGGTCAACAACAGATGAGAGGGCGTTGTTAAATGAAGTGGCGGGATTGTTAATTCCAGGAACCTGGTTAGCAGGATCAAGGTATTTGATCCAGTCGGCGCTGTAATCACCAAAGAAGTACGCCCCAAAATACTGGCTCGGGAATTGGCTGGCGCGGTAGAACGTCCCGCCGACGATTGCTGTCCCTACCGGATGCGAATAGGCATGCAACGGATAGGTAAAGGCCGGGTTGTTGCATGTGCCTAGACCGGTGTTTTGTGGTCCTTCGCAAGTCGGCCAGCCATAATTTGCGCCACGCGCCAACTGGTTTACTTCTTCCCAGGTGGCATTCCCCACGTCGTTGACAAAGATCCTTCCCGTCCCGGAATCCACCGCGAAGGTGAAAGGATTACGAAGCCCATACGCCCAAATCGCTCGCTGGATGCCGGTGGTCTGACCGTAAAATGGATTATCAGCCGGAATGGTTCCATCCGGATTCAGACGGAGTATCTTACCGAACGGATCGGTGAATGACTGAGCGCTCGCCGTGTCCTCATGGTTGCCCACCGCTACATATAATTTGCCGTCAGCGCCAAAATGAATTGCGCCGCCTTGATGGAATAGGTTGCCCTTTGCCGGCAAGTCAAACAGAATCAATTCACTGCCGGGTACGGCGATGTCGCCGTTCGCGGTAAACCGGCTGAGGCGGTTATGCGGCGTAGGTGTTCGCGCGGTGTAATACAAATACACATATCGATTAACTGCAAAGTCCGGGGCAAAGGTAATTCCCAATAACCCCCGCTCGCCACCGGTATCGACGTCAACCGTAACGAACGGAGCGGACAAGAGTTGACCGTTCTTAACAACGCGGAGGCTTCCCCCTTTTTCACAGATAAACAGACGGCCATCCGATGCAAACTCGATTGCGGTCGGGGCTATCACATTACTCACGAAGGTAGAAGTTTGAAAGCTGCCGGCTGCCGAGGCGAGCGTCGTGAAGGTGAAGTCGGCCGAGACGGCTTCATTGCCCGCCGCGTCTCGCGACCTGACGCGATAGTGATAGAGCGTGTTGGCGGTTAATCCGGTGATGGTCTGCCTATGACCAGTGACCAGAATGGCATCCGCATTGATCGAGGTCAGGGCGCCATAAGCCGTCGTCAGCCCGTATTCGATCTGAGTGGTAGCCGCTTCATTCGTGCTCCAGATAATAGTCGCAGAACTGTTGTTGACGCTGCCCGTAACTACGCTGGAGATAATTGGCGGAGTGGTGTCCGGCGGCGTGGTTGTCGTCAGGGTGAAATCAGCCGAGAAGGCTTCGTTGCCCGCCGCATCCCGCGACCTCACCCGGTAATGGTAGAGCGTGCTTGCGCTCAATCCGGCGATGGTTTGGCTGTGAGCTGTGACCAGCGAGGGATCAACAGCCGTCAGGCTCCCGTAGGCTGTCGTCGTTCCGTATTCGACCTGAGTGGTAGCTGCTTCATTGGTCGTCCAACTGATCGTCGCCGCGCTGGAAGTGATCCCGCTGCTCGTCACTCCGCTGATCACCGGCGGGGTGGTATCCGGCGCGGTCGTCAAGGTGAAATCTGACGAGACGGCTTCATTGCCCGCCGCGTCTCTCGACTTCACCCGGTAGTGATAGAGCGTGTTTGCCGTCAGGCCGGAGAGGATTTGGCTATGCGCCGTCATCAGTGAGGCATTGAGCGTGGTCAGGCTCCCGTATGCTGTCGTCAGTCCGTACTCGACCTGAGTGGTGGCTGCTTCATCAGTTGTCCAACTGATCGTCGCACTGCTCGCGGTGATCCCACTGCTCGTCACTCCGCTGATCACCGGCGGGGTGGTGTCGGGCGGCGCGGCTGTCGTCAAGGTGAAATCAGCCGAGACCGCTTCATTGCCCGCCGCGTCTCGCGACCTCACCCGGTAGTGATAGAGCGTGCTCGCCGTCAGGCCGGTGAGGGGTTGGCTGTGCGCCGTTACCAGCGAGGCGTCAAACGTGGTCAGGCTGCCATAAGCTGTCGTCGTCCCGTATTCGACCTGAGTGGTAGCTGCTTCATTGGTCGTCCAACTGATCGTCGCGCCGCTGGCAGTGATCCCGCTGCTCGTCACCCCGCTGATCACCGGCGGAGTGGTGTCGGGTGGCGCAGCGGTCGTCAGGGTGAAGTCAGGCGAGATGGCTTCATTGCCAGCCCCGTCTCGCGACCTCACCCGGTAGTGATAGAGCGTGCTTGCGCTCAACCCGGTGAGCGCCTGTGAATGAGCCGTGACCAGCGTCGCATCAAGCGTCGTCAGGCTCCCGTATGCGGTCGCCGTCCCATATTCGACCTGAGTCGTAGCCGCTTCATCGGTTGTCCAACTGATCGTCGCCCCGCTGGCAGTGATCCCGTTGCTTGTCACTCCGCTGATCACCGGGGGAGTGGTGTCGGGCGGCGCAGCGGTCGTCAAGGTGAAATCAGGCGAGATGGCTTCATTGCCCGCCTCGTCCCGCGACCTCACCCGGTAATGATAGAGCGTGCTTGCGGTCAAATCTGTGATCGCTTGTGAATGAGCCGTGACCAGCGCCGCATTGAGCGTCGTCAGGCTGCCATAGGCGGTCGTCGTCCCGTATTCGACCTGAGTCGAAGCTGCTTCATCGGTCGCCCAATTGATCGTCGCTCCGTTGGAAGTGATCCCGCTGCTCGTCACTCCACTGATCACTGGCGGAGTGGTGTCGGGCGGCGCGGTCGTCAAGGTGAAATCATCTGAGACGGCTTCATTGCCTGCTGCATCTCGCGACCTCACTCGATAATGATAGAGCGTACTTGCAATCAAGCCAGTTAAAGTCTGAGTGTGAGCCATGACCAGTGTCGCATCGAGCGTCGTCAGATTCCCATAAGCCGTCGTCGTCCCGTACTCCACCTGAGTGGTAGCTGCTTCATCGGTCGTCCAACTGATCGTCGCCGCGCTGGCAGTGATCCCGTTGCTTGTCACTCCGCTGATCACCGGCGGAGTGGTGTCAGGCGGCGCGGCTGTCGTCAAGGTGAAATCAGCCGAGACCGCTTCATTGCCCGCCGTGTCTCGCGACCTCACCTGGTAGTGATAGAGCGTGCTTGCGGTCAAACCTGTGATCGCTTGTGAATGAGCCGTGACCAGCGCCGCATCGAGCGTCGTCAGGCTCCCGTATGCTGTCGTCAGCCCATATTCGATCTGAGTGGTAGCTGCTTCATCAGTTGTCCAACTGATCGTCGCGTCGCTGGCAGTGATCCCGCTGCTCGTCACCCCGCTGATCACCGGCGGAGTGGTGTCTGGCGGCGTAGCGGTTGTAAAGGTGAAACCCGGAGAAATCGCTTCATTGCCCGCCGCGTCCCGCGACCTCACCCGGTAGTGATAGAGCGTGCCTGCGCTCAACCCGGCGAGGGTTTGGTTATGCGCTGTGACCAGCGAGGCATCGAGCGTCGTCAGACTCCCATAGGCAGTCGTCGTCCCGTACTCCACCTGAGTGGTAGCTGCTTCATCGGTCGTCCAACTGATCGTCGCGCCGCTCAACGTGATGTCGCCGCTTGTCACTCCGCTGATTACCGGGGGAGTGGTGTCTGGCGGCGCAGCGGTCATTAAGGTGAAATCATCCGAGACAGCTTCATTGCCCGACCCGTCTCGCGACCTAACTCGATAGTGATAAAGCGTGCTCGCCGCCAAGCCAGTCAAAGTCTGGGTGTGAGCCATGACGAGTGTCGAGTCGAGTGTCGTCAGGCTGCCATAAGCCGTCGTCGTTCCGTATTCGACCTGAGTCGTAGCTGCTTCATCGGTCACCCAACTGATCGTCGCGTTGCTCGCGGTGATCCCGCCGCTCGTCACTCCGGTGATCACCGGGGGGGTGGTGTCCGGCGGCGCGGTCGTCAAGGTGAAATCATCCGAGACTGCTTCATTGCCCGCCGCGTCTCGCGACCTCACCCGGTAGTGATAGAGCGTGCTCGCCGTCAAGCCAGTCAAAGTCTGGGTGTGGGCCGTGACCAGCGTCGCATCAAGTGTGGTCAAGCTGCCGTAGGCTGTCGTCAGCCCGTACTCGATCTGAGTCGTGGCTGCTTCATCGGTCATCCAACTGATCGTCGCGCCGCTGAAAGTGATTCCGCTGCTCGTCACCCCGCTGATCACCGGTGGAGTGGTGTCGGGCGGCACGGCGGTTGTAAACGTGAAATCCGGCGAAACCGCTTCGTTACCTGCCGCATCCCGCGACCTCGCTCGATAGTGATAGAGCGTGCTCGCCGTCAAGCCAGTCAAAGTCTGGGTGTGGGCCGTGACCAGCGTCGCATCGAGTGAGGTCAGGCTGCCATAAGCCGTCGTCGTCCCGTACTCGACCTGAGTAGTAGATGTCTCATTGGTGTTCCAGGTGATGGTGGCCGCGCTGCTGGTAATCCCGCTGCTTGTCACCCCGCTGATCACCGGCGGAGTGGTGTCGGGCGGCGCGGCGGTCGTCAAAATGAAATCGGGCGAGATGGCTTCGTTTCCCGCTGCATCTCGCGACCTCACTCGATAATGATAGAGCGTGCTCCCCGTCAAGCCAGCCAAAGTCTGGGTGTGAGCCGTGACCAGCGTAGAGTTGAGTGTCGTCAGGCTGCCATAAGCCGTCGTCGTCCCGTATTCGACCTGAGTCGTGGCTGCTTCATTGGTCGTCCAGGTGATGGTGGCCGCGCTGCTGGTAATCCCGCTGCTTGTCACCCCGCTGATCACCGGCGGAGTGGCGTCGGGCACAGAAGTGTACAATTCCGTCACTTCTGCGGCGGTCAATGCTCGGTTATACAAACGGACATCGTCAACAAAGCCTAGAAACGGCAGCACAAAAGAACCGGAATTGTAATCTCCGCCGATCACCAGCCCGCGCGTGTCGAAGCTGATTGACCGCGCCACGGTCACGCGAAGCGTCCCGTTGAGATAGAGTTTTTTGCTCGTCCCATCCCAGCTCGCGGTCACGAAATGCCAGGCGCCTGTCGCGGGGGCGGCGATGCTGTCGAAATTCTGAGTGCTTCCGCCGGAGGAAGTAAAAGACAAACTGCTGCCCGTGAATTCCAGTTGCCAGGTGTTGAGCGTGCCGGTACCAAAGGGTTTGGCGGCAATCGAACCGGAATTGGAGGTGGCGCGGTACCAGAAGGCGACGGTGAAGCCGGTGGTGGTGTTGATTGAGGCGGAGTAGGGAATGTCAACGCGTCTTGAACCGGAGGTGAATTGGAGACATCCGCCGAATTTGCAACTGGCGCCGGAGGCGCGGACTGGGCTGTTGACGAGTGCGCCGTGATTTCCATTGCCAGAGCTATCGTTGGCAACAGCGCCGGACGCCTCATCAAGATTCCAGTAGCCGACCAATCCCGCCGTTGGGGGAACGGCCATTATTTGTCTCGTTACGACCCCGGTAAAGACAATGATCCCGATCAGCAAAAATGACTGAAGCGCGAAATAGAAATATCTTTGCCATCCACCTGCTTTGCCCATTTAACACCTTTTCAACTCTATCCCTGAATGAAATGGCGCCTGACACTGGAAGATAAGTTTTAATCGCATATTTTTTCCAGTTTAATCTCAATATCAGTGAATGAAAGTTGAAGAATGTGAGAAGAGTTTGTTCCTGAAATTGGTTCTCACGGTTGATGGGCGGCAGGCGAACACTATGCGCGTTAGCGTCAGGTAGCAATCGCTGTACTCGAAAATAGAATTGGGAAGCCGGGGGACACCGGCTTCCCAGACAGGCCTTGGTGTGGCTGCCCTTCCACACCAGGGGAGAAGTTCGCAATGGCTGAGGGGGAGACAATCACTTGAACTACCGATCCGATTGTCGGCGCTCGCTGCGGCTTTCCAACACTTCTCGCACCGGTTTCCCTTCGTAAGACCACAGGTCGGCATCGCGCCAGGCACGCAACAGGTCCTCGCGCATCTTCGGGTTCGCGGATTGAGCTACATCGGTGATGTAGGCCTCGATCTTTTGAATCAAGTCCGCGTCGAGGGTAGCCTGCCCGTCACCGTTTAATAGCGAATCAACCGCGGGACGACTGCTTTCAAGCACTTCGATCAACTGCGCCCGCAGGTGTGGATGCTTGAGCAATATCCGGGCAGCATCAAACGCATAGGCGCGATGAATCTTGATCAATTCAGTCCCACGCCTACTCTTGGGAAATACCTTGTCGCGCAACCCAATAAGCATCTTGAAGGCTCCGGTGACATCGGCGGAACCATGGTCAGCCAAATCCTCGCCCTCCACCGCCTCCTTCACTGGGCAAGCCTGCGGACGAAAATTAGCGACGGTGACTCTTGTGTTGTTCAAACTCCGCGCGCAATCCGCCAGGTTGGGAATTCCAGTCGGGCGGCCCAGGAAGTAGACATTGGGGTTGGAAAAAACGCCTATGCGTGGGCACCCAAGGCCAATGCCCGGACAAGAGTAGGCCATGATGTCGCGAAACAAACCCGTCGGGTCTTTGTATCCGTATGAGTAGGGATAAGCCCCTTCACACGGACCGTCATCACGCGCGTGACAGAGTCCCTGGTTGTGTCCGGTTTCGTGGGCGAAGCTGTAATTAGCGGTGGCGCAACTGCGGACCACCACATTGAAAGCGCTTGGGGCAAAGCCGGGGTTATTACCTTTCATCAAGTAACCAACGCCGCAAAGACCGGGAGCATCGTTGACGATGAGCGTAACCAGATCGGCCCCGTGGGTATCGCGTAAGATGTGTACTCCATCCATAAAGCCGTCAGAAGTCCCTCGTAAACGACTGAGATCAAGGCTGCCAGCGCCGCTTTCTGTATAGTTCACCTCCGCCGTGTGGACGAGACGAAACCTCTGAGTCACATCGCTGTAGAGGAAAGCGGTGTTGGCTTGGGCGACGGCGGCGGCGGCCTCGCGTTGCATTCCGCCTGTGCCTCCGGCGGCGGCGCGCGCGGCAGGAGTGTAAACGATCATCACGTCAATGAGTGAACCATCGTCATTCGACGGACCCTTGCCCTGATGCTGCGTTTGTTCCGATGATGGCTCAACCGGGATCGGCTCGACGCCATTCGGCAGTTGGGCCGGGTTGATCTCCTGAACCAGATGCAATCCGCCGCCGGCATAACGAACCGCGTAGGACCTATTCGGCAAAGTGATGCTGCCGGTCATCTGTTCATGGGAAATCGCCAGATGCGCGAAACCTCCCGCAACATCCTTGAGTCGCCCGGAGTAGACGTAGGCGTCCGGCATCTGTTCGGCGCGATCGATCAAGGCCACGAACCGAACGTCGTCAAACAAATCGAGTCGGACTTCGGTTGCGGCGTCGCTAGCGGATCTGGCCGCGGCGCGATCCATAGCACTGAGGTCCAAAGAGACCAGGCGGGAACGCACGACGCCAGGATCATCCGCGCCGGGCAGGTTTCCGGTGACTGTGGCGGGAGTGAAAAGTTGTTTCTCTTGCGCCGCGATGGCGTGTCTGAAGGACAGGTGTAACAAGACCGCCGCCATTGCCAGGATCAGAAGCAAGCTTGCTGTCGGCAGAATAGCTCTTGATTGAAAGATTGTTTTCATGTTGTTTTGTTCTCCTAAAATATGTCCAGCTATCTGGGACGGTGATTTTGACAACCTGCTCGTAGCCTGGTTGTCGTGACCGGTTCGCATGAAATGAACACACGAACCCTGCAGTGTGGCTGAGGAGTTTCATCTCCCGTGTCGTTCGATTGCGGCAGAAATGCGGCTGAGTTGGGCCGATTGATGGGCTATGGTGTCGTCGGACAGTGCGGGAAGCATGGCGGGAATTCGATTTTGCCGATGTTGCCTATTTTCCTTAGGCTGATGACCGTCAATGTCGCTAACCCGACCACTACCCCGCCGATAATCAGCCCCTTGACGACTTTGGAACCGCCGCCCGGTTTCCACTTCTTCACCTTTGCCACGTCCTGATACCGGATGGCTGTCGTCTGTCCGGTCTTCGGGTCATCAACTGTGAATTCGTCCTCTTTATTCTCGACGACGTGGCCTCTCAGCTCGACGCCGCTGAGCAGCTTGATTTTGACCCCAGCCTTTGCGCCTGTGCCGAGTTTGGCGACTTCGGCCTTTGCTTTGGCGATTCGTTTGGCGGCCTCCTCCGGGCTTTCGTTCGCCAAAGCGGTGATCGCGCCGTTATGCAGCAACAGAATGGCGAGCGTGAGCGACACGAGCTTTTTCAACATTGCCTTTCCCCTTTCCTCTCTTCCGGTCTGCGTTGAGCGGTGGTCGAAGCTATCCAGCCGCCGGATGTCAATTGGATAGCGATGATCTTGCGACCAGACGCTTCACTTTCCCTTGTTCGCCCGATAAGGCGGGAACTGTCGCCAAAATCCGCCACGTCTGTAGGAAAAAATTCTTCCGGGTGGTGACAGGTTGCGAGATAATGAGGTTGCAGGAAGAAATTTTTCGCTGAGGTGGCGGTTTTTTCCGCGATTCCCGCCTTATCACTTGGAGACAGGTCTATCTTGTTCCGTTCGCACAAGCCATACAGTGCGTGACGGGCAAGGCCGATCAATCCGAATTCACCCAACAGGCCCAACTGGGGGAGGCGACTATGATCACAATGGGGTTAGCTGCCAAGCAGAGCTTTTACGTCACGGGGGGCACATTGCGGCGCGATGCGCCATCATACGTCGAACGTGATGCCGACCAGGCTCTCTACGATGGCTTGTTGGAAGGCAAATTCTGTTATGTGCTCACCTCGCGCCAGATGGGTAAATCAAGCTTGATGGTTCGCACCGCCGCGCGCATGCGCGAAGATGGCGTTGGCGTGGCCGTGCTCGATCTGACTGCTGTCGGGCAGAACCTCACCGCTGAACAATGGTACGATGGTTTGCTTGGCCGAATCGGTCATCAACTCCGCCTCGAAGACGAACTGGAAGAGTTCTGGCTCAATCATCCGCGCCTGGGGCCGTTGCAACGTTGGATGAGAGCAATTACCGAAGTGGTCTTGCCACGCCGTCCGGGCCGTCTGGTGATTTTTTTGGATGAGATTGATCTGGTGCAGAGCTTATCTTTCCTGACCGATGAATTCTTCGCCGGCATCCGCGAACTTTATAACCGCCGCACCGAAGAACCGGAGTTGGAACGATTGACGTTCTGTTTGCTGGGCGTCACCACGCCATCCGATTTGATCCGCGATACGCGCATGACCCCATTCAATATCGGTCAGCGGGTTGAGCTGAACGACTTCACTGAAGCCGAAGCGAAACCGCTGGCGCATGGATTGGGGCGGAGTGAAAAGTCTGCAGCCAGGGTACTCAACCGGGTTCTGTACTGGACGGGCGGTCATCCGTATCTGACACAGCGGCTGTGCCAAGCCGTAGCCAAAGACGGAACTGTGAGGGATGCGGATGGAGTTGACCGGATTTGCGCAAAGTTGTTTCTTACCCCGCGCGCGAGAGAACGTGATGACAACCTGCTCTTTGTACGCGAACGGATTTTGCGCAGTGAAGCCGATGTGGCCGCGCTGCTCGATTTGTACAAACGGATCCGCAATCACAAGCGTGTCAGGGATGACGAGACGAATCCTCTGGTCAGCATACTGCGGCTGTCAGGCATCACACGCGTAGAGGGAAAGCAATTGCACGTGCGCAACCGAACATACTCCCGAGTGTTTGATCAAGAATGGGTGCAGTCAAATATGCCCGATGCGGAATTGCGGCGACAGCATGCGGCTTATCGTCGCGGGCAATGGAGAACAGCTTTGTTAGCTGCCGTTATCATTGTGATGTTTGGCAGCCTTTTTCTAGCTTTCAATGCAAATAAGACCGTGATGGAATTGGAGAAACAAAAGCAGATAAAAGAACGAATCCAAGATGCAAAGGAAGCGGAAGAGAAGGTGAATCAAGCACGCGAATACGCCAAGAAGGAAAATTTGGACAAGCAGGACGCTCTAAATGATTTGATTGAGGCAAACGAGAAAGCCTTGGAAGCCAGCAGACTATTAGCCGAGGCGGAAAAGCAGCGATCACGCGCCGAACAGCAAGAGCGGGTCATTCGCCGACTTTTGTATGCGGGAGACCTGAAGCAAGCTGAGCGGGCCTGGGAAGCAGTGGAAATTGGTCGGACGCAGGCGCTTTTGGATAACCATTTGCCAAACCCTGATCAGGAAGACTTGCGCGGCTTCGAGTGGTATTACCTCTGGAGGCTTTCTCACAGCTATCTATTCACCTTACGACACGCAGGCATAGTCAATTCGATCGCCTTTTCACCAGACGGGAAGATACTGGCTTCGGGTAGTAATGACCGCACCGTGAAGCTGTGGGAGGTCATAACGGGGCAGGAACTGCTCACACTCAAGGGACATTCGGAGCAGGTCTCTTCAGTAGCCTTCTCACCAGACGGGAAGAGGTTGGCTTCGGGAAGTTGGGACCAAACCGTGAAGCTATGGGATGTCGCCAAGGGGCAGGAATTGCTCACGCTGAAAGGGCATTCATTCTCTGTCTCTTCAGTGGCCTTCTCACCAGATGGAAAGAGACTGGCTTCAGGAAGTACTGAAGGTGCCTTGAAGCTCTGGGATAGCACAACGGGTCAGGAATTGCTCGCTCTCAAGGGGCATCCAGGGGGAGTCAATTCATTAGCCTTTTCGCCAGATGGGAAGACATTGGCTTCGGGAGGTGGCGATCGAACTGTGAAATTATGGGACGTCGCCACGGCTCGGGAACTGCTCACTCTCAAGGGACATTTGGAGCATATCTCTTCCGTAGCCTTCTCACCAGATGGGAAGAGATTAGCTTCAGGAAGCGCTGACCGTACAGTGAAGTTATGGAATGTCACCACGGGGCAGGAATTGCTCACGCTCAAAGGAGATTCATTCCCTATCTTTTCCGTAGCCTTCTCACCAGATGGGAAGAAGCTAGCTTCGGGAAGTTACAGTGGGGTCATGAAGCTGTGGGATATCACGTCAGGCCAGGAACTGTCCGCAATCAAGGGACATACAGATCAAGTCTATTCGGTGGCTTTCTCACCGGACGGGAAAAAGCTAGCTTCGGGAAGCCGTGACCAAACAGTGAAGTTGTGGGACATCACAACCGAGCCGGAAGTGCTCACACTCAAGGGGCACACGTATTGGGTTTCTACCGTAGCCTTCTCACCCGACGGGAAAACGTTAGCTTCGGGAAGTTGGGACCGTACTGTGAGGTTATGGGATGTCGCCACTGGGCGGGAATTGCTCTCGATTAAGGGAGACGGGGTCGGGGTTATACTTGCCGTAGCCTTTTCACCAGACGGGAAAACCCTCGCTTCGGGAGGTGTTAATAGCGTTGTGAAGTTGTCGGATGTAGCCACTGGGCGAGAGTTGTTTTCGCTCAAGGGACATTCGGTATTTGTCTCTTCGCTGGCCTTCTCACGAGACGGGAAAAAGTTAGCTTCGGGAGGCGGTGACAAAACGGTAAAACTGTGGGACATCACAACAGGTCGGGAACTGCTCACGCTCAAGGGTCACACAGGTCGAGTCCATTCGGTAGCCTTCTCGCCAGATGGGAAGAGGGTGGCTTCGGGAAGCTGGGATCGCACCGTGAAGCTATGGGACGCCACAACCGGGCAAGAACTGGCCACGCTAAAAGGGCATACGGAGCCGGTCTATCCACTGAGATTTTCACCAGACGGCAAGATGTTAGCCTCAGGAAGTGATGACGATACGGTTAAGCTATGGGATGCTACAACAGGACAGGAATTACTCACGCTTCGGGGGCACACGTTCAGCCTTTGCCAGCTTTCTTTCTCACCGGATGGAAAGAGACTGGCTTCGGCAAGTGATGATGGAACTGTGAGGCTATGGGATGTGATCTCTGGCCAGGAACTACTCACGCTCAAGGGGCGAGGGAGAAATGCATATTCAGTGGCCTTCTCACCGGATGGGAAGAGGCTGGCTTCGGGGAACGCCGACGGTACCGTGAAACTTTGGCGCGCAGCCACAGAAGAAGAAGTGCAAGCTCGGAGCAAGAAGTGAGATTTGCCTCCGTCGAAGATGGCCTTACGATCCAGTACCGGGATGGATGGCAAACGAGCAGTCGAATCTCTGTGTTGAGAGAGACGTATAATGACAACTCCCTCTTATCAAGAAATCACTCTACTGCTCCAGAAATGGGGCGATGGCGATGAAACTGCCCTTGAGCAGTTATTAACTCAGGAGATCTATGAGGAATTAAAGCGGATGGCCAGAGGGTATATGGGTGGAGAGCGTGAAGGTCATACCTTGCAACCCACGGCGTTGGTCAACGAAGCCTTTGAGCGTCTCCTCAAATGGAAGAATGTCCGCTGGCAGAACCGCGCTCATTTTTTGGGGGTCGCCGCTCAATTGATGCGTCGCATCCTGGTGGATTACGCGCGGACGCACAACTACGCAAAACGAGGCGGAGCGGCGCAGCGGGTTTCGCTCGATGAAGCGGCTATCGTCGCCGAGGACAATTTGGAGGAAATCATCGTGGTTCACGAAGCGCTCGATAGATTGGCTGAATTTGACCCGCTCGGAAGCCGGATTGTTGAATTACGATACTTCGGCGGGTTGAGCGTGAAGGAAGTGGCGGAGACGCTCAAAATGCCGCAACGCACAGTGGAGCGTAAGTTGAATCTGGCGCTCGCCTGGCTCTATCGCGAGTTAGGGGGGAAAGATGGCGCCTGAACGCTGGGAACAAATCGAAGGGTTGTATCACCGGGCGCTGGAACTCGACCTGGGCCTGCGCGCCGCTTTCCTCGACGAAGAATGCGCGGGCGATGTGGAGTTGTGTCGTGAAGTTGAATCGCTGCTCGCGGCGCACGAGGGAGTCGAGCAAACGGAAGGCTTTTTGAAACAGTCTGCGCCGGAGGTTGCAGCTCGCGCGATGGCGGCTGAGCAATCAACGTTGCTGTTGGGGCGACAGATAGGTCGCTACAAGATACTTTCTCTGCTGGGGCGGGGCGGAATGGGCGAAGTTTATCTTGCCCACGACACCAGGCTGGGGCGCGAGGTCGCGCTCAAGTTGCTGCCGGCGGAGTTCATGCAGGACCGCGAGCGGGTTCGGCGCTTTGAGCGGGAAGCGAGCGCTACCTTGTCGCTCACCCATCCGAATATCGTCACGATCTATGATATTGGGCAGGCCGATGGTGTGCATTACATCGCCAGTGAGTTCATCGAAGGTCAGACGCTGCGCCGGCGAATGAGAAGCGGACCGATGGAACTGCGTGAAGCGATTGATGTCGTCATTCAAGTCGCCGACGCCTTAGCCGAAGCGCATGCTAAAGGCGTCGTGCACCGCGACATCAAGCCGGAAAACGTCATGTTGCGGCGTGATGTGTTCGTCAAAGTTCTGGACTTTGGGCTGGCTAAACTGAGCGAATCTTTTTCCAGAGGGCAGGCGCATTTCAGTGACGAGGATTCGTCCCCCAGCGATTACCCCACCGATCCCGGAAAAATGATGGGGACGCCGCGTTATATGTCGCCGGAGCAGATCAGAGGCAGGGAGGTTGACGCCAGAGCCGACATCTTCAGCCTCGGCGTCCTGCTTTACGAAATGGTGGCCGGGCGAGCGCCGTTTGAGGGGGCCAGCACAGGTGAAGTGATTGCGGCAATCCTCGATCACGAACCGGCGCCGCTCGAACGATGCGCGCGCGAAATCCCAGCCAAACTCGTTCGGATTGTACGCAGATCGCTGGCCAAAGACCGTGAGCAACGCTATCAAGCCGTCAAAGACCTGCACGTCGATCTGAATAACTTGAAGGATGATCTGGCAGGCAAGCTCCGGCAGAAGATGCAGGTTTCCAGTTCGGCTGAAGCGGAAGATCGTCAGACGCTGGACACGAATGCGAGCAGCACGTTGCCGTTTCCTGAGCTCGCGCCAGCAGGCGACGCTCACTCGAAGCTGGAACCAGTGGGAGGCGCTATGTCATTAGATTCGAAGTTTTACATCCTCCGTCCCACCGACGAAGAGTTTCGCGCCGCAATCGCGCGTCAAGACAGCATTGTGCTGATCAAGGGCGCGCGACAAGTCGGCAAGACTTCGTTGCTCGCTCGCGGGTTGCAGCAGGCGCGCGCGGCGGGAGCCAAGGTAGTCTTGACCGATTTGCAAAAACTGAATGCGGGTAACCTGACTTCAGCCAAGGAGTTTTATCTTGCGCTCGCGGATCTCATCGCCGAGCAACTCAAGCTCGACGTTGTTCCAGAAACTGTCTGGAAAGCAGGGTCTGGGGCGAGCGTCAATTTTGAACGCTACATGCGACGCGAAGTGCTCGGCAAAATCTCATCGCCGTTGGTTTGGGGACTGGACGAAGTAGACCGACTCTTCAACTGCGATTTCATGAGTGAAGTCTTCGGTCTGTTCCGCTCCTGGCATAACGAGCGGTCGCTGGCCCCGGACGGGCCGTGGCAGCGGCTGACGATGGCGATTGCCTATGCCACCGAAGCGCACCTTTTCATCAAGGATATGAACCAATCGCCGTTCAACGTTGGCACACGGCTCGCGCTCGAAGATTTCACCGAAGAGCAGGTCGCTGAGCTTAATCGTCGTTACGGATCGCCGTTGAAAGATGAAGCGGAACTGAAGCGTTACTGCAGTCTGGTAAGCGGCCACCCATACCTAGCGCAATGCGGGTTGCAAGAAATGGTAACGCGCAACCGCGACCTCGCCGGGTTGGAAGCCATCGCTGATCACGATGACGGGCCGTTCGGCAATCATCTGCATCGCCTTGCAGCCTCCCTTGCGCAGGATCAGGAACTGAGTGAGGTGGCGCGTGGCGTATTGCAAAGTAAACCCTGCCCGAATCAGGAAAGCTTCTATCGTCTCCGTAGCGCCGGAGTGATCACCGGAGATTCGGCGCGCGATGCCACGATGCGATGCCGGTTGTATACGATCTTTCTGAAGAAACGGTTGTTATGAAACCCCTTTGAATGACTTATCCGAGCCTGTTTTTCAGCGACGCCTTCAGGTAAAGCCGGTTCATCCGCGCAATGTTGTCCAGCGTAATACCTTTCGGACACGCAGCCTCACACGACCCAATGTTAGTGCAATTGCCGAAGCCTTCCTCATCCATCCGCGCGACCATATTCGACACGCGGTGGTCTTCTTCGACCTTGCCCTGCGGCAATAAACTCAAATGCGAAACCTTCGCCGCGACGAACAGCATCGCCGAAGCGTTCTTACACGCCGCCACGCACGCGCCGCAGCCGATGCAGGCCGCCGCGTCGAACGCCTTGTCCGCGTCTTCTTTCGGAATCGGGATGGCGTTGCCGTCGGGGGCGCCGCCCGTCGAAACCGAGACGTAGCCGCCCGATTGGATGATCCGGTCGAACGCGCTGCGGTCAACTACCAGGTCTTTGATGACTGGAAATGGAGCGGCGCGCCACGGCTCGATCGTGATCGTGTCGCCGTCTTTGAAGACTCGCATGTGCAACTGGCAGGTCGTGGTCGCGGGTAATGGCCCGTGTGGGACGCCGTTGATCACCAGGTCGCAACTCCCGCAAATCCCTTCGCGGCAATCGTGGTCAAACGCAATCGGCTCTTCACCTCGTTTCATCAATTCTTCGTTGACCAGATCGAGCATTTCCAGAAACGACGTGTCAGGGCTGATCTCTTTGGCTTCGTAGGCGCCGAATTGTCCAGGTGTGTTTGCGTTTTTCTGTCGCCAGATTCGCAATATCAGGTTCATTGCTACTCCTGAAAAACTGTACCGCAGGCTGTCGAGCCTGCGGAGGCTTCACCATCAAGCCAGTTGGTGGTAATTGAACGACTCATTGATCAAGTCATCCGCAGGCTCGACAGCCTGCGGTACATCAAAGCAATCAGCGATCAACCACCGTCACAAGCAAGTCTGGATTTTCCGGCAGCCGGTCGCTGATTGCTAACTCGATTATTTGTAGCTGCGCTGCGTCATTCTCACCTCTTCGTAAATCAGCGGCTCTTTGTGTAGCTCAGGGAATTGGTCAACGCCCTGGAATTCCCACGCCGCGACGTAGGCGAATTTGTCGTCGTTGCGCAACGCTTCGCCGTCTTCGGTTTGATACTCTTCGCGGAAATGTCCGCCGCACGATTCTTCGCGCTGCAACGCATCGAAAGCCAGCAATTGCGCGAACTCCAGAAAATCGGCGACGCGGCCTGCGTATTCCAGCGCGGTGTTCAAATCATCGGCGCTGCCTGGCACGTTGACGTTCTCCCAGAACTCCTGGCGGATTTCAGGGATGCGATCCAGCGCCTGCTTCATGCTCTTCTCGGTGCGCGCCATTCCCACGTCGTCCCACATCACCTTGCCCAACTCACGGTGGAAGTCTGTCACCGTGCGTTTGCCTTTGATTGAAAGTAACGTGTTGATGCGGACGTGAGCTTCTTCTTCCGCTTTCTTGAATTCGGGATGGTCGGCTGGGTACTTTCCGTTTTTGTTTGTGGCGAAATATCCGCCGATGGTTTGCGGCAGGATGAAATAACCATCGGCCAACCCCTGCATCAACGCGCTCGCGCCCAAGCGATTCGCGCCGTGGTCGGAAAAATTCGCCTCGCCGATGACGAACAATCCCGGAATGTTACTCATCAACTCGTAATCAACCCACAACCCGCCCATCGTGTAATGCGGCGCGGGATAAATTCTCATCGGTTGTTCGTAAGCGTTCTCGCCGGTGATGCGTTCGTACATCTCGAAGAGGTTGCTGTAACGTTCTTCGATTGTTTCCTTGCCCAACCGTTTGATCGAATCGCTGAAATCCAGGTAGACGCCGCGCCCGCCTGGGCCGACGCCGCGACCTTCGTCGCAAACGGCTTTGGCTGCGCGCGAGGCTATGTCACGGGGCGCCAGGTTGCCGTAACTCGGATAGCGGCGTTCGAGGTAATAATCGCGCTCAGCTTCGGGAATCTGACTTGGATGTCGGTTGTCTCCGGGCTTCTTCGGAACCCACACGCGGCCGTCGTTGCGCAAGCTCTCGGACATCAGCGTCAGTTTCGATTGATGCTCGCCTGCTTGCGGAATGCAGGTCGGGTGGATTTGCGTGTAGCAGGGGTTGGCGAACAGCGCGCCTTTCTTGAACGCGCGCCAGGTCGCGGTCACGTTGCACCCCTTCGCGTTGGTTGAAAGGTAAAACACGTTGCTGTAACCACCTGTGGCCAGCACGACCGCGTTCGCCGAATGCGCTTCGATTTTGCCCGTCACCAGATCGCGCGTGATGATGCCTTTGGCGTGGCCGTCAATCAAAACAATGTCCAGCATCTCCGTGCGCGGATACATCTTCACCGAGCCGAGATGAATCTGGCGGCTCAATGCCTGATAAGCGCCGAGGAGCAACTGCTGGCCTGTCTGGCCGCGAGCGTAGAACGTGCGCGAAACTTGCGCGCCACCGAAGCTGCGGTTGTCCAGCAGACCGCCGTATTCGCGAGCGAACGGCACACCCTGCGCCACGCACTGGTCAATGATGTCGACGCTGACTTCGGCCAGCCGGTGGACGTTGGCTTCGCGCGCGCGGAAATCGCCGCCTTTGATCGTGTCGTAAAACAGCCGGTAGACGCTGTCGCCGTCGTTGCGGTAATTCTTCGCCGCGTTGATGCCACCCTGCGCAGCGATGGAGTGCGCGCGGCGCGGGCTGTCTTGATAACAAAAGGCTTTAACGTTGTAGCCGAGTTCACCAAATGTCGCCGCCGCCGAAGCTCCGGCCAAGCCTGTGCCGACGACAATGACCTCGAATTTGCGCTTGTTGGCCGGGTTGACCAGCCTCATCTCCTGCCGGTATTTCGTCCACTTCTCGGCCACCGGCCCGGACGGAATTTTTGAACTGAGTTTGACGCTCATATCTTATTTCACCAATCCCGCCAACACCGCCACCGGGATCGAAGCGAAACCGGCGAAGAGCAGGATCGCCACAACCAGCGCGGCCCGCTTGAAGCTCTGCTCGGTCTTCTTGCTGCGCGCGCCCACTGATTGGAAGGCGCTGGCGACGCCGTGACTCAAATGCAGGCAAAGCAGCCCAACCGACACAATGTAAAAGCCGGAGACGAACGGATTCTGGAAGCCTTTGATCATCATCGCGCGAACGTCGTGTCTGCCAGCGACGTCTCTGAGCGCCAGGTAGCTCGTGTCAACCACGCCGGCGGTGAAATGCGCCAGGTGGAAGATGACGAACGCCAGGATGACCAGGCCGCTGATGATGAGCGTGCGGTTGGCCAGCGTCGAATCCAGGATTTTGTTTTTGCTGTAGCGGGCGGGCCGCGCGCGCCGGTTGGCGAGCGCCAACTGCACGCCCGCAACGATGTGCAGCGTCACGGCGGCCAGCAGCGCCAGCCGCACGCCCCACAGCAGCGGCAGGTTCGATTTCAGCGCATCGGCGTATTCGTTGATCTGCGTCGGCCCGGCGAAGATTTGCAGGTTGCCCAGCATGTGTCCTACGACGAAGCCGAAGAGGACCACTCCCGTGAGCGCCATCACGTATTTTTTGCCGAGTGAAGACCGCCACAGGCGCATCAGGACGCCCGCTGGCGAAGCCCGAAGACTTTGAGCAGAAGCTGCCATCTCGCCTCCCTGAAACTCGTTGCTTTGTTTGAGTGAGTAACACCTGTCATTGAGTTTGCAAAAATTACCAGCATCGCCCGAATAAGTAAAATTCAAATGCTTAATTCGGCGGGCGCATTGCTTGACAAGCCCGGAGACCGCAAGTAGATTCTCGCCTGTTTTGACTCACGTTTGCGGTACCGCGCGCGTAAGCGAGCGGAAAAGCATTTTCAACTCGCGTTCCCATAGACTAACGACAAATCAATAGCCTGAGAGGGCCAATGGATATTTCTTCCCACGATGTTCTCCTGGTTGGCGGCGGCGGGGCAGGATTGCGAGCGGCCATCGCCGTCGCCGAGGTCAATCCAAAACTCGACATAGCAGTGGTCTCGAAAGTTTACCCGATGCGCAGCCACACGGTCTCAGCCGAAGGCGGCGCCGCCGGCGTTATCAAACCCAACGACACGCTGGACGAACATTGCTACGACACGATCTCCGGCGGCGACTGGATGTGCGACCAGGACGCCGTCGAACTTTTTGTGCAGGAAGCCCCGAAAGAGTTGTTACAGCTCGAACACTGGGGTTGCCCGTGGAGCCGCGAACCTGACGGTCGCGTAGCCGTGCGGCCTTTTGGCGGAATGAAAAACGAGCGCACGTGGTTTGCCGCCGACAAGACCGGCTTCCACATGCTCCACACGCTCTTCCAGACCTCGCTCAAATACCCCAGCGTCAAACGCTACGACGAATGGTTCGTCACGAAGCTGCTGATAGACGGAGGACAGGTCCGCGGCGTGGTTGCCATCGAATTGATGACCGGGCGCATCCAGGCCATTCTCGCCAAAGCTGTGATCATCTGCACCGGCGGTTGCGGCAAGGTCTTCCCGTTCACGACCAACGCTAATATCAAAAACGGCGACGGCATGTCGCTGGCCTACCGCGCGGGCGTGCCGCTCAAGGACATGGAGTTCGTGCAGTACCACCCGACCGGATTGCCATTCACCGGCATCCTGATCACCGAAGCTGCGCGTGCCGAAGGCGGCTGGCTGCTCAACAAGGATGGCTATCGTTATCTTCAGGATTACAATCTGGGCAAGCCAGAGCCTACGCCGGTGCTGCGTTCGATGGAGCTTGGGCCGCGCGACCGATTGTCGCAGGCGTTTGTCAAAGAGTACGAAAAAGGCCGCACCATCGACACGCCCTACGGACACGTCGTTCACCTGGACATTCGCCATCTGGGCGAGAAGAAGATCAACGCGAAAATCCCGTTCGTGCGCGAACTGTGTCTGAAGTATCAAGGCATTGATCCGGTCAAAGAGATGATCCCGGTTCGCCCCGTCGTGCATTACATGATGGGCGGCGTCCACACCGACATCAACGCGGAGACGCCGATCAAAGGTTTGTATGCGGCGGGCGAAGCCGCCTGCGTGAGCATCAACGGCGCAAACCGTCTGGGGTCGAATTCGCTCACGGAGCTTCTGGTCTTCGGCAAGCGCGCCGGAGAAGGAGCGGCCCAGTTTGCGTCGGAGCAAAAGGAAGGGAACACGGCAAGCGTCATCGCGCAGGCGATGGATGAAAAGCGCAGAGTGGAGGATCGCTTCCTGAACAAGACCGGTGGCCGCGAACGCATCTCGACCATTCGTGAAGAGATGCAGAAGGCGATGGAAGATGGCGCGGGCATCTACCGCACGCACGACAGCCTGGCCAAAGCGGCGGAGACGATCAGCAAGTTGCAGGAGCGGTTCGACGACGTGATCATCAGCGATCACAGCCACACGTTCAACACCGAGCTGACCGTCGCCTTCGAGCTTTCGTACATGCTCGACGTGGCCGAAGCGGTCATCGCTTGCGCGCTCAACCGCCAGGAATCGCGCGGCTCGCATCAGCGCACCGATTTTCCGAAGCGGGATGACGAGAAGTTCCTGGCGCATTCGTTGGTCTATCGCAATGATAATGGCTCGACGCGAGTTGAGTATTTGCCAGTCACGATCACGCGCTGGCCGCCTGCTGAACGGGTTTACGGAAAGTAAGGTCGTCGCTGCGGGGATTTCAGCGCCCTGGAAAACGAACCATGATCAGGCTTGGTGACAGCGATAGCCCGAAGCGCGATAGCATCCTGCAGATGCTCAGAACAATTTGTCCGGAAGCAGACTTGGTGATGGAGCCTGATGGAACCATAAAGGTCAGGAACGCCAATGTCTGCGCCGAGGAATTTTCCGCCGCAAGTTGTAGTTGTCGTTGTATCTGTTATCTCGTCAAGTCCGAGCGGACAGTAACCATTATTGTTAATGCCGTGAGAGCGGCGGCTGGCGGCGGAGGGATTACGGTTGATGCGAATGAAGACGGCACAGTGAATGGCCGAGGCTCGAACGAAACGGTGTATATTGACAATCAGAACCGGTTTCTACCCCACCCGGATTGGGTTATTCTTGCACACGAACTCTGTGGTCACGCCCTCCCTGGAATGCAGGGGAATCACCCGGAATGGCGTCGTGGGCGGTTTGGCTTTGCGCCCGACTGGCATCAGCACGCTATTGAAGCGGAAAATGAGATCAGACGAGAACGCGGGCTGCCGCTCCGTTGACGGCTTTTTCAAGAGCCGAGCCGGAAAGAACAGAAGGGAGAAAATAATATGTTGACCGCCAATCTGTTAGTAACGGTGATGGCCGCGCTCACTATTGGGCTTTTGCTGTTGATGTGGCTCCAACTCCGGCAAGGGGCGACCAAGGCAGACTTGGCTGAGATCGCACGCTTGGCTCAATTGGGGCCGACGAAGGTACTGATTGAGAGGGTGCAGATGGTCAGGACGGGCGACACCAGAGCCGATGTCGAACGCTTGCTGGGCAAAGCTGATAATCCGACCGACGGGGAGTGGTTCTATTACCTGGATGAACATGCAGGGTATGTCATTTTCTTTGATCGCGAGGATCGCGTAGAGGCCGTTAATTCCTGGAAGAGTTAGCCACTGTCAGTGGCTCGTCAGGAAAGCAAGGCTCTGAATTACCGGAGATTACGGAAATTAATGTGTTGCAAGCGCCGGAATTTAAAACCTTCCGGGAGGCAAGTCCCAGGAGCAGTCTGGTAAGGCGGGTGAAGCACAGTGGATTCCAGCGGGAGCACATCTGCCTGAGAATCTAAGCGATACCTCCATCGGGGCAATTTTGGTTGAACTGAAATCTAGACCTGCGGCGGCGAAACCCGCTGCGGCTGAAGACCCGCTGAAAACCGACCCGCAAGTTTACAAGGCGGAGATCGAGAACGACCGCGTGCGAGTATTGCGCGTCAAGGTCGGGACTCGTCAGAAGACCGCGATGCACTCGCATCCTGCGAACGTGGTCATTTTCCTGACTGACGCGCGCATCAAGTTCTCCTTCCCGGATGGGAAGACGCAGGAAGCCCAGGTAAAAGCCGGTCAGGTTCAATGGGACAATGCCGTGAAGCATGCGGGCGAAAACCTGGGTGATCAGCCGGCTGAGGTAATCGTGGTGGAGTTGAAGGCCGGACGCGCAGCGCCTGCCGCGAAAAAGTGAATAGCACACTAAAAAAGAGAGATGCCAAAGGAATCTACCCCCAGTCCGCCTGGCATGCGTTTTATTCGGAGCCACATCCGTGCGAAACTCTATCGGCTGACCAAACACGTGACCATTACTCGCCTCGAGCGAGGAGGCTTCGATCATCGTTTCGGCCACAGTGCCACAAATCTGAAAACGATATGTTGTCTTAAAATCATTCGTTCTTTGAAATCCAATATTGGCGCCTGGTCATTCCACGGCGTCAGAAGAATT
>Ga0187892_10002807_pt1 | contig 33535 bp, 32 predicted proteins | sample MA1701073metaG_FD_139345 | JGI IMG/M metagenome (GOLD analysis project Ga0187892, IMG submission 139345) | Bio-ooze microbial communities from a basaltic lava cave in the Kipuka Kanohina Cave System on the Island of Hawaii, USA - MA170107-3 metaG ... | reverse complement strand
TCGAGGCGCTGCCGCCCGCCGGCGGCAAGGCGACTGTGCTCGATTGGCAGGAGCTGCCGGGCGGCCAGGTCGCGACGGCCACGCTCGCCGCCGCGCGGCTCGGCCTGCGCGCGGCGTACGCCGGCGCGGTCGGCGCTGACGCGGCGGCGGAGCGGGCGCTCGCGCCGCTGCGCGCCGCGGGCGTGGATCTCTCGCGCGTCGAGGTGGTCCGCGCAGCCCGTACCCGCGCCGCCGTGATCGCGGTCGAGCGCGCGAGCGGCGAGCGCGCCGTGCTCGGCTACCGCGACCCGCGGCTCGGCGAGAGCCGCGCCGCGCTCGCGGCGCTCGCGCTGGCCGACGCGCGCCTGCTGCTGCTCGACGCGAGCGACCTCGCGGTGGCGCTCCCGCTCGCGCGGCGCGCGCGCGAAGCGGGGGTGCCCGTGGTGCTCGACGTCGACGCGCCGTCCGCCGAGGCGGAGGCGCTGCTCGCGCTGGCCGCGTTCCCGGTCGTCTCGCAGGGCTTCGCGGAGCGCGCGTACGGCTCGCCCGAGGCCGCGCTCGCGAAGCTGGCCGCGCTCGGCGCGCGGCTGCCCGTGGTGACGCTCGGCGCGCGCGGCGCGCTCGGCTGGTGGGAAGGGCGCGCGCTCGCGAGCCCGGCGCTGCGCGTCGAGGCCATCGACACGACCGGGGCGGGCGACGCCTTCCACGGCGCCTTCGCCTGGGGCCTGCTCGAAGGCCTCGACGCCCCGGCGCTGCTGCGCGCGGCGAACGCGGCGGCGGGCGTCGCGTGCACGGCGCGCGGCGCGCAGGGCGCGCTCCCCGACGCGGCGCAGCTGCGCCGCCTGCTGGCGGAGCCGGCCGGCTACTCGTCCTCGTAGTCGGGCTCGACGAAGGCGCCGGTCTCCTCGATCGCTTCGATGTCGAGCTCGGCGGCCTCTTCCTCGCCCTCGTCCACGAACGCCTCCTCCGCGGGCGCCTCCTCCTCGTCGAGGTAGCGGGCCATCGGCGGCTGGGCAGGGCGCCGCTGGGGCGGGGGCGAGGGCGGGGCGTCGGACGCGGGTCGCGTGCGCTGGTCCGCGCCGCAGCGCGGGCACACGGGGTCGGGCTTCCCGAGGTCGTAGAACTTCGCGTTGCAGGAGAAGCAGATCCACTTGTACCCGAGCCCGGGCTTGGCCTCGCGGCTCGCGGGCATCGCCTTGCTCGCCGGAGCCGCCTTCTTGCGGGCCTTGGCCGGGGGCTTCGCGGGCTTGGCGGGCGCCGCGGCCTTGGCGGCCAGCTCCTTCTTGGGCGCCGTCTCCTTCTTCGGGGCGGCCTCTTTCTTCTTCGGCGGCGGCTTGGCGGCGAGCTTCGGCTTGGCCTTGGCGGGCGCTTTCTTCACGGCAGCTTTCTTGACCGGCTTCTTCGTGCTCTTGGCGGCCTTCGAGGGTTTCTTGCTGGGGCTCATGCGATCACTCCCGGCGTCACGGGCGATCCTTGTAGCCATTCGAGACAGGGGGCGCGAACCGAGTCGCACCAGCCTGCGGAAGATACTTGACATAATCATTCTTATCGGACATCAGAGCACGACCCGCTCAGGGGGCCGCCGCGGGCGCCGCGGCCCCGCCCGCGCCGACGCGCAGCTCCGTGAGCCGCGCCGAGACGTAGGCCGGGAGCTGGGCCACCTCCTCCTTGGAGAGCCCCGCGAAGAGCTCGAGCGCGCGCGCCGTCTGGCCGGCGTCCGCGAAGCAGCGCGCCGCGTCGCCGAGCGCGAGCACCCGTCCCGGATAGTCCTCGACCTGGCCCGCGGCCAGATAGGCCTCGGCGGCCGCGGCGGGATCGCCGGCGCGCTCGAGGCCGGCGCCGAGGCGCGTCCGGGCCAAGGCGCCTAGGGTCGAGCCGCGCGGCGCGGCCTCCGCGGCCGCACGCCAGGCGGCCAGCGCCCCCTCGTCGTCACCGAGCTCCGCGAGCAGCCCGCCCGCGTGCAGCCGCGCGCCGAGCGCCGCGCTCGTGCCCCCGAGGCGCTCCGCGGCCTCGAGCAGCCGCGTCGCGTACTCGCGCCGCGTCGCCGCCGCGACCTCCGCATTCGCGGGCTCGAGGATCTCGAGCGTGCCCGGCTTCGCTCCCATCGCGCCCAGGTACTCGGCCTCGATCTTCGCCACCTCGGCCGAGGCGGACGCCTCGGCGCTCCTGCGCCAGGCCTCGTAGCCGCCGATGCCGGCCGCCAGCAGCAGGACGGCCGCGGTGCCCGCCAGCACGAACACGGGGTTCTGGGAGGTCCACTGCGCTGCGCGGTCGAAGATGGACTCGATCTCGTGCAGGGTCTCGGTCGCTTGCGAGGAGTCCGGCTTCGCCACGTTTCCCCCGGTGGTTTCGGGCGGCGCATTGTATCCGCCGCGGCCGAGCCGCGCCGGGTCGCGCCGAGCCGCTCCGGGTCGCGGCCGGAGCCGCTCCCGGGTCGCGGCCGGAGCCGCTCCCGGGTCGCGGCCGGAGCCGCTCCCGGGTCGCGGCCGGAGCCGCTCCCGGGTCGCGGCCGGAGCCGCTCCGGGTCGCGGCCGGAGCCGCTCCGGGTCGCGGCCGGAGCCGCTCCGGGTCGCTCTGCCGCTCAGGCCTCGGTCTTGCTGCGCTTCCGCAGCCGCAATCGCACGGGCACCCCCGCGAGGCCGAAGCGCTCGCGCAGGCGGTTCTCGAGGAAGCGCCGGTACGCCGGCTGCACGGCGGCCGGCTCGGTGCAGAACAGCAGGAAGGTCGGCGGGCGCGTCGCCGTCTGCGTGGCGTAGAAGAACTTCATCGGCCGGCGCCTCGGGCCCCGCTGTGCCATCGCGGGCTCGTGCTTCGCGACCGCGTCCTGCAGCCAGCGGTTCAGCTCCGGCGTGGGGATCTCGCGCGTCGCGGCCACCGCGAGGCGTCGCGCGACGCCGAGCACCCGCCCGACGCCCTTCCCGGTGCGGGCCGAGACGTGCAGCACCGGGATGTCGGGCATCCCGCGCAGCCGCCGCTCGAGCTCTTCGCCGAGCGAGCGAGCGCGCTCGCCCACCAGGTCCTGCTTGTTGACCAGCAGCGCGCACGCGCAGCCGCGCTCCCGCACCAGGCCGAGCAGATGCGCGTCCTGGTCGCGGAAGCCCTCGTCGCCGTCGACCACCACGAGCGCGACGTCGGCGCGCTCGATGGCGCGGATCGCCATCAGCGCGCTGCCCCGCTCCGCGAGCCGGTCTCGGCGCCCGGGCCGGCGGATGCCGGCGGTGTCCACGAACACGAAGCGCTCGCCGCCCACCTCGAGCGTCACGTCGATGGCGTCGCGCGTGGTGCCGGGCTCGTCCGCGACCACCACGCGGTCCTCGCCCACCAGGCGGTTCAGCAGCGAGCTCTTGCCCACGTTCGGCCGCCCGACGAGCGCGATCCGGATCCCCGCGCCCTCCGTCGCCGCCGGCGGCGCCTCGCGCTCCGGGATCTCCGCCACGAGCGCCTCGAGCAGATCCCACGCGCCGCTGCCGTGCTCCGCCGAGACGCCGGCGACGCGCGGCAGGCCGAGCGCGTAGAACTCCGCGACGAGCGGCGCGTGCTGCGGCGCGTCGATCTTGTTCACGCACACCGCGATCGGCTTGTTCGCGCGCTGGAGCCGGCGCGCGAGCTCGCGCTCCTGGGGCACGAGCCCCGCCCGCCCGTCCACCACGAACAGGATGGCGTCCGCGAGCTCGAGCGCGGCGCGCGCCTGGCCCTGCACCGCCGCGTCGATCGGCGAGTCGGGCTCCGCGTCGAGCCCCGCCGTGTCGACGATCAGCACGCGGCGCGCGCCGACCTTCACTTCCTCGGCGATGCGGTCGCGCGTCACGCCCGGGGTGTCGTCCACCAGCGCCCGGCGGTGACCCACGTAGCGGTTGAAGAGCGTGGACTTGCCGACGTTGGGACGTCCGAGGATGGCGACGATGGGCGGACCGGCGGCGGACATGCCCCCTCCGCGGCCGGGCGGTGGCCGGCCCGGCAACCTACCCGCCCCGGGTCGCGTCGCAACCCGACGCGCAAACGGCCGAGGCGCCGAGTTTTCTTGACTTTTCCGCGCGCGGACGCCTAGGCTGGCCGCGCCGTTCTGGGGCAGTACGGCCGCACGTCGCGATGGCGTCGGTCCAATCAAGGGGAGCGCTCATGAAGCTCGGAGTTCGGACCCTGCTGCTGGCTTCGCTCGTGGCCCTGCTGGCCGGCCCTGCCGCCGCCACCACCTCGGTGATCAAGCGCTCCTTCGAGAACATGCCCCAAGGCGTGGTCGATGCGGTGCTTTCTCCGGTCACCGCGGGCACCAGCGTCTACAACAACCTGACCACGATCGAGGACACCATGCCGGTGCGGGTGGCCTACGCCGTGCCGGGCTACGCCTGGAACGTGATGTGCAACTTCGGCGGCGGCATCATCCGCTCGCTGACCGGCGTGCTCGAGCTGCCCGTCGGAGTGGTGCTGCTGTTCACCGACGCCGACCTCGAGCCGCTCTTCGACCCGGCCGAGGACAACGAAGGCCTGATCGTGTTCGACCAGTTCGAAGACATCTACAAGGTGAACACGGGCATCGCCTACAGCGGTAGCAGCTAGGCGAGCTCGCCCTCGAGGAAGCGCTTCACCCGGAGCGCCAGCGCTTCGACCGGCTCGGGCGGGAGCCACTCCACCCCGGCGACGCCGCGGAGCCAGGTGCGCTGGCGGCGCGCGAAGCGCCGCGTGTCGCGCTTCATCGCTTCGAGCACGTTCACCAGCGTGTCGAGGCCGTCGATCACCGGCTGCATGTGCCGGTAACCGATCGCGCGCATGCTCGGCAGCTCCGGCCCGTAGCCGAGATCGCGCAGGCGCCGGACCTCCTGGAGCAGACCGCCGGCGATCATCGCCTCGCAGCGCCCGTCGATCCGCAGCGCGAGCGCCTCGCGGCCGGGATCGAGCGCGAGCTGGAGCACCCGCCAGCGCTGCGCGCCGCGCGCGCCGCGCTGCACCACGCTCGGCGCCACGCCCGTCGCGGCATGCAGCTCGAGCGCGCGCACGATGCGCACGAGGTCGTTCGGATGGAGCGCGCGCGCCGCGGTCGGGTCGATCTCCGCGAGACGGCGATGCAAGAGCGCGGGGTCGCCTTCCATGCGCGCGCTCGCCGCCTCGGCCTCGAGCGTCCGGCGCAGCTCGGGGTCGCGCCCGACGCCCACGGAGAGCCCCTCCAGCAGCGCCTTGATGTACAGCCCGCTGCCGCCGACGAGGAACACCGGCCGCCCGCGCGCGTGGATCGCCTCGACGGCGCCCGCCGCCTCGCGCGCGTAGCGGCCCGCGTCGTACTGGACGTCGGGGTCCACGACGTCGAACAAGTGGTGCGGCACGCGCGCGCGCTCGGCCGCGCCCGGCTTCGCGGTGCCCACGTCGAGCAGGCGATACACCTGCATCGAGTCGGCGTTGACGACCTCCCCCTCGAAGCGCTCGGCGAGCTCGAGAGCGGCCTGGCTCTTGCCGGACGCGGTGGGGCCGGTCACCACGACGACGGGAGCCCACGCCGCCCGCATCCGCTGGCGGGCTCCCTCGTCGTCGGTCGCGGCGTCCAGGGACAGGTCCGACATGGCGGGACGGTAGCGGCCGGCTCAGCTCCGGCCGAAGCGGCGCGCGATCTCGCCCGCGGCGATCGGCACGGCGACGGGCCGCCCGTGCGGACAGGTCGGCGCCCAGGGGATCGCGTCGAGCGCGTCGGCCAGCGCGCGCTGCTCGGCGGCCGGCAGCACGTCGCCGGCGCGCCGCGCCGAGTGGCAGGCCAGGCTCGCGAAGCAGCGGTCCGCGGCGTCGAGCCAGCGGCTGCCGGCGCGCGAGACGCCGCCCGCCGCGTCCCCCTCGCGGAGCTGCTCGGCCAGGCTGCGCAGCCCGCCGAGCGGGTCCCGCTCCGCGAGCAGCGCGGGCACGGCGCGCACCACGACGGCCTCGGCGCCGAACGGCTCCACCTCGTAGCCGAGCCCGCGCACCCACTCGCCCTGCTCCGCCAGGGCGGCTTGCGACGCCGGCTCGAGCTCGAGCGTCTCCGCGATCAGCAGCGGCTGGCGCGGCACGCCCGCGTCGAGCCACGCCGCGCGCAGGCTCTCGTAGAGCACGCGCTCGTGCGCGGCGTGCTGGTCCACGAGCAGCAGGCCGTCCTTGGCCTCGAGCAGCAGATACGTGCCGTGGAGCTGCCCGAGCAGCCGCAGCTCGCCGAAGCGGAACGGCCGCGCGCCCGGCGCGGGCGCCGCCGCCGCGCCGGCTGCCTCCGGCGCCCGCGCGAACAGCCAGTCGCCGGGGCCCTCGGCGCTGGCGCCCTCGGCCACCCGCCCGGCCGGCGCGGCGCCGAAGCCGGGCCTCGCTTCGGCGAGCCAGCCGCGACGCGCGACCGCCTCGGAGACCGTCGCGGTCACCAGCCGGTGGATCGCGCGCGGGTCGGCGAAGCGCACCTCCCACTTCGCGGGGTGCACGTTCACGTCGACGCCGCCCGCGGCGACGCGCAGGAACAGCAGCGCCGTCGGGAAGCGCCCGCGCGGGAGCAGGTCGCGATAGACCTCGAGCAGCGCGTGGCGCAGCAGCCGGTCGCGCACGGGACGTTCGTTCACGAACAGGTGCACGCCGCTCCCGGTGGCGCGGTGCTGGTCGGGGCGCGAGACGTAGGCCTCGAGCGCGAGGTCGCCGGCGTCGCGCGCGCTCCGCACCAGGCCGGCGGCTTCTCGCTCGCCGAGCACCGCGGCGACGCGCTCCAGCGGATCGTCCACCGCCGGCCAGGCGAGCGCCTCGCGGTCGTCGCGCCGCACGTCGAAGTGCAGCGCGGGCAACGCGAGCGCGGCCTTGCAGAGCCACTCGCTCACGTGCCCCCACTCGGTGGTCGCCGACTTCAGGAACTTGCGCCGCGCCGGGACGGCGCCGAACAGCTCGTCCACCTCGACCCGCGTGCCCTCCGCGGCCGCCGCGGCGCGCGCGAGGGCCCGGCGGCCCGCTTCGACGCGCAGCTCGAAGCCCTCCCCCGCGCCGCGGGCCCGGGTCACGAGGCGCAGCCGCGAGACCGACGCGATCGCGGGCAGCGCCTCGCCGCGGAAGCCGAAGCTGTGGATGTCCGCGAGGTCGGCGCTGCTCCGGAGCTTGCTCGTGGCGTGGCGCTCGAGCGCGAGCTCGGCCTGGTCGGGCGCCATGCCGACGCCGTCGTCGCTCACCGCGATGGCGCGGTTGCCCCCTTCCCGCACCTCGACCCGGATCCGGCGCGCGCCGGCATCCACCGCGTTCTCGACCAGCTCCTTCACGACCGAGGCGGGCCGCTCCACCACCTCGCCGGCCGCGATCTGGTCCACGAGCGCGTCGGGCAGCCGCTCGATCCGAGGCCCCTGCATGGGTCGCTTTTCCCCCCGCGCGCAGGGCGTAACATGGTACCCGGCGTGGGGTCAAGCCGGCGTGGACTCGCAAGTCCATTGACAAAGAGAGCGGATTTCCAATAGTTTGCGGCCTCGTGACCAATCGGGGGGATGTGGCCATGGCGAGCACGACCCGTAGTCCCGGGCTGTCGGGAGCGACGGCTGCGGCCGGAAGCACCCTCGCAGCCGTCGAGCCGGCGAGCGCATCGCGGGCCGCCGGCCGGCGACGCGAGGACCGGCTGGTCGGTCCGAGCGACGCCACCCGGCGTCTGATCGCACAGGCCGCGGCGGCCGCACGGACGGACCTCGCGGTCTGGATCGTCGGGCCCGAGGGCGCGGATCACGCGCTCGTCGCGCGCGCGGTGCACGAGTGGGGGCCGCGCGCCGGGCGCCCGCTCGAGGTCGTCGCGTGCAGCGCGGTGCCCGAGGCGCTCCAGGGCCGCGAGCTGTTCGGCTGCGCGGCCGGCGTCTATCCGGCGATCCCTGGCGCCTACGGTGGCGCCCTCGAGCGCGCTGCGGGCGGCACCCTGCTGCTCGAGGACGTGGACCAGCTCCGGGCCGACCTGCGCGCCACGCTGCTGCGCGGGGTGGGCAGCGGCGGCTTCCGCCGCGAGGGCGACAGCACCACGCGCGCCCTCACGGCGCGGGTGGTGGCCACCACCAACCGCAGCGGCCTGCCCGAGCTCGGCGACCTGCCGCACCACGAGATCCGCATCGCGTCGCTCGCCGAGCGCGCGGAGGACGTGCTGCCGCTGGCTGCGCACTACCTGGCCTCCTTCGCGGAGGAGGCGGGCATCCGCTCCGCCGGCTTCAGCGCCGACGCGCGCGCCTTCCTCGAGACGGAGCGCTGGTCCGGCGACGTGCGCGAGCTGCGCGGCCGGATCCGCGAGGCCCTGCGCCTGTGCGGCGAGGCGCCGGTGAGCGCCGAGGCGCTCCTCCTCGCGCGCGACGAGGTGCCGTCCTTCAAGGACGCCAAGCGCGCGTTCGAGACGCGCTACGTCGTGGGCCTGCTGCGGCGCTGCAACGGCAACATCAGCCGCGCGGCGCGGCTCGCGCGCAAGGATCGCAAGGACTTCTACGACGTGATCCGGCGCACCGGCGTGGACCCGACCTCCTTCCGGTCCTGATATCCTGCGGCCGTGCGTGCCGCCGCCGTCCAGATGTGCTCGAGCGACGACCTCGCGGCGAACCTGCGCGCGGCGGAGGCGCTGGTCGCGGAGGCCGCGCGCGCCGGCGCAGAGCTCGTGGCGCTGCCGGAGAACTTCGCCTTCCTGCGCCGCGAGGGCGTTCCGATCCCGTGCGCCCAGCCCCTCGACGGCGAGATCGTGACGGCGCTCCGCGCCTGGGCGCGGGCGCTCCGGATCTGGCTGCTCGGCGGCAGCTTCGCGGAGGCCGTGCCGCGCGACGAGCGCGTCCACAACACGAGCGTGCTGCTCGGGCCGGACGGCGCCCTCGCGGCCACCTACCGCAAGATCCACCTGTTCGACGTGGACCTCAGCGCCCAGGGCGGGAACAGCTACCGCGAGTCGGCGGCCGTGGCGCCCGGCAACGAGGTCGTGGTGGCCGACACGCCCTTCGGCCGCGTCGGCCTCTCGGTCTGCTACGACCTGCGCTTCCCCGAGCTGTACCGCGCGCAGAGCGCCCAGGGCGCGCGCTTCCTGCTCGTGCCGAGCGCCTTCGCCCGCGAGACCGGACGCGACCACTGGGAGGTCCTGCTCCGCGCACGCGCGATCGAGAACCAGTGCTTCGTGATCGCGCCGGCGCAGTGGGGGCAGCACTCTCCCGACCGCGCCAGCCACGGCCGCGCCCTGATCGCCGATCCCTGGGGCGTGCTGCTCGCCGTGGCGCCGGACCGGCCGGGCTTCGTGCTGGCCGACTGCGACCTGGCGCAGCAGGACCGCGTGCGCGCGAGCCTCCCGGCGCTCCGGCACCGCCGGCTCTAGGGGCGGCAGTCCCGGCTCAAGCCGGCGGAACGCCGCTCCGATCCCATGGGCGGAGGCCCGCATGCCCGAGCTGCGCAACCCCGCCCGCCTGATGATCAAGAACGGCGGCTTCGAAGGCATGGCGTTCGAGCTCTCCTCGGCGGAGACGCTGATCGGGCGCAACCCGACCACCGACATCACGCTGCTCGACGAGGGCATCAGCCGCGAGCACGCGATCGTCCTCTACGACCCCGAGAGCGACAGCTACTCGCTCGAGGACCTCCAGTCCACGAACGGCACCCAGGTGAACGGCAAGCGCGTCCGCTCGGTCACGCTCGCGGACGGCGACGAAGTGCAAGTGGGCCGCACCTTGTTCCGCTTCTCGCGCGACGCCGAGCAAGTGTAACGAGCGTCACACCTGCTGGTGTAAGCGGCGTCACTTCGCGCAGCCGCGCAGCTTCCGATGATCCAAACGTCGTTCGCTTCCGAACGAGGGGGGTGATCATGCGAAAGCGCGCGTTCCGATCGGCCGTCACGGCGGCGGTCATCTGCGTCTCGGCCTTCCTGCTCGCGTGTCCGGTGGGTCAGCTGCGGATGCAGATCCCGGACTTCTTCACGAGCGAAGTGAAGGGGGTTCGGCTGTATCGCATCGACGATGCCAGTGGCCAGCTCGTCGACGCGGGCACGATCGAGTTCCTCAAGCTCGAGAAGCGCAAGGACGGCGAGCTCCTCAAGTACGAGCACGTGAGCACCACGGGCGAGGTCACGGGCCCGCTCTACACGCAGGCGGCGCGCATCCCGACCCTGCCCGACGGCCTCGAGATCAACCTCTCCTTCTCGAACGAGCTGCCCGCCGGCTGGTTCAAGGTGGCGAGCTACAACCTGATCGGGACCTCGCGTCCGTCCACGAACCAGACCTTCGTGGTGGGCGCGGAGGGCTGAGCGGGGGCGCGATCCGTTAGCCTACGCCCTTCCCTCACGGGGCGGGCGTGGCGCGCGGGACGAATCAGAGGGGACGCGGGCTCGGGGCGCTGGCCGCCCTGGTGGCCACTTCGCTGGCGGCTGCGGCGTCTTCCGGGGAGACGCTCACGCTGCGTTGGCGCCACGCCGCGCCCGACCGCGTGGCCGGCTTCCGCGTGCACACCGGCCCCGCGCCCGGCGCCTACACGCGCAACCTCGACGTGGGCAAGCCCGAGCGCGACGCGGAAGGCCTCTACCGGGTGAGCGTCGAGGTGCCGGACGGCGAGGCCACGCACGTGGCCGTGTCCGCGTACGACGCGGCGGGCGTCGAGAGCGCCCGCTCGAACGAGTGGGAGCGCCCGGAGCCCGCGCTCGGCACGCCCGGGCGGCCGCAGGTGGTCGAGCCGTGAGGGCCCTGCTGCGTGCGCTCTGCCTCGCGGCCTGCGCCCTGCCCGCTGCCGCCTCCGCGCAGGGGCTCCGTGATCGCGCGTTCCTCTGGGTGCTCGGGGACTTCCGCGCCCCGCTCGTGTGCGTCGTCGAGGGCACGCCGCGGCAGGCGCTCCGCCGCGTGCGGACCTACGTGACGCCGCACAGCGCGCGCCCTTCGGTGCGGGTCCAGTTCTACGACCTCGAGGCGCCGCTCGGCACCTCGTGCGGCGGCGTGTCGAGCCAGCTGGAGCCGAACGTGATCGGCGCGATCGAGCTCGTCTTCCAGGGCCGCACGCGGCCCGACACCGGCGAGCTCGACTTCCGCAACGCGCTCCGGCGCGACGGCGGCTTCGACTTCCCCATCGCGCAGGGCCGGGTGCGCGTCGGGCCCGCGGGCGTTCCCAAGGAGGACCTCGCCACCGTCGACTACACCGGCGGCACCGCGCGGATCGAGAGCGTGCCGCCGGGCAGCGACACGGCGCGGCGCCTCGCCTCCTTCCACGCGGATCGGCAGCTGCGCATGGAGCTCACGGCCGACGGCGTGGCAAAGCTCGTCTTCGAGTTGGTGGAGCTGCCGCCGCGCTGAGCCGTTCAGCCGGGCGGCGTTCCTGCCGATACCCCGGCCATGGCGGCCCACGAGCGACCCGAGCCCGCGCTGCGCTCGAGCCGCGAGAACGATCCCGAGGTCGAGCTCCAGATCGACGCCTTCGTGGTGCGCCTCGGCGAGACGGTCGACGCCCTCCAGGACGCGGAGGCCGCGGGTCAGCTCCCGGAGCTGCGCCGGCTCGCGGACACGCTGGTCGAGCGCGCGCGCGAGCTCGGCTACGAATCGCTCTCGGACGCCGCGCGCCGGATCCGCGAGGCCTGCGACGACCCGAACCCGGTGACGGCGCACAAGGCGATCGAGGACTTCACCGAGCTGTCGAAGCGCGTGCGCCGCGGGCACCGCAGCGCCGCGCCCTGAGCCCGCCTCACAGGAAGGCGGAGAGGTCCCACGGCCCGAGCAGCACGAGCGCCGCGATCGCGGCGTTCGTGGTGGCGTGGGCGAGCCAGACGCTCGCGAAGCGGCCGCGCCGGTAGAGCCACAGGTTGAGCAGCGCGCCGGTCGGCAGCGCCACCCACCACTCCCACGGCACGTGGCTGAGCGTGAACCACGCCACCGTCACCGCGAACGCGACGCGATGCGTGCGCCCGACCGGTCGTGCGCCGAACGCGCGCCAGTCGGGCCAGCTCTCGGCCGCCCGGTGCAGGAAGCTCCGCACGAACAGCTCCTCGACGAGCGGCGAGACGAGCACGAAGCCGGCGAGACGCAGCACGAGCCAGAGCGGCCGTCCGTCCGGGCCGAACACGTCGGGGTCGTAGGGCACGCCGCGCGGCAGCGCGGGCCAGAGCGCGTACGGCGCGAGCCAGAGCGCGGCCAGGGCGACGCCCGCGGCCAGGTCCGGCAGCCCGGCAGAGCGCGGCGGCGCGCGCAGCTCGGCGTAGGCCCCCTGCCGCCACGCCCAGCCCAGCAGCGCGGCGGGCAGCAGCACCCGGGCCGCGAGCAGCGGCCCCGCGAGCGCCGGCAGCCGGTGTCCGAGCTCGGCCAGCAGGAGGAGCGCCGCGTACGGCGCGAGGTACGGCCAGACCCGACCCGCCATGCCGTTCACGCCTCCCGCGGCCAGTGTGTACCCTCGCCGGCCGAGGTGAACGATGCCCTACTCCCTGCTCCGGCGTGAGGACAAGGACGGCGTCACAACGCTCACCCTCGACCGCCCCGACCAGTTCAACGCGCTCTCGGAGCTGCTGATCGGCGAGCTGGACGCGGCGCTCGAAGCCGTCGCGGCCGACGAGAGCGTGCGCGCCGTGGTGCTGGCGGGCGCGGGGCGCGCCTTCTGCGCGGGCCACGATCTGCGGGAGATGCGCGCGCGGCCCGACCCCGCGTGGCATCGCGAGCTGTTCGCGCGCTGCGCGGAGATGATGCAGGCCCTGCCGCGGCTGCCGCAGCCGGTGATCGCGCGCGTGCACGGCGTCGCCACCGCGGCCGGCTGCCAGCTCGTCGCAAGCTGCGACCTCGCGGTGGCCTCGAGCGCGGCGCGCTTCGCCACCTCGGGCATCAACCTGGGCTTGTTCTGCGCGACGCCCGCCGTCGCCGTGACGCGGAACCTGTCGCGCAAGAGCGCCTTCGAGCTGCTCTTCACCGGCGAGTTCCTGAGCGCCGAGCGCGCGCGCGAGCTGGGCCTCGTGAACCGCGTCGTCGCGCCGGAGGCGCTCGACGAGACGGTCGCCGCGCTGGCGCAGGGCATCGCCGCCAAGCCGCGCGAGGCGGTGCGCGCGGGCAAGGCCCTCTTCTACCGCCAGCTCGGCCGCCCCGCGGCGGAGGCCTATCTCGACGCCGGCGACGTGATGGCGGCGAACCTCACGGACGCCGACGCGATCGAAGGCATCGACGCCTTCCTCGAGAAGCGCACGCCGCGCTGGCGAGGCTGAGCAGCAGCAGCGCGGCGGTGGGCGGCTCGGGCACGGACGCGGCGAGCGCGAGCCCGCCGCCGAGCTCCGCCGCAGCGAGCGCCGGCTCCGCCGCCCGCGGCGGCGCCGCGAGACGCTGCTCGAAGCCCGGGCCGACCTCGAGCGCGAGCGCCAGCCGGAGCAGCTCCGGCGGCCCCGCGTCGACCGCAGGCAGGCTCGGAGCCGGCGCGTCGGCGAGCGCGCTCGGCGCGAGCGCGAGCGCCAGGCCGAGCCATCGCCACCCTCTCCGCACGCGTCGCCCCCCGCGCGCGAGATCGGCGCCGGCGGGCTCGGGCTTGAGCGCGGCTCAGCGCTGCGCGGGCGCGGGCAGCGTCGCGTAGAAGCGGAAGAGCGCGAGCAGCGCGAGCGCGGACAGCACGTGCCAGGCGGCATGGCCCTGGAGCCAGTGGTTGCTCGGATCGCACGCCACGCGCGTGACGTCGAGCAGCGAGCAGAGCGCGGCGGCGCCGAGCAGCGCGAGGCCGAGCCAGTACGAGCGCGGGAGCGGGGGCACGCCTGGCGAGCGTCGCAGCCACGCCTCCTGGCCGAGGGCGACGGCGATGCAGAGCGCGACCGTGAGCTGGATCGGCACGCCGAGCTCGAACAGCACCGGCACGAGCGCGCTCGCGCCCGCGACGCCGAGCGCGAAGAACCGCGCCTCGCGCTGCGGCGCGATCCAGCCGAGCCGGCTCGCGTTGCGGGCGAGCACCGTGAAGCAGAACAGGAACATGCCGACGAAGTCGAGGAACTGGAGGGCCCAGGTGTAGGAGGCGTGGTAGGCGAACGAGAACACGCCGACGGCGACACCGGCCGGGCCGAACAGGCGGAGGTCGCTGCGGCCGCGCGCCGCCCGCCACATCCAGAGGCCGAGGGCGACGTAGACGAGGTTCGACCACGTGTCGGCGGGGTTCACGATCCACGCGCACAGCTCCTCTTCGCACCAGTCCACGTTGGGCGGCGTGAAGCTGCTCCACGGGCAGCCGGGCGGGAGCGGCGGCGCGAGCAGGCGCGTCACGCGAGGGCGCTCCACGCCGCGGCGCGCAGCGCGCCGGGCGCGTCGCCGAGGCGCGCGAGGTCGATGCGCGCTTCGCGCGCGCCCGCCTCGTCTCCCACGCAGAGCCACGCCTCGCCCCGGACCACGCGGAACGCGGGCCCGAGCCACGCGGCGAGCTCGCCGGCGGCGCGCTCGACGGCCTCGGGAGCGCCGGCCAGCCCGAGGCGGACCGAGCCGCCCGCCGGCACACGCTCGCGCCGGTTGCGGTCGAGCGCGCGTCGCAGGCGGGCCCTGACGAGCCGCAGGTACGCAGCCGCGCGGCCGCCGGAGTCGAAACGTGACCACGGGCGCAGCGCTCCGCGCACCCGCGCGGCGAGCACCGTGCGGCTCACGGACGCGCCCGCGAAGCGCAGCTCCGCCGCGATGGCCCGCAGCGTCGCCTCGTCGAGCGCCGGCACGCGCTCGCGCAGCAGCGCCACCGCCTGCGACAGCACCGGCTCCGCCAGCAGCGCCGCGAGCTCGGCCTGCTCGTCCTTGGGCCGCACCCAGGCGGTGATGCGGTCGGGCCAGGAGCCCCAGCGGATCGCGTGCTTCAGCAGCGCCAGCGCCGCCTCCCCCGCCGGCTCGGGCACGCGCACGCCGTGCGCGCGCCGGGGGCTCGCGAGGAAGTCCCCGTCGAGCGGGAGCGCGTGGCTGTTGATCCAGTCCTCGCCGGAGAGCACGCGGTCGTGCAGGTGGAGGTGGAGCAGACGCTCCTGGCCGGGCTCGTACGCGAAGAAGTGCGCCACACCCGGCTCGTCGTCGGCCCCGAGCGGGCGCGCGCGCAGCCAGCCGGCGCCCTCGATCGCCGCCAGCGCGCGCGGCCACGCGGCGGCCGGGACGAGTCCGTCGAGGTCGCGCTCGCCGCGCAGCGCGCGCTCGAGCGCCGCCGCGCCCTTCCACTGGCAGAACGGGATGCCGTCGCGCTCGAGCGCCGCGACGAGGCGCACGACGAGTTGCGACATTCAGGCCGTCATCCGCTCGGACCAGAGGCGCAGCCGCCGGTCGATTGCGACGGCCATCGAGAGGTGCTCGTGCATGTAGCGGGCGGTGCGCGCCGCGAACGCGTCGCGCTCGGCCGGTGCGAGCGCGAGCCAGTGCGCGAGCGCTTCCGTGATCGCGTCGATGTCGCCCGGCTCGACGACACTGCCGAAGCCCTGCTCGCGCACGAACTCGTTCCCGCCCGGGCTGATCACGATCGGCTTCCCGCAGGCCAGGTACTGCCGCACCTTCAGCTCGGAGTTGACGGCGCGCTCCGGCGCCAGGCTGATCGACACGCCCACGTCGAGGCTCCTCACCACGAGCGGGATGCGCCGGTAGGGGACGTAGCCGAGGAAGTGGCAGCGCTCCGCGATGCCGAGCTCGGCGGCGCGGCGCTTCATGCGTTCGACCGGCTCGCCCGCCCCGACGATCACCACGCCGAGCGCCGGGTGGCGCGGCGCGAGCTTCGCGGCCGCCTCGACGAGCTGCGCCCCGCCCCGCTCCCACGGCCGGCTGCCCACGTAGCCGAGCAGCGGGTCGCAGCGCTCGAGCCCGAGCGCGCGGCGCGTCTCGTCGCGCCCGCCGGGACGGAAGCGGCCCGTGTTCACGGCATTGTCGATCCACACCACCTCGCGCTCCGACAGGCCGAGGCGCTGGCGCAGCGCGATCGCGTGCCCCTCGCTGTCAGTGTCCGCGACCAGCGCGCGCGACACGAGCGAGTGGAACATGCGCCGGTTGAGCGGCGCCAGCAGGCGCGCGAACCAGCCGCGCCGCTCGAGCGCGTCGAGCGCCCCCGTGCCGAGCGTCTTGATCGCGTACGGGAGCCGGTGCCGGCGCGTCAGGTAGAAGGGCACGAACGGGAACACGTCGATCCGGAACACGAACAGGTCGAAGCGCCCCTCGCGCAGCAGCCGGTTCGCCGCGCGGATCTGCGAGATCACGTGGAACGGGAAGCGCCACGGCCGGTAGCGCCGGTGCGGCGCGCAGAACGTGAGCGACTGGGCCGGCAGATCGTCCACCGCCTCGAGCGGCCGCGGCACCAGGAAGTGCGCGCGCTCGCCGACCGCGGCGTGGAGCGCGTGGATGAACTCGTTCTCGTTGACGCCCGGCCCGTTGCCCACCGAGACGTCGGCCGGCGAGACGTACAGCATCCGGCCGGCCGTGCGGAGATCCATCGCTGCGACTCACCCCCACCCGCCGGTGGTGCCCCCGGCAGGAGTCGAACCTGCGACCAAAGGTTTAGGAAACCTCTGCTCTGTCCATCTGAGCTACGGGGGCGGGAGGCGAATTCTCGCGAGAGAGCGCGGGTTAGCAAGGCTTCGCCGGTTGCCCGGAAGGCCGAGAAAGGGACCCGTACCCCAACCGTACCTCCAGTCTCACTGGGGCGGGGGCCTTCCTCGTGGACCCCAGGCGCTGTTCGCGTCTCAGAGTCGGCGTCACAGTGCGCCTTGGGTTTCGCGCTCGGTCCGTGTGAAGCTTGCTTCTGCGAGCGCGGAAAAATAGTTCCCCGGGCCGAGTCAATTTCGGGCGAGCCTCCCGCCCCGCCAAGCGCTGAATCCTGAACGAAATCCAGCCCCCCGCATCAGATCGGGCCACAGGCAGGCCGCTGGCACTCCGCTTGCATGGGCAACCGGTTTGGGGGTGCGAGGATCATCATGCGAGGCACCCACGGGTTCGCGAGTGCGTGCGCGCTTTGCTTGGCCGCGCTCCTCGGCGGTGCGAGGGTCTCTGCGCTCCCGCTGAACTTCGTGATCGAGTTCGACGAAGCATCTGGGTTCGTGAGCGCCGACTGGAGCGGCACCTACACAGTGGACGGCGGCGTGCTCACCGCCTTCAGCGCGACGATCGGCCCGTTCGTCTACAACCAGCTCACCGTCTTCAACGACGACCCAGACGACAACGACACGGTCTCGACGATAGTGGTCAGCAGCTCTGGGGGGGGAACTCTTAGGCTTGAGGACAACCAGGGAGCCGCGGAGAACGTTTGGGTAACCATCATCGACGGGCGCGCGGGCGCCTACCGCACCACGCTGGTCCCCGAGCCCCACGTCGCCGGATTGCTCCTGACTGGAGCGGCGGCCCTCGCGCTTCGACGTCGCTCGAAGCGAAGCGACGCGCGCCGGAGGACGAGTTCGTAGCGTACGGGCTCGACCTCACGAGCTGGAGCCTCGCGGCAGCGATCGGGATTTCAGCCAACACGGGCCTCCTCCTCTTGACGGGGCTGCTCGCGCTCGGGTGGCTGCGCCGCTGGCGCGCGTAGGTCGGCTGCCGACTAGAACCGCAGCAGCGCGTGGCAGGGGGAGTCGATGCGTGCGCCGCCGCCGAGCGCCCCGAGCTCGATCAGGAAGCTGCAGCCCACCACCTCGGCGTCGGCCTGGCGCGCGAGCTGCACGGCGGCGGCGGCGGTGCCGCCGGTCGCGATGAGGTCGTCCACGATCAGCACGCGCTGGCCGGGGCCCACCGGGTCGACGTGCATCTCGACGGTGTCGACGCCGTACTCGGGCTCGTAGCGCGCGGCGAGCGTGTCGTAAGGTTTAGGAAACCTCTGCTCTGTCCATCTGAGCTACGGGGGCGAGAGGCGAATTTTCGCGGTGCACCGCGGAGTTAGCAAGATGCCGCCAGCGCCATCGATGGGGTGGTAGCGGGCGACACGCGGCGTTGCGGAAGCTCTGTCGAGACACGAAAGCAAGGCGTTGTCCGCGCCACCTTCCCGACGGTCGCACCACCTGGCGGGAAAACGCCGGGCCAACCGGAGCTCGCGAGCGTGGTGGGAACACGGCCCGCACGAGAAGTGGCGGGGGATCGCCCTGCACGCAACCTCGAGACTCCTTGCGCTCACGACGGCCCTGGCAGCCCTGGGAATCCTTGCGGGGCAGCCGATCCAGGCGACACCGCTGCTGGACGGCAAAACGATTACGACGGAATTTCATTTTCCGAACATGGGTACGATCGATTTCGGGGTGTTGCGGTGGACAGCGTCGTTGGTCCAGGTGTAGAGATCGCGGCGTCGCCCCAGGGATTCCCCATCGCATCGATCGACGTCGCCGACGCGTCGATTCTGCTCACCTTCAGCAGAACACTCAATGGATCCACTGGGAACTTCAACGGCTGGCGCTTCTTCGATTCCACCGACACGATCCCCGCTTTCCTGAGCGCCGCGCTCGAGACCGACCCGCGCAATACCGGATGGAGCATCGCCAAGGTCGATGCGGACAACATCTGGCTGAACGGCCAGGGTTCCCACTACGTTTCCGGAACGACCCTGCGAGTCGACATCGTTCCGGAGCCGACTCCCGCCTGGCTCGTCGTGCTCGGATCGGCGATTGCCGCGCTCGCTGCTCGCTGCTCGCTGCTCGCCGCTGCCGGCACTAGGATCGCCCGCGTCACCGAGCGCCGCGCAGACATTTTCCCGCTCAGAAACGCAGCACCGCGTGGCAGCTCGTGTCCACGCGCGCGCAGCCGCCGAGCGCCTGGAGCTCGATCAGGAAGGTGCAGCCGGCGACCTCGCCTTCGGCCTGGCGCGCGAGCTGCACCGCGGCGGCGGCGGTGCCGCCGGTGGCGATCAGGTCGTCCACGATCAGCACGCGCTGCCCGCGCGCGACGGCGTCCACGTGCATCTCGACCGTGTCGACGCCGTACTCGAGCTCGTAGCGCGCCTGGAGCGTGTCGTAGGGCAGCTTGCCCTGCTTGCGGACCAGGGCGAGGCCCGCGCCGAGCGCGAGCGCGATCGGCCCGGCGAACAGGAAGCCGCGCGACTCGATGCCGAGCACGCGGTCGACGCCCTGCCCGCGAAACGGCGCGGCCATCGCCTCCGCGGCGGCGCGGAATGCCACCGGGTCGAGCAGCAGCGGCGTGACGTCGCGGAACAGGATCCCCGGCTTCGGGAAGTCGGGGATGTCGCGGACCTTCTGCGCGAGCGCCTTCGCATCCATGAGCGTCTCCTCGGCCGGGGCCGATCAGGGCAGGAACAGTAGCGGGTCGCGCGGGTCGTCGTGGCGCCTGATCTCGAAGTGGAGATGCGGCGCGCTCGCGTTCCCGGTGGAGCCGACCTCCGCGATGACGTCGCCCTTCCGCACGCGCGAGCCCTTCTGGACCCGGAAGCGGCGGTTGTGCGCATAGACCGTCTCGTAGAGCTTGCCGTGGCGCACCACCAGCACGTTGCCGTAGCCGCCGAGCCGGTTCGCGTAGATCACGTGGCCGGCCTCGGCCGCGCGCACCTGCGTGCCGGAGCGCGCGGCGATGTCGATGCCCTCGTGCATGCGGCTGCGCCGCCAGCCGTAGCGCGAGGTGAGGACGCCGTGCACGGGCCACGAGAAGCGCAGCGCGCCGTCTTCGAAGGCGTCGTTCTGCGCGATGGCGCGCAGGCGCTCGGGCGGAAGCAGCGGCTGCGCGACCGAGCTGCGCTTGGGCCGCGGGATCGTGAGGTGCGTGCCGACCCCGAGCTGCGTCTCGTCGCGGATGTCGTTCGCCTCGGCGATCGCCTCGACCGGGACGCCGTAGTGGAGCGCGATGCGATAGAGGTTCTCGCCGCGCTGCACCACGTGCACCGTGCTCGCCGGGCGGGTCGCGCACGCCGCGATCGCCAGCACGAGCAGGACGGCCCCTGCCCTGTTCAGCCTTCCCATCCGTGCTCGCCCACCAGGTCGACGAAGCGCGCGTCGCCGAGCACCTCGGGCGCGAGCACGCGGCCGGCGGCGTCGCGGCGCACGCGCATCAGGCGCTGCTTGCCCCGCGCGCCGAACGGGCCGATCAGGCGCCCGCCCGGGGCGAGCTGCGCGAGCAGCGGCTCGGGGATCTCGGGGCCGCCCGCGGTGACCACGATCGCGTCGAAGGGCGCCTCGGGCCCCCAGCCGCGCGTGCCGTCGCCGAGGTGCACCACCACGTTCGAGACGCCGAGCCGGTCGAGCGCGCGGCGCGCCCGGCTCGCGAGCGCGGGCACGCGCTCGACCGAGATCACCCGCGCCGCGAGGCGCGAGAGCACGGCGGCCTGGTACGCGGAGCCCGTGCCGATCTCGAGCACCTTCTCGCCGCCCGTGAGCGCGAGCGCAGCGCTCATCGCCGCCACCGTGCCGGGCGCCGAGATGGTCTGCCCCGCGCCGATCGGGAGCGGCGCTTCTTCGTAGGCGCGATGGCCGAGCGCTTCGGGCACGAGCATGTGACGCGGGACGGAGGCCAGGGCTTCGAGCACCCGCGCGTCTCGGATGCCCCCGCGCGCCAGGCGCTCCAGCATGCGCTGCCGCGAGACGTGCCAGCGGTCGCCCGCGGCGCGCGCCGCACGCTCCATCCTCCACCCCCCGGATGGGGGCGGAGCTTAGCCGTGGCGAGAGCGCCGCATCAACGCTTACGATGCGAAGCGTCGCAGCAGGAGGCCGATGCGCAGAGCGTCACCGAAGCTCGCATTCGCAGGGGTGCTGGCGCTGGCCGGCGCGGCGAGCGCGGAGGGCATCGCCGGCAGCGTGCGCGACCGCTCGGGCGCGCCGCTCGTGGGCGCGCAGGTGACGCTGCAGGGCGGCGAGCCCGCGCACCGCATCTCGGTGTGGAGCGACGCCGCAGGACGCTTCGTCACGCCCGAGCTGCCGGAGGGCCAGGCCTGGACGGTTCGCGCGCGCCGCATCGGCTGGCACGACGCCGAGCGCAACGGCGTGCTGCCCGGCAGCGAGCTGATGCTCGAGGCCGAACGTCACACGGATCCCGCGGCGGTGGCCGCGCAGCTCCCCGCGCACCACTGGTGGAGCCTCGTGGTCGAGCGCTTCGAGGGCGAGGCGGAGCGCAATCGCCTCAAGCGCGAGTGCACGTACTGCCACCAGCAGGGCAGCGAGATCACGCGCCGCCCGCGTCCCGCGGACGAGTGGCAGAAGGTGATCGGGCTGATGGAGCGGCGCGGCTCGCGGCTCGACGAGGCGCTGCACACGCAGCTCGCGGGCGCGCTGGTCGCGGCCTACGAGCCGAGCGTCGCGGTGCCGCGCCTCACCGCGGGCTGGGAGGACGCGGAGAGCTTCGCGCCCCCGCCTCCGCCCGAGGTGCGCGCGGCGCTCGTCGAGGAGTGGGACCTCGGCTCGCGCGCCTCGATGCAGCACGACGTGATCGTGCACCCCGACGGCCGGCTCTACTCGGTGGACGGCAGCCAGGACCAGCTCCACCGCCTCGACCCCGCGACGGGCGAGCGCCACGCGTGGGCGGTGCCGCAGGGCGACCGCCCGCTCGGCGGCATCTTCGGCGAGGCGCGCGGGCCCGTGTCGCAGACGGCCGTCTCGCGCGTCGGCCCGCACTCGCTCCAGGTCGCGCCGGACGGCAGCGTCTGGATCACGCTCGCGATCGGGAACCAGCTCGCGCGCTTCGATCCCGAGAGCGAGCGCTTCGAGATCCACGAGGTGGCGGAGGGCTACTACCCGCACACGCTGCGCTTCGATCGGAAGGGGCGCATCTGGTACACGATGGCCGCCTCGAACCACGTGGGCATGTTCGATCCGAGGACGAACGAGCAGCGCCACGTGCGGCTGCCCGCGCGCACCTGGCAGCAGGAACTGGCGCTCCGCCTGATGCCCGCGCTGATGTGGCTCGACCAGCAGGTGGACCTGCGCAGCCGCGCCTCGGAGGGCGGCGGCGGCGGCTTCACCATGCCGGTGCCCTACGGCATCGACATCGCGCCGGACGGCGGCGTCTGGTTCAGCCAGCTCAACGAGGACCGCATCGGGCGCATCGAGCCGGACACGCTCGCGGTCGAGCTGTTCGAGACGCCCTTCCCCGCGCCGCGCCGGCTGCGCTTCGATCGCAGCGGCACGCTCTGGGTGCCGAGCTTCTCGGCGGGCCGCCTCGCCGCCTTCGACCCGCGCACGCGGCGCTACCGCGAGTACGAGCTGCCGACCCGCCCGCTGCTCGGCGAAGTCCCGTACGCGCTCGCCGTCCACCCGACGACCCAGGACGTCTGGGTCTGCGGCACGAACAGCGACACGCTGATGCGATTCGAGCCCAGCGCGGACCGCTTCACCGTGTACCCGCTGCCGACGCGCGTCACCTATACGCGCGAGATCGACTTCGACGCGCAGGGCCGCATCTGGACCTCGAACTCGAACGCCCCCTCCTGGCAGATCGAAGGGGGCCAGCCGCGCGTGCTGCGGCTCGACCCCGGCCCGGCGGACGGCGCGCGGAGCCTCGCCCACGAATGAAGCGCCGCCTCCGGCTCGCGCTAGCGGCGGCGCTGCTCGCGGCGTGCGGCGAATCGCATCCCCACGGAGGCGCGGTCGCCGGCTGGCCGGCCTGGGGCGGCGACTCCGGCGGCTCGCGCTTCTCGCCGCTCGACGAGATCACGAGCGAGAACGTCGAGGACCTCGACGTCGCGTGGAGCTTCCGCACCGGCGACTTCGATCCGACCGGGAAGCTGCGCACCTCGTTCCAGGCGACGCCGGTGCTGCACGACGGCACGCTGTTCCTCTGCACGCCCTACAACCGCGTCTTCGCGCTCGACGCCGAGAGCGGCGCCGAGCGCTGGGCCTTCGATCCGGGCGTCGAGCGGGCGCAGCTCCGCCACCTGAACTGCCGCGGCGTGGCGCTGTACGAGGACGCGCGCGCGCCCGCCGGCGCCGCCTGCCGCGTGCGCGTGCTGACGGGCACGATGGACCTGCGCCTGATCGCGCTCGACGCGAGGACGGGCGAGCGCTGCGCCGGCTTCGGCGAGAACGGCGAGGTCGACCTCGCGCGCGGCCTCGGCGACGTGGCGCCCGCGGAGGTGAAGGTCTACTCGGCCCCGACGGTGATCGGCGACGTCGTCGCGGTCGGCACCATGGTCTCGGACAACAAGCGCGCCGACGCGCCGGGCGGCGTGGTGCGCGGCTACGACGCGCGCACGGGCGCGCTCGCCTGGGCCTTCGATCCGGCGCCGCCCGGCACGCCGCCGCCGCCCGCCGGGCCCGACGGCCCGCGCTACCAGCGCGGCACGCCGAACGCGTGGGGCGTGTTCTCCGCCGATCCCGAGCGCGACCTGCTGTTCGTGCCGACCGGGAATCCCAGCAACGACTTCTACCGCGGCGGGCGCGGCGCGATCGACCACTACGGCAGCTCGGTGGTCGCGCTGCGCGGCGCGACGGGCGAGGTCGTCTGGCGCTTCCAGACCGTGCATCACGACCTCTGGGACTACGACGTCGGCTCGCAGCCGAGCCTGCTCGAGGTGCCGGTGAACGGCCGGCGCGTCGCCGCCGTCGCGCAGGCGACGAAGATGGGCCACGTCTTCCTGCTCGACCGCGAGACGGGCGCGCCGCTGTTTCCGGTGGAGGAGCGCCCGGTGCCGCGGAGCGACGTGCCCGGCGAGGAGTCGGCGCCGACGCAGCCCTTCCCGACGCACCCGCCGCCGCTCCACCCCGCGCGCGTCGGCCCGGAGGACGTGTTCGGGCTCACGCCGATCGACCGCGAGGACTGCCGCGAGCGGCTGGCGGCGCTCCGCAACGAGGGCGTGTTCACGCCGCCGAGCCTTCAGGGATCGCTTCAGTTCCCGGGCGTAGCGGGCGGGATCAACTGGGGAAGCGCGGCCTGGGATCCGGGGCGCGGGCTGCTCGTGCTCAACCACACGCAGGCCGCGATGGTGCAGCGCCTGGTCCCGCGCGCGGAGGTGCCGAGCACGCCGGCGAACCCGCCCTACGAGATCCTGTTCCCGCAAGAAGGTGCGCCGTACGGGCTGCTGCAGAGCGTGTTCGTCTCGTCGTGGGGCATCCCGTGCACGCGGCCCCCGTGGAGCGAGCTGATCGCCGTCGATCTCGCGAGCGGCGAGGTGGCCTGGCGCGTGCCGTTCGGCAGCACGCGCGGCCTCGCCCCCTGGCCGTTCTGGCTCGACTGGGGCGTGCCCAGCATGGGCGGGCCCCTCGTCACCGCGGGCGGCCTCGTCTTCATCGGCGCGGCCATGGACGGCTACTTCCGCGCGTACGACGTCGAGACCGGCGACGAGCTGTGGCGCGACGCGCTCCCGGCCGGCGGACAGGCCAACCCGCTCACGTACCGCGTGCGGCCCGACGGCCCGCAGTACGTGGTGATCGCGGCGGGCGGGCACGGCACGCTCGGCACGACGCCGGGCGACTACGTCATCGCGTACGCGCTGCCCTAGACTGGCGCGCCATGTGCTCGCGCCTCTTCGCTCCGCTCCTGCTGGTCGCGGCGCTCCCGAGCGGCGCCGAGGAGCTCGCGGGCCGTCTCGCCGCAACCGCCGCGGGTCTGCGCGACGCGCTGCCCGCGGACGTACGCGCCGACGCCCTCTACGCCTTCGACGACGACGAGCGCGAGGACATCCGCTTCGCGCCGCTGCTGCTCGACGGCGCCCGCCAGGGCGCGCTTCCCGACGGGGCGGCCTCGCTCGCCGAGCAGCTCCTCGCCCTGTCGCTGAGCCCGCGCGGGCTCGACACGACGCGGCAGATCCGGCGCAACGAGCTGGTGCTGGCGAGGGCGGACTCGAAGAGCTGGCTGCCCCGCTTCCTCGTCGACAGCATGCGCGACCCGGGGCGCTACTTCGTGACGCTGTTCGGCGACCCGACCGGAGCCGTGCCCTGGGCGTTTCGCTACGAGGGGCACCACCTCTCGCTCAACGTGACGTCGACGGCGGGCGCGGCACCGGCGGTGACGCCGCTCTTCCTCGGCGCCCAGCCGCGTGTGGTGCCCGCGGGCGACCCCGACGCGGGCGCTGCCGTGCTCGGCGAGGAGGAGGCTGCGGCGCGCGCGCTGCTGGCCGCGCTGCCCGAGCCGCTGCGCGCGCGCGCGACGCTCGTGTACGAGGACGACCGCGGCCTCATGCTCGGCCAGCTGCGCCGCGCGACGCTCGGCGCCAGCGCGGGCGTCTCCCGCGGCGAGGCGCCGCCCGCCGCGCAGGCGCAGTTCGACCGCCTGCTGGAAGCCTTCACGGGCCTGTTCGCGGCGGAGATCGCGGCCGCGCGCGTCGCCGAGATCGACGCGGCGGGCCGCGACGCGCTGCGCTTCGCCTGGGCGGAAGCCGTCGGGCCGCCCGGCTTGTTCTACTTCCGCCTGCAGGGCCCGCGCACGCTGATCGAGCTCGACAACACCACGGACGCCGACCACGTCCACGCCGTCTGGCACGACACGACGGGCGACTTCGGCGACGACCTGCTCGCCGCCCACTACCGGAGCGCGCACGGCGTCGCGCTCGCGGGGCCGCCGTGAAGCTCGACGTCAATCTGCTCGACGCAGCGACGTATCAGAACGGCCCGCCGCACGCGCTGTTCGCGCGGCTGCGGCGCGAGGCGCCGGTGTGCTGGCACCCGGAGGCGTCGGGCCCCGGCTTCTGGGTCCTCACGAAGCACGCCGACGTGCTCGCGGTGTCGCGCGACTCGGCGACCTTCTCGTCGGCGCGCGCCGGCTACATGACCCAGGACATGGACGCGCTCGCGGTCGTGCAGAGCCGGCTGATGCTGCTCGGCATGGATCCGCCCGAGCACACGCGTCTGCGCGGCCTCGTGAACCGCGGCTTCACGCCGCGCCAGGTCGCGCGCCTCGAGCCGCGCATCCGCGCCCTCTCCGCGTCGATCGTGGACGCCGTGGCCGAGCGCGGCGCCTGCGACTTCGTCACGGACGTGTCGGGCGAGCTGCCGTCGCTGCTGATCGCGGAGCTGATGGGCATCCCGCCGGCCGACGGGCGCCGGCTCTACGAGCTGACGGAGCGCATGCACCAGACCGGGGCGCCCGCCGACACCCAGGCCGCGGTCGTCGAGATGCTCGCCTACGCGGCGGGCGTCCGGAGCGCGAAGCGCGCGCAGCCGGCCGACGACATCGCGAGCGTGCTGCTCGCGGCCGAGATCGACGGCGAGCGCCTGTCCGACCTCGAGTTCGACCTGTTCTTCCTGCTCCTCATCAACGCCGGCGGCGACACCACGAGGAACCTCGTGGCGAGCGGGATGCTCGCGCTGCTCGCGCACCCGGATCAGCTCGCCGCCGTGCGCGCCGATCGCGCGCTGCTCCCCTCGGCCATCGAGGAGATGCTGCGCTTCGTGCCGCCGGTGGTGCAGTTCCGCCGCACGCTCACGCGCGACGTGGAGCTGCGCGAGCAGAAGATCCGCGAGGGCGAGAAGGTGGTGATGTTCTACCCCGCCGCGAACCGCGACGAGGAGGTGTTCGCCGAGCCCGACCGCTTCGACGTCCGCCGCGCGCCGAACCCGCACCTCGCCTTCGGCGGCGGCGGCGCGCACTACTGCCTCGGCGCCAACCTGGCGCGGCTCGAGATCCGCTGCCTGTTCGAGGCGGTGCTCGACGGGCTCCCCGAGCTCGCGCTCGCCGGGCCGGTCGAGCGCCTGCACTCCTGGTTCATCGACGGCCCGCGCCGCATGCCGGTGCGCTTCCGCGCGACGCGCTGACTGGCGCTTCCGCGAGCACAGACTGCCCAGCCTTCGATCAGGCGAGCGCCCGCGGCGCGTCTCCGGGCCGCCCGGGCCGGTCCGCTTCTTGCACGAGCCCCGCTCGATGGTCAGCGAGCTGCGGGTCTACGTGCTCCGCTTCCTGGAGCCGACGGCGCTCACCCGCGCCTTCGACCACGTGAGCGACCACCCGGACGTCGCGAGCTGCTCCTTCGAGCTGCCCGAGCGGCAGATCCGCCTGCTCGCCCGGCCGGCCGTGGGCGAGCCGCTGGTCGAGCGGCTCTACCTCGAGGGCGGCCTCGCCTGGTGCTCGCGGCATGCGTTCGGCGCCGACCCCGCGCCTAGTCGAACACGATGACGCTGCGCGCGACGCTGCCCTTCTCGAGGTCGGCGAAGGCCTCGTTCACCTGGCCGAGCGCGATGCGCTTCGAGACCAGGTCGTCGAGGTTGAGCCGGCCCTGGAGGTACAGGTCCACGTAGCGCGGCATGTCCACGCGGAAGGCGTTGCTGCCCATGTTCGAGCCCTGGATCCGCTTCTCGAACAGGAAGTCGACGCCGGGCAGCTCGATCTTGGTGCCGAGCGGGATCATGCCGATCACGGTCGCGGTGCCGCCGTTCTTCAGCATCGCGAAGGCCTGCTCGGCGGTCTTCTTGAGCCCGATCGCCTCGAAGGAGTACTCGACGCCGCCGCCCGTGAGCTGCTTCACCTGCTCGACGGGATCTCCGGCGGACGCGTTCACGACGTCGGTCGCGCCGAAGCGCTTCGCGAGCGAGAGCTTCGCGTCGAGCGTGTCCACCGCGATGATCCGCCCGGCGCCGGCGATGCGCGCGCCCTGGATCGCCGAGAGGCCGACCCCGCCGCAGCCGATCACCGCCACGGTCGCGCCCACCGGCACCCGCGCGGTGTTGAAGACCGCGCCCGCGCCCGTGGTCACCCCGCAGCCGATCAACGCGGCGCGGTCGAGCGGCATGTCCTTGGTGATCTTCACCACCGCGTTCTCGTGCACGAGCATCTGCTCGGCGTAGGAGGACATGTCGAGGAACTGGTGCACGACCTCGCCCTTCTGGGAGAGGCGCGGCGGCTCGTCCTTCCCGCGCCGCGTGGCGGCCTTGTCGCAGAGCGCGGGGCGGCCCTTCAGGCAGTACTCGCAGTGGCCGCAGAACACGGACAGGCAGGTGATCACGTGGTCGCCCGGCGCCACGTAGCGCACCTCGGAGCCCACCTGCTCGATCACGCCTGCGGACTCGTGCCCGAGCACGGCCGGCATCGGGTAGAAGTACGAGCCGTTCTGGAAGTGCAGATCGCTGTGGCAGACGCCCGCCGCGGCGGTGCGCAGCAGCACCTCGTGCGGGCCGGGCTTGCTGACCTGGACGTCCTCGATGGTGAGCGGCTGCTTGATCTCGCGGAGCACGGCGGCCTTCATGGCTTCCTCCTCTAGCGGTGCATCTGCACCGGCAGGTGTTTCAGGCCGAGCAGACGGTTCTCGCGCGTGAAGACCGCGGGCCCGGTGATCTCGAAGCGCGTGTAGCGCGCGAACAGCTCCTCGAACATCACGCGCATCTCGAGGCGCGCGAGGTTCGCGCCGAGGCAGTAGTGGACGCCCTGCCCGAAGCCGAGATGCGGGTTCGGGTCGCGCCCGACGTCGAAACGGAAGGGCTCGGCGAAGACGCGCTCGTCCCGGTTCGCCGACATCTCCCAGAACGTGACCTTGTCGCCCGCGCGGATCTTCTCGCCGTGCAGCTCGACGTCGCAGGTGGCCGTGCGGCGCTTGTACACGCTGGGCGTGCTCCAGCGCACGATCTCCTCGATCGCGAGATCGAGCAGGCCGGGCTCGCGCCGCAGGCGCGCGTGCTCGGCGGGGTTCTCGACGAGCGCGCGGAGCCCGCCCGCGATCGCCTTGCGCGTGGTCTCGCTGCCCGCGGTGAAGAGCAGCGAGAAGAAGAACATCAGCTCGTCGTCGCCGAGCGCCGGCGGGTCCTCGTCGGGCATGCGCGCCTGGATCACCACCGAGAGCAGGTCGTCTCCGGGCTCTGCGCGCTTCTTGCCGATCAGCTCGACTCCGTAGGCCGAGAGCATGCGGCCGTACTCGCGGTTGAGCGCCTCCCCGGACTCGGCCTCGAGCCCGCGGTCCATCCACTCGCACAGCATGGCGCGGTCCTGCTGCGGCACGCCGAGCAGCAGGCAGATCGCCTGGAGCGGCAGGTCGCGCGCCACGGCGGCGACGAAATCGCACGCGCCGTCCGCGGGCACCGCATCGAGGATCGCGCGCGCGCGCCGGCGCAGCTCCGGCTCGAGCGCGCCGATGCGATGCGGCGTGAAGCCCTTGTTCACGAGCCCGCGGATCCGCCGGTGCCGCGGATCGTCCATCATGTTCAGCATCAGGCCCGCGCCGAGCTGGTCGGAGATCATCGTGCCGCCGCGCTCGCGGCCGCCCCCGGTGACCGACGAGAAGCGCTTCGGATCGAGCTGGATCGCGAGCGTGTCTTCGTACCGGCTCACCACCCAGAAGCCCTCGCGCTGCGGCGTGTGCGCGGTGGGCTCGTGCCAGTAGACGGGCGCGTGCGCCCGGAGCCAGCTGAAGACCTCGTGCGGGAAGCCGCCCCGGTAGAGGTCGAGGTCGGTGAGGTCGAAGGCCGGCGCGGGCACCCGGCCATGCTAACCGCTTGCGCTTCCTCCGTCCGTGGTTGACGATCCGTCAACTTCTTCGACGTCGGGAGGGCGCGCGTGTCCTACGAGGTGAATCGCCGCCTGGTCGCTCCGCGCCCGCCCCTGCCCACGCCGGCCCGCGTGGACCCGATCACCGCCGCCATCATCCGCGGCGCCTTCGAGACGATCTGCTTCGAGGTCGCGACGCACCTCGGACGCTGCGCGTCGTCGGCCATCATCAACCAGAGCAACGAGCGCAACGCGAGCGTGATCGACGCGCACGGGCGGCTCGCTGGCATCTCCGTCGGCATCCCGCAGCTCCTCTTCATCTCGCCGCTCACCGTGCGTTACGGGCTCGAGAACCGCGCGGCCGACGACTGGGGTCCGGGCGACGTGCTGGTGGGCAACGACCCCGAGCACGGCGGCGGCCATCTGCCCGACTACAACGTGTACGCACCCGTCTTCGACGAGCGTGGTGAGATCGTCGTGATCCAGGCGCTCCAGGCGCACCAGGGCGACACCGGGGGGAAGGATCCCGGCGGCTTCTCGGTGGACGCGCGCGAGATCTGGGCGGAGGGGCTGATCGTCCCGTGCCTCAAGCTCGTGCACCGCGGCCAGCGCCGGCGCGACGCACTCGAGCTGCTGACGCGCAACAACCGCATGGCGAGCTTCGTCGGCGACCTCGCGGCCATGATCTCCGCCGTCGAGCTCGGCGTGAAGCTCCACCAGGAGCTGATCGCGAAGTACGGCGCGGACGTGGTGCGCGCCGCGATCAACTGGAACATCGCGGAGACCGAGCGGCGCTTCCGCGCGGAGGTCGCGCGCTGGCCCGACGGCGACTACCCCGCCGACGTCTGGATCGACCAGGACACGGCCGGCAATCCCGACGTGCACGTCCACGTGAGCTGCCGCGTCGCGGGCGACCAGCTCTGCGTCGACATGACCGGGAGCGACGCGCGGCCGGAGCTGGTCTGCGTCTGGAACACGTTCTCCAACACGCGCGGCTACGCGATGGCGCAGCTCGCCTCGATGGTCGATCCCACCATCCCGAAGAACGAGGGGCTGTTCGACGCCGTCGAGATGATCGTGCCCGAAGGCTCGATCCTGCAGCCGCCGGCCGGCAAGCCGGTGGCCCTCGGCGCCTTCCACCCCGCCGTCGAGGTCGGCGAGGCGATCTGCATCGCGCTCTCGAAGATCCTCCCCGACCGCTCCTCGCCGCAGGTCTACAAGCTCGGCATGCCGAACGCGGTGGTGGGCTTCGACGAGCGCGGGCAGATGTGGATGGACCAGGGCGTGGACGTGCGCGCCTCCGACGCCTCCGCCGCGCGCGGCATCGACGGCTGGGGCGCGATGTGCAGCGGGCTCGGCAACCTGATCCTCGCCACGGCCGAGGAGGCCGAGAGCCGCTTCCCCGTCCTCAACCTGTCGCGCGAGCTGACGCCCGACAGCGGCGGCGCCGGCCGCTGGCGCGGTCAGCCGGGCACGAAGAACGTGAAGCAGATCTTGAAGCCTGCGATGGCAATGGCCTGGATGGTCTCGCAGAAGCACCCGCTGCGCGGGCTCCAGGGCGGCGCCGACGCCGCGCCGTACGGGAACCGCTTCCTGGTCGGGACAGCGGAGGAGTACGAGGTCGTGAACGCGATCCAGGCGCAGCTCCCCGCAGGCGCCGTGACGGCGTACCAGTACGGCGGCGGCGGAGGCTTCGGGCCGGCGCTCGAGCGCGACCCGCAGCAGGTGCTCGAGGACGTCCTCGACGAGTACGTGAGCGTCGGCGCCGCACGCGAGCGCTACGGCGTGGTGCTCTCGGGCACGCTCGAGGCGCTCGACCTCGCCGTGGACGAGGCGGCCACGAAGACCTTGCGCGCGCGGCTGCGCGGATCGAACGCGTGAGCGCTACCGAGTCACGCGGAGCCATGGGGCGCAGGCGTGCGCCGGGCCCGACCCGCTCCTGCGGTGCGCGAGGCGACTCGTGAGCTGGCGGCTCGGCATCGACATCGGCGGCACCTTCACCGACTTCGCGCTCGACAAGGGCGGCGCGCTGGTGCTCGAGAAGGTGCTCTCGACGCCGGCGGACCGCTCGCTCGCGGTGATGCAGGGCATCGAGAAGCTGGCCGACCGCGAGGGCCTCGCGCTCGCCGCCTTCCTCGCGCAGCTCGAGGCGATCGTGCACGGCACCACGGTGGCGGACAACACGCTGATCGAGGGCAACGGCGCAGTGACGGGCCTGCTCACCACCGCGGGCTTCCGCGACGAGCTCGAGCTGCGGCGCGGCTACAAGGAGGACATCTGGGACGTGCGCCTGCCGCCGCCCCGCCCGATCGTGCCGCGGCGGCGCCGGCTCGGCGTGCCCGAGCGTGTGCGCTTCGACGGCAGCGTGAACACGCCGCTCGACGAGGCGGCCGCGCGCGCCGCGCTGCGGCGAATGCGGAAGCTCGGGGTCGAGTCGCTCGCGATCTCCACGCTGTTCTCCTTCGTGAACCCGGTGCACGAGAAGCGGCTCGCCGAGCTCGCGCGCGAGGAGCTGCCCGGCGTGCCCCTCTCGCTCTCCCACGAGGTGATGCCGAAAGCGCCCGAGTTCGAGCGCGCCAGCACCACCGTGGTGAACGCGTACGTGGGCCCGCGCGTCACGGGCTATCTCGACCGCCTGACCGAGCGCCTGCGCGCCGCCGGCTACGCGAAGCAGCTGCTCGTCGTCACCTCGAGCGGCGGCGTGATGACGCGCGACTACCTCAAGCAGAGCCCGGTGCGGATCCTCGCCTCCGGCCCGGCCGGCGGGGTGATCGGCGCCGCGGCCCTGGGCCGCACCAAGGCCGAGCCCGAGCTGCTGTGCGTGGACATGGGCGGCACCAGCTACGACGTCTCGGTGGTGCGGCGCGGCCAGGCGCCCGCGGAGCCGGGCTGGAACTGGCACCACCGCTACGTGATCGGCCTCCCGATGGTGAGCGTCGAGACGCTCGGCGCCGGCGGCGGCTCGCTGTGCGAGGTGAGGAACGGCGCCCTCCAGGTCGGGCCGGCCAGCGCGGGCGCCGACCCCGGCCCCGTCTGCTACGGGCGCGGCGGCGCGATCCCCACCGTCACCGACGCGATGCTCGTGCTCGGCCTCCTCTCGGACGCGAGCGAGTTCGCGGGCGGCAGCTTCCGCCTCTCGCGCAAGGGCGTGGAGGACGCCTTCCGCGAGCACGTCGCCGGGCCGCTCGGCTGCTCGGTCGAGCAGGCGGCCTTCGACTGCTGGCGCGTGGTGAACGCGAACATGACCCAGGCGGTGCGGCGCTGGACCGCGGGCAAGGGCGTGGACCCGCGCGACCTCGCGCTGCTCGCCTACGGCGGCAACGGCCCGCTCTTCGCCGCGATCCAGGCGCAGGACCTCGGCATCCGCCGCGTGCTCGTGCCGAAGGCCTCGCCCGCCTTCTCGGCGCTCGGGGCGCTCGCGGCGCTGCCCACGGTGGACGAGGAGCGCGCCTACCTGCGCTCGGCGTCGCACGCGAAGGCCGAAGAGCTGCGCGCGCTCTGGCAGGAGCTCGACGCGCGCGCCGAGCACTTCCTGGCCTCGGCGGGCTTCTCGCGCAGCGCGCTCACCGCGCGCTACCAGGTGAACCTGCGCTACCCGGGCCAGAACTGGTCGCTGTCCGTCGAAGCGGCCACGCGCCGCGGCGCGCGCGACCTCGGTTTCGCCGGCCCGGCGCTGCTCGGCGAGGTCGTCGAGCGCTTCCATCAGCGACACGAGCAGGAGTACGGGCACCGCCGCGCCGCCGAAGAGCCCGAGCTGACCGGCGTGCGACTCACGGCGTCGGCCGAGGTCGCCGGACCGCGCTTCGGCCGCGGCGCGAGCGCAGCGCGGCGGGAGCCCGCGCCGGCCCTCGTGCGCCGCGCGAACCTCGGCCGCGGCTTCGAGGACACCGCGATCCACCGTGGCCCCGCGCTCCGCTCGGGCGACGCGGTGCGCGCGCCCGCGGTGATCGAGGAGACGTTCACCACGATCGCCGTGTACCCGGGCTGGGAGGTCCGGGTGGACGATGCAGGCGACTACCTGCTGGCGCGTGTGGACTAGCGGAGGTCGGCGAGATGAACGGCCAACGCGGGCTGGGGCGCCGCGAGTTCCTGTGGGCATCCGCTTCGATGGCCGCGTCGTTCCTGATCGCCGCATGCGCGCGTCCTCGCGCGGCGGCTGCACCGGGTCTACCACAGCCGGACGGCGCTGCGGACGCCGTCGCGGATTGCCTCGTGCTCGGCGCGGGCATCGCCGGCGCCACGGCGGCGCGCGACCTCCAGCGCAAGGGTCTCCGTGTGATCTTGATCGAGGGCTCGCTGGAGTTGCCCCATTTCCGTGGACAGTTATCAAGCGGATTTCAGCGTCTCTTCGTACTCCACGGGAGATCGATAGCCCAGCGCCGAGTGGCGCCGCCGCCGGT
>Ga0187892_10002806_pt1 | contig 33536 bp, 27 predicted proteins | sample MA1701073metaG_FD_139345 | JGI IMG/M metagenome (GOLD analysis project Ga0187892, IMG submission 139345) | Bio-ooze microbial communities from a basaltic lava cave in the Kipuka Kanohina Cave System on the Island of Hawaii, USA - MA170107-3 metaG ... | reverse complement strand
TGGCGGGCGGGATCTCCGTGCCGTCGCGCTGATTCGACTCGACACCGAATTCATACGCGACGACGCAGACTAAATCACGCCCGCTACCTCATCTTTCCTCGCCTCATGAATAATCCGGGCTAACGGCATGAAAGGCAAGGTGAACGGCACCAAACACCCGCGTTCACGAACGCGCCGCGACACCGCTCAGCCTTTGCCGCCGAACTACCGGCCGACGCAGGGCGAGCCTTTCATGAACCCCGTTATGCGTCAGTATTTTAAGCAAAAATTGCTGTTCTGGCGGACCGAGATCCTGCGCGAGGCGGGGGTCACGATGCAGTCGCTGCAAACCGAGAGCCTGCACGAGCCCGATCTTACCGACCGCGCCTCGCTCGAGACGGATATTTCGATCGCACTGCGCACGCGCGACCGCGAACGCAAGCTCTTGTCTAAGATCGACGCGGCCCTGCGACGTATTGATGACGGCACCTACGGCTATTGCGAGGAAACCGGCGAACCCATCAGTATTCGCCGGCTCGAGGCGCGTCCCATCGCGACGCTGAGCGTGGAGGCGCAGGAGCGCCACGAGCGGCTCGAGCGCACGATGCGCGACGACTGATCGCGCGTTTTCCGCCGCCGCGCAGCTTCATTAACCATAACCTGAGGTCGTGCTGGCAAGCCTCTTGCCGTTCGGACATAATCGCCAAAGGTTTCTGGTTAAGATTTGGTTATTGGCTGAAATTTTTCGGCAAGGTTACAGCAGGTGCGGCCGCATCGGAGCAGCGCGCGAGGACCAGCTGCGAGGCGCGTGCGGGCACACACCTCCGAGAGGTGCGCGCGCTCAGGGCGATCAAGCGCGATTCTCCGTCTCGTCGCCGTAACGCTGTTGATGGCGCTGGCGACGGGCTGCTCGGGCGCGGAACCGGAAAAGGCCGCCGTAAAAGCGGAGGACGGGGGCGCGCGCCTTGTGCTCGAGTGGCCGCACGCCCCCGACTACGCGGTCACGCGCAACGGCTCTTACGTTTTCGTGCGTTTCTCGCGCCCGTTCACGGGCCCGATCGATGCGGCACGGGACACCCTCGGCCGCCACCTCGCCGATCTGCGCCTGGCCGGCGGCGGACGCGTTCTGGTTATGCGCTTTGCCGGAGAGCCGCGCTTTGCGCACTGGCGAAGCGGCAACGCGATCGTGCTGACCTGGACGGGCGCCGGCCCAGCGGTGCAGGCAATCGCGCAAAGCCCGGGAGAATCCGGCCCCGCGCGCCGATGGCCGAAGCCCAAGATCGCCGCGCAGCCCGCGCCGGCGCGCCCGACAGCGCCGCCGGAGTCGCCGGGGCAGCCGGCGCTGCGCCCGGCCGTGGCGCCGCCAGCGCCGGAAGCCGCGGCGCCGCGGGCCGAAGGATCGAATCCTCCGCCAGGCATCGCCAGGGCGCCGGAGCCGGAGCCGCCAAAGCCGCGCGTTCGTCCGGCGCCGGAAGGGCCGATCGAGCCGCGCGAGGCGCCGCGGGCCGAAGGATCGAAACCTCCGCCGAGCATCGCCAAGGCGCCCGATCCCGAGCCGCCAAAGCCGACCCTTCGTCCGCCGCCCGAGGCGCGTCCGGCACCCGGAGCGCCGATCGAGCCGCCGGCGATCCCGACCCCAGGCCCGAGCTTGACGGTATCGAGCGACGGCGCCGAAACCCGCGTCGTGCTTGCCTGGCCCGAGCCGGTCGCGGCCGCGGCGTTCCGTTACGGCGACCACGTCTGGGTGGTCTTCGCGCGCCGCGAGGCGTTCGACGTAGAGCCGTTCCAGCGGCGGCTCGGTCCCGGCGTCGAGCGTCTCGTGCGACTGGAGCACGCCCAAGCGACGATCCTGGCCGCACGCGTCGGCGCCGACGTGGCCGCACGCGTCAGCCACGAGCGCAATGCGTGGACTGTCATCCTGAAGCGCGGAAACGGCGTATTGCCGATGCCGGATGCAAAGCTCGCGATCGCGCGCGGCAGCGCCGAGCGGGTCACGGTGCCGCTTGCCGGCGCCGAAGCCCCGATCCGGGTCGTAGCCCCCGAGCTCGGAAGCGCGCTGCATGTGATCCCCAGTCGCGCGCGCGCGGCCGTCGGCGCCGAGCGCGCTTTCGTCACGTTCCGCCTCGTGCCCGCCGTCCAGGGCGGCGTGGTCGAGGCGCTCGCCGATGGCCTGATCGTGGAGGCCGAGGACGGCGCCATCGTCATTCGCCGCAGCGGCGGTCTTTTTATTTCAAACGGCGGTTCGCCGGGCTCAGGTCCGGACGGGCAGTGACCTTGCGAACGGCCTTTTATTCCGCCGCTGCCGGCGCTCAGCTAGCTCGACCCGCCGCGAATCCGTTAATGTAGACAAACACCTGCCTGTGCTCGCAATCACTTACTGCAGAACATTAACTGTGGTAGAGATAGGTCTTGTGTTGGGGCATGGATCCGAAGCGCGCGCGGCAACGCCGCGGCGGCCATTTCGGGCACGGCCCGGTATTTCGTTCCCGTAACCTATTGCGTGGCGCCGCGCTGCGTCCGGAAGGCCATGAGCGAACAACATTTCAACGCCTTGCCCGCGGGCTATCAACTGCAGGAATATACCCTGAAGTCGGTGCTCGGGCACGGCGGCTTCGGCATCACCTATCTCGCCGCCGACAACAATCTCGGCAAGGACGTCGCGATCAAGGAATACCTGCCGACCGAGTTCGCGGTCCGCCGCGACGATTCGCGGGTGCAGCCCCGCTCCACCGCCGACAATAGCGACTACGAGTGGGGCCTCGACCGCTTCATGAAGGAGGCCCAGACGCTCGGCCTCTTCCGCCATCCCAACATCGTGCCGGTCTTTCGCGCGTTCAAGGAGAACGGCACGGCCTACATGGTGATGGAGTACCAGAAGGGGCAAAGCCTTGCCGAGCTGTTCCGCAAGCACCGCACCGAGTTCAACGAGGAGGATCTGCTCAATCTCGTGCTGCCGATGCTGGACGGCCTCGCGGTCGTGCACAAGGCCGGCTACCTGCACCGCGACCTGAAGCCCGGCAACATCTTCATCCGCGAAGACGGCTCGCCGGTGCTGCTCGATTTCGGCGCCGCCCGCAACGCCGTCGGGCGCAAGAGCAAGAACCTCACCTCGATCGTGACGCCTGGCTACGCGCCGCTCGAGCAGTATTTCGCCGACGGCAACCAGGGCCCGTGGACCGACATCTACGCCACGGCCAGCATCCTCTATCAGGCCGTGGCCGGACGCATTCCGCCCGAAGCGCCCGCGCGCGTGAAGCGGGACCCGATCACGCCGGCCGTCGAAGCCGGGCGCGGGCGCTTCAGCGAGACCTTCCTCTCGGGGATCGACATAGGCCTCCGCGTCGAGGAGGAGCAGCGGCCGCAGACCGTCGAACAGTGGCGCGCGCTGCTGCTCGGACAAGACGTGCCGGCCGCGCCGCCGGCGTCGCGTCGCGAAGCGGCCTCGGTCCGGAGCAGCGCCACAATTCTGGCCGGCCACGCGCAGCAGGCCGGCGGCGGCACGTTCGGCGGCTCGGCCTCGATGCGCTTCCCCACAGTCGGGCGGGAGGACGCGGCGGCGCATGCGGAGCGCCGCGGCATGGGCGCCGGCAAGCTTGCGGCCATCGTCGTGAGCGTCGTCGTGCTGCTCGGCGCGTCCGGCGTCGGCGCCTACATTGCGCTCAACCCGGATCACGGCCTGTTCGGACCCGGCACCGCCGGCACCGAGAAGCGCGGGACCGACACCACGAAGATCAGCGCCGATGCCGATGCCCAGCGCCGCGCCGAAGAAGAGGCTCGCCGCAAGGTCGACGAGGAGCGCAAGCGCGCCGATGAAAAGCGTGCCGAGGAAGAGCGCAAGCGCGCTGATGAAAAGCGCGTCGAGGAGGAACGCAAGCGCGCCGATGAAAGACGCGCCGAGGAGGAGCGCAGGCGCGCCGACGAAAAGCGCGCCGAGCAAGAGCGCGAGCGCCGGCGCCGCGACGAAGAAGCCCGCCGCGGCCGGGACGACGAGGAGCGCAAACGCGCCGAGGAGCAACGCCGCCAGGAGGAGGCTCGCCGCGAGGAAGAGGCGCGTCGCCGCGAAGACGAGGCGCGCCGCCGCGAACGCGAGCAGGAAGAGGCGCGCCGGCGCGAGGACGAAGAGCGCCGCACACCGAAGAGTGTCAGCTGCGAACTCTCGGTCCTGCGGGGCGTCTACGCCTCCGAGACCGACTGCTTCTACGTGATCCGGCTGTTCAAGCTGACGCTCGAGACCGCGCGCGACGGCGCCGGCGCGAGCACCTGGACCAATCAGCGCTCGGGCGCGATCGGCACCATCCGCATCCTCGCCACGATCCCGGGGCAGGACGGAACGATGTGCCGCCGCTTCCAGCAGACCGTGACCGTGAACGGCCGCACCCATAGCGGCACCGGTGTGGCCTGCTTCCGCAACAACACCTGGCAAATTGCGGGCTGAGCGGGCCGCCGGGGCGATCGGCGGCGCGCCAGGGGAGGGGTTTCTGGCGTTGATCGCGCTTTTGACTATGATGATTTCGTGAACCGGCCGGGTCTCCGTTCGGGGATTCGGTTCGAGGAGGAATGACGAATGATGCAGCGCAAAGGACCCGACGGAAAGACGATTCGCGGCGGCGAAGAAGCGAGCGAGGACGCGACGCGGAAAGTTCCACGCCGTTCCATCCGCGACCGGCTGCTCGCTCAGGACGAACCCACCGACGACGTGCCGGCGACGCACCTCGCCACGGCCCCCACCGCCGACAGCGCCAATCCCGCCAGCGAAGCCGACCGTTCCACGTCCCCCGGCGCGGACGCGACGCCTACGGTCTACGCCAAGGGCCCGCCGCCGCTGCCGCGCGACGCCGCGAACCCCGCGCGAGAATATGTCCCCGCCGATCCGCCGCAGGCAAAACCGGCCGCCCAAACGCCTTCGCGCGACTCCGGCGCACAACCGCCGACGCGGGACCGGGACTACGTTCCCGCCGACAATGCGGCGACGAAAATCTACCGCCCCAACCGGCCGGCCGCGGCGCCGGCGGCCGCACCGCTCGAGCCGGCCACGGCCAGCGCGGGCGCCGCAGCAATTGCGCAGGCCGGACGGCCCAAGCCGGGCGCGCCGGTTTCGTCCGATTTCACCATCGCCGATCCGGTCGTGGGCTGGCTCGCCATCGTCGAAGGGCCGGGCCGCGGCGCCTCGCTCAACATCGGCTACGGCAACAACCGCATCGGCCGGGCCCCCACCGAGAACGTCTCGCTCGATTTCGGCGACGCGGAAATCTCGCGCGAGAACCACGCCACCATCACGTTCGACGGGCGCCACCGCCGCTTCTACATCTTGCCGGGCCAGGGGCGGAATCTCGTCTACGTCAACGACCAGCCCGTGATGTCGCCGGTGGAGCTCGCCGGCGGCGAAGAGATCCTGCTCGGCCAGACCAAGCTCCGTTTCGTGCCGTTCTGCGGCAAGAGCTTCGACTGGTATCAGAAATGAATGCCGTGCGCCGGGCGATCGGCATGTGCGGCGAAGTTGCCTTGTCATCCCCGCGAAAGCAGGGACGACGAGATGGGGCGGAGCCTCGCGAATGATTCCAGGACGGCACTTCGCCGGCCTGCAACTGCAAGGCGGCCGGCCCTACCAGGAAGACGATTTCGGCTTCTTGAACGACGTCAAGGAGACCGATCCGCGCCCGTCGCATCTTTTGGTTGTGCTGGCCGACGGAATGGGCGGGCACAGCGGCGGCGCGCACGCCAGCGCACTCGCGGTCGACACGTTCCTCCAGATCTACCAGGGCGCGCTCGGCTCGGTGACCGACCGCATGGTCAAGAGCCTCAACGAAAGCAACGACCGCATCCGCGCCGACGCCGAGGGCAATCCGCAACTGACCGGAATGGGCTGCACCTTGGTGGCGGCCGCGTTCCTCGACGACGGGCTCGTCTGGGTCAGCGTCGGCGATTCGCCGTTCTGGCGCTTCCGCGAGGGCGGCATCAAGCAGCTCAACGAAGATCATTCGATGGCGCCGCTGCTGGAGCAGCAGGTGACGGCCGGCGCGCTCTCGCCCGAAGAGGCCGCGCGCCATCCCCACAGGAACGCGCTGCGCTCCGCGCTCATCGGCGAGCCGATCCCCAAGCTCGATCTCCGCGAATCGCCGGTGAGGCTCAAGGCCGGCGACAAGTTTCTCCTCGCCAGCGACGGGCTGCAGACGCTGACGAATCAAGAAATCGCCGCAATTCTCGAGGAAGACGCCGATGCCCTCGACCTCGCGCGCAAGCTGCTGAAAGCAGTGGAAGAGAAGAAGCGGCGCGGACAGGACAACACCACCGCTATCGTCGTGACCCCATTTCGCAACGGCGACAGCACCCCCATCGTCGAATGGACGCTCTAGATGGCGCGCCCGAGTTCAGCCAAACTAGGCCGGCCATGAAGATCGAACGCGGATACGCCCAGCACGTCGGCAGCCGGAACGAGCAGCAGGATGCTGGGCTCGTGCTGGCCGACGAAGGCCGCGCCGAGCAGCTGGTGGTCGTTGCCGACGGAATGGGCGGGCACGCGGGCGGCAGCCTTGCCTCGACCCAGGTGGCCGAGACCGCGCGCCGTATCTGGGCCGAGCATCAAGAGACTCCGATCGAGCCGAAGCGTCTGCTCGAGCGCATCATCCGCGAGGGCCACGAGTCCATCAACCGGGCCGGCGTCGAAAAGGGCCTGACGCCGCGCAGCACCTGCGCGCTGCTGTTTCTGCGCAATGGCGGCGTGCATTGGGCCCATGTCGGCGACAGCCGCATCTATCGCCTGCGCGACGGGCGGCTGGCGAGGCTCACGCGCGATCATTCGGTCGTGCAGATGCTGGTCGATCTCGGCAAGGTCGCCGAGGACGAGATGGGCTCCCATCCCGACCAGAACCGGCTGACGCAAAGCCTTGGCGGCGACGCGCAGCCGATGCCCGACTTCGGAAATGACAGCGTCAAGCCGCACGACGCGTTCCTCGTCTGCTCCGACGGCCTCTGGGAGATGATCCCGCAAGCGGAGATGGCGTCGGCGCTCGCGGCCAAGAAGCTCGGCGACGACGGCGCCAAGCGTCTCGCCGAGCGCGCGTTCGACCGCGCCAGGCCCAAGAGCGACAATATTACGGTCGCGCTGACGCGCATCGGCGGGGCGCCGCCGAGCGCCGCCGCCGCCGACATCGATGAGGCGAGGACGACGCGCCTGCCAGGCGTACCGCCCCAGCGCACCGCCGGCGGCGCGCGCTGGGGTTTCGCCGCGGCGACCGTGATCGCGCTCGGCGCCGCGGCGGCCTTGGTCTACGAGCCCTGGGACAAGCAGGGCGTCGATTCGCAGACGACGCCGGCGGTCGGTCCCAAGGAAAAACCGCCCGATCAGGCCGCGCCGCCCGCTCCGGAGAAGCGCAGCGAGCCGCCCAAACCCGACGCCGAGCCCGGTCCGGCCGAGCGCCGCGAAGCACCACCCCCGCCGCCGCGCGGGCCCGAGGCGGCACCGCCCGGGGACCAGCAGCCGCCCGCCGCGCCGTCGCCGCCGCGCGCCGCACCACCCGATGCGCCGACGCAGCCGGCGCCCCAACCGGGCGATCGCGGCGGCACGAAACCCGCGCCGGACGTCCGGCCTCCCGCCACCGGCGGCGAGCCCGACAAGCGGCAAGCGCAGCCCAAGCCGGCGCCCCGGCAAGCGCAACCCGCGCCGGCCGCGCCGCGCCAATCCGGGCTCGGCCCCGACGAGAAGAAAACCACCGAGCCGCCGCCAAATACCGACAAGCAGCCGCAAACCCCGGACCGGGGCCCCGACCCCAAGCCGCAATAAGGCCCGCTATCGGCGGCGCGGCGCGCGTTGCGCGCGGAATCGCCCTTTGACATGATCCCGCCTCGATTGCGGGCTAGCGCAGGGCCGCTTTTTGCCGCTGCAACCCTTTGTGAGCGTCGTCGCGCCGTGAGTCTGTCGCCTTCGATTTGCCGATTCGGCGCCGTCTTTGCCGGGGCATTGCTCGCGGCGGGCGGAGACGCGGCGGCGTTCGACGTCAAGAAGCTCGACCGCAGCGTGGTGCGCGTCCAGCACCTTTTCTCCTATCAGGGCAAGGAGATCCTCGGCGTCCACGGCACCGGCTTCGTGCTCAACGACGAGGGCTACGTCGTCACCAATCACCACGTCGTCGACGTGACCGGCAAGATGCCCGATGGCGTCAAGCAGCTCGCCATCGTGATTCCCGACGGCGCCTGGACGCGCCGGCTCAAAGCGACGCGCATCTGGAGCAACAAGGACTACGACCTCGCGATCCTGCACGTGCCGGACCTGAGGCGCCCGCATGTCGTGATCTCGGCCGCACCCTGGCAAAAGCTCGAGAAGGGCGAGCCTGTCTTCGCGTTCGGCTTCCCCAAGGCCGGCGACACCACCGGCGCGACGATCGAGACCTCGTTCACCCGCGGCGACGTGAGCAAGACCGAGCGCGCGCGCGGGACCAAGGACGGCGCCGTGCAGCCGATCGTGCAGCACACCGCCTCACTCAACCCGGGAAACTCGGGCGGGCCGCTGTTCAATCAGTGCGGCGAAGTCGTCGCCATCAACACCTTCGCCGCGCAGTCCACGTTCAAGCTCACCAAGGGCAACAGCGGAGAGACGGTTGCGCACGGGCCCGCCGTCTCGGGCGTCTACTACTCGCCGCACGTCAGCGCGCTGGTGCGCTTCCTCAGCACCGAGGAGGAGCTCAAGAAGATCAAGTTCGAGAGCAACAGCGCCGGCTGCAGCCGCAGCGCCACCAGCATTCCTTACGAGATGTATCTCGCCATCGGCGTGGTCTCGGTGCTGGCGCTGGCCTCGCTGCTGTTGGCGCTCACGCGCAAGCGCGCGACCGTGCAGGTGATCGAGTCCTACAGCCAGTGGGTCCGCCGCCGCAGCGACGGCGGCTCCTCCGCCCACGCGCCGCCGCCCATGCTCGGCCCCGGCGGCGGCTGGCTGCTCACCGGCAAGGACACCGGCGGCGAGGCGGTCTATCTCGCGATCGGGCGCAACGAGCTCGAGAACGCGAGCCTCGGCACCGACAAGGGCCTCGTGATCGGCCGCAGCAAGGCGCTCTGCGCCAAGGTCATCGCCGACGGCAGCGTCTCGCGCCGCCACGCGCGCATCGTGGCGCTCGGCAAGGGCCTCGGCATCGAAGATCTCAACTCGTCGTTCGGCGTCACCGTCAACGGCAAGCGCGTCGAACCATACAAAGCCGTGCCGATTCCGGACGGCGCCACCGTGACGCTCGGCGACGTGAAGCTTCTGATCAAGGAGGCGTAGGGGCGCGCTGCGCGCGCCCTCTATCCGCCACACTATCGTCCGTCGCGAATTGCTCCGGCGCTCTTTCTTCTCAGTCCGCGGTCTGTCGCGGCGACGCAGGGCGCGCGCAGCGCGCCCCTACCTGTGCGACACCGCGAAATAGGCCGCCCCGGGGGCCTTGTAATCCGCGCGGGTGCCGGCAGAATCCGTCCCTGCGGCGGGGATTCCGGGACAAAGGGTGCAAGATGCTGCGGCGGCGCAACTTCGGCGGGATTCTCCCGGCGATCGTCGTTGGCGTCACGCTCCTGCCGGCAGTCCCGGCGGCGCCTGCGCTCGCGTTCGACGCCAAGAAGGCCGACGAGAGCGTGGTGCGTGTGCTCGTGCTCGAGGTGAAACAAGGCCGGCGCACCGGCCAATACGTCACCGGCACGGGCTTCGTCGTCGCCGACGAATACGTCGTCACCAACGAGCACGTGGTCGACGATTCCGAATTCACCAAGGACGGAGCCCAGAGCGAGCGCGTCGTCGTCGACGGCTCGACCAAGAACTTGAGGCCCGCGCAGCTCGTCTGGTCCTCGCCCGAGCTCGACCTCGCGGTGATCAAGGTTCCCGGCTTGAAGCGCCCGCCGCTTATGCTCGCGAGCGCGCCGCCGCTGCAGTACCCGGGCAAGGGCGAGCAGGTCTGGGCGATCGGATTTCCCGGCATCGCCGACCGCTCGATAAAGTCCGACACTGCCTTCGCCCATTCCACGGTCACGCAAGGCGTGGTCGGCAAAGTCGTCGAAGGGCGCGCCGGGCAGAAGGACAAGGTGCGCCCGGTCATCCAGCACAACGCCAGCATCAACAAGGGCAATTCGGGCGGCCCGCTGTTCGACAATTGCGGGCTCGTGGTCGGCGTCAACACCTTCGGGGCAGTCTCGACCATGGAGGTGAGCCGCGACCAGCGCGGGCGCGACATCGCCGCCGGCATGCCGAACACGGGCATCTTCTACTCACCGCACGTCAGCAATCTGATCGAGGCGCAGAAGGCCGTGGCGGAGCTGGCGGCGATGAGACTCCGCGTCTCGGCCACGCCCTGCTCGAGCGCGGCGCCCGGCGAGCCGTTCGGCCTGCCGATCTGGATTTACGGCGTGATCGGCATCGTGACGCTGCTGGCGCTCACCTCTACCGTCGTCGCGTTCCGCAAGGGCACCACGCGCGAGATCGTGCGCGTCGTCGAATCCTACAGCGCCTACATCCGCCGGAAGGGCGATCCGCCCTCGGTCGCGATGCGCAAAGCGGAGCAATCGCGCGCGCCATCCCGCGCCCCCTCCGCGTCGGCCACGGCGCCCGCGCGCGCCGCGGCGCCCGCGCGCGCCGCGGCGCCGGCCGGGGCGGGAAAGCTCGTGCTGAGCGGGCGCACCAAAGACAAGAGCTTCCGCGTCGAGATCACGGCCGAGGAGCTCGAGCGCGCGGGCGAAGGCAGCGAGCGCGGCGTGGTGCTCGGCCGCAGCCGCAGCCTCTCCGACAAGGTCGTCGACGATCCGTCGATTTCGCGCCGCCACGCCAAGTTCTTCCTCGCCGACGGCGTGCTCATGGTCGAGGACATGGGCTCCGCCCACGGCACCAAGATCAACGGCAAGGCGCTCGCCACCAACGAGGCGGGCGGGCTCAAGCCGGGCGACAAGCTCACCATCGGCGCCGTCGCGCTCGACGTCGGGCGCCGGTAACAGCCAAAACGGATTTGAAATTTTCTTGCTTTGGCGGGGCGCGGGAACGATCATGCGCGCGCCCCGCGGCACCCATGGGCGGGTGCCGCCGGCCCTTGGGTTTGCCAGGAGAAAGCGGATGACATCGGTGCGGTCGATGGCGCGCGGCGCGCTGGTGGCCTTGGGCCTATCCGCTGTGCTCGGGGCGGCGCCGGCGCTCGCCTTCGACGTCAAGCGCGCCGATGCCAGCGTCGTGCGCGTCCTCGCCGTGGTGGTGAAGGAGCAGGGCGGGCGGCTGCAGCCGATCACCGGCGGCACCGGCACCGGCTTCGTCATCGATCGCGAGCACGTCGCCACCAACTATCACGTCATCCACATCGAGGATCAGATCGCCAAGGTCGAGGGCGGCAAAGAATACATCGCCGTGCGCGAGCCGGGCTCGACGAAGAACGTCGTCGCGCAGGTGATCTGGAAGTCGAAGGAGCTCGATCTCGCAGTGCTGAAGGTCGCGGGCCTCAAGCGCGATCCGCTGGTGCTCTCGAGCGCCACCGCGACGGACTATCCGCCCAAGGGCGCCAAGGTCTTCGCGCTCGGCTATCCCGGCATTTCCGACCAGGCGCTGCAATCGGAGGAAGGGTTCGTCACTTCGACCCTCACCACGGGCGTCGTCGGCAAGACCGTGCGCGCCGGCGTCGGCGGCACCAACCGGCCGGTCATCCAGCACGACGCCGCGATCAACACCGGCAATTCAGGCGGGCCGCTGTTCGACAACTGCAACGTCGTGGTGGGCGTCAACACCTTCGTCGCGCTGTCGCGTCTCCAGGTGATGGAGGACGACAAGGGGCAGCGCATCGCGACCGGCGCCACGTCGGCCGGCATCTCGCTGTCGCCGCACGTCGGCAACCTGATCGCGGCGGCCAAGACGGTGCCGTCGCTGCGCGGCCTCAATCTCCAGCTCAGCGGCTCGAGCGACTGCGCCGACGAGGCCGGCGGCATTCCGGGTTGGCTCTACGGCGCGTTCGGCGTGTTCGCGCTGATGGCGATGACAGGCATGATCGTGGCGTTCACTCGCCGGCGCGAGGTCGTGCGCGTGGTCGAATCCTACAGCGCCTGGGTGCGCCGCAAGGGCGTGGAGCCGGGCGCGCCGCGCACCTCCGGCGTCAAGCCCGCGGCTCCGCGCGCCGCGCCGCGCGCCGCGCCCCCGGCGCAAACGTCGGAGCCCACCTCGGAGACCATGCCGGCGCCGCGCGGCCGCATGGACGCCAAAGGCAGTTCCGCCGCCGCGGCTGCGTTGGCCGCCGGCGATTGGGTGCTTTCGGGCTTCGATACAAAAGGCAACACGCTGCGCGTCGCCATTTCTCAGGCCGATCTCGACAAGGCCACGGCCGGCGCCGAGAAGGGCGTGATCCTCGGCCGCAGCAGCAGCCTTTCGGACAAGGTCGTGAACGATCCGTCGGTCTCGCGCCGGCACGCCAAGATCGCGCGCGCGGAGACGGGCGGACTCGCGCTCGAGGATCTCAACTCGGCCTACGGCACGAAGATCAACGACGAGGCCGTCGCCGCCTTCCAGTCGCAGCCGCTGGTCGTGGGCGACAAGGTCACCATGGGCGCGATCACGCTCGACCTCTCGCAACTGCCCTGAGGCGCGCTCGCGCCCTCGAAAATCAGCGGGGATAACGAATTATTAACCATAAGGCCCCAGAACAGGCGGTTACTGGCCGCAAACAGGGGCGGCAGGAAGGCGTCGAGATCGATGCACGGATCGCGCGCGGAGTGGAGTGACGCTGACGCCCGGGCGGCCCACCGCTCCGGTGCGGACGGGCGTGGCCGAACGCAGCGCGCGAGCACGCCGTTCATCCTCGCCGCGCTCGTGCTCGCCGCCGGCGTGCTCGCCGGGCTGTTCGGCGTCGCCTCGGTGGCGATGCCGTCCTGGGCGAAGCTCGCGATTCTCTTCGCGGTGCTCGCGCCGTCGCTGGCCCTCGGTGCGTTCGCGCTGCGCCGGCGCGGCGCGCTCGCCGGTGCTGGGGGAGGAAGCCGCAGCCGGCTGCTGCGCCGCGCCGCCGACGCCGTGGACGAGCCGCGCGCCGTGCTCGGGCCGGCCGGCGAGATGGTGCACGCGAACGCGGCGTTCATCGAGCTGTTCCGCAGATCGGCCACCCCCGGCGCCGATCCGGTCGCCGGCGCTTTCGGAGGCGACGCCGAGCAGCTTCGCACCTTCGCCAAGCTCTGCGCCGATGCAAAGATGGGCTTGGCCGGGCAGGCCGATTTTCCGCTGCCGACGGCGCAGGGCGGACCCGGCATCCGCCGCGTCCACGCGACGCCGGTGCCCGAGCATTCCGGCCACATCGTGCTTCGCATCCAGGACCATCAGCGCAGCGCCGCCGACGACCGCGAGCGCTTCGTGGCGCTGCTCGATGCGATTGGCCTCGGCTACTACGAAATCGACATCAACGGGAGGATCACCTACTGCAACGCCACCCTTGGCGAATGGCTGGGAATCGCCCCCGCCGATCTGATGGCGCGCGGTGTCCCGCTCGGCAGCCTCATCGCCGCGGGAATCCCGCACTCGGGCGCGCCTTACGATCCCTTTGGCGGCCGTGGCGGCGAGGGAAGCGGCCAGGTCGTCCTGCGCGGTTTCAACGGCCGCGACGTCGCCGTGCACATCGTGCAGGCGGTGGCGCGCGACGGTCCGCCGGGCCTGCTCGCGCGCGCCGTGGTGCGCGATCTCACGGCAGAACGCCGCTGGCGCCAGAGCCTCACCGAATCCGACGAGCGCTTGGAGCGCCTGTTCGACGACGCGCCGATCGGCTTGGCGCTCGTCGACTCTGATGGCGTGATGCGCCGCTGCAACGATCCGTTTCGCGATCTCTTCGGCGCCGATGAAGACGAGCTGCGCGGCATCCGTATCGGCGATATGCTCACCGACGAGAGCCGCGACCGGCTCCACGAGCTGTTGCGGCACGCGCTTTCGGGGCAGCCCGACGCCTCCGCCGTCGATTTGAGGCCGCTGCGGCGGCCGACACGCGTGATCGCCGCCGAACTCTCGCGCATGGCCATCGATGGCGAACCGCTGTTCGTCATCTACGGCCTCGATGCGACCGAGCAGCGCCACCTGCAGAGCCAGGTCAACCAGGCGCAGAAGATGCAGGCGGTCGGCCAGCTCGCGGGCGGCATCGCGCACGACTTCAACAATCTGCTGACCGCGATGATCGGCTATTGCGATCTCGTGCTGCAGCGCCACCGGCCCGGCGAGCAGAGCTTCGCCGACATCATGCAGATCAAGCAGAACGCCAACCGCGCCGCCGATCTCGTGAAGCAGCTCCTCGCCTTTTCGCGCCAGCAGACCCTGAAACCCAAGGTCCTCAAAGTCACCGACGTGCTCACGGACCTGACGCATCTGCTCCAACGCCTCGTCGGCACGAGCATTTCACTGCGCTTCGTGCACGCGCGCGAGCTCGGCTTCGTCCGCGTCGATCAGGGCCAATTCCAGCAGGTGATCGTGAATCTGGTCGTGAACGCGCGCGATGCGATGCCCGAGGGCGGCACGATCACGGTCGAGACCAAGGCCCTGCGGCTGCTGCGCCCGATGCAGCGGGGCCACGAGCTTATCCCGGCCGGCGAGTTCGTGGAAATCGACGTCCTCGACGAGGGCACCGGCATCAGCGCCGAGAATCTGCAGCGCATCTTCGAGCCGTTCTTCACCACCAAAGAGGTGGGACGCGGCACCGGCCTCGGCCTCTCGACCGTCTACGGCATCGTGAAGCAGACCGGCGGCCACGTGCTGGTCGACAGCCGGTTGGGCGAGGGCTCGATGTTCACCGTGCTTATTCCGCGCTACCACCCGCAGAACGAGGCCGAGACCGAGCGTTTCGCGGCGAGCGCCGATTCGCCGACGCGCGACCTCACCGGCGCGGGCTCGGTCCTCGTCGTCGAGGACGAAGACCCGGTGCGCGCGTTCTCGGTGCGCGCGCTCAGGAACAAGGGCTACACGGTGATGGAAGCGCGCACCGGCTTGGAAGCGCTTGAGGTGCTGGCGCGGCTCGACCGGCCGGTCGACCTCATCGTCACCGACGTGATGATGCCGCAGATGGACGGGCCGAGCCTGATCAAGAAGGTTCGCGAGAAATGGCCGTCGATCAAGGTCATCTGCATCTCGGGCTACGCCGAGGAGAATTTCCGCGACAAGATCGGAAGCTGGGACGACATCTGGTTCCTGCCGAAGCCCTACAGCCTCAACCAGCTCGCCGGCCTCGTCAAAGACGCGATCGGCAAGGGAAAGCGCGCAGCCTGATGCGCCGCCCGCGCCGCTGGGGCCCGCACCGGCGGCGGAGTGGCGGCCGCTACTCGGCGTAGCTGATCGCGGCGCGGCGCGCGTCGCGCCGGCGCAGGAACACCTTTGCGACCTCCATCATGGCGAGCAGCGACGCGGCTACCGCGGTGGCGATGACCCAGTCCAGCAGCGACAGCGGAACCGTGTGGAACGCCGCCTGGATGCTCGGCACATAGACGACGATGAAGTGAGCGCCGATCGCGACCGCGATCGAGGCCAGCAGCCATTTGTTTTCGAGGAAACCGCTGAAGGCGCTGCGTCGCCGCGAGCGGCAGTTGTAGACGTCGAACATCTGGTACATCATCATCGTGGTGAAGGCCATCGTCCGGGCGTGGGCCTCGTCGGCGAGGTTCGGCGCGGCGCCGCGCGCGAAGATCGTGACGAGTCCGCCCGGATAGTAGGCGTCGAGCACAAAAATCGTGCCGACCATCATGAGGGTGCCGACGGCAGCGAGGCGGATCCAGTCCTCGGTGAGCAGCAGGCCTACGCCGCGCGGCCGCGGCGGCCGGTTCATCACGTCGCGGTCCTTGGGGTCGATGCCGAGCGCCAAGGCCGGCGGGCCGTCCGTCACCAGATTGATCCAAAGAATCTGCACCGCCAGCAGCGGCAGGAACAAGCCGATGTCGGCGGAGACAAGCCCCAACATGCCCGCCAGCATCACGCCGCCGAACATGGTGAGGAGCTCTCCCGAATTGGTGGAGAGCAGATAGAGGAGATACTTCTGGATGTTCGCGTAAACCCCGCGTCCTTCTTCGACCGCCCTGACGATGCTGGCGTAGTTGTCGTCGGTCAGCACCATGTCGGCGGCTTCCTTGGACACGTCGGTTCCTGTGATGCCCATGGCAACGCCGATGTTCGCGGTCTTGAGCGCGGGCGCGTCGTTGATGCCGTCGCCCGTCATCGCGACGATGTGGCCCTTGCGTTGGAGCGACTCCACGATACGTAGCTTGTGCTCGGGATCGACGCGGGCGAAGACGCGCACGTCCTCGACGATCGCGTCGAGCGCGGCCTGGTCCATCTCGCGCAACTCGCCGCCGGTGACGAGCCGCGTGCCGGGCTCGATGATCGCAAGCTCGCGCGCGATCGCCTCGGCGGTGGCGGGATGGTCGCCGGTGATCATCACGGTGCGGATGTGCGCGTGCTTTGCGGTGGCGACGGCGTCTTTCACCTCGGCGCGCGGCGGATCGATCATGCCGACGAAGCCGAGCAGCACGAGATCGTCCTCGACCGTCTCCGGAACTTCTTCCAGCACGGATGACGCGCCCGCGGCACCGAGGCCGAGCGCGGCGGCGGGCATGCTCCGCGACGCGATCGCGAGCGTGCGCAGCGCTTGGCGCGCCAAGCCCTCGTTCTGCTCGGCGAGCGTCTTGCGCAGCGCATCGTCGAGCGGCGCCGGCTTGCCGCCTTCCCAGATGTAGCGGCAGTGGGGGAGCAGGATCTCGGGCGCGCCTTTGACGAAGACGTGCAGCTCGCCGGGCTTTTCCGGATCGCGATGCACCGTGGCGTGGCGCTTGCGCTCCGAGGTGAACGGAATCTCGCCGATGCGCGGGAAGCGCGCGAGCTCCGCGTCCCGCAGGCCGAACTTGCGCGCGGCCACGATGAGGGCGCCTTCGGTGGGGTCGCCCTGGACGCGCCAGCCCCCGTTGCCGCGCGTGAGTGCGGCGTCGTTGGCCAGCGCCGCAGCGCGCAGCGTGAGTGCCACCGCATCCCTGATCTCGGCCCGCGCGGCCAGCGGCGCGCCGTCCACGGTGAATTCGCCTTCGGGAATGTAGCCGCTCCCGCCGACGTCGACGACCGCGCCCGAAGTCGCGATCGCGCGCACGGTCATCTCGTTGCGGGTCAAGGTGCCGGTCTTGTCCGAGCAGATCACCGTGGCGGCGCCCAGCGTCTCGACCGCGGGCAGCTTGCGCACGATCGCGTTGGCCGCGGCCATCCGGCGCACGCCGAGCGAGAGGCCGACCGTCACGATCGCCGGCAGCGCCTCGGGAATCGCGGCGACGGCGAGCGCCACGGCGAACAGGAACAGCGCGAGCATCGCGTTCAGCGTGAACGTCGCGGTGCTGAGAAGCCCGGTGGCGAACACGATCGCGCAGATGCCGAGCATGATCACCGTGAGGCGCTTGCCGGTGCGGTCGAGCTCCTGCTGCAGCGGCGTCGGATCCTTCTTCGCGGCCTCGAGCAGGCCGGCGATGCGGCCGACTTCGGTCGTCATGCCGGTCGCGACCACGACGGCACGGCCTCGGCCATAGGTGGCGACCGTGCTCGAATAGAGCATGTTGCGGCGGTCGCCGATGCCGACATCGCCGTCGAGCGGGCGCGGATTTTTGGAAACGGGCAGGCTTTCGCCGGTCAGCGGCGCCTCGTCGGTCTGGAGATTGGCCTCCTCGACGACGCGGGCATCGGCGGGAACGCGGTCGCCGGCCTCGATCAGCACGATATCGCCGGGCACGATGGCGTCGGCGGCGATGCGCTGGCGCTCGCCGTCGCGGATCACGGTGGACTCGGGTGCGGCCAGCGCCATCAGCGCGCGCACCGAGCGCTCGGCACGCGCCTCCTGGAAGTAGCCGAGCAGCGCATTGAGGATCACGATCGCGAGAATGACGATCGCCTCGTACGGCAACGCGCTTTCGCGCGGATCCTGCAGCAGCCATTCGACCATCGAGATGACGGTGGCGGCGAGCAGGATGATGACGAGGAAGCTCTGGAACTGCTCGAGCAGCCGCCGCCACCACGGCGTCTCGGGCGCGCTCTTGAGCCGGTTCGGCCCGTACTGCGCGAGGCGTCGCTCGGCTTCGCCGCGGCCGAGGCCGCGCGCGTCGTCCGATCGGAGAGCGGCAACGACGGCTGCGGCCGGTATGCGGTGGGCCGCGAGCGCCGGGCCCGCGGGCGGAACCGCTTCGCCGGTCCGCGGTGCCAGCGAGGGGGCGGGGACCTGTTTTTGCTCCAGGTTCATGCCGCTATTCCTTCGCTGCGGCTGCGGTTTCCGCGTATCCCTCCTTGACAAGCGTCACCGGGATGTGCGGGTCCATCTGGTGGATGGCCTCGTGGCTCACCGAGCCGTGCAGCAGTTGGGCGATCGTGCCGTAGCCGTGCGTGCCCATGATCACCTCGCCGCAACCGAGGTCCCTCGCGCATTGGGCGATCACCCGCGCCGGGTGCCCGACCATGATGTGCTTCCGGTACGAAACCTTGTCGGCGTCGAGGAGCGCGCACGCGGCGGCAAGCGCCGCTTCGCCCTGCTCGCGGTGGTAGGCCTGCATGTTGTCCTTCGAGACAAACGCGGCCACGTCGCCGCGGAATGGAGGCTGCACGTTAAGCAGGTGGATCTCGATCAGCTCACGCGCCTGAACGAGCCGGATGACATGCCGGACGGCGCAGAGCGCGTTGTCGGAACCGTCGATGGGCACCAAAACACTGTGCATGGCAGACCTCCGCCTGTTCGATGCCGAGACCTCTCGATTCGCCGCACCTTTTCGGCGCGGCGAACCCGTTCGACCGATCGTTGGCAAAGGTCTTGCTCCGGCGCCATGGGCGCCGCCCGCACGGCCGGGGAGCTTGCTCCCGGCATGACGACCGTACGGCGAGGCTACTCTCCTTTGCGGGTGTAGACGCAGCCACTCTAATACGCCGCGCGGCGAGCGGCAACGGTTTCGGGCACAGGGAGCTGCGCGCACAGCATTGTGCTGCGGCAGTGGCGGGCGGGAACCATTCCCACGACCCCCGCGTTGTCGGAGCCATCAACTTCCGCCTTGCCATCCACAACCTGCACCGGAACAACATGGCCGCATCAAGCGCCACGCTCCACGAATCCGAGGAAAAACTGAAACCGGAGACGATCGACCGCCACCGCGCGATCGTCTCGCTGATGGAGGAGCTCGAAGCCGTCGATTGGTACGACCAGCGCGTCGACGCGGCCGGCGACGACGATTTGCGCGCCGTGCTGGCCCACAACCGCGACGAGGAGAAGGAGCACGCGGCGATGACGCTCGAATGGCTGCGGCGGCACGATCCCAAGCTCGACGAGCATCTCCGCAAATATCTCTTCACCGAAGGCTCGATCCTCGAGATCGAGGAAAAGGCCGCGGACGGCGACGGCGGCGGCGAAAACGGCGCGGGTGCGGATGGCTCGCTCGGCATCGGCAGCCTGCGGGCCAAGGGCGAGACGCCATGAATCACCTCCACCGCGAGCTGGCGCCGATCAGCGACGCCGCCTGGGGCGAGATCGAGAGCGAGGCCAAGCGCACGCTTACGGCCAGCCTCGCCGCGCGCAAGATCGTCGACTTCGTCGGCCCCAAGGGCCTCGAGAAATCGGCCGTCCGCACCGGGCGGCGCCAGCCGATCACGGTCGGCCGCGACGACGGCGTCGAGGCGAGCCTCCGCGAGTTGCAGCCGCTCGTCGAAACCTGCGTGCCATTCGAGCTTGACCGGAAGGAGATCGACGCCATCGACCGCGGCGCCAAGGACGCCGACCTCGATCCCGTGATCGAGGCCGCGCAGCGCGTCGCGCGCTTCGAGGACCGCGCGGTTTTCCACGGCCACGCGGCGGCGATGATCAAAGGCATGTGCGAGGCTGCGCCCGGCGCGCCGATCCCGATCACCGACAACTACGAGGACTACCCGCTGGCGGTGGCGCGCGCACTGAGCCAGCTGCGCTCGGCCGGCGTCGGCGGTCCCTACGCCATCGCGCTCAGCAGGCAGTGCTACATCGGCATTACAGAGACGACGAAGGGCGGCTACCCCGTCATCCAGCACGTGAAGCGCCTGCTCGACGGGCCGCTCGTCTGGGCGCCCGCGCTCGACGGCGCCGTCGTGGTCTCGATGCGCGGCCACGATTTCGAGCTGACGGTAGGCCAGGACATCTCGATCGGCTATCTCGAGCACGACCGCGAGAAGGTCCGCCTCTACTTCCAGGAGAGCTTCACCTTCCGCGTGCTGACGCCGCACGCGGCCGTGCCGCTGAGCTACAAAAGAAGGGGCGAGAAGGGCCGGAAGAGCAGAGGATAGCTGTACCGCGCGCGCTCATTCCCACGGAAACTTCGCCAAGATCGCGCGCGCATTCTCGCGCATGAAGTCGGCCTTGACCTCGAGCTTCGGCCAATCGGGCTGCGCGTTGATCCACGCCGCGGCTTCCATGAGGTTCGCGCCCATCAGCGGCCGGTAGCCCGGAACGTCGGATCCTCGCGCGGCAAACACCACGCGGCTGAAACCAAGCTGCGCAATGACCGACGAGCAGAGGATACAGGGTTCGCAGCTGGTATAGAGCGTGTACCCCGCCATCAGCTGGCGGCGGCCGAGCTTGCGCCACGCGTCGCGACTGGCCACCACCTCACCATGGGCCGACGGATCGAGATCGGATCGAACACAGTTGTGGCCCTGCCCAATCAATTGGCCGGCCGAGTTGACGACAACGGCGCCGAACGGTGTCTGCTGCTTGGCGATTGCCAGCTCCGATCGGGCGAGAGCCAGGTCCATGAAGCGGGCATCCTGCTGGTTCTGATTCACGTCAGTCTTCTCCGAAATGCGGAAACAGCTCCAGCGCGTGCTCGCGCTCGATGCCGAGCAGCACGTTGGCGCCCAGATTCATGTCGGCGAGGCCCTTGACCGTCGCCGCCAGCGTCGCCTCGGGCGCGAACGGGTAGTCGCTGCCGAACAGCACCTGCTGCGGCGCGACGAGCTCGAAGAGGGAGCGGAACGCCAGCCAATTCGCCGAGAGCGCCGTGTCGTAGTAAAGCCGCTTCAGCTCGGGGATGACGCCGTTCGGCACCTTTTCCTTGTATTCGGGCCGCGCCGCGAGGCGCGCGATGCGCTCGGCCAGGAACGGCAGCGCGCCGCCCGCATGCGAGAAGATCCACTTGATGTTGCGGCAGCGCGCGAAAGTGCCGCCATAGAGCAGGCTCGTGATCGCGCGCGTCGTGTCGAACGGAAAGTCGAGCGTCGCCGGCGGATATTCGGGCTGGCACTGGTTGCACTGAGCCGTCGTCGGATGGAAATAGACGACGGCGCCGCGCCGGTCGAGCTCGTCGAACACCGGCGCAAACGCCGGATCGCCCGGATATTTGCTGCCGTAGTTGGTCAGCAGGCCGATCCCGTCGGCTTTCAGCGCGTCGAGCGAATGGCGGATTACGGCGAGGCTCGCATCGACATCGGGCAGCGGCAGGGCGGCGAACACGCCGAAGCGGCGCGGATGGCCGTGCCTGAGCTTGGCGGCGTAGTCGTTGGCGTGGCGGCAGAGGCGCTGCGTCGCGTTCGCGTCGCCGAACCAGAAGCCCGGTGCCGAGATCGAGGTCACCGCGGTCGCGATGCCGTGCCGGTCCATGACTTCGATCGATTTCGCCGGCGACCAGTCCGGCGTCTTGTTGGCGACGCTGATCGGACCGATGCGGTCGTGGCCCACCTCGGCCACGTAGTCGGGCGGCAGGATATGATGATGCACGTCGATGCGGTGCGGCGGCATGCGTGACCCTCGGAGGAAGCGCGCGGCCGGACGGCGCGCGGGCACGGATAGGCCGCCACGATTCGCCGCCAAACGCAATGCGTGATCGCCGACGTCAGCGCGCGCGGGCGAGGGAAGCGGCCCATTCTCTGGCCCAGCCGTCGAGGGCCTGCAAGGCCGGCAGCAGGCGGAGGGCGAGCGGCGTCAGCGCATAGCCGCTGGCGCCGTCATGGGCGACGAGCCCGGCCGCGGCGAGCTCGGCGAGGCGTTGCTGCAGCACGCTCGGCGAGAGGCCTCCGCACGCGGCCTGCAACCCGCGGAACGTAAGCGCGGAGCCGCGCAGCTCCCAGAGGACGCGCAAGGTCCAGCGGCGGCCCAAGAGATCGAGCGCGGCCATGACCGGGCGGCCGGTGGCGGAACCGCGCACGCGCCGGCCGGGGAGCGGAACAGCCGCGCGGGGGCGGCCGGTGGGGGAGCGGCCGGCGGGGCGGAACATAACGGCTCGTTGCGCTTCGGAAACAGTAGCGCTACAGTTGCTTCGGAAATCGTAGCATGGAATCCAGCCGGGAAGAAACCCATGGCCCGTCTCGAGCCGCTCTCGGCACCCTATCCGCCCCAGGTCGCCGAAGAGCTTGCGCGCATCATGCCGCCCGGCGTGCCGCCGATCGCGCTGTTCCGCACGGTCGCGCACAATCCGCGCGTGCTTTCGCGCTGGCGCGGCGGCGCGCTGCTCGACAAGGGCTCGATCACGCTGCGCCAGAGGGAGCTCGTAGTCCTACGTACGACCGCGCGGCTCGGCGCCGAATACGAATGGGGCGTCCACGTCGCGTTCTTCGCCGCCAAGGCCGGCTTCAGCGAGGCCGAGCGCGCCGCCACGGTCCATGCCGGATCCGAGGCCTGGAGCGGCGCCGAGGCGGTGCTCGTGCGCATCGTCGATGCGCTGGTCGACGACGCCACGCTCGGCGACGAGCTCTGGGCCGAGGCCGCGCGCCACTTTTCGCCGGCTCAGTTCATCGAGGTCCTCTCGCTGGTCGGCTTCTATCACCTCGTCTCGTTCGTCGTGAACGCGACCGGCGTCGCACGCGAGCCGGGGGCGCCCGGGTTTCCGACAGCCTGATAAACCTCGAGAATCTCACCCTGGGGCGGTGGCCGTGTTTGAAGAGACCTCTGCAAAACCTTGACCCCTGTAGCCGCATATGCTACTATTGGTTGTGATCGATAGGAGCACGGGCGATGACGAAGCAGATGGGTTTCGCGGAGGCCTTGCTGGCGCCGGGGTTCGGGCGCAATGCGCGGCTGGAGAGGATCGCGGCGTTGATCGACTGGGTGCCGCTGGAGCGGCTGCTGGCGCCGTTGCACAAGGCCGAGCTGGGCCGCCCGCCTTATTCGTCGCTGAGCATGTTCAAGGCTCTGCTGCTGCAGCAATGGTACGGGCTGTCGGACCCGGGGCTCGAGGAAGCGCTCGGCGACCGGGTGTCGTTCCGCCGGTTCTGTGGATTCGATTTGAGCAAGCTCACTCCGGACGAGACCACGTTCTGCCGCTTCCGTGCGGCGCTGGCCGCGGCGGGACTGGCGCAGGCGCTGTTCGCCGAGGTCGGCCGCCAGCTCGACGCCAAGGGCTTCATGCTCAAGCGCGGCACGCTGCTCGACGCCACGCTGGTCCGCGCTGCGGTGCGGCCGCCCACGGCCGAGGAAGGCCACGACGCGGCCATCGATCCCGAGGCGCGGTGGGTGGTGCGCGACGACCCCAAGAAGAAGACCTACGGCTACAAAGCTCATGTCGCCGCCGACCAGGGCTCCGGCCTCATCCGCAAAGCGCTGCTCACCCCGGCCAATGTCCACGACAGCATCCCGGCGGACGAACTCGTCCAGGGCGATGAGCGTGCGATCTACGCCGATCGTGGCTACGACAAGGCCGAGCGGCGCCGCGCGCTGCGCGCCCGCGGCATCAAGGACCGCATCATGCACAAGGCCCAGCGCGGCCGCCCGCTCACCGACCGTCAGCGCCGGCGCAATCGGCTCATCGCCGCCATCCGTGCCGCCGTCGAGGCCATCTTCGGCACCTGGAAGCGCGGCTACGGCTATGTGCGCGTCCGCTATCGCGGACTCCGGCGTAACCATGCGCATCTCCAACTCCTCTGCATCGCCTTCAATCTGCGCCGCGCCATCGCCCGCTGACCAAAAAAACGCTTCCCTTCCCAACCTAGGATCGACCAAACCCACCACAACCGATCCGCTCAGCCCAAAAACTCACTCATCCCGCGCCCGAATGCCTTTCATCGCCGCGCAACCGCGGATTTTTCAGAAGTCTCTTTGAAAAAGAACACTTGACGAACATGAACGAAGCGGGTACAGAACGATGTGAATAAGGGTCCGTTGCGCCGGCGCGCGGCGCTGTGAAATAAGGAGGCCACGTCTCATGTCTCAAGCGGCGGCGTTGCGGTTGGTCGACAAGGACGACAAGGGCGGAATGGACAAGAACAAGGCGTTGGAATCGGCGATGAGCCAAATCGAGCGCGCCTTCGGCAAAGGCTCGATCATGCGGCTCGGAACCGGCCAGAAGGCGCTCGAGATCGAGGCCATCCCGACCGGCTCGCTGTCGCTCGACATCGCGCTCGGCATCGGCGGCCTGCCCAGGGGCCGCATCGTCGAGATCTTCGGGCCCGAGAGCTCGGGCAAGACGACCTTGGCGCTCCACGTCGTGGCCGAAGCGCAGAAGCGCGGCGGCGCCTGCGCCTTCATCGACGCCGAACACGCGCTCGATCCCACCTATGCCGAGAAGCTCGGCGTCAAGCTCGACGACCTCTTGATCTCGCAGCCCGACGCCGGCGAGCAGGCGCTCGAGATCGCCGACACGCTGGTGCGCTCGGGCGCCATCGACGTGCTGGTGATAGATTCGGTGGCGGCGCTCGTGCCCAAGGCCGAGCTCGAAGGCGAGATGGGCGACCAGCACATGGGGCTCCAGGCGCGGCTCATGAGCCAGGCGCTCCGGAAGCTCACCTCGTCGATCTCGCGCTCGCAGACGCTCGTGATCTTCATCAACCAGATCCGCATGAAGATCGGGATCATGTTCGGCAATCCCGAGACGACGACGGGCGGCAATGCGCTGAAATTCTACGCCTCGGTGCGGCTCGACATCCGCCGCATCGGCCAGATCAAGGAGCGCGACCAGGTCGTCGGCAACCAGACCAAGGTGAAGGTTGTCAAGAACAAGGTGGCGCCGCCGTTCAAGGTCGTCATCTTCGACATCATGTACGGCGAGGGCATCTCCAAGTCCGGCGAGCTGGTCGACATGGGTGTTGCCGCCGGCATCATCGAGAAGTCCGGCGCCTGGTTCTCGTTCGCCGACCAGCGCATCGGCCAGGGCCGCGAGAACGCCAAGCAGTTCTTGAAGGACAATCCCGACATCGCGGGCAAGATCGAGGCGCAGCTGCGCGAGAATGCGGGCGTCCTCGCCGGCAAGATGGAGATCAGCGGCGCCGGCGAAGAGGGCGGCGACAGCGAGTAGCCCCGCCGCAACGTGTTCTCTTGGCCAGAGAACGGGCGCCGGTTCCTGACGGGGCCGGCGCCCGAAGCGTTTCGGGCCAAGCGTCCCCTCAGTCCGTCGCGCCCAGGCGGCGCGGCGGACAGCTCCTCCTCAAGGAGGGAGCGGGCGAACCGGGCCTTCTTTCCGCTCCCCACTTGAGGGGGAGCTGTCGGACCCGCGACTTCGCGGGTCCGACTGTGGGGGCCTCTACGCCGCACTGGGCCCGCTGTTGAGACCAGCGCCCGCTGTCGCTAAATAAAGGCCATGAGCACAGGCAACGACATCCGCGCGAGCTTCCTCGATTTCTTCCGCAGGAACGGCCACGAGGTCGTGGCGTCGAGCCCGCTTGTGCCGAGGAACGACCCGACGCTGCTGTTCACCAATGCCGGCATGGTGCAGTTCAAGAACGTCTTCACCGGCGTCGAGAAGCGCCCCTATCGGCGCGCCGTCACCTCGCAGAAATGCGTGCGCGCGGGCGGCAAGCACAACGACCTCGAGAACGTCGGCTACACCGCGCGCCACCACACGTTCTTCGAGATGCTCGGCAATTTCTCGTTCGGCGACTACTTCAAGGAGCGCGCGATCGAGCTCGCCTGGTCGCTGATCACCAAGGACTACGGGCTGCCCGCGGAGCGCCTGACCGCCACGGTGTTCTCCGAGGACGACGAGGCTTTCCGCCTCTGGAAGAAGATCGCGGGCCTGCCCGATAGCCGCATCATCCGCATCGCGACCTCGGACAATTTCTGGTCCATGGGCGAAACGGGCCCCTGCGGCCCCTGCTCGGAGATCTTCTTCGATCACGGCCCAAAGCTCGCCGGCGGCCCGCCCGGCAGCCCCGACGCCGACGGCGACCGCTTCGTCGAAATCTGGAACCTCGTCTTCATGCAGTTCGAGCAGGTGACGAAGGAAGAGCGCGTGAACCTGCCGCGGCCTTCGATCGACACCGGCATGGGGCTCGAGCGCCTGACGGCCGTGCTTCAGGGCAAGCACGACAACTACGACACCGATCTCTTGCGTCCGATCATGGAGGCGGCGGCCGGCGTGGTCGGCTCGGGCCCGGACGGCCCGCAGCGCCCCAGCTTCAAGGCGATCGCTGATCACCTGCGCTCCTCGTGCTTCCTCATCGCCGACGGCGTGCTGCCCTCGAACGAGGGCCGCGGCTACGTACTCCGCCGCATCATGCGGCGCGCGATGCGCCACGCGACGATGATCGGAGCCAAGGAGCCGCTCATGTGGCGGCTCGTGCCCGCGCTGCTGCACATCATGGCCGGGCACTATCCCGAGCTCGCGCGCGCCGAAGCGCTGATGACCGAGACGCTGAAGCTCGAGGAGACGCGCTTCAAGCAGATGCTCGAGCGCGGTCTCCGCCTGCTCGAGGAGGAAACCGACAAGCTCAGCGCGAAGCAGCCGCTTCCCGGTGCCGTCGCGTTCCGCCTCTACGACACCTACGGCTTCCCGCTCGATCTCACCCAGGACATCCTGAGGGGGCAAGGCCGTACCGTCGACGTCGCGGGCTTTGACGCCGCGATGGGGGAGCAGCGCGCCGCAGCCCGCAAGGCCTGGGCCGGCTCGGGCGAGCGCGCGGAAGAGACGATCTGGTTCGAGCTGCGCGACCGCGTCGGCGCCACCGAGTTCCTCGGCTACAGCGAGGAGAAGGCCGAGGGCGTCGTGAAGGCACTGGTCGTCAAGGGCAAGGAGACGGCGGAGGCGGGGCCCGGCACCGAGGTCGCAATCCTCGTCAACCAGACGCCGTTCTACGCGGAGTCGGGCGGCCAGACTGGCGACCGCGGCACGATGAAAACGCCGGATGGTGCGACGGTTGCGGTAAGTGACACGGTGAAGAGGGCGGACACTCTCCACGTCCATCTGGCCAAAGTTGTTGCCGGCATGCTCAAGGTCGGCGACGCCGTCGAGCTCGAGATCGACCATGCGCGCCGCACCAAGCTGCGCGCCAACCACTCGGTCACGCATCTTGCGCACGAAGCGCTGCGCCGCGTGCTGGGCTCGCACGTGACGCAGAAAGGCTCCGAGGTGCGCGCCGAGGGCATGCGCTTCGATTTCAGCCACCCCAAGGCGATGACGCCCGAGGAGATCGCGAAAGTCGAGGACGACGTGAACGCGCGCGTTCGCGGCAATGCCGAGGTGGTCACGCGGCTCATGACGCCCGACGAGGCCGTCGCCGCCGGCGCGCTCGCGCTGTTCGGCGAGAAATACGGCGACGAGGTGCGCGTCGTCTCGATGGGCGATGACGACGCGAAGCCGCATTTCTCGACCGAGCTTTGCGGCGGCACGCATGTGCGCCGCACCGGCGACATCGGCCTTTTCAAGATCGTCGGCGAAAGCGCGGTCGGCGCCGGCGTGCGCCGCATCGAAGTGGTGACCGGCCCCGGCGCCGAAGCCCATGTGCGCGAGGAAGAACAGGCACTGCGCCAAGTCGCGTCGGTGCTGAAGACCGGCCCCGCCGAGGCCGCGCAGCGCATCCAGGCGCTGCTCGACGAGCGGAGAAAGCTCGAACGCGAGCTCGCCGAAGCGCGCCGCGCGCTCGCGATGGGCGGCGGTAGTGCCAAGGCCTCCGGTGATGAGGCCAAGTCGATCAACGGCATCAACTATATCGGCCGCAGCGTCGTCGATGTGCCGGCCCGCGATTTGAAGCCGCTCGCCGACGAGCTAAAGAGGAAGGTGGGATCGGGCGTGGTCGCTGTGATTTCGTCGAGCGAGGGCAAGGCTTCGATCGTCGTCGGCGTCACCGATGATCTGGTGAAACGCGTGAGCGCCGTCGATCTCGTGCGCGTGGGATCGGCGGCGCTGGGCGGACAGGGCGGCGGCGGGCGGCCCGACATGGCCCAGGCCGGCGGTCCCGATCCCTCCAAGGCCGACGCGGCGCTGGCCGAAATCGAGAAAGCGCTGGCCCAGAAGCTGGCGGCGTGACGGCGGCGGACTTTCTGCGCGGCGCGGATTGCCACCGCCTCGGATTCGACGCCAACACGTTCTACCCCAGGGAGATCGCCTAGCGGCTGCGAATCTCGCGCGCCTCCCACAACACGATGCTCATCCGCTTGGTTGTGGGATACTCGATGGTCCCCTCGAAACGCACGAACCAGCCGAGCTCGGGCGCAATATAGATGCGCAGATTTTGGACTTCGCTCGTCGCGCCGTCCGCCTGTTCGAAAACGGCGTTGCGGATCAGGCGAAGCGTGTGAAACTCGACGGCACCGACCTTGACCGGCTGCTCCCCATCGATGCGCCAATCGTTGTGCACTCTTCCCGCCGGGCCGTACTCGCCCATGCTCTGAGTCGTGCTGTCGCGCCGCGCCGTTTCCCTCGCAAGCGAAAGCCGAGCAGTCTTTCCGACCGCGAGCGGCCACAGGCCGTGGAACGCGGTGAAATCTCCCGAGAGACGGAACCCACCATCGGGGTTTTCGGCTTCATAGGTGAAAACGCCGCGCGGCGAACGCTACGTTTGGACCCCGTGAGGGTCGTGAGCGTGGCGCTCACGGAGGCGCCGTCGACCTCCTTTAGTTCCGCGATTGCTTCGTCACGCGACCTCTGCGCGGTGCCGTCTTCTGCGATATTCATGATGTAGCGGTCGAACACGACCGCGAGGCCGACTTTCGGCGGCCGATATTCCAGTGGTCCCGATCGGGGCGAAGCATCGGTTTGGCCGAAGGCCGCGGCCGGCAGGCAGCCGAGAACCACCGCCGCAACAACCGTGCTCCACGGACGCATTCGCGGCATTCGCGACAACGGCCCATCGGCCATCCGCGCGGCTCGAGAGAAAGGCCGGAGTCTCCGCGCAATCCACCGGCGCGCGACCAAGCTGTTCATCGCTGCGCTCCCCATTGCACCGCGAGCGACTATATAATGTCGGCCCATGACCACGATAGCGCTCAGGATCGATACGGAGCTTGCGGGAACGGGCCTGTTCGTGCGCGGGGCGTTTCATCCCGAGCCGGAGGACGGCGTGCGGGCGCTGGCAGACGGCTGCGCGGCGCAAACCGCGGTGCTCGTGGGAAATGCCGGCAAGGGGATGTGGCGCGCGTTCCGCCGCGACGTGCCCGAGATCGGCGGCAAGGATCCGCTCGACATCTGGGTCGATGCGCATCTCGAGCGCGCGGCAGCCGCGGTGGGCGCCGAGCTCGTGTTCGCGACGCGCAAGCCGTGGCCGCCGATCCAGCGCTGGGCGCTCAAAGCCGGCGGGGTGTTCCAGTCGCCGATCGGCATTCTCATCCATCCCGAATACGGCCTCTGGCATGTCTATCGCGCGGCCTTCCTGTTCGCCGATCGGCTGCAATTGCCGGAAGCGGCCGCGGCGCGCACGAGCCCCTGCGACTCCTGCGCCGAGAAGCCCTGTCTCACCACCTGTCCGGTCGATGCGTTCACGCCCGGCGGCTTCGAGGCGCTCGCCTGCGTCGGCCATGTCGAAAGCCGCAAAGGCAAGGCCTGCGCCGCCGGCGGCTGCCTCGCGCGCCGCGCTTGTCCGGTCGGGCGATCGCACGCCTATGTGGCGGAGCAGGGCGCCTTCCACATGGCCGCGGTCGTGCGGACGGTGAAGCGGATGGCAGAGAGCAGAGGACAGAGAACAGAGAACAGAGGACAAAGCGGGAGGGATGATTGAGAAATAGACATGCGCATCGACGGTGCGCGTCTGCCGCACTTGCTCGATCGTAGGGCGATCCCTAAGGTTCGCCGCCTTCATCTGTTCTCTGTCATCTGTCCTCTGTCCTCTGGAATGAAATTCACCGGCACCGACAGCTACGTCGCGACCGACGATCTCATGGTCGCGGTCAACGCCTCCATCGCGCTCCAGCGCCCGCTGCTGGTCAAGGGCGAGCCCGGCACGGGCAAGACCGTGCTCGCGCACGAGGTTGCCAAGGCGCTCGGCCGGCCCATCCTCGAATGGCACATCAAATCGACGACCAAGGCGCAGCAGGGCCTCTACGAATACGATGCGGTCGCCCGTCTTCGCGATTCGCAGCTCGGCGATCCGCGCGTCCACGAGATCAGGAACTACATCATCCGCGGCAAGCTCTGGGAGGCGTTCGCGGCCGATGCCGCGCCGGTGCTGCTGATCGACGAGATCGACAAGGCCGATATCGAGTTCCCGAACGACCTCCTGCTCGAGCTCGACCGCATGGAGTTCCACGTCTACGAGACGCGCGAGACCGTGAAGGCGCACCACCGGCCGATGGTGTTCATCACCTCGAACAACGAGAAGGAGCTGCCCGACGCGTTCCTGCGCCGCTGCTTCTTCCACTACATCCGCTTCCCCGACGCCGAGACGATGACGCGCATCGTCGGCGTGCACTTCCCGGGCCTGAAGAAGGACCTGCTGCGCCAGGCGCTCTCGGTCTTCTACGACATCCGCGAGGTGCCCGGGTTGAAGAAAAAGCCCTCCACCTCCGAGCTCTTGGATTGGCTGAAGCTCCTCGTCGTCGAGGACATCCCGCCCGAAGCGCTCAAGAGCAACGACGCCAAGGTGATCCTGCCGCCGCTCTACGGCGCGCTCGTCAAGAACGAGCAGGACGTGCACCAATTCGAGCGCCTCTTGTTCATGGCGAAGCGGAACAAGTAACCCCTCTCCCCTTGGGGGAGAGGGGCAGGGGGTGAGGGCCCGAACGTGCGAAAACCGCTTTACAAACCCGAACAGCGAACGCTTCCGTTTGCGCGCCGGAATCGGAAAGAGCCGACCGCCGAGGAGCGACGGTTATGGGTGCGCCTTCGGGATCGAAAGCTAGACGGGGCCAAGTTTCGACGACAGGGCCGCATTGGTCCGTACATTGTTGATTTCGTCTGTTCGGAAGCCAAGCTCATCGTTGAGATTGACGGCCCTGTGCACGAGCTTACGGAACGCCGCGAAAAGGATTTGGAACGTCAACGGTGGCTTGAGAAAGAAGGCTACTACGTGCTTCGTTTCACCGATCGGGAGTCGCGTGACGACATCGACCGTGTCCTGAACAGAATCGCGGCGGCGCTTGTCGCGCTCAGGCCCTCACCCCCGGCCCCTCTCCCCCAAGGGGAGAGGGGGAACTGAGATGTTCACCCAGCTCTTCTTCGAACTGCGCAAGGTCAACGTCCCGGTGTCGCTCCGGGAATACCTGACGCTGCTCGAAGCGGTGAAGGAGGGGCTCGCCTGGTACAGCGTCGACGATTTCTACTACCTCTCGCGCTCGGCGCTGGTGAAGGACGAGCGCAATCTCGACAAGTTCGACCGCGTGTTCGGACACGTGTTCAAGGGCCTCGACACGCTCGCCGAGCTGTTCGCCGTCCACAACATCCCGGAGGAATGGCTGCGCCGCATGGCCGAGCTGCACCTTTCGGAGGATGAGAAGAAGCAGATCGAGGCGATGGGCGGCTGGGAAAAGCTGATGGAGGAGTTGAAGAAGCGCCTCGCCGAGCAGAAGAGCCGCCACCAGGGCGGCAACAAATGGATCGGCACGGCCGGCAAGTCTCCCTACGGCGCGTATGGCTACAACCCCGAAGGCGTGCGCATCGGCCAGGACGGCAACCGCAATTTCAGCGCCGTGAAGGTCTGGGACCGGCGCGACTTCGCGAACCTCGACGACAAGGTCGAGCTCGGCACGCGCAACATCAAGCTAGCGCTGCGCCGTCTGCGCCGCTTCGCGCGCGAGGGCGCCGCCGAGGAACTCGACCTCGACAACACGATCAAGAAGACGGCGAAGCAGGGCTGGCTCGACATCGAGATGCGGCCCGAGCGCCACAACAAGGTGAAGGTGCTGATCTTCTTCGACGTCGGCGGCTCGATGAGCCCGCACGTGCAGGTGTGCGAGGAGCTGTTCTCGGCGACGCGCAGCGAGTTCAAGCACCTCGAATACTTCTACTTCCACAATTGCCTCTACGACCACGTGTGGAAGGACAACCGCCGGCGCTACAGCGACCCGCTCGACACCTGGCAGGTGCTGCACACCTACGGTCATGACTACAAGGTGATCTTCGTCGGCGACGCCTCGATGAGCCCCTACGAGATCATGATGCCCGGCGGCTCGGTCGAGTACTGGAACGAGGAGGCGGGCGAGGTCTGGCTGAAGCGCGTCGTCGCCACCTATCCGCATTCGGTGTGGCTCAACCCGGTGCCGGCCAAGCATTGGGACTACACGCCCTCGATCGGCCTCATCGAGAAGGTATTCGAAGAGCGCATGTTCGAGCTGACGCTCGAGGGGCTCGACCGCGCGATGCGGGAGCTCTCGCGGTAATTGTCGCCGCTATGGATTGCCCGCGTGAGTGGGTAGGCTAACGCGATGCGCAAGCCTGCATCGATCATGGCGTCGCTGATCCTTCTCGGCCTCGTGCCCATCGGGGTGTGGGCCTGGCTGGCATACGCATTGGTCGATGTCTACCTTTTTGCGCAGGCAGGGGGGCGCAAGGGAGGACAAGCAGTTGCGATCATGTTCTTCATCGTGCTGCTTTTCACCCCGGCGTTGCTCGGCGGAATCATGATGGTCTGGGGCGGAGCGTTGCTTGCACGCAAGCCGCGAACCGGTCGAACTGTGGCTTCGATCGGGACCGCGATCGTGCTCGTGTCGATAGCGGTATCGCTCCTGTCATTCTTCGGGGCAAATGCGCCTCGCGGCATGGTATTCGCAGCGATTGCATATCTTCTCGTTCATTGCGGCCTGATCGCATGGCTGTGGCTGGGCTGTTCGGCTCCGGCCGAGCGTTGGCGACGCGTCGACGGGCAACGCTCGTCCGGATAGTCAAGCCGGTAGCCCCGGCGGCTATGCTTTTCCCGGCGCGCGCGGCAATCCGGCGCCGTGCGCCGCCCCCTCGCTCTCCTGGTCCTCATCGGTCTTGCCGCCATCGGCGTCGTCGTCGTGGCGCTGCCGATCGTGATGGGGTCGCTGCGCGGATGGAGCCGATATTCCGATGCTGTGCTGCTGGTGCACGCGCCGGTAGTGGCGGGCGGCGTGTTGATGATCGTGGCATCGGACCTCTTGAAGCGGGCGCGTCGCGCGGGGCGCGTCGTGGCCACGGCCGGCGCCGCGCTCGTCGCCGGCGCCGGAACGCTCCTCGCGACGGCGTGGATGTCGCTCGACCAGGAGGCGATCGGGCTCGTGGGTCTCGCCTATTCGCTCGCGCACATCGCGGTGATCGTCCTCATCTGGCGCGGGCACTTTGATCCCGATGTGCCAGCCGCACCCGCGGCGCCCTCGTCCGCTTCCACCGGCCGGTAGCGGGCGTCGCTATGCACTTCCCGCGCGGCGCGGCAGCCTAGCCCGGATTTCTCAAACTAAGTGAGTGCATCGGGGCGTGGACTCTGAGAAAGTTGTTTTGCCGAAACGACTTGATCAGGTCCGAAGGAGCGCCCCGATGCCGACAGAGTGTAACCCGGA
>Ga0187892_10002805_pt1 | contig 33547 bp, 25 predicted proteins | sample MA1701073metaG_FD_139345 | JGI IMG/M metagenome (GOLD analysis project Ga0187892, IMG submission 139345) | Bio-ooze microbial communities from a basaltic lava cave in the Kipuka Kanohina Cave System on the Island of Hawaii, USA - MA170107-3 metaG ... | reverse complement strand
GCAGGTTTCCAACCTGCCCCACACCGCGCTCGCGGCTGGTTTAGTCGTTCGCCGGGTTGTGGGGCAGGTTGGAAACCTGCCCCACAACCCCTTGCAAAAAGCTTGCCTTAATCTCATTGCGCTGACGCTCCCCGTACCGCATCTCGGGCTGAACCCGTCATACAAGATCAAATGAAAGCGATACCACAATGGAAGAGTTGAGAGAGGGCGAAGACTTTTATCTGGAAGGCGGCTTGATGGTCTTCACCCGCTCGTATCATTTGAAGCGCGGGCATTGCTGCGGCTCGGGTTGCCGCCATTGCCCGTACGACCCGCGTTGGACGAAGGGTGCAGTAACCGTCGTTCGCGAAGAGCGATTATCAACATCACAGGTCAGGCAGAACGAACCAACCGAAGCTGATGTGACGGCGCGACGGCGAAATGATGATTCGTAATTTTGACGCGCCCGGATTTTCGTTGGATACTTCCTCGCGTACTCATCGAAGCTTTAGATCACAACCTTCAAAAAACTGCGGTACGGGGAGCGTCAGCGACCTGCGCCTCGGCGAATACGCGATTGACCGAGGCCCAGGTCGCTGACGCTCCCCGTACCGCAGCGATTAAAACGGAGACGAATTATGGCCGATCCGATTCTCATCGCCAAAGATACGGAAGAGATTTACCTGCTGCCTAAGATGTCAAACCGCCACGGATTGATCGCTGGCGCGACCGGCACTGGCAAGAGCGTGACGTTGCGCGTGATGGCCGAAGCTTTCAGCCGTCTCGGCGCCCCAGTTTTCATGGCCGACGTGAAAGGCGATCTGGCGGGCATGTGCCGGCCCGGAGGCGACAACCCGAAGGTCGCGGAACGCGCGCAGCAATTCGGGTTGACCGATTTCGCCTACACCGCATATCCGATCGTCTTCTGGGATGTGTTCGGCGAACAGGGGCATCCGCTGCGCTCGACGATCTCCGAGATGGGGCCGCTCTTGCTCTCTCGCGTGTTGAATTTGAACGACACGCAGGGCGGCGTGCTCTCGCTGGTCTTCAAAGTCGCCGATGACAACGGGCTGTTGCTGCTCGATCTGAAAGACCTGCGATCGATGCTGCAATTCGTCGCCGAAAACGCGAAATCGCTGACGACCGAATATGGCAACGTCTCAGCGGCCAGCGTCGGCGCGATTCAACGCCGCTTGCTCGAACTCGAACAACAGGGCGGAGACAAATTCTTCGGCGAGCCGGCGCTGGACATGAACGATCTGATGCAGACCGGCGAAAAAGGGCGCGGCGTGGTCAACATCCTCGCTGCCGACAGACTGATGCAGTCGCCGAAGCTTTACGCGACCTTCCTGCTCTGGATGCTGTCGGAACTGTTCGAGAACCTGCCCGAAGTCGGCGATCTGGAAAAACCGAAGATGGTGTTTTTCTTCGACGAAGCGCACCTGCTGTTCGACGAAGCGCCCGACGCGCTGTTGCAAAAGATCGAACAGGTCGTCCGCTTGATCCGCTCGAAAGGCGTGGGCGTTTACTTTGTCAGCCAGAATCCGCTCGACATCCCCGACGTCGTGCTCGGCCAATTGGGCAACCGCGTCCAGCACGCGCTCCGCGCCTTCACCCCACGCGACCAGAAAGCGGTCAAAGCCGCCGCCACCACTTTCCGTGAAAATCCGAATTTGAACACCGAGGAAGCGATCACCGAACTCGGCGTGGGCGAAGCGCTGGTCTCGATGCTCGACGAGAAAGGCACGCCGGGCATCGTCCGTCGCGCGCTGGTCGCCCCGCCGCAGAGCAAACTCGGCGCAATCACGCCCGACGAACGACGCAGCGTGATCCAATCGTCGGTCATCGCCGGACATTACGAAGCGGCGGTTGATCGCGAATCGGCTCACGAGGTGTTGAAAGAGCGGCGCGAACAGGCCGCGGCCGCGTTGCAAGAACAGACTCAGCAAGATCAACCGTCGCCGATAGCCAGCGAGGCGACGAAAATGCTCGGCGCATTCGCCACCAGCGCCGCGCGCGCCGTCGGCAGTTCGCTTGGACGCCAGATTATCCGCGGCGTGTTGGGTTCGATTTTCGGAGGAAGTGGAAGAAGACGATGATCCCTGGAAGCGCGCGCAAAGAATGATTGCCGCAACCGATGCGCGTGATTTCGTCATTCTAACGGCTCAAGCGTGAGCCTCTCTTTCGCCATCGCTTCGACTTTCTGTTTGCTAAAAAGCAGGGGGAAATATTTCCCCTCAGCCCACAGCGGCAAAAGGTCACCGTAATGTTTGCTCCCGGGCTGTCCCGATTGCCCAGGCACGCTCGTCGCCACCGACCGATCCCAATCGCTGACATCCAGAATCTCGCGGAACGACGCGCCGTGGTTTTGCCGGAAGCCAGAGCCGCTGGTGTTGTTGACCGTATTGCCATCGCCGCCGCGTTCAACCGAAGGCAGATCGAAAAGCGCGCGGGTCGCGCTTGTCGAAAGCGCATGCCTGAACGGAGCGGCGTGCAATTTGCCCCAGCGCCATTTCGCCGGATCATCGCCCAACAGCTTCCTCGTTTCGGCGACGGCTTCGGCCAGGCTCTTGAATAACACAGCGTCGCGGCCAGCGACGGCGTCTTCGCCGAACAAGCGTGGCGAGGGGTTGCGCAGTGCGTCGAGCGTCTTGCCAATCTGGATGCGCCCGCCCACCAGCGACCAAGCCTGCGCTGGCACGTGTGATTTGAAGATGGCAGGCGTCAGCTTCGGCAGCCAAACCTCGAACAGCGCCGCAGCGGCTGAATCTTTGCTCAGCCGCCAATCCCAGTTGGTCAACATTTCGATGAAGGGCCGCAACTCAGCCGTCGCGCCCCGGGCCTCGCGCAGCGTAGCGACCAGCGCGCGAGCATTGAGCGAGACCTCGTCGTGCTGCAAACGCTCGAAGCCGGCTACGGAGAATTTACTCTTGCTCCCGCCAAGCGCCTGGACTATGCGCAGGAAGCGAGTATGGTTGGCCCATTCGTAACCGAGTTCATGTTTGTACCCCGGCGGCAGGATGTTGTGGTTCGCAGTCGCAATGAAATGATTCGGCGGGTTGTATGACTGAGGCAGTTCCGAAGCCGGCAGGAAGCCCTGCCACTCGTACTTTCCTTCCGCTCCCGGCACGGGCAACAAGCCCGACCAGCCCTTCCGAACCGGCGTCATCCCGGCGGCCACCCAACCGATGTTCCCTTCAACGTCGGCGTAGATCAAATTCTCCGACGGAACTTTCCACCGCTCCATCGCTTTCAGAAACTCTTTCCAATTCTGAACGCGATTGAGCGTGAGCGAGGCCAGATAGCCGGCGGTTCCCGGCTCGCTGCCGACCCAGCGGAGCGCGTAAGCTCGACGCCGCTCTCTGTCTTCGTAAATCACCGGGCCGTGAACCGTGAACTTCAATTCGACTTCGCGTGGTTGCGCTTCGCCTTTGACCTTGATCTGCTCATGCTCGATCCGCATCTTCTCCCAGCGGCCTTTCCAGCGGTATTCGTTCGGATTCGCCGGGTTGACTTCTTCGACGTAGAGGTCTTGCTGGTCAATGCCGACGATAGTGAAGCCGAAACCGACCCGTTCGTTGTGCCCAGCGGCGACTCCGGGGAGCGCCGGCTCGCCCGCGCCGATCACGTTCCAGCCGGGGCCGACCAGATGGACCAGATAGCGCAGGCTGGGCAACGCGATGGTGCGGTGCGGATCGTTTGCCAGGATCGGTTTACCCGTCGCCGACATCGTCCCGTCAATGACCCAATTGTTGCTGCCGTCGTTGGGATTGAACGTGACGGCGGAGCCAGCGGCGCTGGCGGCGGCGAGAATCCGGTTGTCTATGCCGGCGAGGTCGAGGCCGTCGGGAATTTCGATCTTGCGCTTCGGATCGGTTTCGATCCATTCGTCAACGAAGTCCTTGCCGAATTCATGAGCGAGCCGGGCACGCAAGACTTCGTTCGAAGCGTTCCGCGTCATCACGTATCCGGCCATCCGCGTCAAACAGACTTCCGGCGTCCACAACTCAGGCTTCACGCCCGTGATCTGAAACTCAATCGGCAAACGGTCTTTGCTCAATTCGATCTGCGCATTCACGCCGCGCACGAAGGCTTCGATGATCTGCTTGGCGTCCGGCGCGTAACTCTCGTACTCGGCCTTCAGATCACCGCGATAGCGAACCAGACGCGCGAACTTGTCTCGCTCAATCGCGCCCGGCCCCAGGATTTCGGCCAATTTGCCTTCGCCCTGCCGCCGCCACAAATCCATCTGCCAGAGCCGGTCCTGCGCGGCGACGAAGCCCTGAGCGAAAAAGAGGTCGTCCTGCGTCTCGGCATAAATGTGCGCGACGCCCCACTCGTCGCGCAGGACTTTGACCGGTTGCTGCAAGCCTTTGAGCTTGATCACGCCTTCAGTCTGCGCCAACACGCTGCGGGCGCGCGCGGCCAGATCGTTTTGCGCCGTCGTGCGATTGTTGCGCTGGACGATGACGAGCAGGAACGTGAAGACGGACAGGATGAGCAAGGCGACCAATTTCTTCATCTCGACCTCCCGAAAACAGCGGTGAATTACTGCGTTGACTTGAATGGCGATGAATCGGCGCTCGAACGGCTGACGCCGATGGTTGGCGAAGCTTATCTCCAATTGAAATGATTGACAATGATTGACAACGGTCATAATGTCGCGCTGAAAATCAATGCTTACGGAGACAGCTATTTTATGAATGTCAATCTGACTGCCGAACTGGAAAATTTTGTCGTCGAAAAGGTGAAGAGCGGCTTGTACAACTCAGCAAGTGAAGTCGTGCGGGAAGGCTTGCGCCTGCTCAAAGAACAAGACGAATTGCGCAAGATCAAACTGAAAGAACTGCGGCGCGAAATCAGGAAAGGGCTTGATTCGCTCGACCGGGGCGAATTTACGACCTTCAACTCGGCTGCCGAAATCGCAGACCACATCAAGGCCGAAGGCCGGAAACGGCTGGCGGCGAAAACGTCACGGAAAAGGAAATGAGTCAATTCAGACTCACACCGGAAGCGGACGAAGACCTTATAAGCATCTGGTCGTTCATCTCGCAGGACAACATCGAGGCGGCCGACCGCGCCATTGACGGACTCATCGCCAAATTCGATCTGCTTGCCCAAAATCCGAAGATGGGACGATTACGTCCGGAACTGGGGCGTTCGCTCAGAAGTTTTACTGAGCGAAGATACGTCGTCTTTTATCGCCTCATCCCTGAAGGCGTCGAGATTGTCAGAGTTCTTCACGGAGCCAGAGATATCGAGAGCATCTTCGAACAATGATCCCATTGTGGGCCTCAACGAAAGCCTCGCCCGGAAATACGAGGAGCTTGGCTCGGGAAAGTGGAAGCCAGGATGAGCGACAAACCATACGATCAGGCTTTCAAGTTTCTGGCCGAGCAGGACGCCGAATCGCTGCTCGTCCTGCTGGGCTATCTGCAACCGGGCGAACGCGCCGAGATCGAAGTGCTACCGCGTGAATTGCGCGCCGCCGCGATCCTGCCCGATCAGCCCTACCGCGTGTTGACCGCGCGCGAGCACAGCATCGTCCAGGTCGAAGCGCAGGCCTGGTTCGATAAATCAATGCTCGCGCGGTATGGCGAATACGGCGTGCGGTCGTGGATCAGCTATCGTCTGCCTGTCCGCTGCTACGTGCTTCTCTTGACGAAGCGAGGATTGCCGAAAGGCTTGCGCACTCAAGGCGTGATTGACGCAGGCGACATTCAGATCAAAGTCCGTTACCACCTGATCAAGCTCTGGGAAATTTCGGCGCGAAAGGTTCTGGCGATGAACCGTGTAAACTTGTTGCCTTTCGTGCCGCTGATGCGCGGCGGGCGCGAAGAGTTGGAGATCAGCGCGCAACAATTGTCCCAAGTCGGGGATGAAAGCCGCCGCAGCGAGATGGGCATGCATTTTCTGATGCTCGGCGGGCTGCGCTATAATCGCGTTGACCTGCTGGAACTCATTGGGAGGAAAGGTATGATTCCGTTGGAACAACTCAAAGAATCGAGCTGGTATCAGTTCATGGCCGAAGAAGCTCAAAAAGAGGCTCAAGAAAAGGTCCGAAAAGAAGTCCAGAAAGAGGTGGAATTGAAAGCCGTGGCCAAAATGCTTCGCAAACTCGCGGCCAAACGGTTTCCCGGACTGCAAATGGGCGAGGAGGTTGATCGGGTTCACAATGTGGATGCGTTACAGCGACTCTGTCTGGAAGTCTCCGATCTGCCGGACGCCGAAACACTCAAACGACGAGTCGCCGAACTTGTGAAGGCCGAAGAAGCATAGGAAGTTTACGTTTATGGCCGCCATCCAACTCAAAGAAGAGCCGCGCACAAAAGCCCTGGATAAGGTTGTGAGGTCAATTCTGGAACACAATCTCACCTGGGATGAGTTGCACAAAGCGATTGTCCGCGCGCAAGCCGAAAAGCTGATTCCGACGGTGCGCGAGGTCATCGCCGGCCGGGAATTTGAATACAAACGCCTGGGCGAGTACGTGATCGCCATGCGCAAGCTTTGCGGCGGGCTGCCGGTCGTCAAGTACAAAGACGAAACGGGCGCCACGGTGCTGACGCGGATCAACGCCGGCGTTATCCTGGGATACTTGAAAAAGGGTTGGACGCCTGAGCAGGTCGCTGCCGATTTTGACATTCCGGGGGAGTCTGTGCGGGAGGTCGGAGAATTGGCCACGCTGTATGATTATGACCGGAGCTATGCGTGATTGTACTCGACGACCAGATCAGCAACCGCTTCGTCGCCAGCCGGATCGAGCAGTGGTATCCAGGCGCGGTGGTGAGCATTCGCGATAGCCGCCCCCACGGTCAGATTCTCGACCCGGAGATTCCGACATTGCTACGCAAGTTGCGCCAGCCCACCTTCGTTACTATCAACTACCGAGACTTTTTCGATCGGCAGCTTCTTCACTCAGATTATTGCCTGGCCTGCTTCAAGCTGGAACAACAAGAACAAGACCGCTTGCCCGGTCTGTTGCGATCGGTCCTGCGGCTGCCCGATTACCGTACCAAAGCCAGGCGAATGGGAAAGATCATTTCGTGGACGGAATCGGGCGTCACGCATCTCGCCATTTAAAAAGACATGCTCTGGAAGATTTGCCCTATGAAACGATTCATCCGCTACCCCTATTTGTTTCTCGCCTTTCTGATGTGCGCGCTCCCGCCAGCCCTGCTGCTCGCCACGCCCAAGATCAACATCGCTACCCCTATGTCACCGCCGGCCTGGGCCTTGCTGGAGCGTGAGTTGATTCGCGCCAGCGCGACGGCCTGCGAAGAATTCTTCGCCCGCTACTTCGACGAACGCGGTTATTTGTTGTGCGTCACGCGGTGGGGCGGCGACGATGGGCCGGACGATGCGATTGAGAATTGCGCCCTCTGGCCGGAGTTGCACGCGCTCGGCGCGCCCGATGTTGTCCGCCAGATGTACTTGAAGGCGCAGGAGGGTCACATCCGGCAATACACCGAAGCCAAGACTGTTGAAGTCCCGATGGCCCGCGACGGGATGTACTACAAAGAATTCATCACGATGTTCGATTGGCAGCACAACGCCGAAGGATTGCGCGTCTTCAACTCTCAGGGACTGTCCGATCCGTATGACGCGAACTACCGGCGGCGCACGCAACGTTACGCGGGCTTTTACATGAACGAAGACCCGGGCGCGGCGAACTACGACCCGAAGCTCAAGCTGATTCGCAGCATGATCAACGGGAGTCGCGGGCCGTTGCTGCGCAAGGCGACCGCGCTGGATTGGACCGGCGATCCGATTGAGGTGAAGAACCGGTTCCCGCGCCTGGGGCACGGCGAAGAGAGTTATGAGCAGATGCTGGCCCACTTCAAAGATTACAACGATGTCGTTGGCGATCATCCACTCAATCTGCTCAGCACGACTCTGGCCTTGAACGCTTACACGGCCACTGGCGAGAAAAAGTATCGGGATTGGTTGTTGGAATACGTGGACGCCTGGCGCGAGCGGATGGTCGCCAACGGGAACATCATCCCATCGAACGTCGGTCTCGACGGAAAGATCGGCGGAGAGACCAAAGGCAAGTGGTACGGCGGGACCTATGGCTGGGGCTTCAGTGTGCAAGTGCCGCAGACGGGTGAGATGGCGAATCGCAATCGCGTCCCGTGGAGTTTCATCGGGTTTATGAACGCGTACCTGCTGACGGGCGATGACCGGTACGTCGAGGCGTGGCGCAAGCAGGCCGACGCCATCAATTCGCACGTGAAGGTCGAGAACGGGCGGAACCTGTACCCGCACATGCACGGCGACCAGGGGTGGTACGCCTACACGCCGGAGAAATTCAGCGACTACGCGCTCGAAGCCTGGTTCCTGACGATGAGAGAGGATGATCGGCGGCGTGTGCCCCGGAATGCTTGGCTGGAATTTCTGGAAGGGCGCAATCCGGGGTTCCCGGAAGACGCGCTGCGACGCGATCTGGAGCGGGTGCGCAGCCGCGTTCAGGAGATGCGCAACGATACGACGACGCCTGACACCCGGCTGGCTGACGACCCGCTGAACATCAATCCAGCGATGGTCGGCGCGCTGATGCAACTGATGTGGGGCGGATTGCCGCCGGATGTGCGGGCCAGAACTCTCTTCAGCAACCTGCGGTATTTCGATCCGGTCAGACGGCGCGCGGGGATTCCAGAAGATGTCGCCGCGCTGGTTGAACGAATGACCAACGATTCGATCACCGTCACGCTGGTCAACACAAATCAGACCGCGAGCCGCGAGCTGGTGGTTCAGGCCGGCGGTTATGCGGAACACCAGTTCGAGTCGGTCGAATGGAACGGCCAGACAGTTCCTGTTCGCGCGCGGGAGTTTACGGTTCGATTGGAGCCAGGCGCCGGAGCGAAACTCACGCTCAAGCTGCGGCGCTTCGTGAATCAGCCGACGGTTGTCTTTCCCTGGGATCGTAGTTAAGTGCACGCCGCTGGAAATACGTTGAGGGTTGGCGCGCCGGTACGGTACAGGGAGCGGTAGCGACCTGGCGCTCCGTGAAGCTGGCTCAGTGAGCGTCAGGTCGCTACCGCTCCCTGTACCGTACCGGCGCGCTTCCTCTTGGAAGCTCGAAAGCCATGAAAGAGATTTCTGCTTTCAAAAAAGACTGGGTGATAACGCAGACTGCGTTCGACCGGATGCTCGCGGAGCTTGATCCGGATCGTGAACGCGCTGGGGAGAAGTACGAGCAGATTCGCCAGAAGCTGATGAAGTTCTTCCAGTGGCGTAGCTGCTCTTTTTCCACCGCCGAAGAATACACCGACCGAACCATTGACCGCGTCGCCCGCAAGGTCGAAGACGGCGCTGAAATTCACGCCCGTGATCCCTACCTCTACTTCCACGGCATCGCCATCAACGTCCTGAGAGAGCACTGGAAGAAAGTAGAAAAAGTTGGCGTCGAATCGCTCGATGATCTCCCCTCGTCCCGGAACCCTTCGGTCAATCCGATTGAAATGCGGGAAGCGGAAGAATCGAGGATCGAGCAGGAGCGGCGGCTGGAATGCCTGAACGAATGCGTGAACGAATTACCCTCCGGCCAGCTTGAAATGATCACTGAGTATCATCAGGGCGAAGGCGGCGCGAAGATTGCGCGGCGAAAGGAGATGTCCGAGCGGCTGAACCTGCCGCTCAACGCCTTGAGGATCAGGATGTTCCGGCTCAGAGGCGAACTGGAAGATTGCATCACCGGCTGCGTCAATCAGTACCGCGAGCGGTAGCGAGCGTGGCTCTATCAATGGGCTGAATGAGGAAACCACGCTCGCTACCGCTTGCGGTACTGATTCGGCACAGCCAGCCTCCAAAGTACTTGCACAGGTTGAAAAATTTACAGGAAGAAAGAGTGTGAAATGGATTTCGGGTTCCGCCATTAGTCGTCGAGGAGGCAGTCCACAGGCGCCCGCCGGCTGCCGAAATCGAAACCATGAAACAGAAAACCGACAACGAAGAACTGATGGTGAATTACCTGCTCGGCGAACTGCCCGAAAAGGAACAGCTTCGGCTGGAAGAGCGATTCTTCACCGACGACGAATATTACCAGCAGCTTCTGGCATTGGAAGACGAACTGATGTACGACTACGCGGCGGGCGGGTTGTCGCCGGAGCAGCGCGTCAAATTCGAGCGACGCTACCTGGATTCTCCACAGGCTCGGCGGAAGGCCGAACTCGCCGGAGCGGTGCTGGACAAAGCGGCTGAAGCCGGCGCGCGGCGAGCGCCAGCGCCCGTGGCTGAGGAAAGAAGATCGCTCTGGCAGTCGCTGATGGCTTTCTTCAGTCTTCAGAATCCGGCGATGCAATTTTCGCTGGCGGCGGCATCGGCGCTGCTGTTCGTTGGCGCTTCGTGGCTGTTTTACCAAACCATCAGGCTGCGATCGCGGGTCGAACAGATTGAAGCAGCCCGCGTCAACCAGGAGCGGCGGCAGGAGCGGCAATCAGCCGAATCGCGCGCCCGCCAGCAGCAATTATCCGGCGAACTCGAACGCGAACGCAGCCGTCGCGCCGAACTCGAACAGGAACTGGCCAAACAACAAGCCGCGCGCGACCGCGAAGGCCAGTCGTCCTCGACATCAACTTTTCTTTCATTCATCCTCGCGCCCGGCCTCGTCCGAGACGCCGACGGCCCGAAGCGATTGCTCGTTCCGGCCAGCGCTGGCTCGCTGCGGCTCCAACTCGATCTCAAGCGTCCGGACGATTATCGCGGCTATCGCGCTGCGCTGCGCCGGGAGACGACCGATGGGCCTGAACTCTGGAGCCAGGACTTGCCGCGCGCCCGATCATCCGCTTCTGGCCGAACCGTCGTCGTGAACCTGCCCGCGAAGCTCCTGCCGGAAGGCGTTTACGTCATCACGCTCAGTGGCCGGACGAGCGGCGGAGAGATGGAAGAGATAGACGATTACTACTTCAACATCGTGCGACAGTGACCTCCGCTCTACCTTTCCTGAGCTGTCGGCGTTATCATCCGCGTCCACCATCGCCTGAAAATCCGGAGGTGTAAGAATGAGACGCTCGCCAGCGATTTACGCAATTATTCTCGCGGCATTTGCCTGCCTTTCCATACTCTCAGCAGTCACGGCGCAAGAGGCTCAAGAGGCGCGTCCGCTTGAGCCAGGCAAACCTCTCGAACGAGAACTGGCTGGCGGTCAAGCGCACGTTTACCAACTCACGCTCGCCGCGGACCAGTACCTGCATCTCATCGTCGAGCAACGTGGCGTTGATGTGGTGGTAGCGATCACCGGGCCTGACGGCCAGAAGTTGATCGAGGTAGATAGTCCGAACGGAATGGTCGGGCCAGAGCCGGTTTTGTTCGTAGCGGAGGCGCCGGGCAACTATCAGATCGAGGTGCGCTCGACGCAAAGCAGCGCGGTCGTGGGGCGCTACGAGGTGAAGATCGCGGAGTTGCGGGTCGCAACCGACGCCGACCGCAGTCGCGTGGCGGCGGAGCGCGCTTTTATGGCGGGCATGCAATTGCAATTTCAAGGGACGGCGGAATCCCTCGCCCGCAGCATTGAGAAGTATGAAGAAGCTCTCCCGCTTTATCGCGCGCTCGGCGACCGGCTGCGAGAAGCGCAAACGCTCTTCGGGCTTGGCCGCTGCAACGTCGCGCTGGACGAGAGGCGGAAGGCGCTGGGCTATTACAACCAATCGCTCGCGCTTTATCGCTCCCTCGGCGACCGCCAGATGGAAGTCGCGGCGCTCACTAACATCGGCTTGATCTACCATAACCTGGGCGCCTACCAGCAGGCGTTGGATCACTACGTCCGGGTGCTTCCGCTCAACCGGGTTGCGGGCGAGCGGGCAGAAGCGGCGCCGCTCAACAACATCGGCCTGACTTATTACTCGTTGGGCGAGTATCGGACGGCGCTGGATTACTTCCATCAGGCGCTCCCGGTCAGCCGGGCCGTAGGGCATCGCTGGCAGGAAGCCATCACGCTGAGCAATATCGGATTGGCCCACGACGCCCTGGACGAGCGGCGACAGGCGCTGGACTATTTCCAGCAAGCGCTCACGATTCAGCGAGCCATCGGAGAGCGCCGCCAGGAAGCGATCACGCTCGGCAGCATCGGTACGATCTACAGCGGCCTGGGCGAGCGGCAGAAGGCGCTGGAGAACTACAACCAGGCGCTGTCGCTCAATCGGACCGTCGGGGCGCGACGGCAGGAAGCGTACACGCTTAACAAAATCGGCGCGGAACACAACGCGATGGGCGAGCGGGAGAAGGCCTTCGATCACCACACCCAGGCGCTGGCGATCTGCCGCGCCGTGGGCGACCGCCCGGAAGAAGCGGAGACGCTGGGCAGCTTGGCCAACGTCGAACGCCAGCGGGGCAATCTTGGCGAAGCGCGCGCGCGGCTTGCCGCGGCGATCGAGATCGTCGAGTCGCTGCGAATCGGAGTCGCCAGCCAGGACCTGCGCGCCTCCTACTTGGCCTCCCAGCAACGCCTCTACCAACTCGACATCGCCGTGCTGATGGAGCTACACCGGCGCAATCCGGCGCAAGGCTTCGATGCGGCGGCGCTGCGGACGAGCGAACGCGCGCGGGCGCGCAGCCTGCTCGGAACTCTGGCCGAAGCCCGCGCCGACATCCGGCAGGGCGTTGACCCGGCGCTGCTCGAACGCGAACGCGGATTGCAGCAACGGCTCAACAGCAAAGAGCAAGCCCGCATGCAGTTACTCAGCCGCAAACACACGCCCGAACAGTCCGCCGCCGCCGACCGGGAACTCCGTGAACTCACCACGCAGTACCAGGAGCTTCAGACGCAGATCAGAACCAGCAGCCCGCGCTACACTGCGCTCACCGAGCCGCAGCCGCTCAGCCTCGAAGAAATTCAGCGGCAGGTTCTCGACCAGGACACGCTGTTGCTCGAGTACGCGCTGGGCGAAGAGCGCAGCTATCTCTGGGCCGTCTCGCACGACGCTATCGCCAGTTTCGAGTTGCCGAAGCGCGCCGAAATCGAAGCCGCTGCCCGGCGCTTTTACGATTCGCTCGTCGCCTACAATCAAACATCCCGCGGCGCCGGCGCCAGTAAGTCTCAGAATGCGGCGCCCGCTTCAAAAACGCTCGAAGCTGGCGCCGCGCTCAGCCAGATGTTGCTCTCGCCCGTCGCAGCTCAACTGGGCGCGAAACGGCTGCTCATCGTCGCCGACGGAGCGTTGCAATACATTCCCTTCGCCGCTCTTCCCGATCCGCAATCCGCAATCCGCAATCCGCAATCCCATCAGCCGCTGATCGTCGAACACGAGGTTGTCAGCTTGCCGTCGGCCTCAAGCCTGGCCGTGCTGCGCCGCGATCTGGCCGGTCGCAAAGCGGCGGCGAAGGCGCTGGCGGTCTTCGCCGACCCGGTCTTCTCTGCCGACGACTCGCGCCTCCAGCGCCCTCAATCACAAGCCGCGGCCCAACCCGGCGCCGTGAACGAGACGCGCGGGACTGAGCAACTGTTGATGAGGTCGGCCAGGGAATCCGGCGTGTCCGGCGCCGGCCTGCGCATCTCGCGCCTGAGCGCCACGCGGGATGAGGCCGCCGCCATCGTCGCGCTCGTGCCCGAAGCGGATCGCAAACTGGCGATCAATTTCGACGCCAACCGCGCCGCCGCCACGAGCGACGAACTCAGCCAGTACCGCATCATTCACTTCGCCACGCACGGCTTGCTCAACAGCCAGCACCCCGAACTCTCCGGCATCGTGCTCTCGCTTGTGGATCAGCAGGGCAAGCCGCAGGACGGCTTCCTGCGCCTGCACGAGATTTACAACCTCAAACTGCCGGCGGAACTGGTCGTGCTCAGCGCCTGCCAAACCGGACTCGGCAAAGAGGTCAAAGGCGAAGGGCTGGTCGGGCTGACGCGCGGGTTTATGTACGCGGGCACGGCGCGGGTGATGGCGAGCTTATGGAAGGTGGACGACCGTGCGACAGCGGTGCTGATGAAGAGCTTCTACCAGGGGATGATCAAAGACGGACTGCGCCCGGCGGCGGCGCTGCGCGCGGCTCAGGTGGCGATGTGGAAGCAGCGGCGGTGGCAGGAGCCGTATTACTGGGCCGCGTTCGCGCTGCAAGGCGAATGGAAATAAATGACTGGCGCGGGCAGGGCTTTTGCAATGCCCGCGCCAGACTGCGTCCTCAAACTAAGACCTAAAATCCAACACCTATTAGTCGAACTTCACGCCGAGTGTAACCAAGCCCTTGCAACTTTTCGCGCCGTCATCGCGGAGTTCTGACCGCAAGGTTATGCGCAGTCAGACAGCATTGATGGCGCGCTACGGCCGTCAGCCCATTGACTCAAACTGTCACGCCGATGCGAGGCAATGTCTCAGCGCGCCTCGCGCATTTCACCCGCGCATCGCGCATAAGCCTGCGTTTATCGGCTCCGCCCTTCTGGCACATCCGTTGCCCGAAGAGTAGCTCCGGATTCGGAAACGCGCTGGTTCTCCGGCGGCGAGCGACACAATCGAGGAACAACTAATCTTCAACGGAGGATAGGGATCATTATGGCAATGAATACAAGCGCTTCAGCGGTCAATTGGAATGCAGGGATCGGAGAGAATTTCTTCCACGACTTCATGGCGTCGATAGTCGTGTTTCTCGTCGCGCTGCCGCTGTGTATGGGAATCGCGATCGCCTCGGGCGTCCCGCCCGCCCTCGGGTTGATCACCGGGATCGTCGGCGGCCTGGTCGTGGGCGCGATCGCGGGCAGCCCGTTGCAGGTGAGCGGCCCCGCGGTGGGTTTGACCGTGCTGGTGTGGGAAATGGTCGGCCAGCACGGCATCGGAATGCTGGGCCCGATCGTGCTGATGGCCGGATTGATTCAAATAGGGATGGGCGCGCTTAAGGCCGGCCAGTGGTTCCGCGCTATTTCGCCCGCCGTCATCCAGGGGATGCTCGCGGGCATCGGCGTGTTAATTATCGGCAGCCAGATTCACGTCATGGTGGACGATGGGCCGAAAGGCAGCGGGTTGGCCAACCTGCTCTCGATCCCCGAAGCGGTCTGGAAGGGGCTGACGCCGATGGACAGCTCGTCGCATCATCTGGCGGCGATTATCGGCGTGATCACTATTGCGATCATCTTCTCGTGGAGCTACGCGCCGAAGAAGTTGAAGATCGTACCCGCGCCGCTGATCGCGGTCGTGGCCGCCGCCGTCATCGCAGCGATCTTCCGGATGCCGGTCAAATACGTTCAGGTCGCCGATCTGGCCGGCGCTGTGAGCTTCCCGACGATGGAAGCTCTGGGCGATCTGTTCAACCCGGCGGTGATCGGCTCGGCCTTGGCCCTCTGCTTCATCGCCAGCGCGGAGACGCTGCTCTGCGCGACCGCTGTAGACCGCCTGCATCAGGGGCCGCGCACGCAGTACAACCGGGAACTCTTCGCGCAGGGCGTCGGCAATTCGATCTGCGGGTTGCTGGGCGCGCTGCCGATGACCGGCGTCATCGTGCGTAGCACGGCCAACATCGAAGCGGGCGGGCGCACGCGCGTTTCGGCGATTCTGCACGGCGTTTGGATTCTTGGGCTGGTCGCGCTGGCGCCGGCGGTCCTGAACCTGATCCCGACCACGGCCCTGGCCGCGATTCTGGTCTACACCGGGTTCAAGCTGGTTTCGCCGAAAGCCATCCGCCAACTGCGGCCTTACGGCAGGCTCGAAGTGGGCATCTACTTGGCGACGGTGATCGGCATCGTGGCGGCCAACCTGCTTGTGGGCGTGATCATCGGCTTGTTCCTGGCGCTGCTGAAACTGCTCTACACGTTCGCTCACCTGGAAGTGCGATTGCGCACCGAACCGGCGACGCGAACCACATCGGTCATCTTGAACGGATCGGCGACCTTCGTGAAGCTCCCGCAACTGGCGGCGGCGCTCGAATCAATCCCGGCGGGGATGAGCGTTAAATTCGATATCGATCACCTCAATTACATTGATCACGCCTGCCTCGACCTGATTGCGAACTGGCGTAAACAGCACCTGGCGAGCGAGGGGCAGGTCGAATTGCCGTGGGACGACCTGCAACGCCGCTACCACGAGCGCAACTCGGCGGTCCTAACGGGTCCCACGCGGACTGAGTCCGCGCCGCCGAACGTGATACCCGCGAGTGGGAGAGGGTAACGAGCGGTGTAATCGTCGGGCATATTTCATATCTCATATGAAATATTGCATATGAAATATGGTCTCGGTGTTGCCGTCACTATCTGGTTGACAAGGCGAAACACCGCATAAATTTTGCCTGGGCGCTTAGATTTTGGGTTTTGGCTTCCTCAAGCTTTCCCGAAAAATTTCCCACCTTCCCTCTATCCATTCTTTTTCCGCGAAATGTTTTTCCGAAACCGCCATCAGGACGGCGAAGAGCAGAGCGGCGGCAATCGCAACTCTGCTTTCCTGGAACGACGGCCTCCGCCCCCCTGTCACAACGGGACGGGGCGAAGGCAAGAAGAAAACCAATGCAAAGCGTGATACGGCACGCAGGAGGTAAACGATGAGAACCCGAAATTTTATTGGAATGGCTCTGATAGCAGGTTTAATGCTCTGCGCGCCGGCAGTGAACGCGCAGACACTCGGCAGCGGCGCTTACCGAGTCCAAGTCAAGAATAGTGGGACTATCCACTCTGCGATCTGGCGGTTGCAGGTGTCGGGAAATCAGATCACCGGCACATCAGAGTGGGGGACGCGCGTTGACCCTATGCGAGGGTATATTCAAGGGAATCGCGTCGTCATTCAACGCGACTGCCGTGGCCAGGGCTTCAGCAGCGAGTGCCAGCAGGTTTACGACGGCGTGATCGGAAACGGCGTCATCCAGGGGTCTTTTTCAGGCACGGGGGCGGCGCCGGGTAATGTTTGGACGTTGTATCTGGGAGCTTCGACCAACAACTCCTGCTTCTCTGAAGACCCGGGGGCAGGCTCGACGGACAGGAACGCCCATTACAACTGGGCGCAACAACACGACTCCGGACAACTTAGGGGCAACTTGGCCTTCAAGTTGACTCTGCTATCGCGCTGCCCGGCGATGAGCGACGACCTGCTCTCCAGCGCCTTTGCCACTATCTCGGTCATCATCGCCAGGCACGCGCCGAACGCCAACTGCTTCAACGGCGATCAGGGAACGATTAGCACAGACTGGTCGGCGCACAAGAACTGGGCCGCGACGACCGGACGCCAACAGAGCTTCAAGAATCTCCAATGGAAAACGGCGGCGGCATTCGGCTGCCTGGATCGCTCCCAGCAGCTTGCGTACTTCGCCGATGTTTCCGTCGCGATAGCCAACGCGCCGTTCGCCCGTGGCGTTGGTGGAGGCTCGCCGCAACCGCAGCCGCAACCCCAACCGCAACCCCAGCCGCCCGCGGCCAGCGGGCTTCAGGGAACCTGGCGGTATAACGCGTCTTGCAGCGCCGCCTATCACGCCGGCTCCTGGAATGGCGCAATGAATTTCACGCTAGGCGCTGATGGCGCATACAGCGGCAAAGCGAATGGACAATGGGTCAACACAAATTCCGCTGACCTCGGAGGCGGCAGGCTGCAAGGCAACGAGGTTACGTTCAATTTCAATCCGACGGGATGGACGTCGTATTACATCTGGCAGGGCCGATTCGTCAGCAACCAAAGGATAGAAGGGACGGCATCCCACGGCGGCAATACCTGCAATTTCGTTATGACTCGCTAGCAAAGGTATTGTTGACGAGTTCTCGCGAACGGCGTCTCGACGCGACGCTCACACGGGCTGGTTGCAATCGCAGCCAGCCTTTACTTTTTGCCGCTTCCCACATTCGGATTAAAAAAGTGCGACCTGTGCAAGTACCGAAGGAGGCTGACAGAAAAAAGGGGGCAGAAAAATAATCAAAAGCCGGGAAAGTTTTCTTTTTCTGCCCCCCTTTTTCTGTCAGCCCTGTGGCTTCATGTGGTACTCGCACAGGTGGAAAAAGTGTGAAATGGATTTTTACCGTCGCCATTAGGACGCCGGAAGACGGGAACGCGGCGAGCGCCGGATTGACCTGGCTTCCGCAAGACATACCGAGGGCGGCAAAACGGCCCGCCTTGAACTCCCGAAGGAGGTTCCCATGTTGAATCATAGCTCTCAGAAAACGGCTCGTTTCTTGATCGTCCTACTCATCGCTTGCGCCTTGTGCATTGGCTTCCCAACGTCTCCGGCTCGCGGGCAGGAGCAAAACCAGAATCAGGATCAAGAGAAGCCCGGCATAGGCAATTTGGTCAAACACGAAAATGCCATCCCTGGCCGTTACATCGTCGTGCTCAAGGACGAAGCCGCCGGTCTGAAGGGCGAGCAATCCGCCGCCCCGGAGCTGAGCGTTAAGTTGACCGCCGCTTACGGCGGGCGCGCCGAAGCGGTTTACAAGCATGCCCTCCACGGATTTGCGCTGGCCACGACCGAGGATCAGGCTGTCGCCCTCAGCCGCGACCCACAGGTCGAGTTCGTCGAAGAAGACATGCCGGTCTATCCGACACAGAATGACGGCGGCGGATCGGCCCTGCCCACCGCGACGCAGAGCAACGCGCCCTGGGGGCTTGACCGCATTGACCAACGCGATGGTCTGAACGGCGCTTATACCTATAACTCCACCGGCGCAGGCGTGAATGTCTATGTGCTCGACACCGGCATCCGGGCCAGCCACAGGGATTTCGGGGGCCGGGTTGTTTCCGCCTACACTGCTGTCAACGACGCGTATGGCACGGGAGATTGCGACGGGCACGGCACGCACGTAGCCGGAACCATCGGCGGCGCCAATTACGGCGTCGCCAAGCAGGCGCGGCTCCACTCGGTGCGCGTCTTCGGTTGCAACGGCGGTTCAGTCAATACGATGATCGCCGGGCTTGATTGGGTCGCAGCCAACCACCGCAAACCAGCGGTCGCCAACCTCAGCGGCGCCGCCATTGACGCCAACAAACGAGGCACGATAGCTCCTGCGCTCGACGACGCGGTGCGCAACCTGGTCGCGCGCGGTGTGACTTTCGTGGCCGCGGCGGGCAACGACGGCCAGGACGCCAGCAACGTCTCACCAGCGCGCGTCAGCGAAGGGATCACGGTCGGTTCGGTGGATAGCGCCAGCGTCAAGGCCCAAAGCTCCAACTTCGGCGCGGCGGTTGACCTGTTTGCGCCGGGCGTGAACATCCTCTCCGCCGGCATCGGCAGCGACAGCGACGAGCGGTTGATGAGCGGGACTTCGATGGCCGCGCCGCACGTGGCCGGCGTGGCGGCGCTTTATCTGCAAAACAACCTGGCGGCCTCGCCCACGGCTGTCGCCAACGCGATCATCGGCGGAGCGACGACCGGACGCTTGAGTGGCAATCTGGGCGCCGGCTCACCGAACAGGCTGCTCTACTCGCTGATCGGCGGCGCGAGTGACAATGGCGGCGCTCCCTGCACAGGCTGCGCCGGGTACAGCGGCGTCCTGTCCGGCGCCGGCGCGCAAAACTCTCAGCCCAGCAACTGGTTTCAGACTTCCTACTCCGGCTACCACAACGGCTGGCTGCGCGGCCCCGCGGACGCGAACTTCGACCTCTACCTGTTCAAATGGGACTGGGACTGGGCAAGCTACAGTTACAAGTGGGTGATCGTCGCCCGGTCGGAGAATGGCGGTTCCGCTGAACAAATCTCTTACTGGGGCGCGCCGGGATATTATTGGTGGGTGGTCTACTCGCGGAGCGGGAGCGGGAATTTCAACTTCTGGCTGCAACGCCCGCAGTAACAGCGCACGGTCGAGTTGTTTTGATGATGAAAAATGCCCGCTGCAATTGGCTCGGTTGCAGCGGGCATTTTTCTTTCTTCCACGACTTGGCGCATTTCGCGCCGCATTTGGGGCAAAAAGTGGCTCGGCCGCCGATCCAGCGGTCGAGCCATACAGCCTTCATCGAAGATCAACTTCTCGGCTCCGGCCCAATCTCTGTTTTTCCGCCGCGCGCCACAAACGCACTGAGCCGTCACGTCCACTTGTCGCTAGACTATTGCCGTCCGCCGAGAACGTCACCGAGGTCACCGCATCTTTGTGACCTTTCAATGTGATCAGATCATGACCGGTGGCGACATCCCAGAGTTTGACTGCGCCATCCTGACCGCCCGTGACCAGTCGTCTGCCGTCGGAAGTAAACGCCAGGCGCTGCACAGAGTCCATCGGGCCTAAAGTGTTGACCTCCTTTCCGGTCACCACATCCCATAGTTTAGCCACACTGTCCGCGCCACCGGTCGCCAGCAAGCGGTTATCAGGCGAAAAGGCCATAGCGTGGATTCGCCCGGTATGCCGGCTGAAAGTTGAAATGACTTTTCTACCGGAGTAATCCCATAGCTTGATTCTGCCATCGCGGCAAGCGGTGGCGAGATATCTGCCGTCAAGAGAAAAGGCGGCGCGGTAGTCGTTGTCACCATCAGTGGTAAGCGATGCTAACTCCCGACCAGTGGCCACTTCCCACAGCTTCAGCTCTTTCAGTTCGCTGCCGGAGATCAATTGCCGGCCGTCAGGGGAAAATGCGGCGCCGAGAATGCCGCCTTTGTGTCCCGCCAAAGCTCCGACCTGGCGCCCGGTAGCCGTATCCAGGAGCCTTACCAATTTGCCTGTCCCGCCTGTCGCAATCAGTCTTCGATCCGGTGAAAAGACGGCGAACAGGAGCTTCTTCTCTGATCCATCGAACCTGACCATTTCCTTGCCGGTGGAGAGATTCCACAACTTGACTGTCTTGTCAGCGCCGATGCCGAACGCGAGCAGGTCTCCATTTGCGGTAAAGGCAGTCGCCAGGAAAGGTTCCACCTTCCTTTCAGGAAAGATCGGCTCCTGCCCGGATGAGACATCCCAGATCTTGAGGTTTTTATCTTTGCCGCCGGTGATTAAATATCTTCTACCCGGCGCGTCTGATGACAGGGCGAGAGCCGTGACTGACGAGCCGTGGCCTTTGATGGACGCTAGGCTCTGACCCGAGTCAACTGACCAGAACAAGACTGTGCGATCGGCGCTGCCCGTCACCAGCGTTTTGCCGTCTTGCGAAAAGGCGATGGAAGTAATCCATCCTGAGTGCCCCTGGAGGCCCGGCGAGTCCGGCAAGTTGGAGACTTTGCGCCTCGTGCGGACATCCCAGATTTGCAGCGCGCCCTCCGGCGTCCCGGTCAACAATCGTTTGCCGTCGGGGAAGAAAGACGCGGCGATGAGGCGTTCTTGATCGGCCTCGAATGGCGGCAGTTCGCGTCCGGTAGTGGTATCCCAGGTTCTCACCGCGCGAGATTCATCAACTATGGCCAGTAGACGACCATCAGGTGAGAACGCCGCTCGGCTGACTAATGAGGGCACGTTCAGCCTGAACTTCTCACGGCCGGTCAAGGCATCCCAAATCTTCACCCACCCGTTCAGATCGGCGGTCATCAGGCGCTGGCCATCCGGCGACAAGGCGATCGCCGAAAGCTCAGCAGTGTGTCCTCCGAACTCGACCAGACGGGCGCCTGAAAGTACATCGCACAGAGTGGCCGTACCTGCCGGGCCGATGACCGCAACACGCCGCCCATCAGGCGAGAAAGCTATCTTTTCGAAAACATTCCCTGATGGGATGCGGTACGATTTCAAGATCTTCCCGGTCGCCAGGTCATAAATCTTGATTAAGTGTTCACTGGCGCCGCTCGTGACTGTGCGCACATCTTCACTGACGGCGAACAAACGCCCGTCCGGCAAGAACGCGGCGCCTTCAATTTGATAATCCTCTTTCAGCCGCCAAACTTCGCGGTGGGTAAGCGATTGGAAGAGATACCACTCGAAGCCGCGTAAATCCTCCTCTTCCGCCTGAGGAATGGCGCTGATCAATTGTTCTTCCACACGCTCGACGTTGGCTTTCTCCCATTCCTGTTCCGCAATCTTCATCCGCGCCTGATAGAGCAGGCGACGATTGGCTTCAACTTGCTGCGCGGCGCGATTGCGCTGGGTGATGGCTGTGAAAGCGAGCCAACCCACTACCGCCAGCGCTATCACACTCAGCGCGGCGGTTCTCACGACACCGCGAAGATAGGCCTCTCGCTGACGTCGCTTCTCCGCGCCGGGCAGGTTGTCAGCGATCCACTTGTGGTCGAACGATCTTTCATAGATACGATTGCGCGCGACAAGCCGGCCTGCTTCCGCACGCGCGATCCCGGACAGGCGCAGCGCGCTGACAAGCGGATTGGTTTCGTCATCAGACACCTGTTTTTGGGTGATGACCCGCCGATAGAGATCGAGCAACCCCGCCAAATCCACCTGGCTGCGCAGCATCTGCTCGCGCACGAAGAGTAAATTGTCGTCGCGCTCGCGCGCGCTGGGCGCAATGAACAATTCTTGCGACAACCGATCTACGTCCTCACTGACACTGGCGCTCTGATCCTCGGCCACGGCCTGGCACAATCGCTGCGTCAAGTAGGGGTGTCCGCCAGTCCAATAGAGTATGCGCCTGAGCAAGGTCTTGCTTAGGTCCTCTTTGCGTCCCAGACCGAACGCGAGCGGCGCGGCTTCTACCACGGTGAAATCATGTAGTTCGACGCGGCGGCCGATGTTGAACGGCGTGGTGCGGGTGTCGCGAATCAGATCGGAAGGCGTCGCCACACCGAGCAGACAGAACGTCACGCGCTCCAGTTCCAAATCTTCGCTGCGCTGGTTATAGCATTCCCGGATGCCGGCAAAGAATTCATCGGTAGAAAAGGGCAGGCTGCGCACCGTGTCAATCTCGTCAACGAAGATCACCAGCCGTCCCGGATAGCGCGGCAGCACGACTTCGCGCAGCGCTTTCACCCATCGTTGCATAGGCCCGATCAGCGGTTGCGTCCGCCAAAACTCGACCAATTCATCCTCCAGGTCGAGTCGCTGCCCGATCTGGAGGAGCAAACCGCCATACCACTGCTCCGCCGATAGGTTCTGCCCGATGCCCGTCAGATCGAGCACGGCCACGCCTATGCCGGCCTCGCGCAACCGTGCCGCCGTGCGACTCATCAATGACGACTTGCCCATCTGGCGCGCCGTCAGCACGTAGCAAAATTCGCCGCGCATCAAACCGTCAAACAATTGTTCATCGGCTTGCCGAACGATGTACGAAGGCGCGTCGTAACTCATTGTGCCGCCGACGTGATAAAAGCTCGGCGCCAAGGGGGTTCGGAGCAGGTTCATAGCAATCGCTTCTTCAGGTAGCGCGCATAAAGCTCACACCGGGGTTTCGCCTCCTGCGATAAATCGCCAGCGAGCGCCCCGGCGCTGCGCAGGCGATAAAAGCTCGCAGCGGACAATCCCGGCTCTCCCTGCAAGGCGCGGCGCAGCGCCTCGCACAACTCCGGATCACGTTCCAGTGAAGCCAACATCCGCCTCAGATGATCGCCGAAAACACCTTCATCCTGATCCGCCTGCGCCTCGATGGCCGCATAATCAAGCCCACGATGGGCCATCTCGTACAATCCGCGTTGGGCCAGATAAGGATGTCCGCCGACCAGCGCGAAGAAGCGCGCCACTTCGTCCTCGCTCCGCAATGGCGCGCCATAGCGGCGATTGAGTTCCGCCACCTGCTCCCGCGTAAAATCTTCCAGCGCCAGTCGCGTGCCCACATTGAACGGGGATTGATTAAGGTCGGTGATGAACAAATGCTCTTCGGTCGCATAGGCCAGCGCCAGCCCCAACCGCGGCCACGGCCCGGCCGGATCGAGCGCGCGCAGGTTATGCCACGAGCGGAAAAGTCCGAAGATTTCGCTCGCATAATCGAAGCTGAAGAGCCGATCTACTTCGTCCAACGCCCAAACGAGCGGCGACGAAATTTTCGCCAACACCTCGCGCCGCAAGTAACGCTCGAAGCTGCTGATCGGACTTAGAAAGCTATTCCACTTCTCATGCGGAGGCGAGTCGAGTTCAAGCTGTTCAGCGATCAGCTCCGCCAGCGCGAGCAACAGTTTCTCGAATGACTCGAAAGCCGTCGCCTCCAGGCGCTGAAAATCGGTCAGCGCGACGGTCACGCCCAACTCCCGCGCTTGTTGCAACCCGCGCGCTAACAGTGAAGTCTTGCCCACCTGCCTGGCGCCTTTGATCAATACGATGCTGTCGCGCCTCGCCATCGCCGCGTGGAATTCATCGTCTGCGCGCCGGGTGATGTAGAGATGTGAATGCAATGGTAACGCTCCGCCAGGTGGGTCGAGGTTCGGGTGGGCGGAAGATGATGGGACGGGCGCGGTCAATCCATCAGCCACAACTCTCACTTCAGCAGTAAAGCGATAACCGCGCCGCGTGACATTTTCGATGTAGTGTTCGTCACTGAGCGCCTTGCGCAATGCGCTGACGCTGACCGTCAGGTTATTCTCTTCGACTTCGGTATCTGACCAGACAGAGGCGAGCAACTCGTCCTTGTCGAGCATCCGCCCGTGGTTTTCAACCAGCACTGCGAGCAGATCAAAGAGACGGGGCCTGAGAGTGACCTCCTGTCCGTGACGAGTCAACCGGTGTTCAGCCAGATCAAGCCGGTACGGGCCGAACTCGTATGTCAGTCGGGATCGTGTCTTCATCGAGTTTCACCTGCGCTGCTGGAAATTTTTTTGTTTTTTAGCCGAAATTTTTCTGAGCTTTAAAGACTGCTAAAGACCTTACGTCTATCATTCACCCCATCAGGAAAAGACCAGATAAATCTTGAACTCGACGTCGTGTAGTTTCGGAATCAATGCGCAAAAGGACGTAAAAGGAATGGTCGCATTCTAAATCACCTGTTAATCCCGGAACAACGCGGCATTGACAATACTCAAACAATCTGTGCTCCGGCACAGAGAAAGGAAAACTTCGATGATCGGTGTCAGGGTAAAAACTTACGAGGCAAAAACTCTTGAAGAACAAGCAGAACTTATGAGGCTAACGATTGAAGAGTTGGGAAACCCTAAATTCCCCGAAAAGATCAACGTGCTGATCAGTCAAACACAACCTGGGGAGTCTTTGATCGTGATGTCTATCGAACCAACGGACATTAAGTGGGATTGGCCCGGCGAGGGAACCAGTGAAGAAGCCGATGAAATCAAAAGAGAGAATTTTGGTCGCTTTAAACAGCCCACTCGGCTCTTCATAGCTAAACGGCCATGATTATCGTTTCGGCCACCAGACAGAAAAAAAGCTAAGAAGTAATCTGACCGCAAATAGATCAGACGGACACCCGACATCACGCCGTCAGGCCGGCGCCACGTGAAGCCATGCTGGTGATCAATCGCCGGAAATATGGCAGCGATGCGTGTCGTAAGGGAATTTTTGTCTTCAATAACGGTAGGGGGGTACCATCGAGACGTCCTTGAAGTCCTCATTGATCTGGCGGGGAGAGACGAGCGGCTCGTCATCGGTCTGCGTATGACCGGCAATTTTTACGAAAAATCTCTTGAGCGCGACCGGCTCACAGTCGTGGACCGACCTTGTCAATGTGGAAAGAGCCGAACTCATAGAAGCGCTTGGGAGACGCATTCATAAGCTAGTTTAGAAAAATTGGGAATCATTCTGATACCGGTTAATGACTTTCAGACTGCTTTTTGTAGATGCTCTGGCGTGAGCGTGGCTGATGCGTCGCTCGCCAAAGCCGTCTGGATGCCAAATGTATAACCGGTTTGAAAATAACTGTCCATTTTTTTAGGGACCACAAACCTTTGTGCAGGAGGTTTTTACCATGAAAGTCTCTCCTTTGTGTTTCTTGCTAGCAGTATCATTTCTGGCAATGTCCGTGGTTCGTACTTACAGCCAAGTCCTCGTGTGTGACGCCGAAGCTTTTAAGAACCGCGACGAGACTCAGATGAGCCGCGAGTACCGAGCTGCCTACCTGAGGGCCATCAACCGAGAGAAATTTGAGCAACTGAAGTCGAGTAGCGGCGGAGGCGGCGGATTCAGCATTGCGGGAATCAGCCTTAGTGGAAACGCGAGCTATGAGGAATTCGATCAAAAGAGAGAACAGGAACTATCGCTCGAGGGATCTCAGCAGAGCGTTGATGAGGCGGTTCACTACGTTCGGAACTCGTTCGATGGTCCAGGGGCGCAAGCGTACAACGCGTGCATTGCAGGACTGGTGGCGCAGCAGCGCGGTCTCTTCATGTGGCTGCTCGATACTACCGATGATGGCGTGACAGTGAAGATTCACTGGCGGCCAACACCAGGTACAGTGGACGCGCGTATCAATGTCGCTACTGACGTCCAACTTATAGGAAGTAGCAGTTCGCTCCGGAATTTTCCATCAAGATGGCCACCCGACAAAGAATACCGATTAATTCTGAGTCGCTCGAAAGACCAGGAATTTCGTTTTGTGGTGAACATCGGGGGAACCTCCGCGTCAGTCTTCTTGTCTCGAAGGCCTAAATTGAAGGACCGGTCAGTCGAGCGTCGCTGCGATTCACAAGTGCTGGCCTCGCGCGGCGCTACGGCATCACATGAGCGATTGACAAACGGTATCGTTGGGCCAAACAGTCTGGGGCAGAACTCGGGCCATCACGTAGGAATGTTTTGGGTTGAATTGCCTCAGCCAGAATGGGTTTACTACGTCGTGTTGCATCCGTTCAGGGATGGCACGGCCGGGTCCAACACTATCGTTGGATATGACAGTAGAGGAAACCCGACGACTCTTACGAAATTCGAGACGAGCAAGGGATCAGCTCCGATTCCTATCTACCTCGACATCAATAGGAGTAAGGATATAAAAAAGATTGAGATCAACACGAAGTCGTCGAACGGCAGAGACTGGTGGGCGTTTACTGAGATTGAAGTGTTCGTGTGCCGGTGAAGGCCTTAAATAATAAACGAAGAAAGGCCCCCTCTATGAAGTCACTGAAGCCATTGCTTACCCTGCTGTTCCTGGCAATCCTATTCACTCACGCCGTGTCGCAGGAGATTCGCCCGGCTCTTGTGCGAAGCCTCCGTCCCGGCGTCGTGGAGATTGAAGGAAGAGAGCGCCATCCCCTGACGGGAAGACTTGGCAAAGCGGGCGTCGTGGGAAGCGGTTTTTTTGCGGACGAGCAAGGAAGAGTGCTTACGTGCTATCACGTGATCGACGGGTTGAAGGAAATCGCCGTGAGAACCAAATCGGGCGGGCGCTTTAAGGCCAGGGTGATCAGAGCGCAAAAAGACGCCGACCTCGCCTTGCTGAGCCTGGCGCCTGTTTCCAGACAGCGGTTCACGCGGTTGCCGATCACCTCCGCCATTCCTGAAGCCGGCGCCGAGCTTCTCGCTATTGGAAGTCCGATGGGACATTCCTTAAGCGTCAGTAACGGAATCATGTCAGGCGTAAGAAATATCAGCAAAAGCGACCCTGACCTGGACTACGCCGGTCAGATATTGCAAATGACGACTCCGATCTCCCCGGGATCGAGCGGCGGGCCGGTCATCGGGCTGAACGGTCAAGTGTATGGAGTGGTTGTCGCCAGCTTCGAAATGAGTTTCGGGCAAGCGCAGAACCTCAATTATGCGATTCCCGGTCATCGGACGCTGAATTTTCTCTTGCCTTACTATCGCGAAATAGCGGCGAAGACACCCTCCGACTCGGCATCGCATTACAACCTCGGACGCATTCACGATGCGCTCAGCCATCATTCGGAAGCAGAGTCGGCATACCGGAAGTCGCTGCGGCTCAAAACCAGCGCAGACGCATGCCGGGCATTGGGAATACTTTTCCTGACCAGGCCTGTCAACCCGGATGGAAAGAGCAAAACCGCGCAGAGGCGGGAGCATATCGGAAAAGCGATCGAATACCTCACTCGCGCAATCGAGATTGCGCCGGATGACGGAAAGGCTCGTTATAACCTTGCCGTGGCTTACTTCGAGATCAATGAAAAAGGTCCGGCTCGATTGCAGTGCGATGCTTTATCGAAGCTTCGGGGGAAACGGAAATTGACTCAACCTGTGCTCGGCAACGCAGCCAGGCTTTGTTCCTGGTCAAACGCCCCGTTTAAATGATTCGGCGGCTGGGCTGGCTATCCTCGCCAAAAACCTGAAAAGTGGGTTACAGTTTGTCAGCCCGATGCGAAAACAGTTCAGTACAGCTTATCTGGGATTGGGATCGAACCTGGGCGACCGCGCGGCGAATTTGCTCCGAGCGGCCGTTGCGCTTTGTCACGGCGGTCTGTGTCTGACCGCGATGTCGTCAATTTACGAGACCGCGCCGGTTGATTACCTCGACCAGCCGGATTTCTTGAACTTGGTGGTCGCCGTCCAAGCGCCGCAGATCGAGCCGTTTTCGCTGCTCGAATTCTGTCTGGCCACGGAGACACGGCTGGGACGCGAGCGGACGGTTCTAAAAGGCGCGCGCACGATAGACATTGATCTGCTGCTGGTGGACGATCTGGTGATGGACGAGACGCGGAATGGAATCGCTTTAACCTTGCCTCATCCGCGCTTGCACTTGAGAAGGTTCGCGCTGGCGCCGCTGGCTGAAATTGCGCCGCAACTCAAGCATCCGATCCTCGGCGAAACGATGTCACAATTGCTCGACGCGGTTGACGATTCATAGATAACACTTTGAAGGCAAGGGAATGACCGCAAGAGAATGACAGGTCTGGACAATCGTCTTCATTCCTTTGCCTTGATTCCCCTGCCTGATGACGCCAACTGTTACCTGGCCCGTGAAACTCGCCGAACTTTTGACTTGAACTTGCCTTCTAACCTGACCTACGATGCGGTTGCGCGTATAGCTGGGCACTTGCCGAGCCGGCTTTTATTCCGCGCAAGCATCTGGCGGATATACAAAAACAAACCCTGAAATATTACCTCTGACGTAAAGCGGTCTACTATTCCACTCGAAAGCGGAATGATGGGAGGCGCTGATGGCGGATGCCGGACCGAATGAGATCACCGATCTGTTGCGGCGGGTTGAGCGCGGCGAACCGGAGGCGCGTGACCAGTTCGCCCGGCTCGTTCACACCAGTCTGAAACGCATTGCCGCAAATCGCTTGCGCCGCGAACGGCCCGGCCATCTTTATCAAACCTCAGACCTCGTCCAGGAAGCCTACCTCCGCCTGTTCAAGATCAGAAACATCCACTGGGAAGGCCGCGAGCATTTCTTCAAGATCGCGGCCATGCAGATGCGACGCATCCTGGTCGAATATGCGCGCAAGGAGCTTCGCGAAAACCCCGTCAAAGTTTCTTTGCGGGACGCGCCGGGGTTGAAGATCAACGACCATCCCGGCATTTTGACGGTGGACGAAATTATGAACGACCTGGCCCGCATTGATCCGCGCCGCGCCGCCATCGCCGAATTGAAATATTTCGGCGGATTCGGGATCGAAGAAATCGCCAGGATCACAGGCATTCCCGCTGGCACGGTCAAACGGCATTGGGCCACGGCCAAAGCCTTCATCAAACACCAACTCGACATTTCGTTATGATCAGAGAGACGACTGAAGAGAGAACCAGAGAAAAGTGGAAGCGGGCGATGGACATCTTCGAGCAGGCGCTGGAGCAGGCGCCGGCCGAGCGCGATGAATTTATCAGTTCCGCCTGCGCCAACGACGCGGCGTTGCGGCGGATGGTGACGGAGATTGTGGACTCGCACCAGCAGGCCGAGACCGAAGGCTTCCTGGAATCACCCGCCTGGTCATACTCGCCGCCCGATTCGAACCCGCGCGAGATGGTGGGCCGGCAGGTCGGCTCTTATCGCCTGACCCAGTTTCTGGATCAAGGCGGGATGGGTGTGATCTATCTGGCCGAACCGGCGGACGGGTTCTTCCGCCGCCAGGCGGCGGTCAAACTGATCCGCGCCGACCTGGGTCCGAAACAGTACCGCCGCTTCCGCCGCGAAGTCCAGATTCTGGCCGACCTGAAACATCCCAACCTGGTGTTTTTGTATGAAGCCGGGCGGATGGCCGATGGTCGGCCATACCTGGCGATGGAGTACGTCGAAGGCAAGGATCTGCGCGATTGGCAGCGGCGAGGCGTGATGCCGCTCCCGATGGTCGTCGAGGTGATCAAGCAGGCCTGCGCAGGTTTGAGCGCGGCGCACGAGGCCGGGATCATCCACCGCGACATCAAGCCCAGCAACATCATCGTCTCCGAAAACGATGGCAAGCTCACGGTCAAAGTCCTCGACTTCGGCATCGCCGCGCGCAAAGACGCCGGCAGCGAGATGAGCAGCACGCAGGGGGTGATCGGCACGGTGCTTTATATGTCCCCGGAGCAGTTGCAGGGCCGCAAAAGCGACGAGCTGACTCCGGCTTCGGACATCTATTCGCTGGGTTTGACGGCTTACGAGCTGCTGACCGGCCAGCCGGCGGTCAGCGGCGATTCGCAGGCCGCGATCATCGCCAAACATCTCTATAACCAACCCACGTTGCCGAGCCAGCTCAGGCCGGAACTCGGTATTCCAGCGGCGGTTGATCGGGTGGTGATGAAAGCTTTGGCGAAAGAGCCGAACGAGCGGTATCAGAGCGCATCGGAATTTGCGACGGCGCTGGAGACCGCGAGCGTTGAACCGCCGCCGTTGCCGGAAACCGCGAGTTTTCAACCTCCATTGCCGGAGACCGTGAGTTATCAACCTCGACCCGTTCCGTCCCGGCCCATTCCGGCGCCTCATTCATCGCCGCCAGCGCCGAACGGCGGATGGCAGAGGTCTGCGAAGACGGTGGCTGCCGCAGTCGCCGTGGCCGCCGTTTCGGTCGTGGCCTACCTGGTCTGGATGAAAGCGCAAAACGCGCCGCCAACGGCGCCGGCGGCTGCCGCGCCTGTTCAAGCGGATCAGGGGAAACAGTTGAAAATCCAGCTCGAGGTCAAGAACCCGTCCAGATTGCGATACAACGGTTGCGCTTTTGCGCTTTACCGGCCCGAAGTTCAGGCGGTTCCGGCCAACACTGGTCCGGGCAACGCGCACGTGATCCTGGTCGGCATCAGTAGCGCCAAAGCCCCGAGACAGGTGAATTACGAGAGCGTGGCGCCGGGAGAGTATCTGGTTAAGTTTGCCTGCGAAGGATTTAAGACTTTTTCGGGGAAGGTTCAGGTGGCGGAAGATCAGAAGTCTCGGGGTTATGCCACCGTCTCTGTCCCGTTGGAACGGGAGTAACCGGATTTTTTTCGGATTCGTAGTGAGGCGGTCTGCAACCGGATTTCGGTTGAATAGGAGCGGGAGTGACCGGATTTTTTTTCGGATTCGTGAGCTACTTTGCCAGAAAGTTACGCTTTTGAGATTGAGAGAGTCCAACAATCTGAAACGACGATTCCAATCATTCGCCGGCGAGCTTGGTTCTCGCCGATTTGAAAGAGGAGGACATGAGTCATGAAAAAATTGATTGCCTTTGCATTACTGCTCATCGCTTTTCCCTGCGCCGCTGCCCGCGGCCAGGGCGAAGGGCAAACCAGAGACCTTTTCCTCAGTTACGCCGAAACCGGCTCAAAAGGGAGTCCGGGAGTGAAGATCAAAATCGAGCTTCTGCGAGACGGCAAACGCAAATTCGTTCCACTGAACACCATCTTCGAGTCGGGTGACAGTATCAAATTGTATTTCGAGGCCAATTTCCCAGCCTACGTCGAAATCTACAACCTGGGGTCGTCGGGCGAGCGCCAGAAACTCTTCCCATACACCGGGGCGGCCACTCGCGTGAAAATCACCTCGAGTTACGTTGTGCCACGTGAAGCCACAAAATGGTTTGAATTCGACGACACGCCGGGAACCGAGAGGTTGTCGTTCATCTTCTCGAACGCGGAGATCCCGCCCTCGGCCAATTCATCGGCGAAAAAACGTCCGCCGGCCAATTCATCGGCGAAAGCGAAAAAACGTCCCGCCAGCGCCGGCGGGCCTATCAGACCAAGCGGTCAGGTGTCAGCCGACGAAGCCCAGCAGGAGCTCGACAAATTCGATCAACGCGCGATGGAAGTGGACGAAGAAGACAGCCGGGACCTCAAGCTGGTGGAGTTGCAGAACGATAGCTACATCCTCAGCACCCAACAGAGGTTGCAACGCGCAGTCAAGATTAACATCAATCTCCGCCACCGCTGAGGAAGTTGTCGCCGTAAACCAACCGGCGACTGTTCAATCAAACTCAGGAAAGGATCGGCTATGAAACTCCGTCTTCATCAGGCCTTTTCGGCCATCACGCTGCTGGCGCTGTTTTGCGCCGCGCAACCGGCGCAACCGAAGAGAATCAAAAGTCGCGCGCTCGTGGTTGGCGTCAACGAATACGCTCAAAAAAGCTACGTCAAGCCGACGCCCGGAGCCGAAGAGGACGCGCTTGCCGCCAAAGAGTTCATCAAGCGGCAATACGGTTTTCTCGACGGCGAGATCAAGGTTCTGACCGGCCCGCAGGCCACCGCCGCGAACATCGTCAACACGTTCCGCGAGTGGCTGATCGAAGGCACGGAGCCTGGCGACCGCGTCTACTTTCACTACTCCGGCCACGGCTCGCGCGTGCGGGACGACAACCGCGACGAAGAGGATGGTTACGACGAAGTGATCGCGCCATACGACGTCGAGTTGCGCGACAAAACCTTCATCAATGTCATCACCGACGACGAGATCGGACAATTGATCGCGCAGTTGTCGGGCCGTCTGGCTGTAATGCTCTTCGATTCCTGTCATTCGGGAACGATTTCGAGAGGCCGGAGCGGCGGCGCTGCGACCGACAGGTCAGCGCCACGCTTTCTGCCATCGCCGGAAGAACTCGCCGCGCTGCGCTCAACTCAGGGGACGGCGCGCGGCAGAGGCGGTTTCGCCGATTACGGAGTGCAGGACGACAAACAGACCTCCCGCGACCTCAAGCTGGTTGACGAAAGGACGGTCGGCCCGGCTACCGGCATCGTCGTCATCTCGGCGGCGCAATCGGGACAACTCGCTTACCCGATGCGGGTCAACGGCGGCGCGCGCGGAGCGCTCTCTCATGTTTTCAGCGATGTTCAGGACGAGCGCCCGCTGACTTTGCGACAGTTGGAGCAGGAGATTGCGCAACGCATCAGAGCGTTGCAAAAAAAGGGTAATTTGAAAGGCCAGCAGGTTCCGTCGTTCGAGGTCATCTCCACCGTGCCGCTGGATGATCAGCCGTTGTTCGGCTCTTCGCTGATCGTCCCGGCGGTTGCGCTGGCCAATCCGCAATCAGTCGTCAAGCTCACTTTGCGGACGCGAGACGGAAAATCCGTTTATCAGTTCGACGAAAAAGTCTCTTATCAGGTCGGGACTGACAAAGCCGGTTACCTCTATCTGCTGGTCTTCAGCGAAAACGATGTCGTCACCCGCCTCTTCCCGAACGAAGACGACCGGAACAACCGGGTGGAGGCGAGGACGCACATCTTCCCGCGGGAAAAAAGTTCTCCCTTCGTAGTCGGACCTCCCGCTGGTAAAGACACCGTAGTTGCGCTGTTGTCGGCCACGAGGCTCGACCTGGAAGATAAGGATAAATATTCGTGGAGCGAAGTTTTCGAGCGATTGAAGAGCAAACGCTTCACCGAATTTCTCAAGCAGGCGCGAGGGCAGACTGTCCAAAAGCCCGCCGGTTTGACCGATTGGCAAGCCGTCAGCCTCGTCCTCGAAGCCGTCGAAAAGTCCCATCAAGATCGCTATACTGCGCGCGGCCATAATTTGAGCTTTTACCAAGCGGAGGAAGAGAGAAGACGGAACAAACGGAAATAACGGAACAAACGGAGAAGACCCACTCCAAGAGGCTTTCCGTCTGTTCCGTT
>Ga0187892_10002803_pt1 | contig 33564 bp, 32 predicted proteins | sample MA1701073metaG_FD_139345 | JGI IMG/M metagenome (GOLD analysis project Ga0187892, IMG submission 139345) | Bio-ooze microbial communities from a basaltic lava cave in the Kipuka Kanohina Cave System on the Island of Hawaii, USA - MA170107-3 metaG ... | reverse complement strand
ATGTGGTATCTTCACCTTTTTTGGTAGCATGACAACATCGCCATCAAGTACACTCAATCCCTTTAACTTGCCCTCTTCGCTTCTGTCAAAGAGCATCTCCATTCCCAAACAGATGCCGAGCATCGGTATGCCAGACTCTACTGCCTTGTCGATTTGCTTTTTGTAATCCCTTATGCTCTTTATGGCTGGATCGAAATTTCCGACTCCTGGCAAAACCAAGCCGTCGAACCTGTCAAGATTTTCTAGTTTCGTAATTATTTCAACCTTAGCACCTAGACGTTCAAGTGCTGCCTTCAAACTGAACAGGTTGCCTGAACCGTAATCAAAGATAGTAACATGTACCATCACATAGCACCCTTGGTGCTCGGAACGCCCCTGCCCTTTTTATCAATACTTACTGCCTCCCTAAGTGCAACTGCCATTGCCTTGGTTGCCGCCTCTACCTTGTGGTGATCATTGTTTCCATACTCGACAACTACATGCGTACATGCGTTGACGTTCTGCGCGAAGGAGCGGAAGAAATGCTCCAGATCTTCCTTTGACATACCCTCTATGTTCATCCTGCTCAACTTTAGATCGATGTTGTAATACTCTCTTTTCACAAGATCTACTGCTGCATATGCAAGCGAATCGTCCATCGGCACAATTGCATGTCCGAAACGCACTATCCTCTCTCTTTTTCCTAATGCTTTGTCCATGGCACTTGCAAACGTGATAGCGACATCTTCCGCAATGTGATGCACTATCCGATCCTTTGATTTTGCCACCAATTTGAGATCCATCATGCCATGCTTTGCTATTGCAGTTACCAGGTGATCAAGGAATGGTATTGTAGTATCGATTGAAGTCTTACCTTTGCCGTCTATATTCAACTCTACCTTAACCGAGGTCTCCTTGGTTGCTCTTTCGACTTTGCTCTTTCTCAAACGTTTCAATGCTGTGAAATCCCACTAAAAAGCATTTACAAATAGATTCAATGCTTTAATGATTCGAAGAGATGTGGTAGAAGGTTTACATTCTCGATTATTGCATCAACACCTCTATCCACGAACATCTTGTATTGCGCATCGTTATCGATCCCAGTACCATATACGCCACAAAACACGATCGGATATTTTTCACCTACCTTTCTTGACATTATTATGTCTTCAGCAGAATCACCAACACTGATCGCACTCTTTGCGCTCAATGCTTTCATTGCCTTTAACAAGGCATAAGCCTCGGGCTTATTCACTCTTATGTTCAAGTTATTTGCGATTACCTCTTTCTCTTCATCTTCAAGAAACACTGATGCATCTAGATTGAAATTCCGTAGCATATTCTTTAGCGAATATTCTGTTGCAAGTCTAGACCTTCCAGAGACTATTGCTATCCTTTTCTTGAACAGTTTTGATAGATCATGGACCGTATCATCAGAAATTACGACTTTGTCACCATCGATGAATCCGTTCGAGTTATTGAATCTGGGTTGCATGCGATGCATTTTTAGAAACAACTCCTTGCCGTAAAAAAATTCATCAAAAACAGTGCTCAATATACTCACGCCTACAAGACCGGGATAATTGAGATCATTTTTTGCTTTCTTAACAGCATCACTATTTCCAGATTTTGAAAGATAATCCTCCACAGACCTAATCCCTTGGTAGTTCGCTTTGCTTGCTACGTGTAATGCAAAGTTTCTTGCCGTTTCCACGTCCTTGCTTCCTGATGCAATCGCTGCAAGTATGCACGCGTAACTTGTATCGGTATCGTTGTTGAACCCTCCAGACATCCTGAATTTCAGTATAAGCTCATCACTCACGAGATCGTACCATTGTTTCCCTTCGATTAGGCGTTCAAGCATGAACCCAACTGTTTTCTTTATGCATGCGTTATACGAATTATTGACATTAACAAGAGTACCGTCACAATCGAATATTGCACACTCCAGATGCTTGAATTTCGATACACTTTCCTCGTTGACCGATATATTTTCGGCAATCTTCCTATACTTACTCATCTGCAAACCACTTTCAATGTCTGTAAAAATTTGTTATTCATGAACTTTGTTCCGATACTAACTCTCAAACATCCCTTGTGAGAGCCTATGTTTCCAATGTCTCTAATAAGAACACCTTTTCTGATCAGTTTTCTATAGACAGTCTTGTATCGGCTCCCAACTTCAAACAAAACAAAGTTTGCATCGGATCTGAACGCTGTTAGACCCAAAGCATTAATGCCATCGTAAACTCGTTCTCGTTCCTTCCTTACCTGTTTTATTATCGATCTAACGTAATTCAGCTTTGAAAGTGCTATACTTGCGGTCTTTAACGATAGACTGCTCATAGGGTATGGATACTGTATCGTGCTAACAAACAGATCTACGATCTTTCTGTTTGCAACCATATAACCTATTCTTGCACCTGCAAGACCAAATGCCTTTGACATGGTTCGCAACACAACCAGATTGTCATACCTTCTTACAAGATCCTTCAACGAATAATCTGCGAATTCAACATATGCTTCATCGACGATCACAAGACCGTTGAATGTTCGTACCACTTCAAGCATTGTTTTCTTGTTGAACTGATTTCCAGTTGGGTTGTTAGGCGAGCATATGTAGCATATCTTTGCTCCCCTTGTAGAAAGTAATTTCTTCGTATTTAGTGAAAAATCATGATTCAGTGCAACCTCCTTCATCTTCACCGAATGCAGGTTGCACCTGTCCTTGTAGAACGTAAAAGTTGGCCTTACAGTGACGGTTGCGGTGCTATTGCTAGCAAAGGTTGACAACAGAAGGTCTAGGATCTGATCTGAACCGCTACCCGCAGCAATGCACTCCTTAGGAACGCTTAGGTACCTGCTTAGCTTACTTCTCAACTCATCAAACTGCTCTACGGGATATTCTCGAAGATCAGTTTTTCTTGAGGCCTTCATCATTATCCCTGAAACAAATTTCTTGGGCAAGGCAAGATTTTCGTTTGTGTCCATTCTCAAGACATTGGAATACCTTTCAGGCTTCTGGTAGCCCGATATTCTAGATAACGATGATACTCTAGACTTTAACCATCTGCTCATTAGTTCAACCTCGCCTTGATCGCTTTGTAATGGTTCGGCAGATCCTCCGATTCACTCATCAATTTCACCAACCCAGCAATCTTCTTCAGGCCTGCCTTACTGCTTTCAACCACACTGACCAGTTTAACAAAGTCCAGACATGACAGCGATCCCCTCGACCTTGCAAACGCAAGCGTTGGCAAAACATGGTTTGAGCCAAAACCGTAATCACTTGCAGCAGAAGGAGTATATTCTCCAACAAGTATCAACCCCGCAGACTCAATTTTGTTAACAAGTCTTCTAGCATCTTTCGTGACCACCTGCAAATGCTCTGGAGCAAGTTCATTGGCGAACCTTAAAGCATCTTTGTAATTCTTACACAAAGCTATGAAGCCATTTTGTTCCAAACTCTTGCTAACGATTTCGCTTCTATCGATACTGCCAATGGCGTTTGATAATTCAATAGCAACACTATCTGCAAGTTTCTTGGAACATGTTACAAGACCGCAGAAGGTATCGGTGCTGTGCTCTGACTGCGCTACTATATCGAGTGCCAGACTTGTAGGATCTGCAGACTCGTCTGCCAATACCAAAAGTTCTGTTGGTCCAGCAAGCATGTCTATCGAGACTCTACTAGAGGCAAGAACTTTCGCGACTGTCACATATGTGCCTCCAGGACCGACGATCTTGCTAACTGGTTTTATGGTTTCAGTACCATATGCCATCGCAGCTATTGATTGTGCGCCTCCCACCTTGTAAATTTCGTTTACACCACAAAGATCCGCTGCCACTAGTGTCAAAGGATCAATACCTCCGTCTTTGGTTGGAGGTGTGCAGATAACTATTCTCTTCACACCAGCAACCTTTGCAGGTACAGCGCACATTATTGCTGTGCTTGGATACCTTGCTTTTCCTCCTGGAACGTAACACCCAACACTTTCTACAGGTTTGACGAGTTTGCTGATCTTTGTGCCTCCAAATCTGACTTCGATCTTTTTTAGTTTATTTAACACAGCTTTTTCTGCAGCCTCCAGCCTTCGCTTTATTTCTCTGAGGGCTCTCAACTGATCCTTGCTAACTAACTTGTAGGCACTATCAATCTCGCTGCTCGTAACTCGAATTGAATTCAGTTTGATACCATCAAATTCTGATGTGTAATTTATTAGCGCTTTGTCGCCATCTCTCGCAATGCTATCCATTACTGCTTTAACTTTACTTACCTGCTCATCACTGATCGATGTTCTCGTACGAAGATTTTGAGCGTTTTTGGCTGGATCATCGATCGTGATTGTTCGAACATTAACTCTCTTCATCCTGTTTGATCTCCTCGAGGGGAAGGATCTGTCTTGGCTCATGGACCACCAAGCCCTGTGCAAGCCTTCTTAGCGTTGGGATTATCTTCACAAAATCGTCCTTGTTTATGACAGTGTTAACACTGTACCATCCTTCTTCGCTTAGCGGGCTTACGGTTGGTCTCTTAAGTGCAGGAAGGCTGCTCATCAATTCATTTAGGTATTCTTTCTTTACATTGACAAATATGTGCAACTTCTTGCGGCTATCTACCACGCCCTTCAGAAGCGAAAGTATGTCGTAGATCTTCTCCTTCTTCCTGCTTTCCTGGAGTGATTTCTTGTTTGCTATCAGAACTGCCGTAGACTCCATTATAGTTTCTATGGGTTTAAGGTTATTCTGCTCCAGCGTTGTTCCTGTTTCGGTGATATCGATAATTGCATCTGTATCTTCCGGTGGTTTTGCTTCAGTAGCGCCAAATGACAACAGTATCTGTACTTTGTCGTTCCTTCCATTCCTTGCCCAAGGCGTTATCACTGTTGGCTCCGCATCGCCAAAGTGTTTCTTGTATGCGTCGTTCTGCTTTATGTGTGAAGCAGATATTCTCAAATACTCGGTTGATACGCGAAGCGTCTTGCCATTAGTTGCAAAGTAGTTTATCATATCCGAAAGCGAATTGTATGTTGCTACCTTTGGCACGGCAATTATCAGCTTGACCCATCCGTATTCTAGATCTGCAAGCGTCTTGACGTCTGCGTTTGTCTCCCGTATCCAGTCCTTGCCAGTTATGCCAACATCGTAAAGACCTTCTTGCACATATGTAGGAATCTCCTGCGGTCTTAGGAGTTTCATATGAACATCTGGATCGTTAATGCTTACGCGATAAGTTCTACCCTTACCATGCACACTGAAATATGCCTGCTCGATAAACCTGAAGGTAGATTCCTCAATGCTACCCTTTGGGATGGCAAACTTTACACTGACCATATCTCGCACTTCATTGATTAGGTTAGGATATATTCCTTTATCATAAGAGTTGGTAGAATATTGAGCATGAGAATACCGATCCGAATAGGGTTGTCAACAATTAGTATCAAGCAAGTGTCTGATGATTCCATACTATCACCACGTGATTAAAACATGAAAAATCCACTATGTAACTAAAGAGAGCTAGATCTATTAGTCAACTTACAGTGTATGTCCAATAGGCAACTAGAAAACAATTACAGTTATTCCATAGGTGCTTATTACTTTCTACAACATTCAGTATGCGGGGAAATGATAGTGCAGGTAGAAAGCGAGCCATGTAAGAAGAGCAACCACGAGTTTTGCGTGTATTCTTGGTGTACTTGCAGGTGTCATGGTCATGGGGTTAAGTTAGATACGTGACGGATGAGATGGTGCATACATGCTATACCAGTATCGAGTCACATCGGCTTGCAATTAGAATGTTTCAAGACTATGCCTTCAATTAGTAACTCAGGTTACTGAAAATCATCGCTTTTACTTCATGGTCTTTTATATATCATTGGGTTGTATCCCTGAAATATAATATGAAACGACAATACCTAGGGGTGTCCTTGGTCGCTCTCTTATTGACTGCATTTGTTCTAGTGCAACCCATTCAGCATGCTTATGGAACTACACTTGAAGATATGTGTAGCGAAGCCGCTGAGCAAACATCTGGAGAGGTAACTGAAGAAATGTGCTTGGAAGAGGTGAATGAAGTAGTAGGTGCTAGAGCAGCAATACGAAACCCAAACGGTAATGTTGCGGAACTTGGTACTTTAGAAGTTGGTACCTCTGGAGTCCCAGAGTTCGATGGTTGCTTGAGTGCATATACAAACGCTGATCTCGCCCTCGATTTTCTTGCCGAACTGTTTTTTGACGTCTCTTTAATTAGAAGTCCTCCTGAGGACCCGATATCTATGAATACCGTCAGAAATGGAAATATAGTAAAGACAATACATGCTGAAAAGGAAGTCTATTTCTGCAAAACCGCACAGGGTGGTGTGCCGGTCATAGTCGATGTGACTATCCTTGGTGAGATATATGAAGACATTCGCACAAAATCAGTTTTAGAGAAAAAAACTCTGACGATAACATGCATGAAGTTGGAAGCCAATGCTCAAGTGATCGGTTGCGAGAGCGAGCCTGTTCCAGCAGATACTACAGTTGTTATCAACTGTTTTGATGAACCTTTTTTCACAGTTGGAATCATATTCCTTGGAATATTTGAAGTTCCACTAGGACCACTTCTAACCCACCCGCAAGAAATGAACACAGTGAGCAAGGGTAACATCGTAAAGACCGTGGAGACACAAAAAGAGATTTTTCTGTGTAACCTTGATCCATCAAACGATATTCTGATTAATATATTTGACATTATCATTTTTGACATTCCTTTTGCTGAAAAGAAGGTCGATTCAGTTATTGTTACGGAAATATGGGAGGATCTGAGTCTACTCCCTAACAATCCGGGAGTAAAGAAGACCGTAGAATCATTCCGTTGCGTAACATCGTTGGGAGAGGATCTAAGTGATGAAATCCCGGAAGTGCCGCCCTTCTTCCTCAATCCTTTTGACCCAGAAGACAACGTGCCTAGGGTTGAATCCTGCAAGTTCACGTCAGTCCCAGTGCAAGAACCAGAAGAGTAAATATCAAAATCATCCCTTTTTTATTCGCGATCGGCAACTACTGTTTTAGCTTTTTCAAGACTTCCTTAGCTCTCTGCACTGTAACATTATGCTCACCAGCGATCTTCTTTGCTACTACTTCAATCAACTTTCCATTTGCGCCAGCAATCATGGCGATGTTTCGCGCATGCAAGCGCATGTGTCCCTTCTGAATACCTTCAGAGACAAGAGCTCTTAATGCTGCAAGATTCTGTGCCAAACCTACCGACGCCATGACAGATGCAAGTTCGCGAGCACTCTTAACACGCAAGATCTTCAGACATACTTTTGCCAAAGGGTGCACAGATGCAATACCGCCAACTATGCCAACTGCCAATGGTAATTCTATGCTTCCAACTAAATCTCCATCCTTGTTCTTGCTCCACTCCGTTAGCGACATATACCTTCCATTTCTGCTTGCATAAGAGTGCGCCCCAGCTTCGATTGCTCTTGTATCTTGACCAGTTGCATTTGCAACCGCGATTATTCCGTTCGTTGTTCCTTTGTTATGCGTAGTGCATCTATATTGATCTGAAGAGGCGAATGCGTGGGCAAGCAAGATGCCGTCAACAACATCTTTGCCAAGTTCTTCCTTGCTGAAGCTGACCCTTGCCCTTGCGAGCCTCTTCGTTGCATAGTTAGACAGTATCCTTAGCAACACTCTTCCTCCAGTTATCTCTTCAACTAATGGAGCAACTGCCTCGCACATTGTATTTACAATGTTGGCACCCATTGCATCCTTGACGTCAATTATCAGTTCTACGATGAGCATATTTCCTAGTTCTGTCCCAAGAACACGAAATGAGATGTCTTTTGCACCAGCGCCGGCCTTTGCTAATGTTCTGCTCTTTTCGTTTGCTGCTTTGAGAATTCTTGCCTTGGCGTTCAATATTTTCTGACCGGCGGAAAATGGTTCTATCAAACCAATAACTTGGATCTGTCCGATCATCAATGATTTATCAGCGCTTGCTACAAAACCACCTTTCTCTCTCGCTATCTTGGCTGCCTTGCTAGCAGCTGCGATTACAGAAGGTTCTTCGATCGCCATAGGTACCAAATAGTCCTTACCGTTTATCAGGAAGTTTGTTGCAATGCCTAAAGGAAATGATATTGCGCCAATTGCATTCTCTACCATACTGTTTGCTGTGCTAAAGGACAGTCCTCCAAGATTTTTTAGCGTCTTCACATCACTGCTGTTTAATTTTGCAAAGTTCTTCACGAACTTCAACCTCTGATCAAGGTTCATTTCATAAAACTTTGGTACCGTGCTCTTCAATTGCATCACCTAGGCTTCGTTATCCTTAAAATCTTATCATCGTCAGGTGCAGGTTCGCCCCTTCCATCTCTATTACTGGTAGCTATGTACAGATACCCATCAGGCCCTTCAACAACATCCCGTATCCTCCCAAACCCCTCCAAGAAATTTTCAAGTTTGATACTACTTGATTCGAAGATAACGTGTTCGACATGCGCACCCCGTAAAGTTCCAAAGAATAGATCGTTACCGTAGGGAAGTTTACCTGATGAATAGAATGTTGCACCAGACGGTGCCACACTAACCTGATAGCAGACTATTGCATCTGTATACACCTCAATTTCCGACTTTGAGCATTGCTCCAGCGGCCAGCCGTAATTTCCTCCAGCCTTTACGATATTGATCTCATCATTTCCAGTAGGTCCATGCTCAGTTGCGTACAATTCCTTTGTTACTGGATGCCATGCCAGTCCCTGTGGGTTTCTGTGTCCGTATGAATAAATCGGAGAGTTTGGAAAAGGATTATCTTCAGGTATCGAGCCATCTGAATTTACTCGCAGGATCTTGCCTGCCAACGAGGTTTTATCTTGAGCTAGCTCTGAAACTCCAGCATCGCCAGCAGTTATGTACAATTTTTCGTCTGGACCAAACTTTATCCTGCCGCCATCATGTATCCCTGCAGCAGGGATGTTATCGATCAAGATCTCCTCGCCATAACCACCAGAATCAGATTTCGCAAGCTTTGAGACCCTGTTCGAGAGTTTGCCATTATTCTCATATGTGTAATAAACATAGATCTGCTCATTCTCAACAAAGTTAGGATCAAGTGCGAGTCCCAACATTCCAGCCTCGCTCACACTAGCAACTTCCTTGGTAAAGACTGGTTCGTCGATCAACTTGCCATCATCTATGACCCTGACGCGTCCAGCACGTTCAGTGAAGAATATTCTTCCGTCATCAGCAAAATCAATTGCCCATGGCACCTCAAGATTTGAAGCAACCACTTCGATGCCTGTTGCATTTACCTGCTCTGGAGCTGGTAATGGCACTGGCGTAGTAGGAAATGATACAAGCGCAATTGCAACGGCTACCGCAGCTGCGACTGCAGCTCCATAACGTACAATGGCTTTGTTCATGTTAAATCGAAAGATAGGGTGCAATTTTTACTTTAGGGAGTAGAATCATTAAGTATTTATCACACGGAACAAAATATGCGGATAACAGGCATGGAAATGGCTGGAAAAAAGATAATCATAATATTTCTTGCGTTGATATTGGCTCCTTTAGTTTCGTATGATGCACTTGCCCAGCATGGGCATGAACCTCCACCGGCGACTGTCGGTGACAGGAAATTGACAGTTTCTTTAAACGTAGATCCTGTCGCTGGCGAAACTACTGAATATTTAGGTCGTCTTAGGCTAATTAACGATGATACTAAGGAAACGATTCAACACGTGACTTATTTTGTCACGATAAAAAGTGCTGGAAGTGTTTTGCTAAGGGAATGGTTCCACGACCATGAAGGTGATCTTCCCTTTACTGTAAGGCCCAAGGATGCAAGCGTAACTAAGGTATACGGCGTAAAGGAACCTGTTCTAAATGCATACATGAAGAGCGGAGAAAACCCTGTGGTAATCGAGGGTCCTGTATTCATGACTAGTGGTATTTACGATTTCATAATTGAGATATTTTCCATAGACAATGATAAGACCTTGTTGAACCAACCCATAAAGTATGAGATTCAAGTTCCCATTGGAGAAGAAGCTGGGATGCAGTTGCATGGATCAAAAACTGTTGCTGGACTGCACGTAGAACTTCTTACAGATAGAACTGAATTCGAGCCGGATATACCAGCAAAACTTTGGCTGAAGATTAGCGATGCTGCAACAGGTGTTCCTCTTGAAAGAGCGCCTCATGAACTTGTTATCATAAGCAATGGAAATGAGATCCTGAGAGAGTCTCATGACTCGCCCTCTCACATACATGAATACACCTTTACGGAAGAACAGAAAGGTCAAGTGACTATTAGGATTGAAAACTTGAACAACACAGGAGAAAACCTGGAATTTGGCGTTACTGTAGTTCCTGAATTCCCTTTTGCTGTTATGGTCATGACTGGAGTGGTCGCCTTTATGGTTCTGGCTACACGAATTAAGAAAATTACAACAATAATATATCGAAAATACTAGACAATCATAACCATCTAGCAATGTTTTTAACGTAATGAATTTGCATTGTTATCATGAATGTTTCTGATGTTATGATTCGCGATGTAATCTCAATTGAGCCTGATGCTACGGTCGCAAAGGCAATAAGCCTCATGGAAGAGAATCAGATCCACCAGCTCCCTGTTGTTGCAAGGAACTTGTACAAAGGTATGGTGTATGTGAAGAAGCTCATCGAGGTAGGTATATTCCCGAGAACCACGAAGGTCCAGACGGTTACGGTAAATACTGCGTCACTGAAACCAGACATGGAGATTTGGGAAGCCAATCAGGCAATAATGGGATCTGGACTCAGGGCATTGCCTGTACTTGCGAAGGACAAATTAGTTGGCATAGTCAGCGAGACAGATCTTGCGATGGCTGCGGATGTGGGTAGCGCACTTGTAGACGATGTGATGAAGGGTGCCATAGTAGTGGAAGAAGATTCGCCAGTAAGCTATGCGTTATCTAACATGAAGAAACAGAACATATCAAGGCTGCCCGTTGTAAGCAAGAATAGCAAATTAGTTGGCGTATTGGACACTTTGGACATCATACAAGTGTTAGGAGTTCCAAAAGAAAGGATGAGTGGATCGCGAACGTCAATGTTCTCAGCGCGTTCTGATAGGGTAGTAGATTTCAAATCCGTAAAGGTCGGAGAGATAATGCGCAGAGCATCATCTACAAAGATAGGTACTAGGTTAAGCGATGCAGTCAAGCTCCTGAAGAAAGCAGAGGAGATAATTGTCATAGACAATGATATGCCGGCAGGTATCATAGCTCCGAAAGATGTTATCAAACTTTCAATGCCTGAGCAGAGAGGACCAGTTATACAGATAGCGCATGTTGACGACGAGGGTGTAAAGCAGGAGATAATGACCGAGGTGAACAAGTTTCTGAAACGCATAGCGGGAAGGTTTGACAGCGTATATTCGTTCGAAGTTTCTGTCGACAGACATAGAACAAGAAAATATTCAATGCATGGTAAGTTAGTGACTACAGATGGATTGATATCAGCAAGATCTACTGGATGGGATGTTAGAAGCGCTTCTAAAGAATTGGTTACAAGAATGGATCGAAGGATCGGAGACTACAAACCCGATCGAAGAAGAGGCCCGTCAAAAGCCAGATAATTTTTTGATGAAGATAAAGGGTATATATCACCCGACAAATACGTGTAGTTTTGTAGCGGGGTGGGGAAGCCAGAAGATAATGGCAAAGTCATCCCGGCGGGCTCATAACCCGCAGAGCGGTGGTTCAAAAGGAGTTGAGTGTTGCTCTCTCCTGATAGTCCACCCCCCGCTACTAGCTATCTACTAATTTCACTTTCAATACAAACCAAATTAGCAGATGCAAATTTGCAATACCAATGTGAGTTCAAAACCTGATCATATCTCTTCTTTTCCATACCATATCTCTGCAATGGTTTTGTCAGATGCCTATGCGCCTTTGGCACTGGAACGTACAATCCTTCCTTGATATCCCTTGCAAATTCAACCGCAATCTTATGCGTATTACGTTCTTTGTAACCACAAACTTCGCATTTGTATCCCTTGCCTTTCCCGTCTGACTTTAATCTCTTACCACAGCTCTTGCACAATGGATTCACATACTCTAGCTTTGTTGCAAGTTTCAAAATGCGAATGTATTCAACATTGATCACTTTCGGATGTTTCGAGGTCGCCTTCCTTACTCCTCCGCCAATCTCAATCATGTCACCCATGGTCAACTTCTGCGCTAACTGACTCAACCCAGTTGGTTCGTATACCGCACAAAGAGATGAACCCTGATCATTCTTTATCGTGAAGAATGCATGTCCGCCTTCTATAGCATATGGTACACTATCAATAATACCTTCAACATAACCAGATGTGTATGTTTTGAGTTTTGAAAGATCAAATTTACGTGTTAGATGCGCATTTGTGCCGTGATTTGTGCGAAAGATCATGTATCCTTCAAGTTCTTCAGGTATCTTCAGCATCAAGAATGCTTGCAGAAGTGTATCTGGATCTTCGCCTCTGATACCGCAAAAGATCGGATCTGGACCGTGTGGAGTGATCAAAACTCGCTCGTGTTTGTAATCATAATTGTTGTAAGTATTTGGACAGGTTTGTTCTGCCATTTCAACTACACTCTCTTTCGAAATTTCTCTTAACTTTCCGCAATTCTCCTGCTTCCTGTATGCAATGATCTCAAGCGTGTGATCTTCATCCAATGAAGTTCCAATAGCTGATAATGCCCCAACAACACCCTGACCATTTCCCAGAGCATAAACATCAACACCACGGTTTTTTGCAATCTCCATTGCTCGCTTTCTGCTCAAAACTTCATGAAGTGCGCCTACAGCAAACTCCCTGATTTCTTCGGGAACTTTCTTATCAGAATAGAATACTAATCCAGGGTTAGCGCCATGACCAATATGCGAATCATTTTCTACGAGTGTTCTTACTCCTTCCTTAACTTCTTTCTCATTATCGACCTCAACATGAAGAGCGACAGCACCATTACCCCTAGTCTTCCATGGAATGTTTGGATTCAATCTAACCAATAATGGATAATCAAGAAACCTAGCATTTCGCTTCAGCAGAAAATCCACTACCTTGTATGCTAAATAAGTTGTACACATTCCCTGCCTGCTGTCAGTATCATCGAATCCTATGTATAATGAGGACATCTTGCCTGACCTTAACCTTCAACAACGATCATCGTCAAAGTAGATCTAACACGTTCAAGCCTTCTGATCTTCCATGTTATTGTCTCCTTGACCTTCTCCATTGTGTCGCTCTGAATCTTGGCTACAATATCATACACACCATAAACAACGTAAACCTCGCTAACGTTCTCGATGCTCTTCAACTCTTTGATAAGAGCGTCTTCAGCACCAAGTTCAGCATTGATCAGGACAAAGGCTTTTGGCATACAGACTCTATCGAACACGCAGTATTAAATATTATGCAAGCGATCAAAACATTAGCTATAAAGATAGCTCCCTGATAAAACCGCACTTGTTATGATACGTATAGACGAGCAGAAGATCTTTGATGTAATAAGAGAAAGGAAACCCAATGTTGTAGCGTTCAACGGACCTGAGGGTATAATGCGCAAGATACAGGATGTTGCTGACAAAGTAGGCAGCGAGTTTGGCATAAGCGCATACATAATCGGTGATACATGCTATGGGTCGTGCGATATCAACTCTCATGCCGCGGATATGATAGGCGCTGACATACTCTTCCACATAGGCCATACTATATCGATGCAGGATTTTGGCAGCAAGATTGTGCTTATTGATGCGTTCGATGACATTACGTTTGATTCCATAGCCAAGAAATGTGCTACAGAACTAAAGGATTACAAAACGTTATCGATAGTGACGGACAGTCAACACCTGCATCAAATACAGAATGTAAAGGAAATTTTGGAAAATGATGGCTTCAAGGTTGTGATTGGTGATGGTAAGGGGCAGTTGAACGATGGGCAAGTGTTTGGATGCGAGTTTTACCCGGTATCTGATGTTAAAGAGATGGTTGACGCTTACGTATTTTTGGGTCAGAGTTCGTTCCATGCTGCTGGTATTGCATTATCAAGTGGGAAACCGACATTCATACTCGATCCGTATTTTGATGAAATTCGAGATGTTACAAAGTTTGCATACGACCTGCAGAAGAAATCCATACTTGCAATATACAAAGCGCTAGATGCTAACGCTATTGGTCTTGTGGTTGGTCTGAAGGAAGGACAATTCATGCTCAACAGGGTTATCGAACTAAGGAAGAAACTTGAACAGCATGGAAAGAAGGTGCAGTTAATAGCTCTTACCGAAGTTACGGATGAAAGGCTTAGAGTATTTACTAACATAGACGCGTTCATTCAGGTAGCATGTCCAAGAATATCTATAGACAACACTTTTTCAAAACCAGTTCTATCAGTGCCGCAGGCAAATGCCTTGCTTAAACTACTCAACAAAGAAGACATTGGAGACTTTTTGAAGGTCCCACACTGGCTGTAGCCTTCCGATAGTAAGATAGTAATGCGAAAGTTAACTATTGGAAGACAACCATGGATGTTCAATCAAGTAGCATGAACAATAAAATACTGGTTAATTCTAGGCTAAGTATTATGGAGAAAGAGAGCGTAACGCTTCCAGGCGATAAGGTGGCGTCCATAGAGGAGTTCGAGGGCGCTGAAGGTACCTATGAATCAAACGGCGTACTTAGGGCAAGCAAAGTAGGCAAGACCATAATTGATCTGAAGAAGAGGGTCGTGAAGGTAGATCACAAGGCAAAGAACGCCTCGCTTCCAAGAGTAGGCGATTTAGTAGTTGGTTTTGTGGACATGGTCCCCGGAAATATGGTGAGCATGAAGATACTGTACATAAACGATACAAAGAGTGACGCTGGTTTCGGCGCTATTTCGCTAATGAGGGGAGGGAGAGGGAGGCGAGGAGTAATGTTCAGAGTGAGCGATCTCGTTAGAGCTAAAGTAGTGAGCCTCTTGAACGCGAACATACACGTAACTTTTCATGACGAAAATTTGGGGGTGCTTTACACGGTTTGCGGCTCCTGCGGCAACACCGTTGTTAGAGTGGACAGCAGAGTAAAGTGCATCGAATGCGGTACTATAGAAGAAAGAAAATTTGCAGAAGATTATGGAAAGGCCAGTTTAATTCTATCAAAGTACCAAGGTAGTTGAGTTGAGGGTAGTTTTCCAGGGAGAGAGCGGCGCGTATAGCGAGATGGCCGCCCTGCAGCACTTTGGTAAGAGTATAGAGTTAGTACCGCAGAAAACATTTTCAGATCTTTTTGAAGCTGTTGAAAACCAAAAGGCGGAACATGCCATAGTGCCCATAGAAAATTCCATAGAGGGTAGTGTTAACGAAACCTATGATCTGCTGTTAAACACGAAACTCATGGTAAGCAATGAAGTCTACCTTAGAGTGGTGCATTGTTTGATAGGTTACAGCAACAGCGGCATGGAGAAGATACAGGCAGTATATTCACACCCGCAAGCTCTGGGACAGTGCAGGGGTTTCATAAGATCACATGGCTTTGAGCCCATACCTTTCTACGACACTGCAGGCAGCGTGAAGATGCTCAAGGAATTGCAGATCGATAACGCGGCAGCGATTGCCAGCGAGAGGGCTGCTGAGATCTATGGAATGAAGATATTTGCCAAGAGCATACAAGACAGCAAGAATAATTATACGCGATTCTTGATCTTAAGCCATAATGATTCCGAGCCGACTGGCAACGATAAAACTCTGGTAATATTTACGACCAAGCACATGCCGGGTGCGCTACATCATGTTATCGAAGAGTTTGCGTCTAGGGACATAAATCTAACAATGATAATGTCCAGACCAACGAAGGAGAAGCCGTGGGAGTACAACTTTTACGTTGATTTTGAGGGTCACAGATCCCAGCAGAAGATCGGGGAATGTTTAGAACAATTGAAGGATAAGACCACGTTTCTCAAGGTAATAGGTTCGTATCCTAGCCACAAGCAGGTTCAGTAACTACTTCAGTTTCTTGTCCAATTCCTTATGCAGTGCACGTATTACTAGATCCTCAAAGTAGCTTGGTATGCGTCTCCAGTATGCTCTCTGCACGGTGTTTTCTTCGGTTAGGAGCTCTGTCAACGTCATCTTCCGATAAATCTCTTTGATGTTCTTCAGCTTGGCATTCTCCACATCGTTTGAGTTCAGACTCGTCATCTTTCCGACTCCACTACTTATTTCAAAGATAATGAACTAAAAAGATATTGTATTATTGGTTATGGAATTACCTCGCTATTTTTACAAACTAGGAATTATGTGATCATAACATAGAAGATCGCTGTCCAAAATACATAGTCCAACGAACATAATTGCATTCAATGATCGTTGTTGCACGCCCAGAATGTCTTTATTCGCTTATGTTAAGTGTTTGCAGTACCTCCCTGTCCAGATCAAATATGCGTATAAGATGATTGTTCGTATCTGCAATGTATAACTTGTTATCATGAAGTTTCACGTCGCTTGGCTCAAACAGTCCCAACGTGTCGCAGTTAGGATCGTCTATGTTGCAAACGGTCTTCATGCTAGGTCTGCCGACCAAGGTCGTTACCTTGCCCTCAACTAGATCAATCAAACGTATTGCGTGGTTATACGTATCGGCAACGAATATTCTGTTACCGTCTGCATGCAATCCCAAAGGATGTTGAAGCCTAGCTTCTGACAAATCACCGTCCTGATGTCCAAAGACAAAGAGACCTTCTCCCACGATGGTTCTTACCATTCTTTGCTCAAGATCAATTCTTCGCACTCCAGATACTTCGCTGTCTGCTACAAATAGATAGTTACCGTAGAGCGAAAGACCGCTCGGTTGTGCAAACTGTGTATCATGAAGATTGCCATCAACGATATTTTCATAACCACTGCCAGCAAAAGGTTCTACCTTTCTATTCTCCAGATTATAGGCCCAGATCTGATGGCTGCCCGCCATCGCGATGAATATTTTTTTATCCTTGTAAGCAAGATCCCATGGCGAACTCAAGGAAGTTGTAATTCCTTCGCCGCCTGCTTGCATCCACTGACCCTGTCTTCCTGTTCCAGCAAGCGTGCTAACAATCTTTGCAGCAAGATCGATCTCTCGTAAAGCATGGTTCTCCGTATCTGCAACATAGATCTTGTCGTCCTTCCAGAGCACTCCTTGCGGTCTGAAGAAGCATGCCTTTTCAAAATCACCGTCAACTAATCCTCTCTTGCTGCTTCCGATCGTGTGCGTTATCTTCCCATCGATGTTGAGAATAAGTATTCGGTTGTGGTTTGAGTCGCTCACAACAATCATCTTGCCATCTGGTGAGAATGCTAGTTTTCCTGGATATGATAGCGTCTTCTTATCAGCAATCTTTGGTCTCTCTATATGCAGCGGTTTATCTGCTAGAGCACCAGCTTTCCCATGCTTTTCCAGCAACACGTCTACAACATCTTCAATGTACTCGCTCTGTCCCTCGTCCGATTGTTTGTAAACAATATTGCCAGCGGGATCGATGATTGCTATGGTAGGCCAGCCGCTCACGCCATAACTCTGCCAGATCTGCATGTTCTTATCTACAATTACGGGATGCTCGATCTCATATCGAAGTATTGCTTGCTGTATGTTGCTGGCGTCTTGTTCGTTGAAGAACTTTGCAGAGTGAACACCAACAACCACAACAGGCTTTCCCTTATACTTCTGCTCGATCTTTGCCAGTTCTGGCAATGTGTGCATGCAGTTTATGCAACAGTATGTCCAGAAATCAAGTATCACTACATGACCTTTCAACTTTTCTAGCGAAAGTGGTTCTTTCGTGTTGAGCCACTGAAAATTTTGCGGAAAGTCGTGTGCTTTAACACCAAATGTATTTTTCATTCTCTCAAACATAGAACCATGAAGAGCATTTGTTCATTTAATAGTTTTCTCCGAACAATTTATGCTTCTACTGTTATATTGACTCCGTGATAACCTGTTGAACCGCTTGGAAATGGGTTTTGAAGTTCTGATGTCTGGAGCTTTCCAGTTCCGTCAGTTGCCCTAACAATGATCCTATATTTTCCCGCAGCTGGTGGACTCCATTCAGCGCTCCACAAAATCCAAGCGTTCCTTGAAAGTGGTTCTGCTATTTTGGCGCCTTCCCAACTTTTCCCGCCATCGACACTAAGCTCTACTTTTGATATTCCCTTATCTCCAGCAAATGCTATGCCAGCTATAGGTACTTTTTCTCCAAGCACAGATCTTGAAGATTTTATGTTACCGAATCGTGATGTAAGTGCTCCTCCAGGGAGAATTATTGTTGAATGTATTTGATATTCAGCGTTGTTGGCCCAACCCTGTCTCTGCCAGAAACCTTCATAGACTCTGTCAACGAGTTCTATCTCCGTTATCCACTTTGCATTCATCATCCCGTATAGCCCTGGAACAACAGCTCTCAGGGGAAATCCATGTGCTTGTGGAAGAGTGGTAAGATTCATTTCGTAAGCCAGTACAGCTTCTCCAGCTCGTTCAAGCGGGATTCCCACATCGTAGCCATCATAACATTTGAAGATAACATAAACTGCTTCGGGTCTAACCTGAGCCTTCTCGAGTATAATTTTCAGAGGAACGCCTTTCCATAAGGCAGTGCTGATCAGATCCTCTCCTATCTTGTTACTAATGCATTCCAGTGTAGCATATTCTTCTACTGCTGGCAGCGACTTGAGCTCTTCATATGTGAACTCTAAAGGATTGTTTACTAGTCCCTTTACCTCAAGCTTCCAAGTATCGCCATTAATAGTGGGTGTTAAGATATTGACATCCACTTTGTAGAATCGATCATTAGAAGTAATTTCTGAAGCAAGAAGCGGGGCAAGTGCCGTATCTGCAAATTCATTTACAGAATTGGAAGGAGATTCTGTTGGCTGTGCTTCTTCATCTGGTAATCTTGTAGATTTCGGGAGCAGAAAACCTATTCCAGACAACAGCACCACCGCTCCAACTGCACCCGCTACTGCCAACCGAAGGAATTTTCTCTTTCCAAGATCAGCGTTATTTTCCGATGTGGGGCTTATTTGTTGGATGGGTTCTGGTCTAGAAACTTCTTTTCGGAACTTCAAGTACAGGATGACACCAAAAGCAATGTGCGGTGGGAGCAAGTACAGAGCTATAAGAGAAATTGGGAGAGGCTGGCTTTGAAATTGCGTAACTTCCAACATTATTCCGGCTATTGCAAACACAGCCAAGTATGACAAAAGTGACAATTGTACGATGTTTACAAAATGTCCCTTGTGAGCTAGTCTCTCATACGTTCCATGCAATAACACTCCAAGCCCTCCATAAAGAAACAGATTAACAACGATCGCACCAGCAAATGTCAGTTGTTTGGCCAAGGGCCCCAGCGCACTAACTGCCTGAGACTCTACAGATCCAGGCATTAGCGAGAATATAGTTTGAGCGGCAAGCTCTGGAATGAACAACCCTCCAACAAAAACTCTAAGAAGAAATGAGATTACGAGAGACAGGCCTCCCACTGCGAAACCTATCATGAAGAACTTTCTTCTATCAGTCACTTTCAAGCACCCAAGAGATCTATACCATAACTTGCACTAATTCTCTTCTGATCTACCATTTGCTTAAATATCAAAGCGCAATCTGAAGGACATCTCACTACCAGCTCTCCTCCTCTAGCGCAACTTACGTTCCATCTCTGTACGTAGTATTGCATGCAATCTCTTCGCTGTATTATCATACCTCCCTATATGCAACAATCTTGCCATCAGGTTCTCTTCTGCAAGTAACTCCATCAAGGGCATTTTGCCGTACCTCTTCACGGCTTCTTCGATTATCTCGTCCATCATGCTTGTCATGGATGCTAGTTGGCTTGGATAAGTTAAATTCATTTTTCCATCTTTTGTCCAAATCTCACCCAAATCTTGATGGTGTCCATGATTTACCGTAAATAAGAAAAAAGGTTAAGTGGCTTTCAACTCTGCATGACCAAACAGTACAGAGAACATTTTACACCATATCAGTACGTTGTCATATTCCTCTAGATTAGCATCCTCTGGTATGTCGTAGTTCTGATTCCCAATGTTACCCTTCAGTCTTCCCAAGTTAACGTATCCATTGTCTATGCTTGTTCCTTCCTTGGACAGGTACACATATAGATCAGGACCGTTGGTTGCCTTGAAGTTCTCCAAGCGGAGTACTCGATGCGTGGTTTGACCATCACTTGCAGTAAGTACATTCGCCATGCCTTCAGCATTGTGTATTCCGTCGTTTACTCCTACAAAGTTTCCTGTCAATGCTGTAGTAGGTTCAGTTGCTGTCATCTTTTCCGGTAATGGTTCATCGACTACTGCATTTATGAACAGCGGTGAATATAGTGGATAGGTAGCTATTATTACTATCACCGCTACTATTGGTGCGATTATTTTTTTCTTCATGGTTCATGGTTTCTAGTTTATGCATTTAACGATTTCCCCAAATGTTATCCAATTCCAAACCAAATCGGTTTCTATTGCTAGAAATACGTTCACAACTAACTATCGTTCAAAAATATTATGGACTGCTCAGTTGGTGTTCAGATTATGCCGTCATTGCAATTGTAGCGTCAAAATCCAGTATCCAGTTATCTGCTCCGATCCGCATCGTTGCCGATTTCCTGTCCTGACCTGGTACAACCACCACTGGTTCATCTTCTGTAGACAGCGGTAGAGGACCTGCCAGTGTTGCAAACATATCTAAATCATGCAATTCGCTTCCGGCAGCTTCCAATAGAATCCGTTGTACTTGAATACTCATTACTCCTCTGTCCAAAGAATAAGTAGTATCACCCATCGTTAGCTCACCAGAGACAAGTTGAAAGCCAAACTGTGGCACACCATAAGTTTTAACGCTTACAACGATCCATTCCAGTTTAGCCGATACTGGTTTATATTCAGGAGTCCCAACTATGTGAGCTACGCCGTTAATATCTAGGAGATAATGGAAACCGTTGGAAGGTATGTTGATAGTTGGTTTGTTACTATCGTCTGCATGATGTGCAAAAGCTGGAACTGTAAATACAGATAGAAGTAATACCGATACAATTATTCCAAGAACTACTTTCATTGGGCTACCTTTTTTATGTAAAGACATTGTCATTGCTAAAACGTTATGTGTGTAACATCTTATTAATGTCTTCGGAGCTTCTCCTTGGTATTTGTTCAAGGATTCTCAAGATCTGGATGCGAATTGGAAAAACAAATTTAACGTATATAGTATAAGCAATAGCATGCAAGTTAGTGGGACTCATAATACAACATCTAGGATGAAACTTGTTTCCCTTAATGTAGGAACTCAGCGAAGAGTGACCTTGAAAAACAGAACCATAACAACCGGCATTTTCAAAGAACCAGTTGAAGGGCGAGTTATGATGCGTAAACTCAATATTGATGGCGATAAGCAAGCCGATCTGTCTGTACATGGAGGAGCTGACAAAGCAGTATACCTGTATCCTAAAGAACATTATGAATATTGGCAAAAGAAATTACCGGGCATGAAGCTGCCATGGGGTATGTTTGGTGAAAACTTTACAACAGAAGGATTGTTGGAAGATACAGTAAGGATTGGCGATCGATTTCGCATAGGAACAGCTGAAGTGAAGGTAACACAACCAAGACTGCCATGCTACAAGCTTGGAATCAAATTCGGACGAGCTGACATGGTCAGACGTTTTCTAGCCAGTGGCCGTACTGGGTTTTATATGGCAGTATTGCGCGAAGGGATGGTTGGAGCTGGTGATACAATAGAGTTGATCGAAAGAAATGTGAATAATGCTACCGTTGCAGAAATTGTAAAGTTGTATAAATGAAGAAGAACATTCCTATTACATTACGTCCACATCATGTGGCATGCTTTCCATGAAACCTGCCGTGGTCATCTTGATGAACTCTGCGTTCTTCTGCATTTCAGGTATAGTGCTTGCACCACAGTAGCTCAAGCCGGAACGTAAACCTCCTGCCAGTTGTCTTACGATCTCAACTACGCTTCCCTTGTATTCCACTAATGCTTCAACACCTTCGGGAACATAATCATTAAGATCATCCTCGATAGTTAATCCGCCGTCTTCCCTGAACTTTCTTCCCAAGGATGCGTAGAAAGAAGCCATTCCTCTGTAGATCTTGTATCTCTTGCCATTCTTGGTCAGATTTGCGCCGGGACTTTCGTCGGTACCAGCAAGCAGACTGCCAATCATTACAGTTGATGCGCCTGCAGCCAACGATTTTGTTATATCGCCAGCATTTCTTATGCCTCCATCTGCTATTAGAGGAACATCGTGATCCTTGGCAACCTTGGCACAGTCCATTATGGCTGTTAATTGTGGTACGCCAGAACCTGTCACTATCCTAGTTATGCATATCGAACCTGAACCAACGCCAACTTTTATTGCATCTACTCCAGATTCAATGAGATCTTTGGTACCTTCAGGAGTTGCAACATTGCCGGCAATAAGCTCGCAGTCTGGGAATGCCTTCTTGATCATATGCACCGTCCTTATAGCATTTTCACTATGTCCATGAGCAATATCAACGACAATCGTATCAGCACCAGCATCCATCAAGGCTTCAGTTCTGTCCATGAAATCGCCCTTGACACCAACTGCCGCTCCAACAAGCAACCTGCCCTTCTTGTCCTTCGACGCAAAAGGATGCTGCTCCATTTTAGTAATATCCTTGCGCGTAATCAAGCCCTTGACACGCTTCTCTTCATCAACTAATGGCAACTTTTCAATTCTATATTTATGCAGGAGCTCCTTTGCTTCATCAATTGTAATACCATACTTTGCTGTCACAACATTTCTGGTCATTATGTCAGAAACCTTTCTTTGTAAGTTGTTCTCGAACTCAATGTCCCTACCAGTCACTATTCCAACAAGCTTGCTGCCATCTTCAATGACCAGCAAACCAGAAATTCCTCGCTTGTTCATCTGGTCAAGCGCGTCCTTTACCGTTTGATTTTGAGTAATAGTGTAGGGCTGCTCGATGATTATACTTTCGGAACGCTTCACCTTCTGCACCTCTTCTACCTGCTGCTCGATCGTCATGAACCTGTGGATTATGCCTATGCCTCCCTCTCTCGCAAGCGCTATGGCCATGTTTGATTCTGTAACAGTGTCCATGTTTGCGCTTACCATGGGTATGTTGAGACTGATCTTGCGAGATAATTTGGTTTTTAGATTAGTCTGTGATCTAGAAATTACGTTAGAGCGCTTCGGGACTAGAAGCACGTCGTCGAATGTCAGTCCTTCCTTAATATCCAACTAATCCCTCGCTAGTAATTCAAAATAAGTATTATAAGCCTTTGCCTTAGTGTGCAAATACTGACAGTATCCGTCGTTCTATAATTACAATAACTTTCTTGAATCTTTCATTCTGTTTTGTGCACTCTTATGTCTAAAGGTATGATGTTCCTGCATGCAGCTCTTTGAGCAAAACATTGCTTTACAAGTTTCATCATAACATGGAATTGGTTCGTTTTCATTGAAGATAGCGCGGCAGTAAACGCAGATAGTTTCAAGTTCAGGATAGTTTCTGTTAAGATGCTGGTCACAGTTTCGTTTCTCCTTGAACCATAGAACTTCTAATTTGCGCTTTTCAGCATACGTAAGTACGGTATTGTATGCCTCGTAGTAACCTTCTGCCCTGAACTGACGTATGAACGACCTTCCATTCTTTCTAAACGATGCCAGCCATTTTTCTGCTGGAATTACTTCGTCTTCGTTCCTAGCTATCTTCTTACTCACTATCCAAATAACAAAGGACGTATACATAGAGCTTTAGGAACAAATCCTAACGTCTCATTAAAGCTTCGGCAATCTTTACTGCTTGCGTGGTAGCAGAGACATTATGCGTTCTTATTATGTGAGCCCCATTGAGAACGCATATAGTTTCTGCGGCCAATGAACCCAGCAAGCGATCTTCTGGTTTTTCTATGTTCAGAATTTTAGCTATGAAAGACTTTCTTGAGACAGAAATGCAGATAGGCCTGCGGAGAACTTCCAGATCTTTTAGTCTTCGAATCAAGATCAGATCCCTGTCCAGCCAGTTAGTTCCCTTCATCCTTGTGAAGAATGGGTTATTACCCTTGGCTCTGAAAAAGCCTATCGCAGGATCAACGATTATCTTATTTGGTCTTATTCCAGCATTGCCTGCTATCCTAATGCTCCTTTTTAATGCTTGAATAGTTGTCCTTATAGCATTTCCAGATACAACATGCTTTTCATATGCAGATAGAATCACAGATGCATCATGATCAGCAACAATTCTTGCCATTTCTGGATCATATTTTAAACCAGTCACGTCGTTGATTATATCAGCCCCAAGGTTCAGTGCTTCCTCTGCAGTTTTCGCTCTTGGTGTGTCAACAGATACTGGTAAGCTGCATGCATCTTTTACAATCCTGACAGCGTGCTTGAGCCTCTGGATCTCTTTTTCCATAGAGATCATGGTCTTCAGGTATGGTGCTGTTGACATTGCGCCTATGTCTATAAAATCTGCACCTTGCTCTTCCATCTGCTCGGCTGTCTTTGCTATTTCTCTGGCAGAAAGTTTCACTGACCGCTTGTAGAACGATTCTGGGCTGACATTGATCACGCCCATTATTCTTGTTTTATCGCCAACGCTAACACTGCCCATAAGCCCTCTTATCTTCACAACTATCATTTGCCTCCTGCCAATATTACCTTACTACTAGGACTGGACATGGAGCATGAGTTGTAACGCCGCTGGTAACGCTCCCCATAAGCAACTTTGCGAATTTTGATCTACCCCTAGTGCCTATGACTATCAGGTCGATATCGTTATCCTCTGCAAACTTTACTATCGACCCTACTACTGATAGCGCTGCTGTAATCACCTTGGTCCTTGTTTCAACATCTTTGCTTTCTGGAAGGCTCTTTATGGAGTTGAACCATTTCTCTGCCTCTTCCCGAACTTCTTCATAATACTTTTCGAGGGGGGCCATATGCAATGGCAATGGAGGGATGTCGCTAACGTGTAACAAAGTTACCGATGCCTTCCTCTCTCGAGCTAACGAGAGCGCATACCTAGTGGTTTTGAACGATGTCTCAGAACCGTCTATAGGTACCAATATCTTGTTGATCTGAGTTCTGGGTCTTGCCATATTCGCATTATGTAAAATGTATAGTGATAAATCCTTTGTGAAGTTTTATTATATCGTAGGAACGGCGGAGATTTTGAAGTCATCTACCTCCACATCCTCGCTTGATGAACTTTGCTTGGAGACCATTCTCACATTAAAACCTGCGTTTAGATAACTTGCCGGTAGATTGAAGGTTTCCTGACGCCATGTATCATCATCACCATTTCCATTTGTCCAGGAAAATATCGTATTCCAGTTAGTTCCATCAAATACCTGCACTCTCAAAAATTCATTATTATCCAAGTCATTATCTACATATCTCCAGAACTTTATTGTAGCACTCTGATAACCGGTCAAATCGATAGCATTCTTCATAGTCAGTATACAACCAGCAGACGAAGTGCATCTATCGGCATGTGCTACCGTATTAGATGAGATGTATCCTGGAATATTCTTTTCTACGGGGGTCCTAACTCTCCAGTCAAACTCGTTTGATTCTGTCCATTTATTAAAGTTGGAAAAACCGTCAGAAAATATCTCCTGTGCTGGGGGATTCACTGTGATGCTTACCGTAGCAATATTGCTGTCCAGCAAACCATCATTCACATTAAATGTAAATGTGTCAAAACCAACAAAACTAGTATTTGGAATGTATGTTAGGTTTGGCGCAGTTCCTGACAAGGCACCATTTGTCGGTCCGCTAACTATGAAGTATGTTAAAGCGTCTCCATCTACGTCGCTACCTGTCAGAGTCATAGCGACCTGTGTATCTTTGGTAGTTATGGTAGATTGGGAATTCGCTACTGGGGTGTCATTTATCGCATTAACAGTGATATTCACAGATCCAATATCAGTTCCTCCTTTTCCATCTGATATTGCATAAGTAAAGCTATCTGGACCGTTTGCATTTGGATTTGGATTGTATGTTACGGTTCCATCTCCATTGTTAGTTGTCGAACCCTTCAACGGTGCCGAAACCGATACAACAGTTAATGTATCAAGATCAGGATCGCTATCACCCTCGAGAACATTAACAATGGCAGATGTATCCTCATTAGTTGCTGCAGAGTCATCAGCTGCTACCGGAGGATTATTTGGTGGAGGTGGAGGTCCACTTCCTGAGGAGATATCCACGAAGTAAGGCCCGCTTCCAGTGTATGAATAAACTTCTAACGTATAGATCCCAGTTGCGGAAACTGGTACCTTTACTGTCTCCTGTCTGGTTGTCCCGTCAGAAATTGCAATTAATGCCCCATCGGGACTGTAAAGTTCCATATCAAAATCTGGAGAAGTTGAAGAAGACCATGCTGTCATAATCATAGCAGCAGAAATCGGAAGGGTTGTATCGAGCACATTAATACTCCAAATGTCGATCGAACCAGTCCCTCCTAAACTATCAGAAACGAAGGTGTGACTCGGCAAAGCTATATTGCTTCCTGAAAGAGGCGTCGAAAACGCGTTTCTAACCGCCTCGTAAGCATCAAGGCGACCAGAACCGTGATCTATCTCGCTACCTGCAGGACCCCATTCTATAGCAGTGCCCATGATCTTGCTTTTTACATCAGCAGGCGTGAGTGATGGATTTGCGTCCAGCATAAGAGCAACAACACCTGCAACAAAGGGCGTAGCCATGCTAGTACCGCTAAAAGTTGTATAACCGTTGGTAGTGCGACTCGCAGCTGTTATGGAGACGCCCGGAGCAACTACGTCTGGTTTGATTCTATTGTCAGCTGTTGGTCCTCTGCTAGAAAATGATGCCATCGAAAATCCTAATTCACCCACATCGGTCATTGCACCAACTGTTATAGCATTTTGTGCCGCTCCTGGAGACCCTATGGTGCAAGTTTTAGGTCCACTGTTTCCGGCTGCAACAGCAGCTACTATACCATTGCTAACTGCGTTGTTAATAGCTAGACTGAGGCTGTCGCTTCCATTTGAGCAACCAGCGCTGCCCAAACTAAGGTTCATGGCCTCAATACCATACACTGCTTTGTTTTGCACAACCCAGTTCACAGCGCTTATTATTGTACTGGTAAAACCGGAACCGGCGGAGTTCAATACCTTGACTCCGACCAATGCAGCTCCTGGAGCTACGCCAGTATATGCAGGGTTTGCTTGACCCTCGCCTGCAGCTATACTTGCAACATGAGTTCCATGGCCGTTATCATCATAGCATGTTGGTTGGTTATTGACAAAGTCCTTGCATGCTAAGACCTTCCCGGAATCCAAGTCTTGATGCGTTGCGTGTATGCCAGTATCTATTATGGCAATTACTATGTCATCCTTGCTGTATGTTGCTGGATTTCCATCAGCGTTGCCATCAACACTGAAATCTGTTCTAGCCTTCTGTACTCCAAACCATGCTGTAGATTTGTCCAAGAACGCCTTAACTTCGAGATCAGGTTCGATCTGAATTGTGTCACCTAAACCCGCCAGAGCTTTTATCTGTTTTTTCGACATCTTAGCAGAAAAACCTGGTATGATTGAATAAACATCTTTAATATTGAATTCGCCGAGCACCTTCTCGAGCACCTTTACCTTACCTTTAGCCTGTCCGTCAGGAAGTTTGATCAGGGCTATTACGTCTCTCCTATAATCATCAGACTGGTCCTCAAGTTCCTCATCTAGTGTATCGACTATCTTGTTCTTGTCAGAGTCTTTGTTGCTTTTCGTGGTCTTTACTTCCTGTGCCTCTATCGGTGTACTCTCTTTCGAATACGCATAATTAATTGAAAATGATACAGTACTAAGCAGCATTACTACCAACACAAATGCGAAGAATACATGACGTTTCATGAGCCCAACTGCAAACTATCCTACGCGCTGTTATAAGTATTATGTACTAACAACAGCTGATCAAATTGTTGATATGTTAGATAAGTCATATTTTAAAGGTCTGTCATGGACCTGAATGAATGGTTAAAGTGGTACGACAAGCTTAGGTTAAAGTTCGGTTACAGCGTTGTTGAAGACCAAAACGCGGCCCGATTGTTGAGCGAATTGCTCGAAGGTAGGTCTCTGGATTTGAAAATCTTGTCAAACTTAATTTACGGCAAGAACGTGCTCGTGATAGGCACCGGTCCCTCTCTGGAAAACAATTTGTCCAGAATGCATTCACTGAAGCAATTTACTCTGATAGTTGCTGATGGAGCGTCTCAAGCAATGCTAGAAAATAATATCAAACCAGAAATTGTTGTGACTGACCTTGATGGAAGCCATGAGCATTTATTGCAATCAGATAAAATGGGTTCCATAATGATTGTACATGCACATGGTGACAATGTAGACTTGATGAGGAATTTGGTACCCAAGATGAAGAACTGTATTGGTACCACGCAGGTAAAACCATTGCATAATGTTTACAACTATGGAGGTTTTACAGATGGAGATCGAGCCGTATTTCTTGCAAACGAATTTGGAGCAAAAAACATTGTACTTGTTGGAATGGATTTTGGGGAGAAGATCGGTAGATACTCAAAGACAAAGATCAATGATGAGAAACTGAAGATCGCCAAGATGGTTGTAGCCAAGGAGCTTCTCGAATGGTTATCTACTTTTTCTACATCAAAACTGTACAACGCTTCGCCCAGCGTAATAAAAGGATTCAAGAATATTACTCTCGACGCGCTTTCTCTGACATGATTAAGGTACAGCACTATTAAGCCGCTTTTTCTCCAGTATCTTTTGCTCGCTGCATGAAAATTCTGGAATGCCAAGATCTTTGCATTCTTCCAACATCTCCTGCGTCACTTTACCAACTTCGCTCACGTCAAGCGCTACACTAGGGGTTGAAATGTCTTGAATATGCGCCATTGAATAAAAAATTTGCAACTCATCTTCTGATTGCCTAAGATAATTTATGGACTCGTTAAACGTGTTTTTGGCAGCTTCAGCATTAGAACGTACATCAGACATTTCTGGGGTTTCAGGTAATGAATCGAATCCGAATATAGTTCCCATAACGGTGATGGAAGCTGTCTGTAGTTTCTGAGCTGCCTGTAATGCGTTCTCAGTATATTGCAGTGCATCGTTTGTAGATGCCACGGCATTGCTAAAGTGATCAAGGCCTTGTATGAGATGAGTATGAGCTGATCTGTATTTCATTGGGACGTTCATAGAGGATGCCCCTTCTAGCAATTTATCGGCTTCCTTTGCAAGCGATGAAACGATAGTCTTGCCATCACTTACCGAGATCTGCTTGGTCTCCATTCTTGGCAATATATCACTCATGAATTCATTAATTATCTGATTACGCTCAGAGAGAATCTTATTGATACCATCAATGTATTCCTGTTCTATCGATTGTTGATAGGCAAGATACCCAGCGAAGATTCCAGCAACTATGGCTGCTATGCCAACTCCAATAGCGACTACTTTGGCACTGAGCACAATACACATGATGGCTGAATCCTATTAAGTTTTCCACGTCTTTATCCCAACATTATGTAGGCAAAAACAATGATGGTATGAATTCTGAACTTCCAGATCAGATTTCACTTATTTAGAGAAATGGTACGTAAAGTATATGTTAGCATTCATGAGAAGTTTTGCTTACGAGCCTTCAATCTTATAATAAGATACAGAGATTTGCTGTCATAGGTGTAGGTCTGGCACTACTTATAGCATTCATTATAATACAACAATCAAATTTAGGATTGACCGTTGGAACATATAACGAATTCAGAATACTTTTTGTAGGCGATACAAGCTTTGGAGAAAATTACCAGACACGATATAAGGAGCAGGGAAGAGAAAACATCTTGGAGGAAAGGGGTTATGATTATTCCCTTCAAAATCTAGAATCTATCCTTATGCGATCCGACCTTGTAATTGCAAACCTTGAAACTCCTATAACTGATATGAAAGTATCTCCCCTTGCTGCCAAAGAAAAAGAACCAATACACTGGACAGATGTAGAAATGGCCCCCAAGTATTTGAAAAAGCACAACATCAAAACTGTTTCTTTAGCAAATAACCATGCGATGGATTACGGGTTGGCAGGTCTGGAGCAAAGTCTGCGTGTTTTACGTGAGAATGATATGCAATCATTTGGAGCAGGACTTGACTCTGTTTCGGCGGCAAAGCCATATCTTAAACAATTTACGGTTGGAAAGCAAGTTTTCACAGTGGCAATCATTGGGGCATTTGAGTTTCGTGAAAACTATGAGAAAGACTTTTCTTTCTATGCTAATGGCAATGTCGGTGGTGTAAATAAACTGGATATTGAAAATATTTCTATTCAAATCAAACAGTTGAAGGAAACTATACCAAATGTTTTTGTGATTGTTTTCCCGCACTGGAACCAGAACTACGTCTGGAAATCGAAAGTGCAGACCGAACTAGCACATCAGATTATAGATGCTGGCGCTGACTTGATAATAGGTCACGGCGCTCACATGATGCAGGAAATTGAAAAATATCACGGGCGCTGGATAATGTACAGCATTGGAAACTTCATGTTTAACTCAGAAGGCCGGTATGAGGAACTGAATGCGACTCCATTTAGCTTGGCTGCTGAGTTATTGTTGCATGAAAGGAACGAAACGTTATTGAAGACAATGAGACTATATCCAATTTATAGTGATAACCAGAACACCAATTTTCAGCCACGTTTCTTAGATCAAGATGAGTTTGAAAACGCTTATGAATTGTTATTAGAAAGTAGTCCGACTCCAGACATGCTAGAAAAAGAAATCACGATGGGGAAGGACGATATTGGACCTTTTATAGAATTCTTAATAGAATAAGATAGGTTATCTTCTTTAACGTTGTTTCTTATTCGATCTGGAAATAGGTTCTAATACTTGTTCAACGAATTTTAATTATGGCAAAAAAAGAATTCATGAAATCAGAAGAAGCGTGGAGAAAACAACTTACGCCTGAGCAGTATGAAATATGCAGAAATAAAGACACGGAAAGACCATTCTCTGGCGAGTATAATGACTGCAAAGAGAGAGGGATCTACAAATGCGTCTGTTGTGGTAATGAATTATTTAGTTCAGAGACAAAATTTGATTCGGGTACAGGTTGGCCTAGTTTCTGGGCACCTATGAATACAGAAAGTGTTGAGAAAGATCCTGATTACAGTTATGGTATGGTAAGAGTGGAGGTAATGTGTAGCAAATGCGGCGCACATCTTGGACATGTGTTTGACGATGGACCTGCGCCAACGCAGCAACGCTATTGCATCAATTCTGCAGCTCTAAAACTTGCTAAACAGAGCTGAAAACTGTCTTATAAGAGCCAAATAAATTTAATACTTACAGGCAAGAATATACGATGTAATGAACGCAATGAAGAAAATAGGTGAAGAACATTTGTCAGCGCGGAAGGGCGTATTTTCCAAAAGTATAACGTTAACAACTGCAAAATTAATAATGTTAATCATTTCTGTAATAATTATATCGGTTTCAATCACCACGTATTTCGCTTACAAAGAGGATACTACTATTTTCACAGATTCCAATGCGCAAAATAATAACGATGCAATAATGTTTCCTACAAATACGAGGATCGAGCTAAAGACAGATCTGAGCAAGGCGTTGCACAATTCAGTCATCTCAGGAGGCGACTTTCTTGTGAGGATGCAAAACCTAGATGGTAGTTATCAGTATGAATACTATCCAGAAATTGATAGTTATAGTACGGATAACAATATTCTGCGACATACAGGTGTCGTATACTCTCTAGTTTTGCTTTATGAATATAGTCACGAAACAAAATATCTTGAATCCGCAAAAAAAGGCGCAGATTTTCTGCTCCAGCACCTTGAACATATTGACGATAACACAGCTTACATATTTCATGATGATGATGCTAAACTGGGTGGTGCAGGCCTAGCAGTTGTTGCACTGGTAGAGTTGGAAACCGTTGAAAAAACTGGAAAGTATTTAGACACCATTAAGGATCTGACTAATTTCATACTATTCTTGCAAGAGGATACGGGAAAATACAAGAGTTACTACATCTATAATGGAGTATATGAGAGCTATGAAGATTCCTACATCTATCCAGGAGAGGCGATGCTTGCGTTGGTACGTGCCTATACACTTGTTGAGGATCAGAGATATCTTGAATCTCTAGAAAGAGCTTATGCCTATTACAGTGTAGCATTTACAGAAGATCCTACGACAGAATTTACTCCATGGACTGCGCAAGCATTTGTTAGATTGTATGAAATATCTCCAGAAATAAATTACGCAAACTTTGTATTTCAGATGGAAGACTGGTTGACGAGCCAGCAATATCTCGATAATGCACCAAGACCAGATTATCTGGGAGCATACGGAACCATGAGTGTGCCAAGTATAACTGCAGGTGTTAGAACTGAAGGTGTTAGCGACGCGTATCTCTTAGCAAAGAAATTGAGATATGAAGAGAAGGCGGAGAGATATAAAAAATCTATTCTTTTAGCGTCAAATTTTCTCATGAAACTACAGCATACAGTAGAGAACACAAAGGAATATCGGAACCCTGAGGTGAGTATAGGCGCGTTCGTTTACAAGGTGGGCGACACTGCTGCAAGGGTTGATTATACACAGCACGCTGTCAGTGCCATGATCAAAACGTTGATTTATGTACCTGCAGATGAAGTCGCAATAGAAGAATATCTAAGAGCACAGTGACCCATTTGCCACGTTACTAACTGAATAAATTTATCTTATATGCGAACCATTGTGTAAAATCGTAGCTAGAAAGCATGGAAGACCAGCTGTTCTAAGAGAAGTTACAATATTAAACCAGCTATCCTTGTTATTCAACTACTGTCTATCGATATTCGAAGATCTACTATACTTCAAACTAGTAACATCAGATACTGAAAATAGTATCAGATCTTTCATACTTGTTTATAACGATCAAACGTGTCCTTGAAGGAAGAGATGGAAACCAACGCAAAGAGACTAAGAAAATACTCTGGAATAGCTCTAGGAATAGTACTGGTAACGGCGTTCGTTCTAGTGCAACCAACATTACAGACATCATATGCACAAGTTAATGATGAAGGTGCGCCAGCATTCGAGGATTGCTCCTTTTATGGAGAAAGTCAGCCAGACGATCCTTTAGGAATGAATACAGTAAGAGTCAATTCAATAGCGAAGACCATAATTGTAGAGAAGGAAGTATTCAAATGTGACACAGTTCAGGGCGACATAGGCCTCATAGTCGATGTAACTTCAATTGCAGAGATATTAGAAAACATGACTTCTAAGACAATCATATCCAAACAAGCACATGTAATAACTTGTGCCAAGTTGGATGTAAGGTACCAAGAATACGGCGATGATGACGACAGTGATAATGGCGATGGTAGCGTATTAGGATGTGATGTCTACGTACCTGATACAGACTTTGTACCTGTAAGCAACTGCTGGGAACAAGAATTAGATCATCCACAAGAGGTGAATACAGTGAACAAGGGCAACACGGTAAAGACAATAGTAGCACAGAAGGAAATCTTTGTTTGT
>Ga0187892_10002801_pt1 | contig 33589 bp, 33 predicted proteins | sample MA1701073metaG_FD_139345 | JGI IMG/M metagenome (GOLD analysis project Ga0187892, IMG submission 139345) | Bio-ooze microbial communities from a basaltic lava cave in the Kipuka Kanohina Cave System on the Island of Hawaii, USA - MA170107-3 metaG ... | reverse complement strand
TCCTTCGAATAAGGTCTTCCCATCCATGCCAGCCTCCTTTCCGGCCAGTATATTGAATCACAATCCCGATCCCATGGGAATCACCAAACCGAACCGATTCCTCCTAAAACCATAACGCTCTAAGGAGCAGGGCCGGAACTTGGCACTGAACCCCTGCGGCCTTCTGCGGGCGGCGGAGCGCCGCCGTCGCCGTCATCGCCATTCGGCGGCGGAGCAGGCGGGGCTGTTTCGGGACGCACCAGTTTTTCGCCGGTTGCCACTATCTGGCGGACTTCATCGCCGGTCAGGCTTTCGTATTCGAGCATTGCCTGCGCCAGCAGTTCGAGCTTGCCGCGGTTTTGCTGGATAAGGTTTGTGGCCGTTGCATATTGTTCATTGACTATTTTGCGAACAGCCTGATCAATCTCCCGCGCCGTGGCTTCGGAGACATGTTTGGTCTGGGTTACGGAATGACCCAGGAAAACTTCCTGCTGGTTTTCACCATAGGCTATAAAGCCCATTCCTTCCGACAGCGCCCACTGGGTGACCATGTGGCGGGCGATCTTTGTTACATGCTGAACATCGCTTGCGGCGCCGGCGGTGACTTTCTCATGGCCGAAGACCTCTTCCTCGGCGATGCGTCCGCCGCACCCGACCACCATGTCCGCGTTGAGTTTTTCGCGCGATACCGAACGGCGGTCGTTTTCCGGCAGGCGCATGACCATGCCCAGCGCGCGGCCGCGCGGGATGATCGTCACCTTGTGGACGGGATCCGAAGCGGGCAACAGGCATGCGAGGAGGGCGTGGCCGGCTTCATGATAGGCGGTCAGCCTTTTCTCATCTTCGGTCATCACCATCGAACGGCGTTCCGCGCCCATCATGACCTTGTCCCTGGCGGCCTCGAAGTCGGCGTGGCTTACGAATCTCTTGCCCGTGCGGGCGGCGAGCAGGGCGGCCTCGTTGACGATATTGGCGAGATCCGCGCCGGAAAAGCCGGGGGTGCCGCGGGCAATGATTTTCGCGTCGACGTCGGGGCCGACCCTTACTTTCTTCATGTGGACCTGAAGGATTCTCTCGCGGCCCAGCACGTCCGGGTTCGGCACGGTGACCTGGCGGTCGAAGCGGCCGGGGCGCAGCAGCGCGGGGTCGAGGACATCGGGGCGGTTGGTGGCGGCGATCAGGATGACGCTCTCGTTCGCCGCGAAACCGTCCATTTCGACCAGAAGCTGGTTGAGCGTCTGTTCGCGCTCATCGTTTCCGCCCCCTAAACCTGCGCCGCGGTGACGCCCGACGGCATCAATCTCATCGATGAAGATAATGCAGGGGGCGTGTTTCTTGGCTTCCTCGAACATGGAGCGGACGCGGCTTGCGCCGACGCCGACGAACATTTCGACGAAGTCCGAGCCGGAAATGGTGAAGAACGGCACGTTCGCCTCTCCCGCGACGGAGCGGGCGAGCAGCGTCTTGCCGGTGCCGGGGGGGCCGACCAGCAGCACGCCCTTGGGAATATGGGCTCCTATTGTCGCGAATTTCTGCGGGTTTCTCAAGAACTCGACGACTTCCTGCAGTTCTTCCTTGGCCTCGTCGACACCGGCGACATTGTTAAAGGTGACACGGCCATTATGTTCTGTCAGCAGCCGCGCCTTGCTTTTGCCAAAGCCCATCGTCTTGCCGCCGCCGCCCATCTGGCGCATCATGAATACGCACACGCCGACCAGCAGCAGCATCGGGGCCCAGCTAAGCAGGATGCCGCCCAGGCCGGGGCCGGTGTCCTGCGGCTCCGGCGTAAATCTATAAGAACCCGCGCTTTCCTTGACATCCCTGAAAGTGCTGTCCGTGTCGGGAGCAAGGGAGAAAACCCTGGCGCCGTCGTCAAACTTTCCTGATACTTCGAGACTTTTGCCGACATCCTTGATTTTCACTCCGTGAATGTCGCCTTTTTTGGCGCGTTCATTGAATGAGGTTAAATTAAGTTCGCTGCCTAACGGCTTTTGTGGGGCGGCCGCGCCATTAAACGCGTTGAAAAGGGCAACCATAAGCAGGCCGGCAATTCCCCAAAGGGCGAGGTTTTTAGTGAAATTATTCATATTCAAAGTCTCCTTGTTTCGGGCATTTTCGATAAAACGAAATGCCTTTATATTATGTTCTGTAGATTATTGTCAAATATTATGTTCTGTAGATTATTGTCAAGGTTTTTAAGCTTGAAGTTCATGATAATTCAGAGCAGACTGCGCCCCATGTCAATACTGATTCAGCACAGGCTCAAAATCGTCCTCGCGTTTGCCGTCGTTTTTATGGCGGTGGCGGGGGTATTCGCCTCCGGGAACCCCGTGGCCAGCCAGGAGGAGCCCTCGGCCTGGTCGGTGCGGTGCAACGACAATAAGGATTACTGCGAGGTTTACTGGCGCGCCGTCAACGCGGAGACCGGGCAGCGGGTCGCGGAATTCGCGATCGGCTATCCGGAAGATTCCAAGGCCGCGCGGGGCGTCCTGATCCTGCCGCTCGGGGTTCTGCTGACGGAAGAATTGCAGATGCAGGTCGATGCGGGGCAGCCTTTCAAATTCAAGGTGCGTTACTGCGATGCCGGCGGCTGCGTTGCGTTTCTCAATCTGAACGATCAGTTGCTTGGCGTTCTGCGCGCGGGTAGCACCGCCACTGTTAAGATGAAAAGTTTTCAGGGGCAGGACGTCAATATCGGCATTCCGCTTACCGGATTGAAAAGAACGCTAGAGCAGATTTCGTAAATATATTGGCGAGCCGTCATCCCCGACCGGCAAGCGCCGCCTTGTCCGCCCAGGCCTCACGAATGGACACGAATAAGAACGAATGGCATTCGTGCTTATTCGTGTCCATTCGTGGTAAAAATTCTTTCTTCTTCGCTCCTTCGCGTATTCGCGGTTGAAAAATGCTTTTGGAAAAACGATTCGATTCGTTCCGTTCCGGCCCCCTGCAAAAATATGAAAAGAAAAACTGATGCAAAAAAGCAACAGGGCGTTTCTTTTTTGTGAATAATTCAAAATCCCTCTTGGTCGCGAGACTCCGCGCTGGTAAAACTTTTATGGTCTGCGGGTCGTCGATTCGTCAGACGTTCAACGATCACTCAAAGATCTAATGCGCATAGAGTTTAAAATTCATCGGGGTTCATCGCACTGCGCCTGAAAGGCGTGCGGCGGTATAGGCGGTATAATTGCAAGCTTGTGTTAAATAGAGAGAAAAACAATGGCACTTAATCTGAAAAAAGTTTTGTTAGCTGGTACGGCGATTGTGGCGGTTGCGGGATTCATCGCGCCGGGACAGGCCTTGGCGAACCCTGAAACGCTTACGGGCGCAGCGACCTGGGCGGTCGACGCCAACCAGAACGGCGCACCCGCCGACGGTACGGGCGCAGCAGCGGGCGATACGGCCGCGCTTGCGGGCTTTACCCTGACAGTAACTGACGGCGCCGCAAACGGCGTTGTCGGCAACCCGAACGATGGCGGCGGCGCGGGCGGCCCGTTCACTCTGGGCGCCGTTACGGACGCTTCCACGGGCAGTCTTATCCTTCTGCAATCGGCGGCCGCGCTGACGGTCAGTGGCGCCTCGGTTCAGCTCGGCAATGACTTTACGATCACCAACGCCGACGGCGCGAACGCGGCCGTTAACGCGACCTTTACCGGCGCTGTTACGGTAGGTACGGCGGCAGGTCACGATTTCACCATTACTAACTCCGAATCCAACAACGCCGCGGGCGACATTAACCTGACCATCGGCGGCGCGCTGTCGGTGGGTGGCGCAACGCAAATCACCGGCGGCACATGGGCCACCGGCGGCGTGACGAACTCGGTCACCGTTACCGGCAACTCGACATTTACCGGGCTGCTGACCATCGATGGTGGTACGGGCATTTTCAGCAACACTTCAACGGTTGAACTGCGCGGCGCGACGAACGTATTCACCGCGGGCGCGTTGCTTGACAACAACCCGGGTCTTGCTGTCCTCGGCTTTGGCGGTTCCACCGCCCAAACGCTCGCGGGCAACATCACTGCGGTTACCGACGGCGACGGCGTTCTCTATGTTTCCAACGCTTCCGGCGTCACCTTTAACGGCAACGTCGGCACGGCGGCGGGCACGATCGGCTTCGTCAGCGTTGCTGCCGCCAACGGCACCAACTCGGCCGCCACGTTCCGCGGCAACATGGACTTCGGCACGATGACGCTCGGCAATGCCGGCGGCACGGATACCAACACCGTGACCTTCTCCTCGACGGGAACGACGACCCTTGTGGGCGCGGTTACCGGCGACGGCGCGGGCAACGACACGAACAATGTCATCGTCACGGGCGGCGGCACATTCAATGTAACCGGCATATGGGGCGCGGCGCAGCTTGATAACCTTACGGTTAATGGCAGTTCGACCCTTGCCACCGGCTCGGCCCTGACGTTCATCAGTTCGAGCGTGGCCTCCGGATCCACGCTCAGTGTAGGTGCGGGTGTATTGACCACCGATCTTGCCAACGCGGGCACCCTGCGGGTGTCGGCTAACGGCGGCGTCGTCGGCAACATCAACGGCGCGGGTCTTATCGATTTTGACGCCGGCGCTACCGCAGTCTCGATCAATGGCAACATCTCGCAGACCGGAACATCACTGGTCAACGAGTTGGCGAACGTGACGTTCACCGGCGCTGCGGCCCGGACGATCACCGGCAACTTCGTGCTTGAGGACGCCGCTATCGACGGCAACGACGCGAGCCTGCTCTTCGCCAACGGCGGCGCGTTCACCACGACCTATACCGGCAACATCACAACGCAGATGTGGGGCGAGGGCGACATCACCTTCAACGACCAGGCGAACGCCACGCTGGCTATCGTCGGCAACCTTGGCGCGAACGGCACCCCGATCGGTACGCTAACCGTGGCCGGCGCTGCCGCGAACACCCTGACGACGACCGGCAACGTGTATGTCAATGCCATTAACGTCAACGCCGCCGATACATTCCAGCTTCTGGGCACTTCGGCGCAGACGGTTCACGGTATCGTAACCGGCGGTAATCTGGTCGTCGGCACAGCCGGCGGCGCGGCATCGAACGTCACCTTCTCCAGTACGCTCGGCACTCTCGCCACCGCCCTTATTCAGGACGGCGCGACGGCCACGTTTAACGGAGACCTGGGCACCGGCAACGCCGACGTGGGCGTGGCTACCCTGGACAACGACGGCACGATGAAGATCAACAACGGCGTTGATGTTATCATCGGCACCGCCTATACCGCTGACGCGGGCGCGGGCGCGGGCACGTTCCAGATCGTGGCGAACTCCACGAACGGCGTACTCAGCATCGGCAGAATCTGGGAAACAGCCGCCGCCGCGTTCAACCTGACGAACGACAGCTTCGTGTTCATGGTCAACCCGACGTCCGGCGCGATCACACCAGGCACCATCGCTTTCGCCAGCGCCGCTGCGGGTCAGGCCATCACATTCACGTCGGCCAACATCAGCGACAACAGCTTCCTGTATGACTTCGCGGTCAATACAAACGGCACCATTGCCAGCGTCACGATCACGCAAAACAATCTTGCGACGAGCACGACGAGCAGCGCGAACCTGGCGACGGCGAACCATATCCTGACGGATCCCGTCTTGCAGACGTCCACGGACGCGAACTTCCTCGCGCTCGTAGGCTCGATCCAGTCGGCGACATCGCAGGAAGCGTTCAACAACGCCCTGGAACAGGCCCAGCCGACGGTTGACGGAAGCAGCGTCATAATGGCGCAGAACTTCACCAACACGTCGATGAGCATCACGAGCGATCGTCTGGCTTCGCTGCGGACCGGCGAAGAGACCACCGGTATGGCGACGGGTAACGTCACCAGCGGCGTTCGCGCATGGCTGCAAGGCTTCGGCGCGACGGGCGACCAGGACCGCCGCGACGGCATCGATGGCTACGACTTCGACAGCTTCGGCGTGGCTGTTGGCATGGATACGGAGAACATTGCCGAGAACACCGTTCTTGGCTTGGCCTTCAGCTATGCCGATACGGAAGCCGACTCGGACAACGGCGCGCGCACCAACACTGAATCCGACAGCTACCAGTTCACGATCTACGGCGATCACGACCTGGCCAACAACATGTATGTCAATGGCATGGCTGCTTACGGGTTCAACCAAGTCGACACGCGCCGCACGGTCGTCGCCGCCACGGCGGTCGGCGATTTCGATGCGGATCAGTTCACTTTCCGCGGCGAATTCGGTAAAGACTACACCTATGACACCGCGACCCTGACGCCGCATGTCCTTGGTCACTGGACGCACTACGATGCGGACAGCTACACGGAAACGGGCGCAGGCGGGGCCAGCCTGATTGTCAATCAGGACAGCGTCGATATCGTCGAACTGGGCGTCGGCCTTGACGCGAGCTGGCTGTTCCACAACGCGGACGGTTCTTACTTCTCCCCCGTTGTGAGCGTTGGTTACCGCTACGACTTCGCGGATGACGAAGTCTCGATGACCTCGCGCTTTGTCGCGGGCGGCGCCGCGTTCCAGACGAACGGCTTCGATCCGCAGGCGAGCACGGTTAACGGCGGCGTAGGCTTCACCTACTTCAGCACCGACAACTGGGAGCTGACGGCAGAGTACGACTACGAGTGGAAAGAAGACTACGGCGCGCATGCCGGTATGGCCCGCGCCGCCTACCGCTTCTAAGCGGATCGCTCTAACGAATTCAAAAGCCCCGGGAAACCGGGGCTTTTTTGTTTTGGAGGTTTTTGAAGAGTTTGAACCGGAAGGAACGAAGGGAGAAGAAGGCTTGTAACCACAGATGTACACAGATGGACACGGATAAAGAACAGGCAGAGCCCAACCAATAACAGTCACTCCCGCGAAGGCGGGGAGAGTTCAGAGTCGTTATAATAATTAAAGACGGCGCTTGTTGTTCTGGATGCCCGCCTGCGCGGGCATGACGATCTAAATCTGTGTTTATCTGTGTGCATCTGTGGTTTAAAAATCTTTCGCGCGGTACGCAGCGGCGCATCATTTTTTATAACGCAAGGTACGCAAAGTTACGCAAAGTTTGCTGAGAGAGCGGCCATATAGCGGTACTTCGTTTCAAATGCCTGCGGCGCAGACTTCGATAAAAAGCCGATCGCTGTCCGCGATCGGCGGACGGCGATCGGTGAAACTGAATCAGATATTACTGCTTATTACAATCCAGCGGCGCCTTCAGCAGCGTCGGCCAGATATTCACCCAGCCGGTTTCATGGTCGACTTCCTTAACCATGCTCGATCTCATGCAGGTCGTGGGGCCGGCGGCGGCGCGGAAGCTGTCATAGATGGCGGGGGTGACGATTTCGTCCCACTCGCCGATGAAGTGATGTTGCGGGATATTGGCGATCTGCGGCGCGACCTGCACCGGGTTGAGCGAGCGCGGCATCATCGATACGCCGTGCATTCGGTTCAGCGTGTCGTGGTCGAGATTGCCCGCGACCGTGCGCAGCGAAACAACGTCATCGCGCTCCGCCGTCAGCAGCGCCGCGATGGCGCCGCCGCCCGAAAAGCCGACGAGATTGAAGGAGGATATGTCGTATTTTTTCTTGATATTGTCGACAGCGGCGTTCATCGCGGCAACGACTTCGGGCGCGAAACGATCGCTGGTCCAGAACCTGTCATCACAGGCTTCGCCCGTGTTCGTCCAGCTATACTGGCAGGGGCGGGCGAGGTAGATGACGTTCGGGCCCATATCGCGCGAGGCGAGATGCAGCGCGACCGGGTTGCGCGGCGTCGGGTCGAGCGATTTCCTGCTTTTGCTGGTCCAGGCGACGCCGTCGCCTTCGATATAAATCGTCGCGGGCTTGCCTTTTTCGTGCACCCGCTCATAAACGGTGAACATGAATTCGCCGGCGGGAATGTTCCGGTGCAGCATGAACGAGGGGGTCGCGATGCGCTTTGCGGTTTCCAGCCGCAGTTCCGAGGTGTCGAAATAACAGGCGCCGAGGCCAAGGCCGGCGGCCAGAACGGCGACCGAACAGAAAGTGCGGAATTTCGTAAAACTGGAATTTTTCATGGATTTTGCCCGAATCTGGTCAGAGAATCTTTACCACTTGTATTTTTAGCACGTCTTGCGCGGTTCGTCATTCGCCATTCGCAAAGGCCATCGGCGAGCGGCGAAATTCAGGCGGAAAGTTCCGCGACTATTGGCGTGTGGTCCGAAGCCTTGTCGCGGCCGCGCGGCTCGCGGTCGATGACGCAGCTTTTGAGGCGGTCGGCGGCTCCGGGCGAGAGCAGGAAATGGTCGATGCGGATGCCGTTGTTGCGCGGCCATGCCCCGGCCTGGTAGTCCCAGAACGTGTACTGTTCAGGTTCGCGGTTGAAGACGCGGAACGCGTCGGTATAGCCAAGATTGAGCATCGCGCGCAGCTTTGCGCGGCTTTCCGGGCGGAACAGCGCATCGCCCGCCCATGCGGCGGGATCGTAACAATCCCGCGGCTCCGGGATGATGTTGAAATCGCCGCCGATGGCGAGCGGAATTTCCTCGCGGCGCAGCGCTTCCAGCCGCGTTTTCAGACGATCAAGCCACGCCAGCTTGTAGGGGAATTTCCCGCTGTCCACAGGATTTCCATTAGGGGCATAGATGCCGATGATCCGAAGGCCATTGATAGTTGCCTCGATATAGCGCGCCTGCTCGTCGGCGGGGTCGCCGGGCAGGGATTCAAGCTCGACCTTTATGCCGTGACGCGAAAGCAGGGCGACGCCGTTATAGGCTTTCTGCGGCACGGCCGCGCTTTTATAGCCGAGGGAAGCGAAGTCCGCGGCGGGGAAGTCGAGGCCTTTTAACTCCTGCAGCAGCAGCACATCGGGCTTTTGCGCGGCCAGCCAGCTTTTAACATGCTCCAGACGGGATTTAATCGAATTGACGTTCCAGGTGGCGATTTTCATGGGGATAGAATAGCAGGTTATTTCCCGCCGCCAAGCCGTCCGGTTATTTAACCCAGCCTTGCCGGGTCGATGGAAAAGGACGCCTTGCAGCCGCAGCTTGACTCGGCGTTGGGGTTGTCGATGACGAACATCGCGCCCATCAGGTCGTTCTGGAAGCGGATGACCGAGTCCCTGAGATATTGCGCGGACATTCGGTCGATCACCACAACGTCCTCGAAAACGAGATCATCGTCAGCGATCTCATCCACGGACACAGATTCTATCCTGTACTGGAAACCCGAGCAGCCGCCGCCGTCGACGGCGACGCGGAGCAGGGCCTGCGGGCCGAATTCGGGCGAGCCCGCCTTGCGCAGCGCTGCGATGCGGGCAAGGGCGCTGTCGTCGATCATGATGCCGTAAGTTTCGCTCATGCCCTATTATATGGCGGCGTATGACAAATATTCAAGAAATCATATGCACCGGGACATTGCGGAACTCTCGCAACCGCGCTAATCTCGGCCTTATGAGCAATCTTGCCCTCGACCATTCATCCTATAATTACTGCGCGTTGCCGCTCGCGGATTACGCCTGCCGGCCGAACCAGAGCAAGGGGCGGCTGTTTCCGGAAGGGGAGAGCAAGTACCGCACCTGTTTCCAGCGCGACCGCGACCGGATCATCCATTCGGGGGCGTTCCGGCGGCTCAAGTATAAAACGCAAGTGTTTGTCTATCATCAGGGCGATCATTACCGGACGCGGCTTACCCATACGCTGGAGGTCGCGCAGATCACGCGCTCGCTCGCGCGGGCGCTGATGGTGAACGAGGATCTAGCCGAAACGGTGGCGCTTGCGCACGATCTCGGGCATACGCCCTTTGCTCATGCGGGCGAGGAAATCCTTAACAAGTGCATGAAGAATGTCGGCGGGTTCGATCATAACGACCAGTCATTGCGCGTGCTAACGTTTCTTGAGCGCAAATATCCCGAATTCATCGGGCTTAACATGACATGGGAAACGCTTGAGGGCGTGGTCAAGCATAACGGGCCGGTCGTCAAAAAGGGCATCAGGAAGCCGCAGCTTAATGTCGCGCTCGCCGCGTTGCAGAAGCAGACGGATTTACGACTCGATACGTATGCATCCATCGAGGCGCAGATCGCGGCGCTGGCCGACGATATCGCCTATAACAACCATGATGTCGAGGACGGGCTGCACGCAAAGCTGTTCACTTTAGATGAAATACGAACCGTATCGTTAATCAACGACATCGCCGCGCGGGCGGAGCGGGAATATCCCGGCATAGATGAAAATCTGCTGGTCTACGAAATCATCCGCGAAATGATCGGGGCGATGGCCGAGGACGTGATCGCCGAAACGCAAAGGCGGCTTGACGAGTTGCGCCCGAAGCGCCCGGAGGATATCCGCATGGCGGACAAGCCGATGGTCGCGTTTTCATCCGGCATGCTGGCGCATGTCAACGAGCTGCGCGAATTCCTGTGGCGGCGCATGTACAAGCATTACACGGTCTGCCGTACCATGGCCAAGGTCAGCCGGATCATCGAGGATCTTTACGGCGCGTTCATCGGCCAGAGCGAGCTGCTGCCCGCCGAGTGGCAGAAACGCCTTGCCGAGGAAGGGGCGGAGAGCGAAAAAGACCGCGCCCGCGTGATCGCGGATTACATCGCCGGCATGACCGACCGCTACGCGGTGCTGGAGCATGAGCGGCTGTTCGAGCCGCATTGGGATTTGCGGTAAGGCAAATCTTTAATTTGCCATCTAATGGCATTACATGGCATAATATAAACAGATGACAAAGAGGGCCATGCCATGACGTCCATGAATGTTTCATTGCCGGAACAGATGAAAGACTGGGTCGAAGCGCGGATCAACGCGGGACAGTATCATAACGCGAGCGAATATGTCCGCGACCTCATTCGTAAAGATCAGGCCGAATTTGAGCGTACTCAGGCTTTCCGCGCCGCCATCGAACAGGGACGCGCCAGCGGCGACAGCGACCGCTCCTTCGGCGAAATCATTGCGGACGCAAGAAAAAAGGCCAAAAATCCTGATGAACTGTAGATTTACCCGCGCGGCGGAACGGGATATCGAAGAGATATACCGGTACGGTCTTATTCAGTTTGGAGAAATGCAGGCTGACCGGTATGCGCAGGGCATGGGCGAATGTTTTGACCTGATTTGTGGCAATCCCGGTATTGGCCGGCTCGATACCCGTATCACTCCCGCCGTGCGGCGGTTTGAATTCAAGAGCCATGTGATTTTCTACGATATCGAGCAGGACGCTATCCGCATCGTCAGGGTTTTGCATGGTGCGGCCGATTTTGTCAGGCATTTGAATAAATCGTAGTTTTCATTGCTTGTGGCTAACTTTTAAAAACCGTTTGCCACCCCTTCCGCTTATTTCCTAAAATAAGCTATGCAGTATAAAGATGAATTCGACGGCCCCGGTTTCAGGGGCGCTATAGGGGCCATTTTCAGGGCGCTGGACAAGCGCGATCATATCGCGCCGCGCAGGCCGATCTGGGCGGTGGCGATTGTCGGGACGCTGGTGGTGTTTCTCGCCAGCGTGCTCTGGTACAGCTATCCGCGCGGAACGGATGCGAAGCGCGAGGAAGCGGTGCCGATCATCCGCGCCGACGCGGGGCCTTATAAAGTCGAGCCGACCGATCCCGGCGGCATGGAAATTCCCCACCGCGACAGCACCGTTTTCGATACGCTGCGCGCAAGCCGCGAGGAAGGCGGTAATGTGCGGCAGGTCGAGAATCTTTTGAGCGAGCCCGAGGAGCCGGTTGCGCGCGAGGATCTTTTCGCGGGGCTGGATGCCGAGATACGCGTCGAGGGCCGCGAAGTTGCCACTATCGTCGATGAGACGCCGGATGAGAAAGTGAAAGTGGCGGTCGCGGCGGAGCCTGAACGCGCGCCCGCGGACATTACGGAGCCTGTCACGGTGGCTGAGGCCGTGAAAGAGGAGCCGGTGAAAAAAGCCGAGGCCCCGGCGGCGCAGAAAGTCGCGCTTGCCAAGCCCGTCCCTCCCGCGAAACCGCAAAGGGACAATGCCGAGGAAATCAGCCGCACCGAACCCGCGGCGGGCGTTGAAACGTTTGAAGGCGGCAGGGCCGGGTGGTACGCCCAGCTCGGCAGCCTGCGCAGCAACGAGGCGGCGCGGAGCGCGTGGAACGACATGCAGAAAAAGGTTTCCGCTCTCAAGACCGTGGAATACCGGATTGAAAAAGCCGATCTCGGATCGCGCGGGGTTTATTACCGGGTGCAGGCGGGACCGTTCGCGGAGAGCAGGGCGCGTCAGGTCTGCGCGGCGGTGGAGGAGCAACGGCCGGGAGGCTGCCTTGTTGTCAAGAATTGAAGATGAGGAGAACCCGCCGCTCGCGGTGATTTTCGGCATCTCCGGAGAAAAACTCACATCCGAGGAAAAGACGTTCTTCGCCCAGGTCAATCCGCTGGGCTTTATTTTATTCGCGCGCAACTGCCTGGAGCCGGGACAGGTCAAAAGCCTGGTCGCGGAACTGCACAAGTGCGTGGGGCGCGAGGCTCCCGTCCTGATCGATCAGGAAGGCGGGCGGGTGCAGCGGCTCAAGCCGCCGCACTGGAAAGCGCACCCGGCGGCGCGCAAGTTCGGCGAAGCGTTCCAGCGCGATTTCGCGAAGGGGCGCGCGGCGCTCAAGGACAACACAGCGTCAATCGCGGCGGAGCTTGCGGATGCCGGCATATCGGTCAACTGCGCGCCGGTGCTCGACATTCTTTATCCGGAAACCCATGACGCCATCGGCGACCGCGCTTTTTCCGCCGATCCTGAAATGAACGCGGCGCTCGGTTCGGCGGTGTGCGAGGCGTATCTCGATGCCGGGATCATCCCGGTCATGAAGCATATTCCGGGGCAGGGCCGCGCGGCGCAGGACAGCCACAAGGATTTGCCCGCTGTCGAGGCTTCGCTGGAAGATATGCGGCAGACCGATTTCCTGCCGTTCAAGCGGATATTGAGCAAAGCGTTCTCCGAGGCGGTCTGGGGCATGGTTTCGCATATTGTCTATAAGGCCCTCGATGACCGCGCCCCCGCCTCGTGTTCGCGCAAGGTGATTTACGATACCATCAGAAAAGATATTGGATTCAAAGGGTTGTTGCTGAGCGACGATATCGGCATGGGCGCTCTTGAAAGTATGGGCGACGCCGGGATCCGGGCGGAGAAGGCTTTGCGGGCCGGGTGTGACGTGGTTTTGCATTGTAACGGGAAAATGGACGAAATGCGGCAGGTCGCCGCCCGCGCGCAAAAGATGACAAATGAGGCCGTAATGCGCTATAACCGCTCGGTCGCGTGGGTGAGCAGGAATGTAAGCTGATCCTGTTTTCCCGCTCCCCAACGGGGAGAGGGTTGCGCAGGCTTGGCGATCCCGGACCCTTGTCCGGGGAGACTAGCCGGAGCTGGGTGAGGGGGTAGCACAAGTGGCCCCCTCACCCAGCCTCGGGTAAGTTCGGCCAAGCGGGCCTCACTAACCCTCGTCAACCCTCTCCCCGTTGGGGAGCGGGAAGGAAGATCGGGAAAGAATGTCTGAAGCTGAAGCAGTTGTATTCGAAGAAGACCCGCCGCGCATGCCTCTGCCCGAGGGCGAGCATGACGCCGATGCGCTGCTGCTGAATATCGACGGGTACGAGGGTCCGATCGATATTCTGCTGATGATGGCGCGCGACCAGAAGGTCGACCTGACCAAAATATCCATCCTGCAACTCGCGCGGCAATATCTGGAATTCGTCGACCGCGCGCGGCAAATTCATCTGGAACTGGCCGCTGAATACCTGGTCATGGCGGCGTGGCTTGCCTATCTCAAATCGCGGTTGCTGCTGCCGCGCGAGGAAGACGACCAGCAGCCGAACGCGGAAGCGATGGCCGAAGCGCTGCAATTCCAGTTGCGCCGGCTGGAAGCGATGAAGCAGGCGGCGGTGGATCTGTTCGGCCTGCCGCAACTGGGGCAGGGAATTTTCCCGCGCGGCATGCCCGAAGGGCTGAAAACGAAACTGAACACGATTTACGATTCTACGCTCTACGATCTGCTCAAGGCTTACGGGGATATCCAGCGGCGCGCCGAATACAGCAATTACGAACTGCCGACCTTCCACCTGATGAGCATGGAAGCGGCGATGGACCGGATGACGAAAATGCTTGGCAAGCTGCCCTCCAACGGGCGGTGGAGCGTGTGGACGACGCTGCAGAGCTTCATGCCGGAGAATATCCGCGACAAGCTTTACGCCCGCTCCTCGCTCGCCTCGTGCTTTACCGTGGGGCTGGAGCTTGCAAAGCAAGGCAAGGCGGAAATCAGGCAGGACGGGCTGTTCCGCCCGATCTACCTGCGGGCGATGACGGAAAAGCTGCATGAACAGACTGAAGAAAATGCGGCAATTGAAGCAAAAACGGCCTGAAAAAATTCACCCCGGGCGCATGCAAGCAGAGGCGCTACCGGGGTATACATCTCTAGTATATAGAGGAAAATGTGAAGAAAACAATAAAATTGTACCCTAAAAGGGTACAGAATTATGTAATTAAATGAATAAGGTAGAGAGAATAGGCAATTTTGTCAGAACTCTTTCAACGGATCGCTTTGACCGTTATTTAGGTCTGACGGACGGAAATACGGATAAGGCGCTGTGCCTATACGCCTGCAATGCCTGCCTTTCCCAAGCGTTATATGTGCCTTTGCAGGCACTGGAAGTTACATTGCGAAACTCAATCCATGAGTGCCTGAAAACAGACATGGGGGAGTATTGGTTCGATAAGCCAGACCTGATTGTTATAAGTCATCAATTCGGGCAGATTGGGGAAGCCAAGGCAAAACTTGTCCAGGATAGAAAAAGTGTATTATCTCCCCGAGTTGTGGCTGCTCTGCCCTTTGGTTTCTGGACTACAATGTTTAATTCCGATTATGAAGAGTTATGGCGCCATCATCTATGCGGAATAGTTCTTCCTGAAAAAAGAGAGGGCATTACGCGAAAAACTTTTTCAGGGCCATTGAAGCTGATCAGAAAAATCAGGAACAGAATCGCGCATCATGAGTGCATTATTGAACTAGATTTAAACAACCATTACGGCCAGATAAAGCATCTGACCGGACTATTGTCGCCGGAAGCGCGGTACTGGCTCGAGCAAAATTCGATTTTTGAAACAGTTTATGGTAAGGAAAAGGCTTTGCTGGATAACATCCACGGAAGGAAAAAAAGCGATGCAAGAGCAGATACAGGAACCTGAAGTCATGGCCGTCCCCGCAGCGTTGCCGGCGGACGATTTGCGCGTTCTCGAAGCGATGCTGTTCGCGTCGGTGGAGCCGCTCTCCACCAATGCGATCCGCGAGCGGATCGGCGCGGACAAGGATGTCGGCGGGCTGCTGATGGAGCTTAAGCGCGTTTACGAAGGGCGCGGGGTGCAGCTTGTCGAGATGGAAGGGAACTGGGCTTTCCGCACGGCGGCGGATCTGGGCGATGCGCTGCAGATGACCAAGGAAGTGCAGCGCAAGCTCTCGCGCGCCGCCATGGAAACGCTCGCCATCGTCGCCTACCACCAGCCGGTGACGCGGGCCGAGATCGAGAATATCCGCGGCGTCATCACGCACAAGGGCACGCTCGATGTGCTGATGGAGGCGGGCTGGGTCAAGCCGGGCCGCCGCCGCGAAACGCCGGGCCGCCCGGTGACATGGGTGACGACGACGGCCTTCATGGATCATTTCGGGCTTGAATCGATGAGCGACCTGCCGGGGCTTGACGAACTGAAAGCTTCCGGCCTGCTCGACCGCCGCCCGGCGATCGACACCATTCCCGGCACCGGCGATCTGTTCGGCGATGACCTCGAAGACGTAGAGGAAGAATCCGCCGCGGACGATGAAGAAGAAACGTATGATGACGAAGCCGAATTCGAGGACGATGAGGAAGAAGGGGAAGAATAATGGGAATGAGCATCTGGCATCTGCTTGTCGTCGTGCTGGTCGTCCTGCTGCTGTTCGGGGCGGGCAAGATTCCGCAGACGATGGAAAATCTCGGCAAGGGCATCAAGTCTTTCAAAAAAGGTTTGAAGGACGAGGACGAAACGCCGAAGCCCGTCGAACACAAGAAGGACAGCTAGATTTCAGCCATGCTTGATTTCAGCTGGGCTGAACTGCTGGTGATTGTCGCGGTGGCCGTTCTGGTCATCGGCCCCGAAGAAATTCCGCAAGTTATGCGCAGCCTTGGCCGCATCGTGCGGCGGCTGCAATACGTGAAGTTCGCGTTCTCGCAGCAGTTCGAGGATTTTATGCGGGAGCATGATCTGGATGAATTGCGGCAGGGCGCGCCCGCCGATGAACAGGATCCCGATAAAACATCATGACAGCGGATACACAGGAAAATTTCGAAGACACGCGCAAGCCGCTGATCGGGCATCTGGTCGAGTTGCGCCGCCGCCTGCTGTGGTCGTTCGTTGCGATGATCGCGGGGATGGGCGTCTGTTATTTTTTCGTCGAGGACATTTACGGATTTTTAGTGCGCCCGCTCGCCGCGGCGATGGGGGATGAGGGCACGCAGCGCCTGATCTATACCGGCCTTACCGAAGCGTTTTTTACCTATCTTAAAGTTTCGTTTTTCGCCGGGGTGTTCCTGACTTTTCCCTTTCTCGCGATCCAGCTCTGGGGTTTTATCGCGCCGGGCATGTACGGGAAGGAAAAGAAGGCGTTCCTGCCGTTTCTGATCGCAACGCCTATATTGTTCTTTATCGGCGGCGCGTTCGTTTATTATTTTGTGATGCCGATGGCGTGGCATTTTTTCCTCGGCTTCCAGACCAGCGCGGGGGAAACGGTGCTGCCGATCCAGCTTGAAGCGCGGGTGGGGGAGTATCTCGATCTTGTCATGGTGCTGATTTTCGCGTTCGGGCTGTGCTTTCAGTTGCCGGTGCTGCTGACGCTGCTGGGGCGGGTGGGGCTGGTCACGGCGGAGGGGCTTGCGAAAAAGCGGCGCTATGCAATCGTTGCCATATTCGTGGTCGCGGCTTTCCTGACGCCGCCGGATGTTTTAAGCCAGTTCTTGCTCGCAATACCGATTATGGCGTTATATGAGATATCGATTCTTCTCGTCCGCCGTGTGCAGAAAAATGCCCAAAACCCCGCTTGAGCGTTATCAGGATAAAGTCAAGGAAGGCAGCCTCCAGCCTGACAGGGATCAGGAAGCGGCGGCGCGGGAATTGCAGAGGCTTTATGATGAGCTGACTTCAAGCCGTCATCCCGGCGAAGGCCGGGATCTTCTGAAGTTAATCGCGAAGATCCCGGCTTTCGCCGGGATGACGAGTTCTGTTAAAGGTATCTATCTCTGGGGCGGGGTCGGGCGCGGGAAGTCCATGCTGATGGATATGTTTTTTGAATGCCTGCCCGATACGATCCCGAAGCGCCGCGTCCACTTCCATGAATTCATGATCGAAACGCACGATTTCCTGCATCGGGCGCGGCAGGAGGGCGGCGGCGAGGCGGCGATCCTGAAGCTTGCGAAAAAAGTCGCGGGCGAGGCGCGGATACTCTGCTTCGATGAATTCCATGTCACCGATATCGCCGATGCGATGATTCTGGGACGGCTGTTCACGCATATCTTCAAGCACGGAACGACGATGGTGGCGACCAGCAACTGGCCGCCGGACAAGCTTTATGAGGGCGGACTGCAGCGCGATTTGTTTTTGCCGTTCATATCTCTTGTCAAGGAAAAGCTGGTTATCGCCGAGGTCAATGGCGGCACCGATTACCGGCTGCAATGCCTTGCCGATACCGGGGTTTATTTCGCGCCGCTCGGGCCGGCTTCGCGCAGGCATGCGGAGGAAACTTTCCGCCGCCTTGTGGACGGGGCCAGCCCTTATAAGGAAACGCTGACCGTGAAAGGCAGGAATATCGAGGTTCCCGCCGTCGCGCGCGGCGTCGCCCGCTTTACATTTTCGCAGTTGTGCGAGCGGCCGATGGGGGCGGAAGATTATTTAATGATCGCGCAGAATTACCACACCGTGTTTTTAGAGGGTGTGCCGCGTCTTAAATACGACCGGCGCAACGAGGCAAAGCGTCTGATGACGCTGATCGATGCGCTCTACGACCAGAAAACGAAACTCGTCGTCACGGCGGACGCGCCGCCGGAAGAACTTTACCGCGGCGATGACCACGGTTTTGAATTCCAGCGCACGGTGAGCCGGTTGATCGAGATGCAGAGCGTTGAATATCTGGGGCGGGAACATGCGTAAGATAATGCAAAAAATACGGAAGTTTTTTTCCAAAAAGGAAAACCCGGAGAAGTACAACAAGGAAAAGGCTGTTGCGCTTTCCTCCGACATTAAAGCGAAAGTCAGTCTTGCGGGGGATTCGCAAACGCATAAAGAAATATTATTGTACCTTGCCGAGCACGATACCGATCCCGGCGTCCGCAAGATGCTTGCGAAAAATATGTCCACGCCCATGCAGGCGAGCCCGATGCTGGCGGGCGACAGTAACGAGGAGGTTCGTTTTGCGCTGGCCGAGCGGCTGGTGCGGCTGCTGCCCGAGCTTAATCACGAGCGGCACAGCCAGCTTTACGCCTACGCGGTGCAGGCGCTGGGGACGCTCGCGCTCGATGAGGTGCTGAAGATCCGCAAGGCGCTCTCCAGTGCGCTGCAGGATTACGCCGATGCGCCGCCGAAAGTCGCGGAGCAGCTTGCCCGCGATATTGAGCGCGAAGTATCCGAGCCGATCCTGAAATTCTGCGCCGCGATTTCCGATGAAGTGCTGATCGATATTCTCAAGGGGCATCCCGCGACCTGGGCGGTGCAGGCTATCGCCGGGCGCAAGAAGGTCAGTAAAAAGATTTCGCAGGCCGTCATCGACACCAAAGACCGTCCGGGCGGCGCTGTGCTGATTAACAACAAAGGCGCGGAGATCAGCGAGGGGACGCTTGCGGAAATCATAGAACGCGCGCGCGATTACCCCGAATGGCAGACGCACCTTGCGGCGCGCGCGAACCTGCCGCCGAAGATGGCGAAGACGCTCGCGAAATTTGCCGACCGTTCTGTGCAGAAACTGCTGGCGGAGCGGGCGGACTTTGACACGAAACTTGTCGAAGAGATTGCGGAAATTTTTTCCCGCCGCCTCGATTTCGCGAAGGAAGGCGAACAGGAGAGCGTGACGCCGCTGCAGCGCGTCCGCCAGATGGCGAAGGAAGACCGGCTCAACGAGGAAACGCTCGCCGACGCGCTGGGGATGCGCGACCGCGATTTTATCTGCGCCGCGCTCGCGCACATGGCGGGGACGGATCTGAAAACGGTGGAGAAAGTTTTCAGCCTGAAAGCGGCAAGGCCGATAGTGGCGCTGGCATGGAAAGCGAAATTGCCGATGCGCTTTGCGCTGCGCCTCCAGATGGAAGTGGGGCATGTCCAGCCGAAGGATCTGATCTATCCCCGCGACGGCACCGATTATCCGCTGACGCGGGATGAAATGCTGTGGCAGCTTGAATTTGTCGGAGTGAAGGCGGCGTAACTTCAGAGAATGAATTTCTGCACGAAACAATCGAAATAACCGCCCTGATCGCCGCAGGCGATATCCTCCATGGTTTCATCCAGCAGTTCGTCGCGGAATTTCTTGGCGGTGCGCTCGATATATTGTTCTTCATAAGCCTGAAATATCCGCTCTTTATTGGAACCTAACCGGCTATGCTCACTCTTGCTGCCGTCGATATATATCTTGCCGTTAAGAATGCGGGCTGCGGCATGGTTTGCCCTTATGTCGGAGGGGCCCATTTCGCCGTTTTCAAGCATAAGGGCGAACGCATGATCGACGCTGTGTTTTGCTTCTTCCAGCACGGTTGACAGGGCGGCTTCCAGCGTATCGGTAACACCGTGGCGCCAGGCGTAATTTATTTCAATTTTTTTCTTCATGACTGAATAGGCACCCAGCTGAGAATCGCGTGATGCATCAAATCTATATAAGGACAAAGGAACTGGTTCCAGCCCGAAGCTTTTCCTGACGATGTCGGAGGCCAGCCTTAACGTGTCTTCTTTCAGGCGGTGCTGTTCCCTTGCCTGCCGCTCGTCGGCGTAATCTTCCTGGGCCAGCCAGTTTTTACGCGCTTGCAGAATTTCAGGATGGGCGGCGATAGCCTGCCTTGCTTCATCCATGCGTTCGTGTTCCCAGTCGAGATAGGACTGAGGGGCGGTAAATGCGTTTTGAAAATATATCTGCGCCGCGAACTCTTCAGAATCCGGAACAGACTCATATTGATCGAACCATATGCGTCCTGATTTTATCGCAGTGGCGACCGGCTCATCCTTATACGGGTCGAATGCGGCCCATAAACATAGTTGTTCACCCGGCTTTCTGGCGGCGTTATCGAATGCGGCGCGGTATTGCCGCGTTGTCATGGCGGAAGTTTCTTCGCAAGCCATGAGTTTATTCACCGGGAGGGTCTGTTCTGTCACTACGTCATAAAGCGTCAGGGTCTTTTGTTCCGGATAAAAGCGGTTTTCATTGGATCTCAGCGTTACAAGGTCGGTTGCGCCGATCTTGCGGTCGAAAAATGTAGAAATCTGATCGAGTTGATAACCGGCGTAAGCCAGAAGACCAAATAAACCCGTAACTACCGTGCCTGCCGCAAGGGCTGTGAAATATTTGCTGAGCATGGCGCGATATTAAAAGTTTTATTTTTATAACGCAATGAAATTTTAAAAGGCGCTTTACCCGTGTTGAAGCGCAGGACTCTGCGTAAAATAGGAAAGGGCTGAAGGATCTACGGCAGCTACCAGAACCGCCTGTTCCTCCCCCATAAGTTTTCTGATGGCCGTGGTGAAATCCTTAGTTCTTACCGGCGTCTGTTTCGCCCAGAGGGATTTTTCCACATTGCGGATGGCCTGTTCGTAATTGCCGTTTTTCAGGTGCTCCCACGTATTGGGGGATTTCTCGCGCCAGCCGGCGCCGAGCTGGAAGTTGACGGCGCCGAGGGCGATGAGGAAATTACTGTCCCTGACGCCAAGCTCCGTCGCCTGTTCTTTTGCCGCGGCGAAGGCTTTGGCGGCATCCTGCTCCAGTAGTTCACGCACGCGCGTGTCGGAAATCCTGTCGCCCATTTGCAGATTGTCTTTCTTCACGACAAGGTGCCCGACGCCTACGGTCAGCTTGCCGAGGCTGTCGCGGTAGACTTCGTTGACGTATACTTCGCGGTCCAGAAGATGTTCGATGAATTTGTTCCAGATTTTCGCCTGGTCGTTCTGCTCCGCCTGCCAGTCTTCCGTTTCCCGCCTGCGCCTGACGAGGACGTACATGCCGCGCGCGGCGGCATCCCATTCGGATTTGAGCGATACGGTTTGCTGCGTTGCCGGCAGTTCGGGTACGGCATTTGCAGGGGAAGCGGCGCTGGCGAAGAGGCTGACGGCTATCAGCGCACCCGAGGCTATTTTTGTAAAACTTTTTCCCAGCATATAGCTTCATGGTAAGCGATTCGCGCTTTATTCTATATATAGATATATATAAACATATATATATTGTATAATTCGCGGTACCGGTGCGGTTATTTTCAGAACAAAGCCTTGCGCAAAGGTCAGTTGCGTCTTGCCTGTATGCGATGAAATAGGTAATTTCTGATGCAGGTGCTTACGTCCAACCAGAAAGGTTTCCCGCCATGAAAACTCCCATCCGTGTTGCAGTCACCGGCGCCGCCGGCCAGATCGGTTATGCGCTGCTGTTCCGTATCGCTTCCGGCGACATGCTCGGCAAGGACCAGCCTGTGATCCTGCAACTGTTGGAAGTCACGCCCGCGCTGAAGGCGCTGGAGGGCGTGGTGATGGAGCTTAACGACTGCGCGTTCCCGCTGCTGCAGGGAGTCACGATCAGCGACAATCCCGCGGTTGCCTTCAAGGATGCCGGGTGCGCGCTGCTGGTCGGCGCGATGCCGCGCAAGGAAGGGATGGAGCGCAAGGATTTGCTTGAAATCAACGGCGGCATTTTCGGGCCGCAGGGCAAGGCGCTGAACGACGTCGCTAAGCGCGACGTGAAAGTTCTGGTCGTCGGCAATCCCGCGAACACCAACGCGCTGATCGCGCAGCAGAACGCGCCGGATCTGGATCCCGCGTGTTTTTCCGCTATGGTGCGGCTCGATCACAACCGGGCGCTCGCGAAGCTCGCCGAGAAAACCGGCGCGCATACCACCGACATCAGGCAGATGATTATCTGGGGCAATCACAGCTCGACGCAGTATCCCGACATTCATCACGCGATGGTGAAGGGCAAGCCCGCCATGCCGCTCGTCGACCAGAACTGGTACGAGAAGACCTTCATCCCTGAAGTGCAGCAGCGCGGCGCGGCGATCATCAAAGCGCGCGGCGCTTCGTCGGCGGCTTCGGCCGCCGCCGCGGCGATCGACCATATGCGTTCGTGGGTTCTGGGCACCCCGGATGCTGACTGGGTTTCGATGGCGGTTCCGTCGGACGGTTCCTACGGCATCAGGCCCGGCGTCATTTACGGCTATCCCGTCACCTGCAAGGGCGGAAAGTACAAGATCGTGCAGGGTCTGAACATCGACGACTTTTCCCGCGCGCGCATGGATGCGACCGACAAGGAACTGCGCGAGGAAATGAGCGCGGTGCAGCACCTGTTCGCGGCGAAGAAGGCGGCCTGACGGAGGGGTCGGGCTGTACAAAGCCCCTCCGGGCCGCTAAAGTCTCCTGAAAAGTATAATAAATACGAACAGGGAGACATAAAATGACCGACAGACCCAGACGGGAGAAACTCCCCGTGCCTCAGCCTCTTGATCCTCACGAAGAAGGACGGGAATCAAAAATCGCCGCAGACGCCAACCGTGCTTTTGATCTTGAAAGGCACACGGTTCCCGTTTACAGGGAACCTGACCGGCCGTTGCCGGGCGTGCCGCTTGACGAAATTCTCGATCCCGCCCGCATCGAGGAATATTGCGCGCGGGAGCCGTGGATACTCAATTCGCTGGAACGCGCGACTGCGGCCAAATTCGGTTTCATCCCCGAACGGTTCAAATATCTTGCGCGAGCGCATGAGAAGGAAGGGCGGTATGCGGAGGCGGCGGCCTGCAGGGACGCCCATAAACAAGGCCTTGCCATTTATTATGAACAGCTCAAGCGGGATTTCCGGAGCCTTGCATCGGGCATGGACCGCCGGGAGATCGGCGCGTACGCGCAAAGGCTGTGGCTCAACGTGACAACGCAGGTGGATCAGAAAGGCGCGAACGCGATGCGCTTCATCGGCTCGGAAAAATACCGCCGGATGGATCCCGAGCTGCGCGAGCTTGCGCGTTTTGCCGTTTATAAAAATACCAAATGGCTCGCGCTTGCGATCAACGACATACCGATGCGCGGGGCGATGCCCGCGCCGAAGCCGGTGATGCATTAGAGCTAGATATTCTGCGGCGGCGCGGGTTTGTTTTCCGTGGCCGGAACGGCGGCGGGAATGACAGCCGGGGCCGGTTCTTTCTCCGGCTGTTTACCCGCGGCGCTCGCGCCGAATTCTCCCGCGATCACTGGGGGCGCATCGCCCTTGGCGGCGCTGGTGGTTCTTTTGGCGGCGGTTTCTCCCGCATCCGCGACCAGATCCGGCTTCGGTTCTTCCTTCGCGAAATTGTGCTCGTAATCGGCGATGCGGGCTTCGATGTGGGCCTGATAGCGTCTTAGCGATTCGTCCGCCGAAGCGCCGCCGCTGAAAAACATCGGGTTGACGGCGGCCACTCTTCCCAGATGTCCTACCGCCGAACCTCCCGCGCCGGACTGGTCGAGCGCTATCAGTTTTTCGGCATTGCCCGGGCCGACGTTGTAGCCCGCGAAAACCGTGCCGAAATTTTCCGGCTTCGTCGGGTCGACGCCGAGATTGCCGGCGACTTCCTTCAGATAGAAAGCAGAGGCGTAGGTCGAAACGACCGGATGAAAGCGCAGGTCGCTGCCCCATTCGGTGCGGACGTTTCCGTTGCCCGATTCCAGTGCCTGCTTAACTTCCGGTTCAAGCTTGTCGCCCGCCATTTCCGCGATCTCTTTGCCGTGTTTTTGCATCATGCTTTCGAATGTGCTGCCGCTGAATTGCCAGTCGCCGGAGCAGCCGGTGCTGCTGACCATGGATTTGTGGCTGCCGAAACGCGATTCAATGCCCCAGACGCCCTGCATGAGTTCGGGCGCGATGCCGATTTTTTCCGCGGCATCCGGAATGGTTGCGACGACGGCTTCCTGGCGCTTGCCGGTGGGGACGTCGCCCAGGCTTCCGGGGCCGACCGCGCCGCGGATAATGTCATCCGCGTTGTCGATGCCGAAATCTCTTTTAAGAAAGTTGCCAAGGCCGGAGCCGAGAAGATCTTTGCCGGTGAACATGCCCAGCATGCCGAAGATCAGTATAAGAATCGCGACCAGCGGATTTTCGGTGAAGGCGTTCTGGAATTCGGGGGCGCCGGTGCGCTTGCGGGCTTCCCTGACGACCGGGTCGTCTTTTTTCGGGTCGGTTTTGCCATCCTGATAGCCGACCTTTCCCGCCGGTGCGGGCGCTTCTATTTCAGGTTCCGTTACGGGTATTTCCGCCATTTAACACACTCTCAACCCTGATATCACACCGTTGTTATCCTGTTCTTATCGTTTTAATATTTTAACGGTTTTGCGTATTTTATGTCAAATTTTTGCAGGATCCGGAGCCTGCCACGGGCGGCCTGACCGGGGGCCGGTTATAGCGTTGTCCCCGGCGGCTTCCGCTTCCGGTTCCAGAGCGGCGTTGCGCGCGAATTCGCGACCGATTTTTTCCTCTTCCCCGGCGGCGACTTGCCGGAGGGCGGCGGTGAAGTCCGCCGTGCGGGTGGGCGTTTGCCGGTCCCAGAGGGAGTTGTTGATGTTCTCAATGGCCTGATCGTAATTGCCGGCTTTCATTTCAGCCCATGTATCGTCGAACTTGCTGCGCCAGCCGGTGCCGAGCTGGTAATTGACCGAGCCGAGGGCGACGACGAAATTGCTGTCGTTGATGCCGAGTTCGTTGGCTTGCTCGATTGCCGCGCGGTAAGCTTTCTTGGCGTCGCCCTCCAGCAATTCGCGCACCTGCGCATCGGAAATCTTCTGGCCTTCCTGGAAATTTTCTCCCGGCTTGACCAGATGGCCGACGCCCACGGTCAGTTTGCCAAGGCTATCGCGATAGACGGTGTTCCGGTAGCCTTCCCTGTCATGCAGGTGATTGAGAAATTTTTCCCAGGTTTCGCCGCTGACGGGCGTGGGGTCGTAGTTTGCCGGGGGGCCGCCGGGCTCGCGCGCGGTGGGCGCGCGTTCCTGTCCTGCCTTGGGTTCCCACCAGTCTTCGCCGATTTTAAGGGATGTCAGATCGGGCAGCGCGATGGGGCTGGACGACAGCGCGTCCTGCTGGCCGTTCATGCGTTTCAGCCACGCCAGCACATCCATCATCGAGCTCTGGGAGCTTGCTGGTTTTTTCTTATTTCTGTCGAATTCCTCGGTTGCCGTCATGTAACCTACTTCCCGCCTCTTATCACACCGCCATCATAAGCTTTTTGTTTTAATAATATGTTAAAGACATTGGCGCGGAATTATCCGACTGAAGGCGAGGCCGGGCTTGCGGGCTTGTAGGCCATCTGGACAACGGGCGGTTCCGGTGCGGGGGCGGGCTGCGGCTGATCGGGTTTAGCCGCCCCGTAAAATGCCGTCGAGAGAGACTTGGTCGCGGGCGGCCAGTCGTCGGCGGTGTTGTATTGGGAGGCAGCCGAAGTTCCGTAAGCGGGGGTGGCGGATGGCTGATACCAAGGAGGAGGCGCTGACGTCTGCGTGAATTTTTGCTCTTCGAGTATTTGCTCGGCGATGGCTCTGGTTTCGGGATCGGCGAATTTATCAAGATCGACCCGCGCTCCCCGGCTCAGGTCGTCTTTAATCGAAGCCTCTATCGCTTCCCTCTGCTCGGGCGCGGAAGGTTCGCCGGGTTTCAGTCCCATGGTGGCGGCTTCGACCTTCTGCCCGAGTTGTTCCGCTTCCCTGCGCTTGGTGTCCGCGGCGTGGGCATCGCTGGTGTAATCCGCCATCAGTTGCCTGTTTTCCTGATAGAGCGCCTGGCCCTCGGCTGTGCTCATCTTCTGGTCAAGCGCGGCGATCAGTGAGGGATCCGTTACTTTTTGCGGATCGCCTTCCGCTGAATCGGCCCAGTATTCAATTTTTCCTTCCGGAGTGACAGTGAAGGTATGTTGGTTGCCGTTTTCATCGTTGCCGAGGAAAGCGCGCTGTTCATCCTTGTGGGCGTCGTGCGCGAGCACCGTTTGCTTTTCGCTGCTCTCCAGATCGTTCAGGGCCAGTTCGTATTCTTGTTGCGCTTGTTCGTATTGAGTTTGAAGTTCAGCTACTGAAGTTTCAAGTCCGGTAACCGTGGCGTCTTGTTCGACCTTTTGCTGCTGAAGTTCCTGCATCGCCGTCTTGTCGGCCAGATATTCATCGTATAGCTTTTGATCTTCTGGCGACAGTCCGCTACGGAACTCGGTTTCCATGGCGGTCTTTTGCTCATCCGTCAGATTCTCGGAAAGCCGCGCTTTTTCTGCTTCCAGTTCCTCAGCCTTCTCGAGGACATCTTGCAGTCTTTCTTCTTTGACTTTCAGTTCATTTTCTTTTGCCTGAAGGGTTTCACCGAGTCTTGTTTGTTCGGCCCGCTCTATTTCGAGTTGTTCTTGTGTGGTTTCGAGGTCTTTGCCAATCCTTCCCACTTCTTTTTCCAAAGTTGCGACTTTCTCGCGCTGGCTTTGCAGAAAGTCGTTTTGCCCGGTTGTGGTTTGGGTTGCTTCCTCCCATTCGGCGTGATCGACGACCGCCTCGGGGTTTGCTTTGATCTTCTCTATGATTGCAGCCTGCTGATCGGCGGGAAGAGTATTGATGTCGACGCCTTCGGGATTGTCTTCCGTAACGATACGATAAGTGACTTCCCCCGTGATCTCGGATCTTGCGTCGGCTTCGACTGTAATCAACTGACCCTGATCGTCTTTCAACCCGTCTTGTTGCATTTGCTGGACTTGCTCGGTCCGGTCGGCATTGACCTGATCGAAATAGGCAGTGCTTTCTTCCAGGTTTTGCTTGGCTTCTTCCAGCTTATCCTGCGTAATTTCAAGATCGGCGGTCTGCTGGGCTTCCTTTTGTTCCAACTGGTCAACCCGTTCGTCGACTGCGGCCTTTTGCACTTTCAGGTCTGTAATTTCTTCCTTCAGTTTGTCGATGTCGATGACGAGTTGATCTCTTTCGCGGTACAGGTCGATCAACTGTCTGTTGATGTTCTGGATTTGGTTGATCGTTTCGATCAGGAATTGCTGGCGATAGAAGTCCCGGTCTTTTTTCTCGTTTTTCTCATCGTCATTCTCGCCCGCGATGGCGCTGTCCTTGCCTTGCTGCCGCAGATATTCGTGGACGCGGCCCGCTTCGGGGCCGATGGCGGCGCCGAGGAAGGCAAGGGTTTCATGGCTTGGCCGCTGGCCGTTGGCTATATCCTGCCCGGCTTCGGCGAGGGCTTTGTCGATTTGGGCCTGTTCCTGAAGTTCCGCCATCCGGCGGTCGAAAGCGGCCTGCTCTTCAGAGGGAAGCGCCTGCCTGTATCCCTCCATGGTTTCTTTTGGATTGTCGATCAGGGCCTGTATCGTCACCATCGGGCTGCCGGGCGGCAACTGGGCGTTGATCGAGCGTTCCAGTTCCGCGCGCTGGGGAGCGCTCAATTGTCTCAGGTCGCGGACTTCCGCGAGATCGGGTTTTTGCCGCGCGTCCGCCGGAGCGGGGGCTGCCGGCTGCGCATCGGTTCTGTTGCCCGTCATGCGCGCGTCCGCTACTATCTTTTTCTCCAGATCTTCCGGGAGTACATTGAATAGCGTTCTCAGCCGTCCGACTTCCCAATTGTTCAGGCGCTGTCCGGTGACATCGCGCAGAAGGGATGCTTCTTTTTCGCCCGCGCCCAGAATGCCTAAAAGAGAGGCGTTGCTCTCCTTGTCCAAAGGAGAACCGCCACGCTCGTATCCCGCTTCGTTATCGAGGTTTATAGCCACTCACACACCCACGGCACATTTAAGACACGCCTCTATTCATTTTACGGAATAAGGCATTGAATAGTCAAAGTTTAACGGGATTGCGTTAATTTTTTATTAATGGTTAAGCGCGGGGGCGGCCAAAAGGGCCGGTCTTGGGGTGAACAGGGGTAAATCGTTGGCGGGGACGGGCATCATGACCTCGTCCCAGGCGGAGCGCAGGCCGCCCATCATCTGGCAACTGCGGCTTCTCGTGGCCGCGCCGAATTGCGCAGCCATTTCCGGGGCTTCGGCTTGCGGCAGGGCATTGTAGAAATGCATGAATTCCTCGGTGAAATCGGTGGGGAGCTTGTTCCTTATATCGTCTATGTCCGCGATTTCGTGGCTGTCCAGCTTGCCCTGCGCGGAAGCGATATGCGCAAGCCGCCGGTCGGTATGCTCCAGCGTTTTCCTGAGGCTTTCCAGCTTGCCGTGGCAGTCCTTGCATTCCCTTTCCAGCGTTTCTATATGGCCGTTCCGGGATTCGAACGCATCCTTTGCTTTCGCGAGTTTTTCCCTTGCCCGCTCGTATTTGCCGGCGTGGTGCGATTCCACGGCGCAGGCGGCGTGGTTTTCCTCGATAAGCTCGTTACGGGCGCGGTAGCGCGCTTCATAGCTAGCGGCGTCCGTGGTGAGATCCTGCGGCTTTTTGCCGGTCGCCGCCATGAACTGGTCCATCATCCTGTCCGAGATCCTGCCGACCGGGCCCATCAGCGGGCCGTTCATGCCGTATTCCATTCTGACGAGTTCCATGCCGCCCTTGCCGTCGGGGCGGTAATAGACGCGCTCGAACATGTCGGTGAGCATTTCGTCTTCGCTCTTGAGCATGTCCGGGGCGGCGCCTTCGGGGATTCTTTCAATCGCGATGCGTCCGTCCGCGCCCATCGTGACGCGGTCGTAAAGCGTGGTAACGCCGTCTTTGCCGCGGCCCGCGACAATATATATCTCCGGCGCCTGAGTTTCTTCGGAAGTGAGGCTCTTTCTCAGATCCGCGATGCTGCGCAGGTTGCTGCGCACGATCTTGATGCTCCGGTTTTCCAGCGCGGCGGTCATGCCGCTTGCTTCGAAAAGCTGCTTTTCGATTTCCTGCGTTTTCGCGCGGGAGCCGGAGAAAATATTAAAGGCGTCCGCGGTCTTTCTGCTCGTAAGATCGAAGGTTTCACGCACTCCGGCCATGCCGGTCTTCGCTCTCGACAGGCGCTCCATGTAACGCGAGCATTCGGCGGCTTTTGCGTCGATGAGGCCCAGCAGGGTTTCCCGGTTGCGGGAGTAGAATTCGGCCATTCCCGTCAGAACCGTCGATGCCAGCGCCCTTTGCGCGTAAGTGTTTTGCGCCTGCGTGGCGGCCATGAACTGTATTGCGGTCCGGTTTTTGCCGATAGTGCTTTCTTCTTCGTATTCCTGCCGGAGCGTTGCCGCGACGATGGATGAGCCGTTGCGGGTCGCCAGCAGGTAATTATATTTGCGGCGCCCGGCGGCGGTTCTGGGATTGGTATCGAACGCCGCCGCCTGTTCCGCGACTTCGACGGGTTGCCACAGGCTGGCATCAACGGGCATCTCGCCGCGGAACATGCCGGCACGGGTTCTGTCCGTTCCCGCCAGAACGTTGAAACCGGGAGTTCTTGATCTTTCGGCCGCCGAGGTCACTTTAAACCCATTTATAGTTATATAATAATATAGTTGTTCATATCGTACTATAAATGCATATTTAATTGCAAGGACTTCTATCTTAGTTATTGATATTATTGATAAAAAACAGAGGCTATTAACAATAAATTAGGGCTTTTTCTTCTATAATTATGTCATTTACAGGCGGTAAAAAGAGTATGCCAGCATACACAAGAGAGGAAATAGAGGCTTTCGTCCGCGGCAATCTTCATATTGTTGGAGAACAGTCGCGCACGGAAGAAGCTGTTATACGCGCAAGTTTTGTTGATTCCATAGAGCAGTTGCTGCCGCACCAGCAGGTTTTGCTGATCGAGACCCATCGCGCCAATATCATTGGAGACGCGGAAGAAATTCAAAGATTGTATGGCGGCGAGCATGCTGTTTTGGGATTTTTCCAGCCGGGGAGATTAAGCAGTGAATTTAACAATAGCGCAGACAGGGATCAACCATGAAAGGCGTCTTGTGCAATCGGAAAGCGATCCCGCCTTTGCGCAAAACCATCCGGAAATAGCGGCCTATGCGCAGGCCTATGAAAACGCCAATATTTTCGAGACGCAAATTTTCGGTTTTGATGAAGATGCTTTATTGCGCGAAAACCCCGATCTTTTGAACGCCTATATCCGGGACAGAAGCGGCGTGGAGGAATCCGTCGCGGGACGGGCCTCGGAATTCGGCGATTTTTCCGGGGAGGATGCCGCCTATGCCGGCGACAGGGCGCTTGGGCGAGAAGCCGTTAAAGCCGGCATCCACATTAATTCCGAGAGAATCGCCGCCGATGAGGTTCAGGTGACGGCTTCCCGCGCGGGCCCGCAAGCGCCTCAGATTTGATTTATCAAAAGCCGGTCGATATGGTTTAATATTTTTTATGGATACGCCACCCATGAACATGGAAATGCGCTGCGGCATTCTCTCCAATGCGAAAGGAGAGATCGTGATTATTCATGACCGCGGCATGAAATCGCCGGTGCAGTGGGTTGAATACCACGTTGGCGATAACAAAATATTCCTTATCCATGAGGACGGATCTTCCCAAAACCTGGGGCTGGAAATCGACGGCAGAATGAAAGGCAATTTATCGCATGGCGTGGGAATCACGCTTGTCAGGATCGTGGACGGAAAAGTCGGGGCGACACAAAAAGTTTCCCTGATGATACAGGATTATTAGCCCTGCCATTTACTGTATTTTCAAAGCCTTTATAACATGCTAGACAGAAATGCGCCCTGCGCGGGATTTAACAGGAAGATAAGGTTTTTCGATGAATATCCATGAATACCAGGCGAAGTCGCTGCTGAAAAAATACGGTGTCGCGATGCCGGACGGGTTTGCGGCGATGAGCGTCGATGAAGCCGTCAAGGCGGCGAAGCAATTGCCGGGGCCGCTTTACGTGGTCAAGTCGCAGATCCATGCGGGCGGTCGCGGGGCAGGGCGTTTCAAGAACGATCCCAAGGGCAAGGGCGGGGTGCGGCTTTGCAAGACGGTCGACGAGGTCAAGGCGGCGGCGCAGGCGATGCTCAATCAGGTGCTCGTCACCAAGCAAACCGGGCCGGAAGGCAAGGAAGTGCAGCGGCTTTACGTGACCGACGGCGTCGATATTTCAAAGGAATATTACTGCTCACTGGTGCTGGACCGCGCCACTTCGCGCATCACGTTCATGGTGTCGACGGAAGGCGGCATGGATATCGAGGACGTCGCGCATAAAACGCCGGAGAAAATTCACCGGGTTTCCATCGATCCCGCGACCGGGATGCAGCAGTTCCACGGCCGCAAACTCGCCTTCGCGCTGGGGCTTGACGGGGACGCGAACAAGAGCGCGGTGAAGTTTTTCCTGTCGCTCTACAAGGCGTTTAACGATCTTGACGCTTCCATCGTCGAGATCAACCCGATGATTGTCACAAAAAGCGGCGGCGTCATGGCGCTGGACGCGAAAATGAATTTCGATGAAAACGCGCTGTACCGCCAGCCTGAGGTTGCCGGGATGCGCGATGAAACGGAAGAAGACGAGAAGGAGCAGGCCGCCCACGATTACGGGATTTCCTATGTCGCGCTAGACGGCAATATCGGCTGCATGGTCAACGGCGCGGGGCTGGCGATGTCGACGATGGACATCATCAAGCTCTATGGCGGCGAGCCCGCGAACTTCCTCGATGTCGGCGGTGGCGCGGACAAGGAGAAAGTGACGGCGGCGTTCAAGCTGATCCTGTCGGATAAAAATGTCAAGGGTGTGCTGGTCAATATCTTCGGCGGCATCATGAAATGCGACATTATCGCCGAAGGCATCATCGCGGCGGCGAAGGAGGTTTCTCTCAGCGTGCCGCTGGTCGTGCGTCTGGAAGGCACCAATGTTGACAAGGGCAAGGAGATTTTAGCAAAATCCGGCCTGCCGATCATCACGGCGGACAATCTCGCCGACGCGGCGGAAAAAGTAGTCAAGGCGACAAAGAAGGCTGCCGCGGCGGCGTAAGTTTTTACCGCGCCACCAGTTGCAATTTGCCCCAGCCGCCGAACTCGAAGATTTCGTTGTAGGCGTCCCTGACCGTTTTATGCGTCCCGTTCTCATTCTTGATGAGCGTTTCGTTGGCTGAGACATCGCCGCCGAACAGCGCTGCGTTGGCTTTGAAGAAATTCACTGCAAGCGTGTTTTGGCCTGTTTTCTTGTCATCCCACGCCCGCCGCGCGAAAGCCATCAGACCGCGCGGACCGAGATTGTTCATCGCGACGATTTCCCCGGTCGTGATCGTCCGGTCGCGCAGCCATTCATTATAAAGGTCGACTTTTTCCCCGGTGTAAGACGCCCACATGACGGCGTTGAACAACGGGTCGAGGCAGAGGGCGAGCGCCTGCTCCCTTGCCGCATCATCGACCGGGCGGTATCCCAAAATCGGCTTGCCGTCCTTGTCCTCCGAGCGGACATAGCGTTCGACCAGCCCCGCTTCCTGTGCGTAGCCGTTGCCGGGGCCGTATTTATAAATCATTTCATACAGCGTCTCGATGCGGTTGGTCATGAACTGGAACAGGCCGCAGGCGCCGGAGGATGCGTTGATGTTGCCCGGATCGCAATCGCTTTCCCGGCCGCAGACGGCGACCATCGCGCCGTAGGGGATGCCGTGGCTTGACTCGACGGCTTTGAATGCATCGCGCACTGCGCCGGATACGGTGAATCTTTTTCCGCCCATTTCATAAACGACGGCTCCGGCGTCCGGCGCGGGAGGGACGTAAGCGGGCTTTGCCGCTGGAATGAACGCATGCGCGGGCTGCTCAGTTTGCGCGGGAGCGGGATTCGCGGAGCCAGACGCATCACGCCCGTCATCCGCGTTATGCAGATACAGGCTTATCAGCAGGCCGGCGAGGGCTCCTATCGCGAAGGGATAGCGTAATTTCATCCCGTTTTGCCGTCTTTCCAGTAATTACAGCTACTCGGGCGACAATACACGATTTAATACATTATGTAAATTTCAAAATGGTTTTTACCGCGAAGATGTTTTAACCACGGATGGACACGGATAAACACGGATCAGGGAATTTTTAGAGCATTTTCTGATCAGGCTGAATCATATCATTACCGTCACCACCCGGCTTGTCCGGGTGGTCCATCGTGCCGCAAACATAGGCTTTCCCTGTGTTTTTCATGGATGGCCCGAACAAGTCGGGCCATGACGATTTTAAAAGAATTGCGTCACTCCGGCTGGCACAACCCCATATGCCTGCGGCCCGGATTGTCGCAGAATCCTTCCGGCAGCGTGGTTTTCGGCGCGGGCTTCACTTCGGGTTTCGGGCCCTTGATGACGTGATCGATGAAACCCATTGCCTGCGCTTCCTTCGCGCTGGGATAGAAGTTTCGCTCCAGCAGGCCGCGCACGGTTTTTACCGGCAGGCCCGTATCCCCGGCTATGATATTTATCATCCTGTCCTTGGAAACGTTGCCCTGCGCGGTAGTGACGTCCATGTCGGTGATCTGGCCCTGCGCGCCCCACGAGGGCTGGTGGTACATGATCTCGCAGTTCTGGTAGGAAAAG
>Ga0187892_10002800_pt1 | contig 33611 bp, 27 predicted proteins | sample MA1701073metaG_FD_139345 | JGI IMG/M metagenome (GOLD analysis project Ga0187892, IMG submission 139345) | Bio-ooze microbial communities from a basaltic lava cave in the Kipuka Kanohina Cave System on the Island of Hawaii, USA - MA170107-3 metaG ... | reverse complement strand
GCGGCGATGATGGCGGCGTGACCGATGAAACGCGATCGCACAATGGCGTCAGGATCGATGATCGAGGGTGGGGGCGCTATGTCGGTATCCCCCTCGCGTGTCCAAAAAACCGGGTGCGGTACAGGATGTCCTTCGGGAAGCCCCGATTTTCGACGGGCCCGGTGAGGGGCAGTTCCGAACTTCCTCGCCGAACCGGGGCGTCGAGCGCGGGAGTGGTCTAGATCAGGAGCGACGCGTGGAGCAAGAAGAGCGGTGGCTGGACTGCCGCCGAGTCGGTTTCAACCGACGCCGCATGATGCTGGAGAAGGGGGAGACAAGGCGCGAGAGAGATCGGGGCGGGCGGTCCTACGTCATCGACGGGCGCACCTACCGCGTCACAGGATCCGCCCGCGGACTCGTGGTGGCCGTCACCCGAAACGTGATCCTGCACCGGGGTCGCCGTGAGGGGGTCCGCATGGGCGTGGCCCAATCCAGCATGGCTTAGCAGGACGAGCACGACGCAAACGAGACAGAGCCACTGCAACAGAAACCGGCGCATCGGACCAAGGCTAGCGGTACCGGCGTAAGGTGTCAAGCAGTGTAGCGGAAGCTTGAAGCGGCGGCGTGACGGAGAGGCCGTGACCCGGCGTTCCAGGCCACGGCCTCGGCAGCCAGGAACCTCACGCAGATAGAGACCCCGGTCTCGTGATCGGGTACCCTCGGCCTTCGCCGTCCTGGCCACCAACCCTCGACGCAGGTGGACTATAGCATGAGTCAAGTCGCTACGGTCGGTGCCGAGCTCGTCGGCAGCCGCCGCTGGCGCCAGTGCGGCGGTCGGTACCCCGCTGAGAATCGTCAGGTAGCCGAGGTCATGCTCGCCGTTGAAGACAACGAAGGGTCCCGCCCGGTGGGGAGTGGGGGGAGGCGTCCGCCTGGCCACGGCGGGCGGCACGGGGTCAGGGGTGACCGTGGTGATGAGCGTGGTGGGCGCCGTGCCACCAGAAGGGGTCGCGCCAGTACGGCCATCCAGAGCCTGGGGCGTAGCGAATGAACGCCTTCGAAGACGGCCATGACTTCAGGTCCTGGACCTCCAGTGCGGGGAGCGAGTCGCCGGAGCGCTCTTCGCTCCCCTCCACACCGCCGACGACAGTGATGAGGTCGCCCAGCTCCGGGAGATCGCGGCCGAGGGCGTCGGGGACCTTGACGAGGAAGCGTCCCCGTGATCGCTCATCCAGGCGGGGGACACGGCCAGAGTCGAGCGGGCGCTGAAGAACTTCGATTTCTGTCCACCCGGGACCCCGCGTCGTTCGGACCACCTCGCCCCCGAACACGACGAGACGGCCGCGATAGTCGTCGGGGTTCCCCGCGAGGCGCTGGAAGCTCACCGAGCGGTCTACCTGCTCGAGCAGGGCTCTCGGAAAGATCGGAGCGCACGAGGCGGACAGGACCGTGACGCCGACCAGTGCCAGTGCCTTGCCCCGCGCCGGGACACGCATCAGGTCGGAGCCCCGGCTCATGGTCATCACTCCCTTCGGAGGCTACTCTACTCCTCGGCGCCGGCGGCCGCATCTTCGGGCGGCCCTGGCAGAGACGATGCGTCGGCTTCGGGGTGGGCTTGACGCTCTCCCCGGAAATCATCACTCTTGGATGGCGCTAAGGGCACTCGCGACCGTGACTACGGTCATCCTGGTGGCAATGCATGCATTTGCGTCGTCGTTTCCGAGCCCACGGTGGGTCGCGGTTGTGCAGTCGGTCAAGGAGGACGCCTTTCGACCGTTAGCGGATGACGTTGAGTTCACTCTCAGTACCTGGCCGGACCGAGGGTGATGGAGGTCAGAAGACGATGGACAGATCCGCGCGCCTCGTACATCGCCGTCACTTTCTGCAGATGGCCGCGCTGGGCCTCGGGGCCGCCGGCTGGCGGGGCCTGGTCAGCGCTTACACGGCGCCAGCGGGCGGGCCGGCGGCGCCCCTGTGGGTCACTGAACGTGGGGTTGATCTCGTGATCGCGCGCACGCCGATCGCCATCGGCGGCCGCGTGGGGCGGGCGGTCACGATCAACGGCACCGTGCCGGGGCCGCTGCTGCGCATGCGCGAAGGCGAGAACGTCACCGTGCGCGTCACCAACCGGCTAGAAGACGACCATACCTCGATCCACTGGCACGGGTTCATCATCCCATCGGAGATGGACGGCGTTCCGGGGATCAGCTTCCCCGGAATCAAGCCCGGCGAGACCTTCACCTACCGCTTTCCCGTGCGCCAGAACGGCACCTACTGGTACCACAGCCACTCCGGGTTCCAGGAGCAGCTCGGACACTACGGCCCGATCATCATCGAGCCGGCCGGCGCCGACCCGGTCAGCTACGACCGGGAGCACGTCGTGCAGCTGTCGGACTGGACCTTCGAGAATCCGCGTCGCGTGCTCTCGAAGATGAAGAAGCAGGGCGGCGTATTCAACTTCCAGCAGCGCACGGTCGGAGACTTCTTCCGCGACGCCCGCCAGAACGGCCTGCGGGCGACCATTGATGAGCGCATGCAATGGGGTCGCATGCGCATGAACCCGACCGACATCCAGGACATCACGGGGTCCACGTATACGTATCTCATGAACGGCCTGCCGCCGCAGGAGAACTGGATGGCGCTGTTCAGTCCAGGCCAACGCGTGCGGCTGCGCTTCATCAACTCGGCGGCCCAGACTATGTTCAACGTGCGCATCCCGGGGTTGGCGATGACCGTGGTGCAGGCCGATGGTCAGGACGTGCACCCGGTCACCGTGGACGAATTCCAGATCTCGGTGGCCGAGACCTACGACGTCATCGTGACGCCGAAGGAAGACCGCGCCTACACGATCTTCGCCGAGGCGATGGACCGCAGCGGCTACACGCGCGGCACGCTGGCCCCGCGGCCCGGCATGAGCGCGCCCGTCCCGGCGCTGCGCGAGCGCCCGGTGCGGACCATGATCGACATGGGCATGGACATGCCGGGCCATGAGACAAGCGGCATGGCCGGCATGGACCACGGCGCGATGCAGCACGGCGCCACGCCAAAGCCCTCGGCGACAGCGGGCCACGACATGGGCAGCATGCCGGGGATGGGCCACGGCGCGATGTCGAGCGGCGCGCAACCCACGCCCGGGATGCCAGGCCATGAGATGGGCGGCATGCCCGGCATGGCGCAGGCCGGCCCAGTCGTCGCCAGGCACGGGCCCGACACGCATGGGCCGGGCAATACCACCGTCGCCATGGTCCAGCGCAGCCGCCTCGGCGAGCCGCCCACCGGACTCGACAACGTCGAGCACCGCGTGCTCGTCTACACGGACCTCAAGGCCCTCCAGCCGAACAAGGATTTCGGCCCCGCCGGGCGCGAGATTGAGATCCATCTCACCGGCAACATGGAAGCCTTCATCTGGGGCATCAACGGCAAGAGGTTCTCCGAGGTGCGGGAGCCGATCCAGTTGCAATACGGTGAGCGCGTGCGCATCACGCTGGTGAACGACACCATGATGGAGCATCCGATGCACATGCACGGGATGTTCAAGCAGATCGTGAACGGCGCGGGCCCGCAGATGCCGCGCAAGCACACGATCAGCGTGCGGCCCGCTGAGCGGCTGTCCTACGAGTTCACCGCGGACGAGCCGGGCAACTGGGCGTTTCACTGCCACCTGCTCTATCACATGGAAGCGGGCATGTTCACGTTCTTCAACGTGCCGGAGCCGTCAGGTCGGGGGCGCTCGTGAGGATGACGCGCCTCGCGCGAGGCGCGGTGCCCGCGGCCGGCCTCGCAGCGCTGCTCGCCCTGGCTCCGGCCGCGTTCGCCGACCAGCATCCGTTTCCGCTGCCCCCCAAGGAGTGGCCCAAGCCGGTCGACGACGAGATGCCTTTCGTGTTTCTGCTCGGCGACCGGCTCGAATACCAGACGCGCGAGGGACCAGATGCGCGTGTCTGGGACGTGCAGGGATGGATCGGCGGCGATTACAACAAGTTCTGGTTCAAGAGCGAGGGCGAAGAAGTCGACGGCCGGGCGGAGGACGCGGAAGTCCAGGCGCTCTATGCCCGCCGGATCGCGCCGTTCTGGCACCTTCAGGCGGGCGTGCGCTACGACCCCAAGCCCCGGCCGTCGCGCTCCTTCGCCGTGCTGGGCCTGCAGGGACTGGCGCCTTACTGGTTCAACCTCGAGGCGACCGCGTTCCTGAGCGACGAGGGCGACGCCGCTGTGCGGTTCGAGGCCGAGTATGACCTGCTATTCACCCAGCGCTTGATCTTGCAGCCGCGCCTCGAAACCAATTTCGCCTTCAGCAAGGTGGAAGCGCTCGGCATCGGAGGAGGCTTCAACGACGTCGAACTGGGCCTACGCCTCCGCTACGAGATCAAGCGCGAGGTCGCACCCTATATCGGCGTCAACTGGAATCGCCAGCTCGGCGACACCGCAGATTTCGCACGGCGCCGCGGTCAAGACATCGAGAATTTTTTCATCGTGGCCGGCATACGGCTGTGGTACTGACAGGCGCCGGGGAAACGGGAGTTCTCGGGTGCGCCGCGGTCAACGGCGCGGATGGCTTGGCCTGGTAATGTCCGCGCCATGGGCCCCCCTCGACCCGGTCATCGGCCGAGCCCTCGCGCTGGGGATGATGGCCGGTGCCTGGACATCGCGGCACCGGAGACGCCGTTTCGCGCACGCGGCGATGCGGATCATCCATCAGCCTGCGAATCTCGGCGTCGATCCACCGGGGGACCCCTCGCCCATGTGGGGTCGATGGTGCGGCCTGGCGCCGCGGGCGCGGCGCGAGCCGGCACCGCAACCACCGCGGAGCGCCATGTCGGTCGCGGAGGACCGGGGTCACCGCGCGGCTGGACTACGCGCGCCCCGGACTCCTCATCCTCCAACAGATGTGGAGCTCGCGAGGGGCTGGATCGTAGGTGAGAACCAGAGGCACGGAGTGGTGCCCGACCGGGCCCGCGGCTCGCTCGGGTGCGCGCGTCGGCGACCTGATCGTCGCCTTGGGAGCACCGCGGTCCGGCGCGCGGGCGGCCTGCCTCGCCTGATAGCGGGGACGCCTGTGGGGAGCGAGACCAACGCGCGCCGATTCATGGAAGCGGGGAGCAGGACGGTGGGGGTCAGGCTCGGGCAGCCGCCCGCGCGACCCGCGATAAGCGGCCAGGGCGGACGTGAGCATGCTGATGCACGGCGTTCAAGGTCGGCTGCAGCGCGCGCGACAGCGGCCTTGACGTGAAGCGCTCACCAGGCGGCAAGGCCAGCTTCGGGAGGGAGCGTGCGAGGTACGCGGCGAAGTGACGGCGCTGAGCAGCCATTGTGGTGACGAGAGACGACGACTGGCTGTGGCGCGTGGGAGACGTGATTCCGTCGGCCTCGCCCGTCGCGAACGAAGCTGCGGCTTCGCGGCGACCTGCCGCGCGCTACACTTGCCGAACGATGGACATGGGATCGGTCGCGCACCGGGATCTCTTCTGTCAAGCCTTCATAGCGACCCATCGGCGGTGGGACCCCGCCGATCTCGCGTGGCCGGATCTCGGCCGCGATGCGCTGGACCGACTGCGCCGGCTCCCGTTCTGGGGCGAGGCGGTCGCGACCGAGCGAGAGACCGGCGAGAAGATCACCGCCTATGCCGCCACCGTCGTCGATCCCGTGCTCCGAGAAGCGATAACGCTCCAGGGGATCGAGGAGGTGCGCCACGCACACCTGCTCGAGGTCATGCTTGTCCGCTACGGCATCCAGGTGACCCCCCGACCGACGGCGCCGCTGCCGCGTGACCTCGAGGGCGGGTTCGTCGAGACCGGGTACGGCGAGTGCATCGACTCTTTCTTCGCGTTCGGGCTGTTCGAACTCGCTCGCCGCGCAGTCCTCGTTCCGCCGGCCCTGCTCGCGCTGGTCGAGCCCGTCATTGATGAGGAGGCGCGGCACATCATCTTCTTCACCAACTGGGCGGCGTATCGCCAGCGATCCGCGGCTCGACGCTCGGTCGTTCGCCGCGCCGTGCGGGCCCTCCGCTACTATCTTCGGGCCGGGCGCCGCCGCCTCGAGGCGGTGCGGAGCGCGAGCGGCGTGGGCTTCACGGCGAGTGGCGCCCGAGCTGTGAGCGTCGACGTGTCCGCGGAGGCCTTTCTCGCGACGTGCCTCGCCGAGAACGAGCGGCGCCTCGCCGGCTTCGATCCCCGCCTACTCCGCCCGCGGCTCGTCCCGCGCCTGGCCAGGATCGCGCTCGTCGCTATGCGTCGGCGCCGATAAGCGAGCCGCCAACCCGCCTGGCCAGCCCCATTACCTCGGCGGCCGCAGCACCGCTGACGGGCGAGGCCAGGGTCCCGACCAGCGTGAAGGCGACCTTGATAACGCTCCCCCTTGGAGTCACGGTTCCAGGCGGCGATCCTGCTCTCGGACCGCCCCTCACCCCGCCGGCTCCGGTCCGTAGTCGGCGGTCCGACGGACGCTGCGCAGACGGATGCCGAGCACCGTCCGGACGGTGACGAGGGCTACCGGCACGAAGCGCGCCTCCTCGTAGGCGAGGTGAGGGGAAACTTCCCCCCGCTCGACGTGCGCGTACACGGTGCGCACGCCCGCCGCCTTCAGTTCGGCCAGGAGCGCCTCCAGGGTTACCCCGGGCCCCGCGCATCCTTGCCATCCTTCGAGTACGCCCATCCCTCGCACCTCGACCTCGTCGGGCGCCAGCCGGATGAACGGAGACGCGTCCGGGCCCCGGGAGACCGAGACCAAGAACATGGGGACGGCATCCCAGAGGCCCACGTAGTATGTCTCGATGCTCTCAGTCGACGGCGGGGGCCCGGCCGGCAGTCGGCGCCCCTCGATCGGCCAACGATCGAGATCCGCCGGTGCCGCCAAGCGGATGGAGAGCGAAGCCCCTGACGGTGGCGTTGGCTCCCAGTCCACAAGGTTGACGCACCAGCGGAGTAGCCGCGTCTCATCGTAGACCCACCGCCGGACGGCGCTGGCCAGGTCGCGGCGGCGACGCCCAAACACGGCGGCGCCCGCACGATGAGCGGCCTGACCGATCTCTGGCGCGGTGAGTCTCCCCATAACGAGACCGAGTGTGGCCGTGAGTCGTTTCCTCACGATGCGTTCCCTTTCCTGTTCCACCGGCCCGTTCTTCGGTAGGCCGCCTCACCGTATACCCCACCGGTTGAGACAGGGCTACACGCGACTTTCACATCGCCCTTCCCTGCGCGTCGAAAGAGCGTTACACTCGCTGGCGGTCGGGGGCGGGCTTCGGCCCGCGGACGCCCGAGAGATCGGGCCTCTCTCTACTGCGTGGGGTACCTGGCCACCGGGGTCGTGACGCGCGCCGCGCGTCACGACCCCGGCACTCCCCCAACGCTCGCCAGGTGACACCCGATCGGGCCGGGCCGCCGGGCCAGGTCCTTGGCCCGCTAATCCTTGGCGAAGGGGTGTCGAATCTCGCGTGCGCGGCCCTCCAGGGTTTCGGCTTCGCCCTCCCGGTTGGTTCGTCTCAGGAGCACCGCATAGTTCTCCAGGCTCGTGGCTAGGGCGGGATGCACCGGGCCGACTGTCCGCTCCAGGATCGCCACCGCGCGTCGCAACAGCGGTTCGGCTTCGTCATACCGGCCCTGGGCATCATAGAGCGTTCCCAGGTTGCTGAGGCTCTCGGCGACGTGTGGATGTTCGGGCCCCAGGGTCCCTTCCTTGATCGCAAGCGCGCGCCGGTGGGCCAGCTCGGCGTCGGCGTACCGCCCCTGGGCGCGGTAGGCCTGGCCCAGGTTGTTGAGGCTCCGCGCCACGTCGGGGTGGTTGGGTCTCAGGGCATTCTGCAGGATGGTGAGGACACGCCGAAAGAGCAGCTCGGCCTCTACGTACCGGCCCTGGGCGTGGTACACGAGACCCAGGCCGTTGAGGCTCGGCGCCAGGGCAGGGTGGCCGGGTCCGAAGGTCTTCTGGAGGATCGCCAGGGACCGCCGAATGAGTGGCTCCGCCTGCAGGAGGCGCTCTTGCGCGTTGTAGACCCGACCCAGCTTGTTGAGGGTGATCGCCACCTCCGGATGCTCGGACCCGAGCGTCTGCTCGAGGATCCTGAGCGACGGCTCGAGTAGCGCCTCCGCCTCGTCGTACCGTCCTTGCGCCTCGTAAAGCTCCCCGAGGTTGCCGAGGCTCGTGGCCACGTCCGGATGCCTCGGTCCCAGCGCCTTCTCGAGCACCTCCAGCGAGCGCCGAAAGAGCTTCTCCGCCTCTCGGTAGCGGCCTCGCGCTTCGTAGAGCGCCGCCAGATTGTTCAGGCCCTGTCCCACGTGACGATGTCCCGGTCCCAGAGTCTGCTCGAGGAGCTCCAGGGAGCGCCGGTACAGGGGTTCGGCCTCGTCGTACTTCCCCCGCGTGCGGTAGAGCTCGGCCAGGTTGTTGAGAGCGATCGCCAACCGAGGATCGTCGGGTCCTGATCGTTCCCCCTCCCGCACCGCGGCCTTCAGCATCTCCTCGGCCTCGGCGTAGCGGCCCTCTCGGTAGGCCCGGGTGGCCGCCGCGTTGTACGTGGTCCAGTCGGCCGGAGCGGCAGAGACGGCGCCGAGCGTAACGAGAACGCTCAGAGCGCCAACGGTCCTGCGCCTCCATCGCTTCATGTCAATCACGTCGATCAGGAGCCTGACCGCTCACTCCCGGGCTCCCGCCCTTACCACGATGCCCCAGCTCCCGGCATGGCGGGACTCATGGCTCGATGCAGAGGCGAGCCGAACTGCCGGGTCCGCAGACGGGGGCGAGCGAGGCGGGCTCGAGCGTCTCCAGGACCATGACGGTGCCGCGCCGCGCCCGGCTCCCGGCCACCGAAACCGAGTACGAATGCGCGCCGGACTTCAAGAACCTGGCCCCGATCGTGGTTTCCCGGACGACAATCTCGTGCGCGGTCGGGTGAGGATCCAGCTCGAGCCGCAGCAACTGCCCGCTCGGCCCCCACCACCGCACCAGTTCTCCAACGTGGACGTCGATACGGTCAGGAACCACCGAGTCCTGAGCCACCCGGATCACCGGCTCGTCCACTGCCGCCGCCGTCGGCGTCGCCAAGAGCCACAGTCCGATCAGCCATCCGACGCACAGCCACGTGCGGCCCCCCTCCTTCGAGCGATCCGGATGCCACATCGCATCCTCCGAACTTGGTGTCTTGCCCGTCGTCGGGTCGAGGCGGCCCCGGCCCACGAGAGCTCCCCGAAGCCGGACCCAGATTGAGCTCCCTGCCACTGCCGCCTTGATCATCGGGCCCCCCGGCGGGACTGCCAAATCGCCTCCGCGCGCGCCTCCTGGAGCCTGGCCTCGGACTCGCGCTGCATCTGCTGGAGGACCCGGGCGTGGTTCTCGTACGCGGCGGCGACCAGCTCGTGGCCGGATCCGAGGGCGCTCTCGAGGATCAGCAGGATCCTGCGGTGAGCGCGATCCGCGTCGGCGAGCCGCCCGCCAGCCTCGAGTCCGAGGGCTACGGCGTCGAGGGCGAACGCGACGCTCGGATGTCCGGTGCCGAGCGCGGCCTCGCGAGCGGCGAGCGCCTCGCGGAGCAGTCGCTCGGCCGGCGCCGGGGCTGCCCGCAGAATCCCGACGACTCGGATCTTCAGCGTGCGGCTCTCGTCGATCTTGTCCTGCAAGCGCAACTGCAGCGCGAGACCATTGAGGAGCGGGACGAGGCCGGGCTCCTGCGGACCGAGCGCCCTTTCAACAATCTCGACCGCCCGTCGGATCCTCGCCTCGGCGTCAGCGTATCGGCCCTGTAAGCCCAGGAGTTCGGCCACGACGCCGAGGTAGGCAGACACCCTCGGGTGGCCGGGGCTCTCACTCCGCGACGTGATCTCGACGGCCCGCTCGAACAGCTGCTGGGCCTCTTGATAGCGGCCTCGGGCCTGGTAGAACCAGGCCAAGGCTTTGAGCGGATCGATGAGCTCCGGGTCGTTCGGCGAGCGCACTTGCTGCGCCACCGCCCACGCGTCCCGGAGGAACGGCTCGGCCTCCGCGTCCCGACCCTGCTGGCTGACGAGGTCCCCCAGGTTCGCCAGGGTGACGACGAGCCGCCAATCCCGCCGACCACTCCGCCGCACCTCGTCGAGCGCTGCGCGGAGGTGGCGCTCGGCGTCGGCGACACGGCCGTCCCGATGCGCGTGCACGGCCGCGTCCATTTGCCGGGCCCAGGGCGACGCCTCACTGGCGACTGCTGCCGGCAGGATGATCACCAGTACGGCAGCGAGGATGGTCGGCATCGCGACCACGGCCCGATAGCGGCGGAGCGACGCAAACACGACGGGCGTTCCCGGTCAGGACCGCTCGGCGATGATGCGCGCCTCCTCGGCGTAGCCCTGCGCGGTGCGCGCCTCGCGCACGGCCTCGGCGTGCTTCTTGACGTCAGTGCCGGCTCCCTTGTGCTCCGCGTCGGCATGGGAGAGCAGCTCCTTGGCCTTCGCCAGCGGTCCCCGGGCCGAGGCTTTCGCGGCCGCCTTGGCCTTGTCGAGCGCCGCCTCGGCCTTCTGCACGGCGCCCCGGGCCTCCCCGATCCGCGCCGGGCATTCGAAGGCCCAGCCCGGACCCGCTGCGGCCACCACTCCGAGCAGCGCCACCACGATCGTCGCGCTCCGCATCCGTCTCCTCCTCTCGATCGCTCAATCGGGGGGATGGGCCAGCGCCGTGGCGGCCTCCCGCCGGGGGGGCCGGGCGAGATCCTCCGCGTCGGCCCGCTCGCGGGCGAAGGCCTCCTCGGATTCCCAGCCCCACCTGGCGAAGAAGGCAGGCACCACGATCATGTTCAGGAACGTCGAAGTGAAGAGCCCCCCGAGGATGACGTGGGCCATGGGGCGCTCCAGCTCCTTGCCGGCGATGTCGCCGAAGACCAGCGGCAGCAGCCCGAGCGCGGCCGCCGCCGCCGTCATGAGGACCGGGGCGAGCCGGTCCTTCGACCCCTCGACGACGACCTCCTCCCGGGTCCGGCCCTCCGCCCGCAGTTGCCGGTAGTGGCTCACCAGGATGATGCCGTTCCGGGCGGCGATCCCGAAGACCCCGATGAACCCGATCAGCGACGGCACGCTGAGGACGCGCCCGGTGAGGAAGATCGCCAGCACCCCGCCGATCAACGCCAGGGGGAGGTTGGCCAGGACCAGCAGCGACGCCCGGAGCGACGAGAACGCCTTGTAGAGCAGCAGGAACGTGGCCACCAGGGCCAGGATCCCGTACAGGGAGAGGATCCGGGTGGCCTCCTGCTGGCTCTCGAACTGCCCCCCGTACTCGATGAAGTAGCCTGGCGGGAACTTCACCGCTTTGGCGATCTCCTCCTGGGCCTCGGCGATCACGCCGCCGAGATCCCGGCCCTGGACGTTGGCCTGGACGGCGATGCGGCGCTGGACCTTCTCCCGATTGATGAAATAGGGTCGCTCTTCGACCTGCACGTCGGCGACCAGCCTCAGCGGCACCTTCTTCTTCTCGGCGCTGTCGATGAGCAAGTTGCGCATCGCGTCAGCGTTCTTCCGGGACTCTTCGTCGAACCAGACGAACAAGGGGAACGTGCGCTGGCCCTCGACGACCTGTGAGACCACTTCGCCGTTGAAGGCGATCTGGGCCGTCTCCAGCACGTCCCCCGCATTCAGCCCCAACCGGGCCGCGGCCGGCCGGTCGACGGTGATCCGGACCTCGGGCACGTCGATTTGCTGCTCGAGTTGGAGGTCGCGGATCCCCCGCACCTCGCGGAGGATGGCCTCGGTCTGCCGTCCGAGATCGCGGAGGACGTTGAGGTCGGGCCCGTAGATCTTGATGGCGATCTGGGCCCGCACGCCCGAGAGCACCTCGTCCAGCCGGTGGGCGATGAACTGCCCGACGTTCGACGCGATGCCCGGTACCTGTTCGAGGTCCTCGCGGATCGCGTGCACCAGCTCTTCCGGGTCGCGCTGGCCGTAGCGGATGGTGACGTCGAATTCGCTGAAGTTGGGCGGCTGCGCGTCCTCGTCCAGCTCGGCCCGTCCGGCCCGCTGGGCTACCGAGACCACCTCGGGATGTCGGCGCAGAAGGGCGGTGATGCGCTGGCCCAGCCGCATCGACTCCTCGAGGGAGGTGCCCGGTAGCGTCGTCACGGCGATGATGAAGTTGCCCTCGTGGAACTCGGGGAGGAATGAGCGCCCGAAGGTCGGGATCATGACGAGGCTCACCGTGACCAGGACCAGCGAGACCGCCGCGATCACCCAGGGCACGCGGATGGCCCGGCGCAGCACTACCTCGTAGCCGGCCTTGAGCCAGCGGACGGTGGCGCTCTCCCGCTCCGGCCCGTGCCGCCGCCGCGCCAGCAGCAGGGCGCACAGCACCGGCGTCAGCGTGACCGCGACCACCAGCGAGGCGAACAGCGAGGCCGTGAAGGCCAGGCCGAGCGGCGTGAAGATCCGACCCTCCACCCCGCCCAGGAGGAAGATGGGGAGGAAGACGATCAGGATGATCCAGGTGGCGTAGACAACCGAGTCTCGGATCTCCCGCGAGGCCTCGAAGACGACGCGGAGCGGGGGGGCCGGCTGGGGCCGCCCGGCATTCTCCCGAAGCCGGCGGACGATGTTCTCGACATAGATGATCGCGTCGTCCACGACGGCGCCGATGGCGATGGCCAGGCCGCCGAGCGTCATCGAGTTGATGCCGATGCCGAAATAGTGGAGGGTCAGGATGCCGAGGATCAGCGACAGCGGCATCGCCACCAGCGTGATCAGCGACGCGCGGACGTTGAACAGGAAGAACACGACCACGACCGTGACGATCAGGCCGCCCTCGATGAGGGCCCGGCGCAGGTTCCGCACCGCTGACTCGATGAACGAGGCCTGACGGAAGACGGCCGTGTGCATCTGCACCCCGGGCGGCAGGGTCCGGGCGACCTCCCGCAGCGCCTGCTCGACCTGGTAGGTCACCGTCAGCGTGTCGGCCCCGAAGAGCTTCGAGACGGTGCCGATCACCGCCGGCTTGCCCATATAGCTGGCGTCGCCCCGGGGGAACTCGGGGCCGAACCGCACCTCGGCCACCTGGTCGAGCGTGATGGCCGTTCCCTTTCGCTCGGCGACCACCGTTCGGCGGAGGTCCTCCAGCGAGACGATCCGCCCCACACCGGTGACGACGAGCTCCTGGCCGGGACGGAGCTGGTAGCCGCCGGGGACGTTGACGTTGGTCTTCCGGATCGCCTCGACCACCTCGTGCACGGTCAGCCCGTACCGCCAGAGCTTCTCGGAGGAGAGCAACGCCTGGTACTGCTTGGCCCCGCCGCCGATGGAGACGACCGAGGCCACACCGGGAATCGAGAGCAGCCGCCGCCCGATGTCCCAGTCGGAGATCGTCCGGAGGTCGAGCGGCGACACCGAGTCGCTCACCAGGGCGTACTTCACGAGCCAGCTCACGGCAGACGTGACGGGCAGCATGAGCGGCTCCCGGGTGCCGGGGGGGAGCGCCTCCCGAGCCGACTGCAGGCGCTCGTTCACGAGCTGGCGGGCCCGGTAGATGTCGGTCCCCCAGGTGAAGACGACGATGATCGTGGACAGACCGGCCGACGACTTGGAGCGGATCACGTCCACGCCCGGCGTGCCGTTGATGGCCGTCTCCATGGGGAACGTGATGAGTCGCTCCACGTCCTCGGGGGCGAGCCCGGGCGCTTCGGTCTGGATCACCACCTGGGGCGGGGCGAATTCCGGGAACACGTCCAGCGTGGTCCGCCGCAGCACCAGGACGCCGACGACGAGGACGACCACGTACGCCGCCACCGTGAGCATCCGGTTGCGGAGCGCGGTCCGGGTGATCCAGTCAAACACCGCCGGCCTCCCGGCTCAGTGGCCGTGCCCGCCCATGGCGGCCCCGCCCGAGCGCATGGCGAGAAGCTTCGTGTAGACCTGCCGCTTGCCGTCGGTCACTACCTTCGCCCCCGCCGGGAGGCCCCGCTTGACCTCGACCCACTGGTCGCTCCGGGCGCCCGTCACGATGTCCACGCGGGCGAAGCCGCCCTCCCGCTCGACGAACACGAACTCCTGGCCCTCCGCCGCCAGCATGGCCTCCACCGGAACGGCGACGACCGGGCGGCCGCCGCCGACAACCACGTTGAGCTGGGCGAACATGTCCGGCCGGAGCACGCGGTCCGCGTTGGGGATCTGGGCCCAGACGCGGGCGGTGCGCTTCTCGGGATCGATGACGGGGTGGATGAACGTGAGCGCGCCTTCGAAGACCCGCCCGGGGGAGGCGGCCGTCGTGAGGCGGACCCGCTGGCCCACCCGGACCAGCGGCAGGAGATCCTCGAAGGCGTCGCCCTCGGCCACGACGATGGAATCGTCCACGATCCTGAAGAGCGCCGTGCTGGTGTCGATGATCTGGCCGAGGCTCACCGGGCGTTCCACGATCACCCCCCCGATCGGGGCCAGGATGTGCAGGCGCGTCACCACCCGCTCGCGGCGCACCCGCTCGATTTCGCCGGCGGGCAGCCCGAGCAGCTCGAGCTGGCGGACGAGCCCCTCGATCTCGCTCTGCGAGAACTGGGCTTGGAGCCCGAGCTGGCGTTGGAGACCGGCGATCTCGTTCTGCACGGACTGCAGCTGGCTCTCGGCCGTGATCAGCTCCTTGCGGGCGCCGATGCCCTTCTCGACCAGGGCCCGGTTCCGGTCGGCGTCGGCCCGGGCCAGGCGCAGCTTGTTCTCGGCCTGGGCCTGCTCCAGCTCGAGCCTGGCGCGCTCGATCCGGTACTTGTTCTCGGCCTGGATCAGGTCGATCTCGAGCTTCTCCACCTCGACGCTCTGCACCTCGATCAGGTCCTCCCCCTTGGCAACCCGCTTGCCGATCGGCACGTGGATCTCGATGACCTTTCCCGGCGTGCGGCTGGTCACGACGGCCACGCGGTCCGGATGGGGCTTGATGAGAGCGGGCAGCCTGCGGACGTCCTCCAGGGGGCGCCGGGCCGCCTCGATGGTCTTGAGCCCGATGTTCTCCCGTTCGGCCTTGCTCAGAGGGACAACCGGGCCGACCGCCTCGCCCTGGGCCGCCTCGCCGTGGGCGTGCGGGGCCGCCCCCTCGTCGGAGTGGGGCTTGAGCGGCGCCGTGCCGCCCGCCGGGGTCGCCGTCGCCGGCTTTCCGGCCTCGGCCCCCGGAGCCGACGCCGTGCTTCCTCCGTCCGACGAGCAGCCGGCCGTGGCGAGGACGATGGCCAGGATCGTTGCGCGCGTGAGCACGATGCCCTCCATACTACGGCCGGGTGCCCAGCGCCCGGTAGAGGTCGCTCACCGCCCCGTTGAGCGCGGACACCGCTTCGAGGTACGCCTCGCGGGCGTCGATGAACTCGCGCTGGCCCACGAGGACGTCGGTGATCTTGAACTCGCCCAGGTCGTAGCCCTCGCGCAGGAGCCGGAAGTTCCGCTCCTGGTCGCGCAGGATCCGGTCCTGGTAGGCATCGACGACCTGGCGGGAGGCGACGACCTGCTGGAGCGCGGTGGCCACTTCCTTTTCGATCCGGCGCCGGACGAAATCGACGGCCGCCTCCTGCTGCCGGAGCTCGGCGGCCGCGCGGTCGATGTCGCCTTGCAAGCGGTTGATCAGGGGCAGCGGAACCGAGAGAGTCAGGAGCCCGGCCCGTCCGGTGCTGTCGAACTCCCGGGACTCCTCGTACTTCACCCCTACCCGCAGCTCGGGGAAGAACCGCTCGGCCCTCACCAGATCCAGCTCCGCGGCGGCCGTGCGCACCGCTTCCCGCGCCGCCGCCAGGTCCGGGCGCTGTCCCACCGCCGCCTGCTGGAGAGCGGCGACGTCCCCGGGCGGAATGGGCAGGAGCACCGGGGCCGCCGCCCGGAGCGTCAGCTCGGCCGGGCGGCCCAGCAGGAGGGCCAGCTCCCGCTCGGCCGTACGCCGGTTGCGCTCCTCGGCGACCAGACGGTTCCGGGCCTTGTCCAACTCGACCTCGGCCCGGAACGCGTCCAGCTCGGGCACAGCCCCGGCCTCGAACTGCTTCCGGGCGACGTCGGCCACCTCGGTGGCCAGCGCCACGACCTCGCGGGCGAGCGCCACGCGCTCCTGGGCGACCAGCAAGTCGGCGAAGGCCCGCGGCACGTCGCCGATGACGGTCCGCTCGGCGTCTCTGACGATCGCCTCGGCGCGCCGCAGGCCGGCCTGCGCCGAGCGGATCCTGATGCCGCGCTGGCCCCGCAGCCAGATCGTCTGAGAGAGCCCCACGCCTTGCACGTTGGTACCTCTACGCTCGTCTTCCTCGATTCCCTTCGCCCGGCCGGCGCCTCCCTCCGCCTCCAGCTCCGGGTTGAACGGGTAGATGCGGGCCTGGCGGAGCGTGCCGGCGGCGATCCCGACGGTGTTGCGCTCGACCACCAGCGCCGGGTTGCGGGCCAGCGCCTCGGCGAGCGCCTCCTCCAGCGTGAGCGTCGCCTCCTCCTGCGCCCTCGCGGGGGGACCGGCGCCGACGACCAGCGCGGCGCCCAGCACGAGAGTCACCACCACCCTCAACACGTCGCCCTCATGGTGCTTCCTCTTGCGGCAATCGAGTCCGAACGGTGACGAAAGGGCCCGGGGGACGTCCTCGGGGAAACCCCGAGGACGGGGACCGCCGGGAGGCGGTTCAGATCAGGATGGCGCGGTGGAGCAGGAAGAGGGGGGGAGGCGGATGAAGTCTCGTCATGCCACGGGTCGCCGGCCAGCCCGGAATCGGGACGTCATCAACCTCGAGCGGCGTCCCGTCGGCGATGGCGGCTGGTACCTGCGTCGGCACCGGGGTCACGCCATCGGAGTCCGCCGTCAGTTCGTGGTGACCGTCACCAGGGATGTGCGCCGGGAGAGGAGTGGCGGCGAGCTGATCCGCGTGGGCGTGCCCCCCGATCGTATGCCCGAAGAGCGCGAGCACGACCAAAGCCAGGAGCAGCCCTGGGGCAATCCCATGACCGTCGCAGCGCGACATCGCGCGTAAAGGTATCGTCGCGGGCCCCGGCACGTCAAGCGCCTGTCGGACCGGTACTGGTGCGACACGAAAAATGCCCGGGGCCTGCGCAAGGCCCACCCTGCCGGATGAAATCGACCAGGGGCCCGGGTGCCGGACAGCCTGAGAACGGCGTGAGCGCCTCTTGATTGACGGTGGTTCGCGGGGCGGCCGCGCGGGGCCCCCGCTTGCATCTCCGCCACCACCTCGCGGCAATGGCGACGCGACCAGTGCCGGCTACGTGTGCTCGCGCCTCCTCTCTGAACGCCGAAAGCGCCACGCCGGGTTGGACACTGGCGCGGTCTAAGCCCAGGCCAGAACCGGCCGGAATGGCCAACGCGAGGCCGCGGGTCATCGGGCCGGCGACACCGGAACCGGGGGAGCAATTCCGGGTCCGCCCGGCCCCCCGCGGCCGCCCCAGGCGACCGCTATGCTGAAGGTCGCCGAGGCCGGCGGCTGGTCGATGACGAACAAGACGTGGTCAGCCAGCTCCGGGTTCGGGTTCACACCCACCACCGCGGCGAGCCCGCCTCGGAAGTCGAGCGCACGCGAGAGGTAACGGTCCCACAAGCGCCGCCGGCCGTCGAACCCCCCAAGAAACGCGAGTGGATAACTGACGGCCACCGCCGGTCGCGGCGTGATCGCGACCGTGTAGGGCAGGAAGTAGCGGAGCCCCCCTGTCGCGCCCGGCAGCGCGAGGGCGCGGACCTCCGGAGCCCAGAACCGGGTCGCGGCGATCACCCATACCACCCGCTCGCCCGGCCGTCCCTCCCAGCGGACCTCCGTCCACTGCTGGCGGTTGCGACCGGAGGTTCCCGCCTCCCCGCCCACCGCCCTCGCCCCGAACGAGGCCGCGACATCTTCGGGAGCCGCCCGGACCTCCCTGTCGGAGAGGAGCACCCCGGGGGGAACGCTCCCCGCATCCAGGGCTTTCTCGAGGAGCTCGAGGGAGGCCTCGCCCTGGCCCCAGCCGACCCGGCCCTCCAGGAAGCTGGCGAACGCCGAATCATAGAGGCTGGCGACGCGCAAGCGGTACTCGGCGGCCGCCCCGGGCGCCGGCCAGGTGGCTACGAGCAGCACGCACGAGATTGCCGCGACGAGGCGCACCACGGCTGGAGAGTACTCCCGGGAGCCATTTGTAGCAAGAGCGCGGGGCCGAGAAAAGGGGAACGGGGCCCGGGGAAGAGCCCCGGACCCCGTCAGACGCTCGCGGCGCCAGCCCAGCCTAGCTAGAACGTGTACCGCACTCGAGCCGCGGCGGTGTACACGTCTTCCACGCCGCCCGAGGAGACACGGTCCAGCCCGAGGACGTTCGTGCCGCAGGCACCGTCGCAGCGCTGGGAGTACCGCAGCGCGTCGCCCGCGAAGAGGTAGGCCCCGACGACGTCGAGGGCCAGGTTCGGGAGGAAACGATACGTCAAGCCAAGGTTGATCTCGGTGCCGAGGTAGGACTCATCGCCCCGGCCATCCTGCGGGATCAGACCCGAGTTGATCGCCAGGATACTGCTGGTGTCGACCTTCTCTGCCGTCCACGCCGCCGTGAGGCCACCGCGAACGCTGAACGCCGGGGTGATCGCGTAGGTGGCGCGGGCGCCCAACTGCGTGCGCCCGTACCGATCGTAGCCGATGGCCACACCGGGATTCAGGCCGGCCGTGGTGGCGTACAGGATGTTGAAGTAGTCGATGCCGAGGGCGAAGATTTCGGCCCAGCCCGCGTAGTACGAGGTGTCGGTGCTGATCGGCTCGTAGTAGTTGATGTCGCCGGTTCGAAGGTTGTCACTGGCCTTGTTGCCCGTGGTGTGCATGACCATGGCTTCGAGAAGCAGAGGACCGGCCTGAAAGCCACCCCGAACATCGACGAACCACGCGTCTCGATCGACCTCCCGGAGCACGGGCGCCAGGAACGTCCCTCCCGCCGTGGTGTCGTTGAGCTTCCGCTTCCCGAACTGATAGAACACGGTGGGCTCGAGAGAGAACGGCCCGACTTTCCAGCGGGAGTCGACGCCCAGGGTGTGACGCGTCTCCTCTACGCCGTTAGCCCGGAACGTTGCATTGAATGAGGAAATGCTGATGCCGCCGCGGCCCTGGCGCGCGGAGCCCGACGTGGAGCGGTCAGCGGAGAAGTACGCGTAGATGGGCCGGATGTCGAGGCCCTTGAACGGCGTGAGCTCGACGCTGCCGATGAAGGCCTTGTCCTCGCCGCGGGCCTGCGTGAAGGACGTCTGCGAGCTGGTACCGGGGATCCAGGGGAAGTCCCGCGAGCCGCTGGAACTCTCCTCGACCTGGGCGTACGTCAGGTTCAGCTTGACCGCCGGCGACAGCGTGCTCGTCAGGTGGACGCCTCCGAAGTCACCGGTGGCCAGGACCGCCAGCTTGTACGTCGCGGCCCACGGCTGAGCGCCCAACCGCACCGTCGTGGGCGCTGCCTCCAGCCAGGGCAGCGGAAATTCGACGTAGAGCCACTTGAGCTCGATGATGCCGGGGACGTCCGTGTTGAGGTCGAACGCGCCCGACGTGCCGAACCGCTGCTGCGGGCAGATGACCGCGTCCCCGATCCCCCCGGGACTGCCCGCGGGGTTCACGGTGCCGCACGCGAAGCTCCCGGCCGCGGCGCTGTCGGCGACGCCGGTCTGCCCCCACGTGGCGTCGATCTCGATGCCGAGCACGCCCTTGACCTTGCCGACCTCGCCGGTCACGTCGAAGCGGCCGCGCGTCCTGGCGTACCACTCGCGGTCCGACTTGTCAGTGTAATCGAGGTTGACCGTGCTGAGGTTCCGAGACATTGACGTGACGTTGTCGATGAGGCCGTTGATGGTGACCTTCGGCGCGGGGGCTTGGGCCAGCGCGGGACCGGCCAGCACGCCGAGGACGGCGACCGCGGAAACCGCTACCGCCACGACTCGTCGCATTCCCGCCTCCTCAAATGTGGGTGAACTGCCACTTCTTCACGCTTCATAAGGACATCACCAACAGATGCAGGGACATGCGGAACATGCGCCTTTTACATCGGGTGATGGTTGAGGGTCAAGAAAAAACAGCAACATGGCACCGTGCTCACTGGACGCTGAACGGCCGGCCAGGTCACGTCTTCCCTACTACTGGCGGTGTGCGCGCCGAATGGCTCCTCCATGGGTAGAGCTCTCTTGGATCCGCAGTTGTGAGCCAAGATCCCACAGCTCGAGCAGGCCGTCCCTGTCGGCGGCTGAGCCTCGTCGTCGAACACTGGTGTCACTGACGCCTTGACACCCATCGGAGGCGACATATAGGCGTATCGGCGATGCGCCCTCGCCGGTCCGTGGAGCGGTGAAGCAGCCACGGCAGCCCGCCGCACACGTCCCGCCACCCGTCGACGTCGGGACGGGAAGTATTTCCCTTGGAACAAGCCCCCTGACGGGCTCGTCTCTATGCCGGCTAGGGCGAGCGGGAGGTCCGGGAGTGTGTAGCGCTGCTCCACGCCTCGCCGCGGCTCTTCCTCCGGCACGCCGTCCTCCCGATCTCCAACTCGCCGCCCGGGGTCGGCCGGCGTTCGGGGGCATTGCCGCTAGAGGTCTTGAGGGTTCGAAGTTGTTGTGAATGAGTCAAGTTTCATGCGACGAGTTTTGCCTCCTCGAACCACTGGTCCATCGCGTGCTCGAGCTGCGCAAACGCCCGACGCAGCGGCGCGTCGTCCCGCGCGGCCTCGGGCATGACCACGGCCAGGCCGGGGCGGAACAGACGGGCGTGCACGCGCGTGAAGAAGAGGGCCAGGCGCAGCCCGGGCTCGGTCACCCGATAGCGATGCGTCCCCGGCCGCCGCTCGATCAGGCCGTGCAGCCGCAAGCGCCGGAGCTGGTAGGTCATTCGCCCCGGGGTGAGGGCGCTCGGCGGGAGCCCGAGCAGGGCCGCCAGCGGTGCACCGAGGTCGCGGTGGCGCCAGCCATCGGGCAGCAAGCGAAAGACCACCAGCACACTCAAGAGGGCCTGCACGACCGGGTCGGCGAAGCGCAGGGCCGCGGCCCGTTGCCCCTCGACACTCACCGGCCGGGAGACGCGGGCGAACGCGGTTTCCCCGATCGCGCAGTCGTGGCTGATTCGTTGGACGTCCAGCAGACGTCGGTTGGCTTGAAAGCCAACCTTCCGCAGGGCGGAGAGGTTCGCCAGCCGCTTGCCGATCTCGAAATCCCGCGTGTTGTTGATCGTCGTCTCCGTGCGGAGCGCGCGCCCTTCCTTGTGGTACTGCTTGATCCGGGTGTGCTTGTAGTCGACGTGCAGCGAGGGCGTCACGCCCTCGGTGATCACCCGGGTCCGAAAGCGCCCCGGGGTCCGGCGGCTGACCCGCCGGTCGAAGATGAGTTGCACCTGGTCGGGCCGGCCGAGGTCGAGGTTTTCCCGAATGACCTCTTCGAAGAAGACCCGGCCGGTGACGGGCCGGTCCAGCACCTGCGTCAGGCTGAACTCGGCCTGCAGGATCGAGAGGTGGTAGCGGTAGCCCGCCAGCTGGTCCCGGGCGGTAAAGGGATGCGGGAGCCGGCGCAGCCATTTGCGCAGCAAGGCCTCAATCGCCGCCGCGGAGAGGCCATCGCACAGCTGCTGCAGGCGTCGGGGATCGCGGCAGGCCAGCACGCCGTTGTCGAGGGCGGTGTAGGCGATGCCCCGCTGGGCGAGCTGCCGCTTGACGTACTCGTGCCCGTTGCAACAGAGCTTGGCGTTGTAGGGGAAGTACGTGCAGAACTTGAGAAAGAACGGCCCGAAGTCCCGATCCACACAGTAGAAGTAGAAGTGGTTCACCATCGCCGTCGACCGCACGATCCACGGATAGGCCTGGCCCGTGGTGGGGTGGCGCCGCTTCTCCGTGCGGAACACCGGCGTCTTCTCCTGCGCCCGGCCGACGAACACGACGCCCTCCGGCTTGGTGAACCGCGCCAGGTGCTCGGCCATCACGTCGTCCTTGCGCTGGCCCCGCTCAAAAGTCACCAGCGGAACGCCCTGGTCCGCGACGAACGCCTCGATCGCCCGCACGAACGCCTTGCTGATCGGGTCCAGCAGCGCCGAGGAGGCAAACGTATGGCCCCGGTGATAGCGCAGGAACGCCACCACGCCCAGCTCCCGCTGCAGGAGGGGCACGTAGACGTTCAAGTACATTCGGTCGATGCTCTCCACTTCCAGCGTGACGTGCTCGCGCAGAATCTCGGCGACGGTGCGTGGTAGACTCATGCTCGGCTCCGGTCGATGGGGGTCCCCTGTGGACCTATTACCCGCTAGACGGGCTCATGAACGGGGGCGAGTCTACCGCATCCCGTTGTCCCACGGCCGGAGCCCTTCTCTTGTCCACCAACCCCTCCGATCTCGAGCCCGTACATCTCGTCGGTCTGAGGCGGAGCCTCGCTAGCATTTTGGAGACCCTCGGCGATGCCGGCGCGTCGTGAGCGCTTACGGCCGACATGGGACATAAAGACCTACCAATACTGGGTCAGAATTCCAGCTCGGATCATCCCGGGTATCATCGATGAAGCAGCTCAGATGGCGGCCTACTGGAATCGTTTGTGCGATCGGCTGAACGAGGCATGGCAGGAGGAGGGTCGCCTCCTGGGGCCGGACTACCAGCGGCTCTGCCAGCAGGCTGAAGCCCTCCGGGAACAGATCGAACAATCCTCCAGAGCTCTACGTAGTTCGAAGAGTGGCGATGTCGAGGGTCCGCACTCTGACATCGTGGAGGCTGAGACACGCCGTGCAGAGCTGGTTGGTGAACATCGCCAGACTTGGCGCAGCGTCAGGGCTCTGCGCAGCGCCCGCCGGACGGATCCGAACATCGCCCCTCGTATCAAAGAACTGTGGGATCGCTATGAACGAGATATCAGGATCTTGGGTCTCTCGTCCGGATGCCACCAGTCGAATCGCGCGAAGGTGGCCAGCAGTTTTCGGCAGGCTGTCACACGTCTCAGGAACGGAGCCGGGCGACCAAGGAAGAGGCACATTGATTCTGATGATGCCATCGACACCGCAAGTATCAATCGGATAACACTCGGCCACAGATTCGGTGGTGGGGGAGTGCCGGTTCCACGGTGTTTCTCGAACGCGGGCGGGCTATTTCATCTTGTCCGAGTTCCGGACGATGCTTACGCATCCAACGTCCGGACGGCGCGCTACCGTCGGCTGACGACAGGGCAGATGCGTCTCCGGACAGGGGTACCGTCTGAATCGACGTCTTATCTGGCCATCCCGTTCAGTGCTGTTCTACACCGACCACTGCCGCACAACGGGATTATTAAAGCCGTCGAGCTGGCCGGACGACGATCGTTCGGGGCCTGGTCCTGGCGCCTCAATGTCACACTCGAGCAACCCCCTCCGGACTCGCCCGCGTTCCCGGACCATCGACCTGTTGCCGGACTCGACCTCAACTGGCGCCATATTGAGGAGCGCCGCGGCGAGGGTGCAATCCGGCTCGGAGCTGTGGTCGATTCGGCCGGGGAACGGTACTTTTTAACGCTCCCCCTCGTGGGCCAGCGTACACGTCCACCACACCGCCGTCGCCGTTTCACGGACTACGCGCACTTGATCGAACTGCAGCGGCGTGTCGACGGCCTGTTGGAATCGACAAAGGCGCGTCTGAAAACCCTGCTGACGGATTGCGCAGATCTCCCCGAGCCGGTCGTGGCGTGGGCCGCGAATCTCACCAACGTGAGGCGTCGCGGCTTGCTGACGGGACTGTCCCTGCTTGAAAGGCATCAGGTTGCCCCTGAAGCGCAGATCCTCTTGCGCTCGCGATGGCTGGTTGAAGACCAACGGATCCGCAAACGGATTTTGCGCCTCTCCGAACACTTGACGAATCGTCGGATGCATCTCTATCGAAATCTCGCGCTCGCCTTGTGTCGCCGTTACCGGGTTATCGCGATTAAGGGGGATTTTGCCGTCTCGCGAGTGAGCCGAACAGCTCAGAGGCACCGTTCGGCAAATGGCTCGTATGCCGGCCACCGGACCACCACCGCGCTCACGGAGAGCGGTCGCTACCGTCAATGGGCCGCGGTCAAGACGTTCGCGCTGTGCCTCGAGGAGGCCGCACAAAAGTGTCGTACGGTGATTTTCAAGGGCACAGGGGCGTTCGTCACCGTAGCGCACGATCGCTGCGGGACTGTTGTCGAGAGGACCCGAGACGTTGAGCTGTACTGTGAGACGTGCGGAGTGACCTTCGACCAGGATATCAATGCCGCACACAACCTGCTGCTGCAGATTCCGGCGCACGAATCAGAGCCCCTTTCATGAGGGGCTTCTATCGCGATCGACACCGTCCCCGAAAGACGGTAAGAAGCCCGGCGGGCTCGATAATACAGAGCTTAGATTGGAGAACCGCATGGCTCCGATATGCTATCGCGGCAGGCGCGGTGCCTCGGTCCCCCTAAGAGCTTCGGCGCGGGCGTCCTGCAGCCGCGCCTCGGCTTCACGTCCGGTGGCCCTCAGAAATCGGGCGAACTCTTCGAACGCCGCGACAACCAGCGGTGACATGAGCCGGGCATTGCTTTCCACGATCCCGATAGCCCGGAGATGGAATCGCTCGGCCTGCCCCGGCCGCCCTTGCGCTTCGTGCAGCGCGGCCACGTGGTAGAGCTCGAGCAACACGCCCGGATGGCGAGTGCCAAAGCGTTCCTCTCGGCCGTTGAGCCGGGCGGGCAGCCGCTGGGCCGCCGCCTCGTCGGTCCGCAAGATATCCAGGGCTTCGGCGACGAGTGCCTCCGCTTCTATCGCTCGGTGCTGAACCCGAAGCGTGAACGCGAGGTCCAACCGGGTCATGGCCATTTGCGCTCGAGATACTTCGGATCTGGCCTGCCCGCTCTGGAGGACCCTGCGGTACAGTTGCTCGGCTGCGGGGTACCGACCCGAGAGGATAGCCACCTCGGCCAGCACGCCGGCGTAGCTCAAGGTCATCGGGTGATCAGGCCCAAGAGCTCGGTCCGCCAGGTGCAGTACGCGCTCGTACCACTGTGCGGCGTCGTCGTAACGGCCGAGCTCGTGGTAGAGCAGCGCGAGATGCTTCATGGGTTCAGCACGTGTCTCGGCGTCCAAAGCACGAACGTGTTCAGCAAGACGAGCGGCTCTCAGATGCAGCTGCTCTGCTTCGGCGGGTCGCCCCAGCGCCCGAAGGGTCAGACCGAGTTGGGTCAGGCTCCTGACGAGCTGGGCTTCGAGCCCCGGCGATTCCTCGGCTATGCGGGCCGCAGCGCGGAAATGAACCTCGGCGTCCGAAAAACGCCCTTGGCGAAACGCCTCGATTGCGGCCGAGGTCGCCGTCTGCCAGTCTCCTGGCGAGAGCGACTCTGCGTTTGCAGGGGAGAGCACGATTACCGCCGCCAGCATCACGAGATACGTCTTGATCATGTCGGGCTTCGGACGTCGGCAGTGCTGAACTCTCACTCTCCTCGGCAAGAGGTGATCGATGATCGATGGGTGCGTCAGTAGTCTCGAGCCGCTGCCCAGCACTGACGCCGCTGGCCGTGTGTCGGTCGCCATCAGTCCCGCCTTCGCAGGGCTTCACGCCCCCGCCGGCCTGTGCGGACGTGCACGACGCTGTCGGCGGGAACCGCATACACGACGCCGTCGCCCCGCCGGCCCGTGTGCCTGGCCTTGCGGATCAATTCGATGACGCGCTCGGCATCCGCGGCGGCGACAAGCGTCTCCACCTTTGTAACGTTCATGTACCGCTCGGCCATGTACCGCTCGAGGAGGTCCAGCGGGTAGTGCTCTTCCGACGTCGTCCGACCGCGCCCGGCCCAGATGGCGCGATGGTCAATGACCGTGACGTGCCGATCGTCAGCCGGGCTGGGGACGCGGCGTTCTGGGGGCCCATGAGAAACCTCGTGAACGTGTAGCCGCTACAGGCTTCATCCTACCCCCAAGGGCGCGGGAAGCGCCAGGTGTCAACGGTCGCCCAAGGAGAGCCACTCAGGGTCGCCCATATGGAGCCAGCGTGGCGACGTGACCGGACCCCCTTCATGTCGGTTGTCTCTCCTCCTCGGTTCAGTTGCCGCCGCGGGCGCGGCGAGCGGTGAGCTGTTTCTTGGTGTGCTCGGCCCGGAAGCTCTGGCCGGTGATCTCGACGAAGTGGGCCCCGTGGGTCAGGCGATCGAGGGCGGCGGACGCCAGCAGAGCCTCCCCGAAGAGCTCGGGCCATTCGGCGCGGTCGCGATTCGAGGTCATTCTGTGGAATCACCGTGTCAACCTCCCTCGGATCGGGCCAGCGGGTTGATGCTCAGGAGCGGACCCGGCAGCGGCTGGAGCTCGCGGGGCGTCGGGCCGGCGGGCGTCGGGGTGTCCGCCAGCCGGGCGAGGAGGCGCTCGACGGCGTCGGCCCCATCCTCCACCGCCGCCCGCTCGTCATCAGTCAGCGGGATGGTCAGCACCATCCGTTGCAGAGAGGCCTTGGCTTCCAGGAGCTGGGCCCGCGTGGAGGCCTTGGGGACATAGAAGTCGCACCGGGCGCACGCCATGCGGTGCGGGCACTGCTCGAAGAAGTTGTAGGTGCAGTACCCATGACCGAGATCGAAGTATTGCCAGGGTATGCCGCTCGCCGCCGCGCCGTTCTGGACCGTCTCGCGATCGATCAGCACCTCAACGGTCCGGACGTTGCGTGCGAAGTAGCCAGCGTCGGCGTACGCCTGCGCCAGGCGGGTCGGCGTGATCTGCGTGTAGTGCTGGGTCGACTGCGGTGAGCGATGGCCGAGCCAAGCCTGCAGCTCGAACAGGGTCATCGGCTCCTTGGCGTTGTAAAGTTGGCTCGCGATCGTGGAGCGTGCCCGATGGCTCGTGATGCGACCGCGCGCGTCTTCCCGGGGCACGCCAGCCTTACGGCAGAGCGCCGGGATCAGCGCGTGGTTGAGGTATTCCCGCGCGACGCGCTTGGCCCGAAGACAAAACAGCAGCGCGACGCGCTCGCCCGTCCGCGGATCGAGCCGCAGCGGTTGCACGGGCCGGACGGCCTCCCACGTCTCGATCGCGCGGCCGACGAGGGGATCGACGGGCTTGGTGAAGGGGGCGCCCGTCTTGTGCGCCGGGATGTCGAGCAGACACACCGGATCCTGTGGGGCTTCGGCCGATGATTGCCAGCGCACACAGCCGGTCCGGAGCCGCGCGATCTCGTCGGCGCGGAGGCCACTGAAGAGCCACGTCACCGCCAGGGCGCGCACGAGCTCGATCGGATAGCAGTAGCGGCCGCGAGTGCTGGGCGCGAGATCGGCCGGCTCGAGATGGAGACCGGCCCAGAGCAACTTCGCCCACACGTCGTCGGCGATCACGCGCGGGGCGGGGCCGATCAGCGCTTTGACCGCTCGCGGGGTGGCCAGGGCCCGGGTGGGGTCGAAGCGGCGCGGGATCCATCCCCACTCCTGGGCGTCGCGAAAGAACTGGCGCATGGCCCCGAGGTAGGCTTCTTTGGAGCGGGGCGACAGGGGCGCCCCGACCAGGTGCTGGATGGGGCCGCAGCGTTGCGCATAGTCGCCGACGCGCATGCGATCGACGGCGGCGACGTACGCCGCGCACAGCTCGCGCGTCCAGGCCGCCGGCTCCTGGATCGCGGGATGCTCCGCGGCGAGCCAGCGCCCCGCTTTGAGCAGGCACAGACGCACTTGCCGCCGGCTGGCCGGAGCCAGCGTGGAGGTGGTCTCCCAGCGGTGCGCCCAGGATTGCCAGGTCGTCGAGACCCCTTCGACGGCGGGGCGTGGGACCCCCGGGGCCGGAGGAGCGTCCATCACGCCCAGGGCCGCCAGGGCGAGTTGCAGCTGAAAGAGCAAGCTGCGTTTCTCCGGCCCGGCCGTCCGCCGGAGGTCCTCGAGGAGCGCCGGGGAGAGGTCGTGGAGCCGGGGACTACGATTCAGCAGGAGCACCTCGCACAGGATCCGGGGGAAGGGCCGGCCGGTCTGGGCATTGAGATACCCCCAGCCGACGAGCACCCCGGCCACACAGGCCACGGTGTCTGCCCCTCGCGCCGGGCCAAACACTTTCTCGGCCAGCGCCACTCGCTTGTAGTTCCCGAGAGGCCGCAGGTCGGTCAGGCAGCCCAGGAGATAGGGCAGCGCGATCAGGTAATGCCGAACCTGGCGATCGACCCAGGCCGGATGCGCGGCCCGAAAGGCCCGTTGAGTCGTGCCGAGGATGCGGACCCAGGTCACCATCGACCACGCCCAGTAGGCCGAGCCCTCGTGCGCACATTGGCGCAGAATGGCCGCCACGGCGGCATCCGCACAGCGGCGCTGGCGCGGACTCTCGCTGACCACCAACGCGCGGGCATCGGCCAGGGGACGAACCAGGCGGGCCAGAGCCCGCCAGGCCGGCTGCTGCCGGCCGAGGCCTGGCCAGGCGCGCACGCCGTCACCGAGACGGGCGAGCGCGCCACTCTCCTGCGCGGTCAGCTGCGGGGAGCGATCGTAGCGCGTCACGTCGATCGGCCACTGCCAAGAGGCCTCCGGAGCCGCGGGCACCGCCTCCGCCCTCGGCACGGCACTGGGCCTGAGCACGGCCATGGCCCTCATGCCTGGCCTCCCACCAGGTCGGCCAGCGCGGCGCGGCGCCAGGTGTGGACGTGCGCCATGCTGGTCGTGAACTTCGCGGCGAGGTCGCGCCCGGACAGGTGGATGTACTGGAGGGTGGTGGCCAGGTTCCGGTGGCCGGCGAAGCGGGCGATGGCATGGAGCTCCCAGCCGGATCGCGCGAGGTCCGTCAGGCAGAGATGGCGCGGCGTATGGGTGCTGAAGCGTGGGACGCCAGCGCGGAGCGCGAGCGCCCGGACGACCTTGGACCACGTCCACAGCGTGAGCGGCCGGGCGCGATTCCGGCGCGACTCCGAGACAAAGAGCTGTCCACGGGCGGTGGTCAGGGCGCGCCGCCAGTCCACATACTGATGCAGCAGGACGCCAGTCGGTTCCGAGTACGGCACCACCCGGGCCCGGCGGGTCTTGGTCGTCTCGGCCCGCACCCGCAGGGTGCGGTGCGCCGGATCCAGGTCGTCCGTGCGCAGGCTACACAATTCCTCCCGGCGCAAGGCGGCATCGTAGGCGAGCGCGAGCATCAGACGCGTGCGCAGGGACGCTGACCGTGCCGCGGTGAGAATCTGCTGCCACTCCGCATCGGTGGGAATCCACGGGAGCTTGGTGAAGCGCGGGATGAGGCCTCGCTCACGGTGACCGCCGAAGGCGCGGCCCGGCGTGTACCGACCACGCCCCACGGGATTCGTGTCCCGCCGCCCCTCCTCGATCAGGTGGTCATAGAAGAGCCGGACGACGACCAGGCGCTGCTGGAGGGTGGCGTTGGCGAGCCCGACCCCCGAGTCGATCGACACGATCGTCGCCCCCCGAGCGCTCGGACGCCGGGTGAGGTCCCGCACGTAGCGCGCGATCTCGGCGCGCCCCGCGCTCAGCGGGTCGATTGCCTCTCGAACGCACACCGTGAGGTAATCGGCGAGGCCGCGGGCATACGCCTCGAGGGTACGCGGCGCCAGCCCAAGGTCGGCCTGGATCCGCAGCCACTCGAGCGCTTCCCGACAGCCGGCCAGGATCGGCCAGCGTCGCGCCGCCAGGGCCGGCCACTGCCCATCCGCTCGCGCGCACGACTCTCTCTCCATGTCCCCTCCTCGGTAGACCGTAGTGGTGACGCTGAGCACCACGGTAGTAGGAGGGGAGGCATATTCCTCATAACTTAGAAGAGAATCGAGCCGCGCTCGTAGCGTTCGTTGATGACGTCGTAGAGATCCTCGGGCCCGGGGGCGCGGAGGCGCTTGAGCCCGAAGTCATCGAGCACGAGCAGGTCGGGGCGCGTGTAGCGCGCCAGGCGCTGCTCATGGGTGCCGTCGGCGCGCCCGCCGGCGAGGTGGGTGAGCATCTTGTCAGTGTTGATGAAGAGGACTTCGTAGCCCCGACGGCAGGCTTCGTGGGCGAGGGCTTGCGCCACGTGGCTCTTGCCGACCCCGGTCGGAACAGTCACATACTGCGCGGTTTCCACGAACGGTCATCGTTCGATACCCGTGGCACCCCCTCGTCGGCCAAGCACTGACGGCGAAGGGCTGGCAGCGCGTCGATCCACAGGGTGGAGCCTTCAAGTGTCAGCTCGCCGATGGCACGTGGGCGCTTGTTCCCGAGTGGATGACGTCCCGCGAGCAGTGCGCGCGCTTCGAGCTGGTCGCCGACCCCGAAGTCGCCGTCGCCGCGCTGGCCGGGGTCACCGAGCTACTCCAGGCATGGGCGAGCAGCCAGGCACCCGCCACAATCGGCGTCGAGACCACTTCTCCCGAGGAGGCTCGACGCCATGGCCCGACGCCGCCGACCCGAGCAGCAGCTCGCCCTGGACTGGACGGACGCGATGCAGTGGCAGGATTTGCCGGCGCCGATCCGCGAGCGCGCCGGCCCGTTGCTCGGCGCGCTCCTCCGCGAGGCAGCCGACCGCGCAAGCGAAGAGCCGGAGGGCGGGCGCGATGAGTAGCGAGAAGATCCGGCCCGAGCACCTCACCCGCCCGGCCTTTGTCTACGTCCGCCAGTCCACCATCGATCAGGTCCGGCATCACCACGAGAGTCGGCGCCGCCAGTATGACCTCGAAGGGCACGCCCGCCAGCTGGGCTGGGGTCGGGTCGTCGTGATCGATGATGATCTGGGCAAGTCCGGGGCGACCGCGGTGGGCCGCCAGGGCTTCCAACGCCTCGTGGCCGAGGTCAGCCTCGGCCAGGTCGGGGCGGTGTTCGGGCTCGAGGTCTCCCGGCTGGCGCGCAACAACCGCGACTGGTACCAGCTCTTGGATCTCTGTGCGCTGATGAACACCCTCATCGTCGACGCCGAGGGGGTCTACGACCCCCGTCAACTCAATGACCGGTTGCTCCTGGGGCTCAAGGGCACGATGAGTGAGGCGGAGCTGGGCTGGATTCGCCAGCGGGCCCACGAGGGACTCCTGGCCAAGGCCCGGCGCGGAGCCCTGATCCTCGGCCTGCCCGTCGGGTACGTCCAGACCCGCGATGGCCGGACCGAGAAGCACCCCGACCACCGCGTCCAAGGAGCTCTGGCCCTGGTGTTCGCCAAGTTCGCGGAGCTGGGGAGCGTGCGCCAGACCCTGCTGTGGTTTCGGCAGGAGCAAGTCCGGCTGCCGGCCATTGAGCGGGAGACTCCGTGGGGCGAGCACCTGAGCTGGCGGCTGCCCGTGTACAACACGGTCCGGGCCATCCTCATCAACCCGATCTACGCGGGCGCTTATGCCTTCGGCCGCACCGGGTCCCGGACGACGGTGATCGACGGTCAGCCCCGCACGACGCGGAGCCATCCACGGGCCCGTGCCGAGTGGCTCGTGTTGCTGCGCGATCACCACGAGCCCTATATTCCCTGGGAGGTCTACGAGCGGAACCAGGCGCTGATCGCGCACAACGCGCAGATGAAAGGGCTGATGGTGCGAGGGGCGGTGCGGCGAGGGCCGAGCTTGCTGGCCGGCTTGCTGAGATGCGCGCACTGTGGTCGGCGGTTGCACGTGAGCTACTCCGGGCCCCGGGGCGTGGTCCCCCGCTATAGCTGCCGAGGCGCGGCGCTCAACCATGGCGCGAAGTGGTGCATCTCCTTTGGGGGGCTCCGGGTCGACGAGGCCATCGAACGAGAGGTCCTGCGGGTGCTCACGCCGGGAGCTATCGAGGCGGCGCTGGCGACGGCGGCCGCCGCCGTGGAGCAGACCACCGCGACCCAGCGGGCGGTGGGGCTGGAGCTGCGTGAGGCGCGCTACGAAGCGGAGCGGGCGCGGCGACAGTACGACGCCGTCGAGCCCGAGAATCGGCTGGTCGCTGCGACCCTGGAAGCTCGGTGGAATGGCGCGCTAGCCCGCGTGCGGGAGCTGGAAGAGCGGCTGGTGACGCTCACGGCGACGGCCGAGCGCCACACTCCGCCCGACCGGGCCACGCTGCTCCAGCTGGCGGAGGACTTTCCCCGGCTGTGGAACGATGCGGCGACGGACATGCGGATGAAGAAGCGCCTGGTCCGCCTGCTGATCGAGGGGATCAGCGCGACGACGCGAACCGAGCCATCGCCTCAGATCGAGCTGCTGATCCATTGGGCCGGTGGCAAGCATACCCGGCTCGTCATTGCGCGAAACCGCACCGGACAGCATCGGCGGAGCACGGAGCGGCTGCTGGTGGACGTCGTGCGCGATATCGCCCGCGTCCTACCGGACGGACAGATCGCGCGGGTGTTGAATCGGCTGGGGTACCGCACTGGCGCGGGAAATACCTGGACGCAGAGCCGGGTCGCTAGTGCGCGCCACTCGCATCAGATTCCCCCCTTCGATCCCCAGGCCGCGCGGTCCACGCTGACGCTTGCCGAGGCCGCGGGCGCGCTCGGAGTGAGCACGATGACGGTGCGGCGGATGATCGAGCGGCAGTTCTTGCCCGCCACGCAGCCCGTCATGCACGCGCCGTGGGTCATTCACCGAGAAGATCTCGACCGCGGCTCGGTCCAGCGGGCGGTCGAGGCGGTCAAGCGCGGACGGGCGCTTCCGCGAACAGGGAGTGCGAATCAGCTGACCTTCGAGAAATCACACACATAGCGAGGTGGAGCATTATGTCGCTGGATCGGGCGGGCCGAGGAGGAGCCCGTCCTCGTGCTGGGCGACGAAGCGGCCGGTGGCGAGCTTGCGGGCGCCGGCCCATCTTGAACGCCCGGATCGGCTGAAGGTGAACGCCAGGATCGGCGCAACGTGAACACCCGGATCGGTCATGGTGAACGCCAGGATCGGGATGGTGAACACGTAGATCGGTGACGATGAACAGGCGACCCTGTCCCGTGGACGGGGCGGGCGCCTGAGCGGGGCGACGCTGGATGGTCCAGCGCGCCGTCCGCCCCTCACGAAAGGGGCGCGATGGCAGCCGAGCGACTGTCCATGCGGCAGATTCGTGAAGTGCTGCGCCAGAAGTGGGGCCTGGGGCTCAGCCACCGGGCCGTGGCCCGTAGCCTGGGGCTCGGGCTGGGCACGATCTCCAGCGTGCTCGCGCGCGCCCGGGCCACTGGCCTGGACTGGGCTCAGGTCCAGACGCTGACCGACGAGGTGCTCGAGAGCCAGCTCTATGGCCGGCCGGACGTGGCCGGTCAGCGGCAGCGTTCCACGCCCGACTGCGCCTGGATCCACGCTGAGCGCCGCAAGCCCGGCGTCACCCTGGAGCTGCTCCACCTCGAATACCTGGAGCGGCACCCCGACGGCTACCGTTACACGCGGTTCTGCGACCTCTACCGCCGCTGGCTGAAGCGCCGCGGCCTGTCCATGCGGCAGGTCCACCGCGCCGGCGAGAAATGCTTCGTCGACTACGCTGGCCAGCAGCCGCGCCTCCTCGACCCCGCCACGGGTGAGGTCGTCGAGGTCGAGCTGTTCGTCGCCGTCCTCGGCGCCTCCAACTACACCTACGCCGAGGCCACGCGGACCCAGCAGGTCCCGGACTGGATCGCCAGCCACGCCCGGGCGTTCGCCTTCTTCGGCGGCGTGACGAGTGCCCTCGTGTGCGACCAGCTCAAGAGCGGCGTCGTCCTCGCCTGCCGCTACGAACCCGGCCTGCAACGCACGTACGAGGAATTCGCCGCCCACTACGGCACCGCCATCCTGCCGGCGCGGCCCGCTCGCCCTCGGGACAAGCGTCAGGCTTCATACTGCAGCTCCTTCCGTTTGTGCGATGCACACTGGGGGTAGCGTCGACGGTCGCGGAAGCGTTTGCCTGGATGAGCACGGGGCAGCGGGCCGGTGAGCGGC
>Ga0187892_10002799_pt1 | contig 33629 bp, 32 predicted proteins | sample MA1701073metaG_FD_139345 | JGI IMG/M metagenome (GOLD analysis project Ga0187892, IMG submission 139345) | Bio-ooze microbial communities from a basaltic lava cave in the Kipuka Kanohina Cave System on the Island of Hawaii, USA - MA170107-3 metaG ... | reverse complement strand
CCTGGCGACGCCACCTCACGAGGACCAGAGGATGGACGATCTCGCCTCCCGCTGCCCGGAGATCGAAGGCGCCGCGGAGTCTAGCATCGGGCTCGCGAGAGTGTCAAGGCAGCGGCCGGGGCGCCCGGCGTGTGGCCCTGGGGAACGCGCGCCGCCTTGACGGACACGCGCGGGCCGGGCTAGCATCCCGCGCGATGCGCCGCGGGTGCGGGCCGGCATGAGAGCAGCGCCGCGCGCGGTCGCCCGCGGGCTCGCAGCGGTGGACCGCCTGAGCGAGGCGACCGGCCGGCTGTCCAGCTGGCTCATCGTGCCGCTCGTCCTCGGCGTCTGCTACGAGGTCTTCGCGCGGTACCTGTTCAACGCCCCGACGCTGTGGGCCTACCACCTGGCCTACATGCTCTACGCCAGCCTGGCCCTGCTCGGCGCCGCCTACGCGCTCCGGCGGGGCGCCCACATCCGCACCGACTTCCTGTACAACCGCCTCTCCCCCCGGGGGCAGGCCGCCGTCGACCTCATCGGCTACGGACTCCTCCTGCCCGCGCTCGGGTGGTACACGGTCATCCTCGGCGACCTCGCCCTCCACGCCTGGCGGATCCGGGAGCCGCTCCGCCTGCTCAAGTGGATGATCGTGGTCGCCTGCGCGCTGCTCCTCCTGCAGGGCCTGGCCGAGCTGGTCCGGGCCCTCCGCGCCGTCCGGCGGCCCCCCGCACCGTGAGCCCCGAGCTGGTCGGCGGCCTCATGCTGGCGGCGCTGATCGGCGCCATCTGCGTGGGCTTCCCCATCGCCTTCACGCTCCTGATCGTGACCGCCGCCTTCGGGCTCGCCGGGTTCGGGTGGAAGGTCTTCGACCTCATGGCGCTGCAGACCATCGGCATCGCCACCCAGGAGGTCTTCGCGGCCATCCCGCTGTTCATCTTCATGGGGTACGTCGTCGAGCAGGCCGGCCTGATGGAGCGCCTCTTCCGCGCCTTCCAGCGTCTCATGGCCCCGGTGCGCGGGTCGCTCTACCTGGTGGTGATCCTGACGGCCACCGTGTTCGCGATGGCGACCGGCATCGTGGGAGCGACGGTGAGCGTGCTCGGCATCATGGCCGGCAGCACGATGGTGCGGGCGGGCTACGACGTGCGCCTCTCGGCCGGGGTAATCACGGCGGGCGGATCGCTCGGCCTCCTGATCCCGCCGAGCGTCATGCTGGTGGTGATGGGGCCGGTGCTCGGCGTGTCGGTGGTTAAGCTCTACGCGGCCGCCCTCGGCCCGGGCCTGCTCCTGTCGGCCCTCTACATCGGCTGGGCCATGGGCCGGAGCCACTTCCGGCCCACCCTCGGCCCCCCGCTGCCCCGCGAGCTGCGCGCCCCCTCCATGCTCGCCGCGCTCCGGGAGTTCGCGGTGGACGTCGTCCCCTTCGGCGCCCTCATCACGGCGACGCTGGGGAGCATCCTGGCCGGGCTCACGACCCAGACCGAGGCGTCCGCGACCGGCGCGCTCGGCGCCGTGATCCTGGCCCTGGGCTACCGGCAGCTCAGCTGGCCGCGGCTGCGCGAGGCGGCGCTCAAGACGCTGGAGACCACCAGCATGATCGTCCTGCTCGCGCTGACCTCCAACATGTTCGGCGCCGTGTTCTCGCGGCTCGGGACGGCGACGCTGGTCACCACCACCCTCCTCGGGCTCGAGCTCCCGCCCGTCCTCATGCTCCTCGCGCTGAACGCCATCTTCTTCCTGCTGGGCTGGCCCTTCGAGTGGCCGACCATCGTGCTGGTCTTCCTCCCGATCCTGCTGCCGGTGGTCGAGGCGATGCAGTGGGACCTGGTGTGGTTCGGCGTCCTGGTGGCCGTGAACCTGCAGACCACCTTCCTGTCCCCGCCGGTGGCGATGGCCGCCTACTATCTCAAGGCGGTCCTGCCGGAGTGGAGCCTCGCCGACATCATGGGGGGGATGCTGCAGTTCCTCGCGCTCCAGCTCATCGGCCTCCTGCTCGTGGTCGCTTTCCCCCAGATCGCCCTCTGGCTCCCCGAGAAGCTGTTTCCCTGAGGGCCGGGCCCGCCCTCCCGGATTCGGCGGCCGTCAGCAGAAGGCGGGCGCCACCGCCTCGAGCCGCGCCCGCGCCCCGGGCCGGAGCCGCTCCACCGTGCCGAGGAACCGCGGGTGCGTCATGCCGGAGCCAAGGTACGTGTAGCGGGCCGACTGGTGCTGGGCGGCCACCAGCGCCGCCCGCTCCCCCTCGTCGAACGGCCCGCCCGTGGCCCGGCCGAGGGCCTCGACCACGAGCTCCGCCTGCTGGGCGAGACCGTTGTCGAAGAACCGGCCGACCTCCAGGTACTCGTCCACCGCGCGGTCGATCTCCTCGCCCGCCCGACCCTCGGCCAGCGCCTCGACCATCAGCGTGTCGAGCTTGGCGTGCTGGGCCTCCTCCATCCAGTGGTGCTTGAGCAGGCTCTTGAACTGCGGGTCCAGCCCCTGGTCGTCGGCGATGCTGTCGAGGTAGTGCCGCTGGGTCATCCACTCCAGGTGCAGGATGACGAGGGCCACCGCCAGCGGGTGATGGGCCAGCACGTCCCGGGCGATGGCCTCGGGCGGGCCGATGACCGACACGGAGGTGCCGAAGCCCAGCTCGAACTCCTCGCGGAAGCGCCGGAAGAGGTCGATGTGCTTGGCCTCCTCGGTCGCGAACTGGAGATACGCCCGCGCGCGGAGCGGGTCGCCCCCGAGATGCGGGCGCACGTGGTCCAGCACGAAGGGCAGGATGAACTCCTCCACGAGCCCGAAGAGGGACAGGTACTCGAACCCGCGGATCTGGTTGAGGGCGCGCCGTTCCGCGGCGCCGAGCGTCGTGAGGCGCTCCGTCCGGGCGAGCGCGTCGGGCATGAAGGGACGGCCGAAGTCGAGCCGCTTGCCGCCGCCGATCAGGTCCTCCACCCGCCAGTTCACGCGTTCCGACGCGGCCAGCGCCGCCTGGTAGGTATAGCCATGTCCCATCGTGTGCCTCCTCTCCGGCCTGCCTCTGGTTCCTTCGCGCGCCGTCCCCTCCCCCACCGGCGCGACGCCTCTCCGGGACGATGACCCGGGCCAGGCTGCGAGAGCTGTGCCATCGCCCGACCCGGATCGACGGACATGGGACGCCTGGAGCGGCGCCGAGGCGATCGCCCCGCGGTCAGCGCGACCCGCGTTCCCGACCCGGCTTGGCGGTCACGCACTTGCAGGGCGCGTGGATCCAGGCCCGCGGCCGGGGCTACGGATCAGGATCGAGCAGGGCTCGGGCGAAGGGCCGGATGGCGCCGTCGGCAGGCGGACGGGCCGCCCGAAGTGGCCGGGCAGCGTGCCCGCGGCCGGAGTCGGGAGGCCGCGCGTGCGGGCGGCTGGGCTTCGGCCGGGTCGAGAGGCCGCGCGTCCAGGACGAAGGGCCGGGGCCGGGAGACCGGGGGCTCAAGCCGCAGGGCTTCGGCCGGAGTCGGGAGACCGGGCGCTCAGTCGGCGGGGTTTCGGGCGGGCGGGGAGGCCGAGGGCCCAGTCAGGCGTCCGGGCGGCCGGCGCCGGCCCGGACGTCAGGCCATCTCGCGGCGCCCCTGGAGGGCCTTGGAGAGCGTCACCTCGTCGGCGTACTCGAGGTCGCCCCCCACGGGGAGGCCGCGCGCGATGCGCGTGACGCGCACGTTGAGCGGCCGCAGCAGCTTGCCGAGGTAGATGGCCGTGGCCTCGCCCTCGACGCTCGGGTTGGTGGCGAGGATGATCTCCTCGACCGGCTCGGCCTCGAGCCGCGTCAGGAGCTCGCGCACCCGCAGGTCCTCGGGCCCGATCCCGTCCAGCGGGGACAGCGCCCCCAGGAGGACGTGGTAGCGGCCGCGGAACTCCCCCGTCCGCTCCAGCGCCAGGAGGTCGTTGGGCTCCTCCACCACGCACAGCACCCGGCGGTCCCGCTGGGGATCGCGGCAGACGCGGCACGGATCGGTCTCGGTGACGTTGAAGCAGACCGAGCAGTGGACGATGAGCGCCTTGAGCTGGCCCAGCGCGTGGGCCAGCTCCTGCACCTCCTCGGCCGGTCGCTTCAGCAGGAAGAAGCCGAGACGCTGGGCGGTCTTGGGGCCGATCCCCGGCAGGCGCTGGAGCGCCTCGATCAGGCGCGCCAGGGGCTCGGGGTGATACGCCATCAGAGCGGGAGGCCGGGCAGCTTCAGGCCGGACGTGAGCTTGGACATCTCGGCCTGGACCATCTCCTTGGACTTGCGGAGAGCCTCGTTGCACGCGGCCAGCACGAGGTCCTCCAGCATCTGCGCGTCGTCGGGGTTGATGACCTCGCGGTCGATCTTGATGGAGGTGATCTCCTGCTGGCCGTTGGCCTCGACCGTCACCATGCCGCCCCCGGCCGTGGCCTCGACCTTCTTCTTCGCCACCTCGGCCTGCAGGTCGGCCATCTGCTGCTGCAGCTTCTGCGCTTCCTTCATCAGGTTGCCGAATCCCTTCACTGGGAGTCTCCTTCCCCAGGGACCCGCGGCCGCACGGCCACGATCTCACCCTGGAACGCCTCGACGACCGCCCGCACCGCCGGGTGGCTCACCGCGTCCGCCTGGGCGGGGCTCTCCTCGTCCACGTGGATGCGCCGGGCCCCCGGCACGTGCTGCTGCAGGGCCTGGTTGATCAGGTCGCGGTTCGCCTGGTTCGCGAGGAGGTCCCGGTGGAAGGGGCTCCCGGCCAGGCTCACGGTCAGCACGCCGGCCGCCAGGCCGACGGGCGTCGCGTGCTGGAGGACCGTGCCGAGGAGCGCGCGCTTGCGCATGACCTCGGCCACCACCAGCGCCCAGCGCTCCGTCATCGGGTCCCCGGCCGCGGCCGGCGCTCCCGCCGGCGCCTCGAGGTCCGCCCGCTCGGCCACCGGCCGCGCGGCAAGGACGCTGCTTCCCCCCGACACCGGCGGCGGGCCCGGGGCCGGCCGCGCGCTGGCGGCGACGGGGACGGGCGCCGGGGCGCGGGGCGACGCGCTCGCCCCCGGCGAGGCGACGGGCGGCGGCCCCGCCGTCCGGACGGGAGACGCCGGCGCCGAGGCGCCGAGCAGGCTCTCCTGGACGGCGCCGGCCCGGGCGGGGGCGGGACCGGCCGAGCCGAGCTGCTCCAGGGCCTCCTCCACCTTGGCGATCAGCCTGTCCAGCGCCTGCGGCTGCGGCCGGCGGGTCACGCGCACCGCGGCGATCTCCAGCTCGACCCGCGGCAGGGGAGAGCGACGCATCTCCCCATCGGCCTCGACGAACGCGCGCAGGAGGTAGATCAGCTCGTCGACCCCGACGCCCTCGGCCTGGGCCGAGAGCTCCTTCGCCTCGGCCGCCGTCAGGTCGGCGAAGGTCGTCCCCGGCGCCACCCGCAGCACCAGGAGCCGCCGCGCCAGCTCGAGCGCGTCCCGGGCGAGGGCCGGCAGGTCCTCGCCGGCCGCCGCGGCCTGGTCGATGACCGTGAGGGCGGCCGCCCCGTCACGGGCGAGCAGCGCCGCCACGAAAGCGCGCACCTGGGCCGGCGCCGAGGAGCCGAGGAGCCGGGCCACGGTGGCCTCGTCCAGCTTGCCCTCGCCGTAGGCGATGGCCGCGTCGGTCAGCGAGAGCGCATCCCGCAGGCTGCCCTCGGCGGCCCGGACCAGCATCGGCAGCGCACCGGGGTCGAAGGCCACGCCCTCGCGGGCCAGGACCTCGCCCAGGCTCCGCGCCAGGAGGTCGGGCGGGATCGGCCGGAAGTCGAAGCGCTGGCAGCGCGAGAGCACCGTGGCCGGGATCTGGCGCGGCTCCGTCGTGGCCAGGATGAACACCACGTGCGGCGGCGGCTCCTCCAGCGTCTTCAGGAACGCATTGAACGCGTGCTTGGACAGCATGTGGACCTCGTCCACGATGTAGACCTTGTAGCGGCTCCGCGCCGGGGCGTACTTGACGTTCTCGCACAGCGTGCGGATGTCGTCGGCGTGGGTGTTGGTGGCCGCGTCGATCTCCATGACGTCGACGGGGGCGCCGGAGACGAAGTCGCGGCAGGCCGGGCATTCCCCGCAGGCCTCGGGCCCCTGGCGGGCCGTGCACCCGAGCGCCTTGGCGAGGAGGCGCGCCGTCGTGGTCTTGCCGACGCCGCGCGGCCCGGTGAACAGGTAAGCGTGAGCGACCCGGTCGGACTGGAGCGCGTTCCGGAGCGTCCGGGTGACGGCCTCCTGGCCCACCACGGCCTCGAAGGTCTGCGGCCGCCACTTCCGGGCCAGGACCTGGTACGTCATCCGCGCGGGTCAGCGGGGGCGGGCGGCCGGGCGGCGCGGACGCCGCCCGGCCCCCGGGATGGATGACCGTGCACCCTCAATCGAGCCGCCCGTCCCGCGATCTCCGCACGAGCGCGGCTCCAGCCAGGTACTCCCACGGCACACGAGAGGAGCGCCTTACCGTTGCTCCCTTCCGGGCCTGGCGGGGTTCGACGCATCCCGTTGCGTGGGGCCCAGCCTTCAACGCCGTCCCATGCGGCTCATTCGACACGAACGACCCTCGAGAGGGAATTCAACCCCGCTATAGCGGATTGCGGGTTACAGGGCACCGCTACCTCCCCGTCTAGCACGGCCAAGCGACATCGAGACGACCAGCGGAAACTGGCGGAGGGGGTGGGATTTGAACCCACGGCACGAGGTTAAGCCCGTGCACGGCATTTCCAGTGCCGCACCTTCGGCCGCTCGGTCACCCCTCCTGCACACGGCCGTATCCCTGCGAGATTGGCGGAGGGGAGAGGATTTGAACCCCCGAGGGACCTTCTGGGCCCCTATCCGATTTCGAGTCGGACGCCTTCAACCGGGCTCGGCCACCCCTCCACGAAGGCACACGCTCACGGGTCCGAGTGCCAAGTATACCCGCCCTGCCCTTCCGCGTGCCGCCCTTCCTGGGCGGAACCGCCCTCGGGATCGCGCGACGCCCCACCGGCGGCGCGGCGAGCGCCGCCTAGGCCCGGCGGGCCTCGAAGAACTCCCGCAAGAGCGCGGCGCTCTCCGCGCTCCGGATCCCCCCGGCCACCGTCACCTGGTGGTTCAGCCTCGGGTCCTCGAGCAGCCGATAGAGGCTCCGCGCCGCTCCCGCCCTGGGATCGGGAGCCCCGTAGACCAGTCGGGCCACCCGCGCGTGGAGCAGGGCGCCACAGCACATGGGGCACGGCTCCACCGTCGCGTAGACGGCCGCTCCCGGCAGCCGGTAGTTGCCCGCCGCCCGAGCCGCCTCGCGGAGCGCCACGATCTCGGCATGGGCCGTCGGGTCCCCCTCCCGCACCGACGCGTTGTGACCCCGGCCGATCACCCGCCCCTCGAGCACGACGACCGCCCCGACGGGGACCTCGCCCTCCGCCCCCGCCCGTCGCGCCTCCGCGAGGGCGAGGCCCATGAAGCTCGCGTCGTCGTCAGCCGGTGTCATGCGTGTCCTCCGCGCCTGCCCCGCATGGGGCCCTACCGTACCCGATGGATCGCTCGGTGTTCAAACCGTCGCGGCCCACCAAGCGGGCAGGACGGGACCCGGCTGCCTCGCCGTCGGGCACTATGGGCGGACGCTCGGTGCCTGCCCCGGCTCAACTGGGCTCGGCCACGACGTTCGCCCCCTGGCACGCAGGTTGCCTCCCAGGACGACGATCCGCCTCGGAGGGGGGACCCGGTGAACGACAGCTGGAGCCAGATCGACCACGAGCTGCTGGAGTGCTTGACGGCGAGGGGGCCCATGGCCCTGCACGAGCTTGCCCACGAGCTGAACGTGCCCGAGGGCGAGGCCATCGCCTTCGTGGCGATGCTGGCCCGCGAGGGCCGGGTGCGGATCCGGCTCGTGGAGGCGGTCCAGCCGGTCGAGCGACCCTCCCGGAGCCGCCCGAGCACCGCCACCACGACCTGAGCCCCGACTCCGCGCCGACCGCCACGACCGGCTGAGCGCTCCGTCCCGATCGCGCGCGGGCCCGCCGCGGCCCGGTGCATGGCGCCGCACGTGGGCGCGAGCCGGCACGAGGCCGGCCGGTAGCGCGGGCGACCCCCTTCGGGGGGGCCGACACCGTCGACGGGGCCGCGCCATCCTCGTTCCGCGATTGACGCCACAGGCACGATCGGAAATCATGAGGCCTGTGCGATCCGCGCCCCTGACCCGGCAGCCAAGACCTCCAGGGAGCCCCGCGGCTTCGGAGACCGGGCCGGGTCCTTTCGCCCAGGCGCCGCGCCCTCGCCCCGACGCGTCGCGGACGCCCAAGGCCGACGAGCCGGCCCGGCGCCCTTTTCCAGAGGCCATCCAACCGACGGCGGCCGGGGCGGCGGCCCGACGCCGGTTCCCGGAAGCGACCCGGCCGAAGGCGGGGGAGCCGGCCCCACACCCTCTTCCGGAGGCGACCCGGCATCGAGTGGCCTGAGCGGGCGCGGCTCGGTCTCCGCCACGCCCTCGCGGCCCTCGTCTGTCTCGCCGCCCTGACCGGGTGCGCCGAGCGCCCCGCCACGTCCGAGCCCACCACGCTGGTCTTCAAGCACGCGCGGATCCTCGGCCCGCGGAACCCGGTCCCACGCCTCCTCGCCGACTTCGAGGCGCGCCATCCGGGCGTCCGGGTCAAGGCCGAGTCGCTGCCGTGGAGCAGCGACGAGCAGCGCCAGTTCTTCGTCATCAACCTGGAAGGGGGCCGCCCCGGCTTCGACGTCATGATGCTGGACGTGGTGTGGACGCCCGAGTTCGCGCGGGCGGGGTGGCTCCTGGACCTCACGCCGCGGCTCGCGCCGGGCGAGCTGGACGCCTTCTTCCCGTCGGCCGTCGAGGCGGCCACCCACGGCCGGCGCGTCTGGGCCCTGCCCTGGAACATGAACGTGGGGCTGCTCTACTACCGCGCCGACCTCCTCGCGCGCCACGGCCTCCGGCCGCCCGAGACCTACGAGGAGCTGCTGGCCCAGGTGGCGCGCATCCGGGCCGCCGAGCAAAGCCCGCGCCTGCACGGGCTCCTCTGGCAGGGCAAGCAGTACGAGGGGCTCGTCGTCAACGTGCTGGAGGGGCTCTGGGCGTCGGGCACGGGGCTCCTCGGCGCCGACGGTACCGTCTTCCCCGACCCCGGCCGCGCCGAGGCCGTGCTGGCCTTCCTGCGGCGGCTCGTCGACACGGGCGTGAGCCCGCCGTGGACGACCGCCGCCGACGAGGAGCTGACCCGCCGCGCCTTCGGCAACGGCGAGGCCATCTTCCTCCGCAACTGGCCCTACGCGCTGTCGCTCCTCGAGGCGCCGGACTCGCCCGTGCGGGGCAAGGTGGGCGTCGCCCCGCTGCCGCGCCACGCCGCCGGCACGCGGGGCGCCGGCTCCACGGGCGGCTCGCACCTGGCCGTTCACCGGGGGACGCGACATCCCGACCTCGCGCTGGAGCTCGTCCGCGCCCTCACGAGCCCGGCGGCCCAGCGCCTCATGGTGACCGGGGCGGCGCTCTATCCGAGCCGCCCCGCCCTCTACCACGCCCCCGACCTCGTCGGCGCGAGCCCCGCGCTGCCGGCCATCGCCGCCCTCACCCTCGCGGGCCGCCCGCGCCCGGTCACGCCCTACTACCTGACCGTGTCGACGATCCTCCAGCCCGAGCTGTCGGCCGCCCTGGTCGGGGTGAAGAGCCCGGCCCGCGCCGTGGCGGACGCGCGGCGCGCGCTCGACTTCGCCCTCCGCGCCGCCCGCGCCGACCGGGAGGCGGGGGCGCGGTGACGGCCCGCCAGCGCGCCGCCCGCCGCGAGGGGCTCGCGTACCTGGCCCCCGCGCTCCTGGCCCTCGGCGCCCTCACCGTCTACCCGGCCCTCTGGGTCCTCTGGCTCTCGCTCCAGCAGCGCGTGCCCATCTTCGGCATCGAGCGCTTCGAGGGGCTCACGAACTACCTGTTCCTCGCCGTCGACGCCCGCTTCTGGAACGCGGCGCGGGTGACCCTCGGCTTCGCCGCGGCGTCGGTGGCGCTCGAGGTGGTGCTGGGGGTCGGCGTCGCGCTGCTGCTCCAGGGGCAGCGGCGCGGCCGGCGGCTCGCGCTGTCGCTCCTGCTGCTGGCGTGGGCGCTCCCCGCCGTCGTCACCGCCAAGGTGTTCGAGTGGCTGTACCACCCGGCCGCCGGGCTGGTGAACTACCTCCTGGGCGGCGCCTCGCTGAACTGGCTCGGCGACCCCGGGCTCGCCCTGCCCGGGCTGATCCTGGCCGACGTCTGGCGGACGATGCCGTTCGTCGCCCTGCTCTGCTACGCGCGCCTGCTGTCCATCCCCGCCGACGTCTACGAGGCGGCCCAGGTGGACGGCGCCGGGCGCGTCGCCACGCTCTGGCTGATCACGCTGCCGCTGCTCCGGCGCATCCTGCTCATCGCGGTGCTGTTCCGCACGCTGGACGCGCTGCGGGCCTTCGACCTCATGTTCGTGCTCACCCGCGGCGGGCCGGCCGGCACCACCGAGACGCTCACCGTCTACGCCTACCGGAGCCTGTTCCAGACGCTCCAGCTCGGCTTCGGCTCGGCGGTGAGCGTCGTGGTCTTCGCCCTGGTCATGCTGGTGGCGTGGGCCTACCTGCGCGCGCTGCGCCGCGAGGGGATGCTGGCGTGATTCGGGGCCGCGCCGCCCGGCGTCCCTGGCTGCGCGACCTCGCGGTGCTCGTCCTCCTCGCGGGCTACGCGATCCCCTACTTCTGGCAGGTCGTGACCTCGGTCAAGCCCGAGGCGGAGCTGCTCGTGCTGCCGCCGCTCCTGCCGACCCGCCTCACGGGGGAGCACTACCGGGTCGTGCTGGACGAGAGCCTGGTGCCGCGCGCGCTCTGGAACAGCCTCGGCGTGTCCGGGCTCACCACCGTGCTGGCCCTGGCCCTCGGCCTCCTGGCCGCCTACGCGCTGGCGCGCCTGCCCGTGCCGGCCAAGGGCCTCATCCTCCTCGGCATCGTGGCGGGCAGCGCGTTCCCCCAGATCGCCACCGTGAGCCCGCTCTACCTCCTGATGCGGGCGCTCGGGCTGCGCGACACCTGGACGGCCCTCGTGCTCGCCAACACCTCCTTCGCCCTGCCGCTGATCATCTGGCTCCTGGCCGGCTTCATCCGGGAGATCCCCGAGGAGCTGGAGCAGGCGGCGGCCCTGGACGGGGCCGGGCGGCTTCAGATCTTCCGCCACGTGCTCCTGCCCCTGGTGGCGCCCGGGGCCGCCTCGGCCGCGCTCCTGACGTTCCTCTTCAGCTGGAACGAGTTCCTGTTCGCCTACACGTTCACGGCGACGGAGGCGAGCCGCACCGTGCCGGTGGCGCTGGCCCTGTTCCCGGGGGTCTTCGAGGTGCCCTGGGGCGACATCGCCGCCGCCTCGATCCTGGCCAGCCTGCCGCCGATCCTGCTGGTGGTGGCGCTCCAGCCGTACCTGGTCCGCGGGCTCCTGGCCGGCGCGCTGCGCGAATGAGGGCGCCGCCGTGTCTTCGACGGCCCGACCGAGCGCCTCCTGGGCGTCCAGATGGTGAGCTACGCCGCCGCCGAGCTGATCCAGATGGCGACGCTCGCCGTGCGGCTCCGCGCGGCGGCCGGGCTCCTCGCGAGCCAGCTCTCGGTGCACCCGAGCCACGGCGAGCGGTTCATCAAGGTCGCCGCCCACGACTACCACGACGTCTGCGACGTGCCGGCTGACCCGGCGCCTCGGGAATAGCCGGGAGCGGCCGCCGGGTTTCCCTGCCCGAGGCGGTCATCCGCCGGGGAGGATGCCATGAGCCGGATGCGTCAGTGGACCGCCGCCCTCGCCTTGCTGGGCGGCCTGGTGCTGGCGGGGGTGTGGGTGGTCGCGGCCTCGGCCCCCATCGGGTACCAGGTCGTCGAGCGGGACGCGTTCCCCGTCTTCGACAACCCCGCCATGCTGGCCGCCGGCGAGGCCGAGCAGCGCGGCGTGGTCTTCGACCGCGACATGGTCATCGGCGTCGCCCGCGGCCGGGAGGCCAAGGCCTACCCCATCACGATCATGGGGGTCCACGAGCTCGGCAACGACGTGATCGACGGGCAGCCCATCGCCGTCACGTGGTGACCGCTCTGCCAGACGTCCATCGTGTATGGACGCGAGGTGGACGGCGAGGTGCTGAGCTTCGGCCACGCGGGCATCCTCTACGAGAACTCCTTCGTGATGTACGACCGGAAGACCGAGTCCCTGTGGGTGCACGTGACGGGCCGAGCGGAATGGGGCCCCCTCAAGGGCAAGCAGCTGGCCTTCGTCCCCTCGACGGTGACCACCTGGAAGCAGTGGAAGGCGGCGCACCCCCACACCCGCGTGCTGCCCGGCTACCGGCGCGGCGGCTTCATGGGCACCTACGACGCGCTCGCGCGCGCGGACGAGCTGGGCCTGGCCGTGGTCGTCCGGTTCCGCGGCAAGCTCTACCCCTACCCGGCGCTTCGCCGGGGGCCGGTGGTCAACGACCGCTTCGAGGGGGCGCCGCTGCTCGTCTACTACTCGGCGGCGGACGGGACGGCCGTCGCCTGGCGCCGCGACGTGAAGGGACGGGAGCTGACCTTCGAGGCGAGCGGGCGACAGGAAGCTTCCGGGGCGCCGCTGCTCCGGGATCGCGAGACCGGGTCGTCCTGGTCGTGGCTCGACGGGCGCGCCACCGAAGGGCGGCTCGCGGGCACGCGGCTTCAGCCCGTGGCCTACAACCCGATCCTGACCGACCGCTTCCGGGCCTTCTACCCCGACGGGCCCGTGTTCGCTCCGCGCTAGGACGTCGACCGCGCGAGAGGACCGCGTGGGCTGGATCGGTCCCGAGCGATCCAGCCCACGCAGCCCCTCGAAGTGTGGCGCGCCCTAGAGGAATCGAACCTCTGACCTTCGGATTCGTAGTCCGACGCTCTATCCATCTGAGCTAAGGGCGCGTGGCGGAGAGGCCGGGATTCGAACCCGGGACAGAGGTTTTGCCCCTGTAACCGCTTAGCAGGCGGCTGCCTTCGGCCGACTCGGCCACCTCTCCTGACAAGCCAGCCCGCTGAGTATACGGGATTTGCCCGCGAGCGACCACCGGATGGCCGGACCGCTCGGCTGAGCTTAGGATGGAGCTCGCCCCATGGCCCAGCGACGCCTCGCCGACGTGCTCCGGTCCACCAAGCCGCCATGGGTGGTGCGCCGCACCGTCAAGCGGAGCGCGGCCGCCCCCGGGGATCTGCACGGGCTCCTGCTCCGTTCCGTCGACGGCGCCCGCTGCCGGTCGCGGGAGGGCCTGCTCAGGGAGTTTGCCGCGGCGCTCGAGTTCCCCGTCGCCCCCGGGGAGGACTGGAACGTCCTCGAGGAGGCCCTGACCGACCTGGAGTGGCTCCCGGCGCGGGGCTACGCGCTGGTGGTGCGGGACGCCGACCTGGTCCTGGCCGACGCCCCCGGCGAGCGCCGCGCGCTCCTGGGGATCCTCGAGCTGGTGGGCCGCGGCTGGGCCGACCACCAGGCCAAGCCCTTCCACACGGTGCTGATAGTCGGCGACACGGGGCCCGACGCCCAGCGGGTCTGGCCGGTCCCGGCGGCGGACGGCTGAGCCCGCCGCGCGGGGGCGAATGGCGGAGGGGGAGGGATTCGAACCCCCGATCCCCTGCGGGATTCCGGTTTTCAAGACCGGCGCCTTCAACCGCTCGGCCACCCCTCCGCGGCTATTGTACCGGGCCGATGCGCTCGAGCCCGCCCATGTAGGAGCGGAGCGCCGCCGGCACCGTCACCGAGCCGTCGGCCTCCTGGTAGTTCTCCAGCACCGCGATCACGGTGCGCCCCACGGCGAGCCCGGACCCGTTCAGCGTGTGGCAGAACTCCACCCGCCCCCCCGCGGTCGGCCGGTACTTGAGATCGAGGCGACGGGCCTGGAAGGCCTCGCAGTTGGAGCAGGAGGAGATCTCGGTGTAGCGCCCGAGGGCCGGCCGCCATACCTCGATGTCGTAGCTCTTGGTCGCGCTCGGGCCGGTGTCGCCGGCGCAGTGGAGCACGGTGCGGAACGGGATCTCGAGCCGCCGGAGCACGGTCTCGGCGTCGTCCACCATGGACTCCAGCTCGTCGTAGGACGTGGCCGGCGTGGCGATCTTGACGAGCTCCACCTTCTCGAACTGATGGTGCCGGTAGATGCCCTTGAGGTCCTTGCCGTAGGTCCCCGCCTCGCGCCGGTAGCAGGGCGTGAAGGCGGTGTAGCGGCGCGGCAGGCTGGCCTCGGCCAGGACCTCCCCGCCGTGCAGCGCCGTGAGCGGCACCTCGGCCGTCGGGATCAGGTAGAGCGTGCGGTTGTCGTCGGGCTCGACGGTCTTGAAGGCCTGCTCCTCGAACTTCGGGAGCTGGCCGGTCCCGAGCATGGTGGCCCCGCTCACGAGGTTGGGCACCCACACCTCGGTGTAGCCGTGCTCGCGCGTGTGCAGGTCCAGCATGAACTGGGCCAGCGCGCGCTCCAGCCGGGCGAGCGGCCCCCAGAGCACCGCGAAGCGGGGCTTGGCCAGCTTGACGGCGCGCTCGATGTCGAGGAGCCCGAGCGCCTCTCCCACCTCCTCGTGGGGCCGCGGCGGGAACGGGAACTCGCGCGGCGCACCCCAGCGGCGCACCTCCACGTTGTCCGCCTCGGTGCGGCCGGGCGGCACCGAGGGGTCCAGCACGTTCGGCAGGTCGAGCAGGAGCCGCTCGAGGGCCTCGTCGGCCTCGCGGATCCGGGGATCCAGCGCCCTGATGCGATCGCCGATCTCCCGCACGCGGGCCATCGCCGCGGCGGGTTCCTCCCCGCGCCGCTTCGCCTGGCCGATGGCCTCCGAGGCCCGGTTGCGCTCGGCTTTCAGCTCCTCGGCCTCCTGGACGAGGCGCCGGCGCTCCCGGTCGGCCTCCACGATGGGGCGCACCGACCGGGCCTCGCCCCGCGCGGCCAGCGTGCGCTCCACGCCCTCGGGATCCTCCCGGACGAGCCGGATGTCCAGCATCGCTCCGCTCTCCCCTGGCCCGGCCGCCGTGGCGGCGCCGGGTCCCGAAAACGCGACGGGGCCGCGCGGCGGCGGCCCCGAGTCCCAGCCGGCCGGGTGGGCCTCAGCCGCTGGCCTCGCCCCCGTTGCTCTGCTCGCCCTCGACCCGCGCGATGCTGCCCACCTGGTCGTCGGCCTCGAGGTCGATGATGCGCACCCCCATCGTGTTGCGGCCCTGGCTCGTGATCTCGTCGGCGTGGACGCGGATGATCTTGCCCTTGGTGGTGACGACCAGGATGTCGTCGCCCGCCCGCACCTGGAGCGTCCCCACCACGAAGCCGTTGCGGCCGCCGGTCTTGATGTCGATCACGCCCTTGCCGGCCCGGCCCTGCAGGCGGTACTCGTCCAGCGGCGTCCGCTTGCCGTACCCCCGCTGGGTGACGGTGAGCACCATGACGCCCTCCTGCACCACCTCGGCCGCGATGACCTGGTCCCCCGTCTCCACGTCGATGCCCCGCACCCCGCCGGCGGTGCGGCCCATGGCCCGCACCTCGTCCTCCGGGAAGCGGATGCACATGCCCTCCTTCGTGGACAGGAACACCTCGCGCTGGCCGTCGGTGCGCCGCGCCCCCATCACCTCGTCGCCGTCCTCCAGCGTGATGGCGATGATCCCGCCCTGGCGCGGGTGGGAGAACGCGCCGAGCTCGGTCTTCTTCACCTTGCCGAGCTTGGTGGCGAACAGGATGTAGCCCGACGCGAAGTCCTTCACGGGCACGCAGGCGGCCACCGCCTCCCGCTCGGCCAGGGCCAGGAGGTTGACCATCGCCTTGCCCTTGGCCAGTCGGCCGCCCTCGGGGATCTCGTGCACCTTGAGCCAGTGGACCTTGCCCTGGTTGGTGAAGAACAGGAGCGAGGAGTGCGTCGAGGCCACGAACAGGTCGGCCACGATGTCCTCTTCCTTGGTCTCCATGCCGGTCACGCCCTTGCCGCCCCGCCGCTGGCTCCGGTACGCCTCGATGTGGGTCCGCTTGATGTACCCCGACCGCGTGATCGTGACCACCATGTCCTCGTCGGCCAGGAGGTCCTCGATCGTGAGGTCGGTGGTCTCGGCGACGATCTCCGTCCGCCGGGCGTCCCCGAACTCCTGCTTGATCGTCAGCAGCTCCTCCTTGATGAGCCCCATCAGCCGCTGCTCGGAGGCCAGGATGCCCCGCAGGCCGGCGATCAGGGCCAGGGTCTGCTCGTGCTCCTCGACGATCTTGTGCCGCTCGAGCTGGGTCAGCCGCTGCAGCCGCATGTCCAGGATGGCCCGCGCCTGGACCTCGGTGAGCGTGAGCCGCGTCATCAGGGCCTCGCGGGCCACGTCCGGGCTCTCCGCCTGCCGGATGAGGCGGATGACCAGGTCGAGCTGGTCCACCGCCTTGCGCAGGCCCTCCAGGATGTGGGCCTTCTCCTCGGCCCGGGCCAGGTCGTAGCGCGTCCGCCGCGTCACCACCTCGCGGCGGAAGGCGATGAACTCCTGCAGCATCTGCTTGAGCGTCACCACCTGCGGGCGCCGGCCCACCAGCGCCAGCATGATGACGCCGAAGGTGGTCTGCATGGCCGTGTGCTTGTAGAGCTGGTTCATCACGATCTGCGGGATCTCCCCGCGGCCGAGCTCCAGCACCACCCGGATGCCCTCGCGGCTCGACTCGTCCCGGCGCTCGGAGATGCCCTCGATCCGCTTGTCGCGCACCAGCTCGCCGATCTTCTCGAGCAGCGAGGCCTTGTTGACCTGGTACGGCAGCTCGGTGACGACGATGGCCTCCCGCCCGCCCCGGAGCTTCTCCGCGTGGGCCTTGGCCCGCAGCGTGATGATGCCGCGCCCGGTCGTGTAGGCCTCGCGGATCCCGCCCCGGCCGTAGATGTACCCGTAGGTCGGGAAGTCCGGCCCGGGGATCACCTTCATCAGGTCGTCCGCGCTGGCGTCGGGGTCGTCGATGAGCATCACGAGCCCGTCCACGATCTCCGACAGGTTGTGGGGCGGGACGTTGGTGGCCATGCCGACGGCGATGCCGGAGGAGCCGTTGACCAGGAGATTCGGCACCTTGGTGGGCAGGACGACCGGCTCCTGGAGCGACTCGTCGAAGTTGGGGACGAAGTCCACCGTCTCCTTGTCGATGTCGGCCAGGAGCTCGTGGGCGATGCGCGCCAGCCGCGCCTCGGTGTAGCGCATGGCCGCCGGGGGGTCGCCGTCGATGGAGCCGAAGTTCCCCTGCCCGTCCACGAGCGGGTACCGGAGGGAGAACTCCTGCACCATGCGCACCAGCGCCTCGTAGACGGGCGCGTCCCCGTGGGGGTGGTACTTGCCCAGCACCTCGCCGACCACGCGCGCGGCCTTCTTGTAGGGGCGGTTGAAGTTGAGCCCGAGCTCCTGCATCGCGTACAGCACCCGGCGGTGCACGGGCTTGAGGCCGTCGCGCACGTCCGGCAGCGCCCGCCCCACGATCACGGACATCGCGTAATCGAGGTACGACCGCCGCATCTCCTCTTCGATGGGGACGGGGGTCTGGCGCTCGGGGCTCATGGTACCCGGCGGGGGGCTCCGTCCCCCTTCCGGACCTCCCCCCAGAACAGGCTGCGCCGGCAGAGCCGGTGCCCGAACCAGGCGAGTGCGTCACGCGGGGTCATGGGGAAACCGGGGCTCCTCGCTGGCTAGATGTCGAGGTTGACGACGTCCAGGGCGTTCTTCTCGATGAACTCGCGGCGCGGCTCCACGGCGTCGCCCATGAGGACCGTGAACATCTGGTCGGCGCCCACGGCGTCCTCCATGGTCACGCGCAGCAGGGTGCGGGTCTCGGGGTTCATGGTGGTCTCCCAGAGCTGCTCCGGGTTCATCTCCCCGAGCCCCTTGTACCGCTGTACGGTGGCCCCGTCCTTGGCGAGGTTCATCACCACCCGCATCAGCTCCTCCAGCGTCCGCGCCGCCACCTCCTTGCCCGAGGCGTCGATCACGGAGCACGGGCCCTTGTGGACGGCGGCGATGTCCCCGTAGACGTCGAGGAGCTGGGCGTAGTCGGGGGACTTGAGGAGGTCGGGGCTGAACGCCGCCGCGGTGGGGCCGCTCACCTGGATCACGGCCCCGTCGCCGTTGTCGCCGCCCAGGAGCTGCGCGCTCCATCCGGGCAGCTCGGCCGCGGCCTCGCCCACGGCGTGGGCGATGTCGGCGTCGCCGATCCCCCGCTTGGTCGGCTTGAACTTCCGGCGCAGGAGGCCGTCCAGCACGGCCGCCGGCACGCCCCGCCGGGCGAACTTGCCGAACAGGGCGCGGAACCCGAGCACGCGCTTGAGCGTCTCGAGCAGCGCGTCGTCCCGGAGCGGCGCCGCCTTGCCCGGCACCTTGAGGGCCGCCTTCTCCACCCAGAGCGCCAGCACGAACTCCTCCATCTCGCGCTCGCTCATGAGGTAGCGCTCGGCCCGCCCCTTCTTGACCTTGAACAGCGGCGGCTGGGCGATGTAGAGGTGGCCGGCCTCGATCACCGGCACCATGTGGCGGAAGAAGAACGTGAGGAGCAGCGTGCGGATGTGGGCGCCGTCCACGTCGGCGTCGGTCATCAGGATGACCTTGTGGTAGCGCAGCCGCGTGACGTCGAACTCCTCGGGGCCGATGCCCGTCCCCAGCGCCGAGATGAGCAGGCGGATTTCATTGTGGGACAGGACCTTGTCGTAGCGCGCCTTCTCCGCGTTGATGATCTTGCCCCGCAGCGGCAGCACCGCCTGCGTCTTGCGGTCGCGGCCCTGCTTGGCCGACCCGCCCGCGGAGTCGCCCTCGACCAGGAACAGCTCCCGGAACTGGGGCTCCCGCTCCGAGCAGTCGGCCAGCTTCGCCGCCAGCCCCTCGTCGTCGCGCCCACCCTTGCGGGTCAGCTCGCGCGCCTTGCGCGCCGCCTCCCGGGCCTGCGCGGCCCGCACGCACTTGTCGGCGATCTTGCGGGCGGTGGTGGGGTCCTCCTCGAAGGCCTCGGCCAGCCGGTCGTTGACGATCTGCTGGACGAGCCCCTTCACCTCGGAGTTGCCCAGCTTGCCCTTCGTCTGGCCCTCGAACTGGGGATCGGGGATGCGCACCGAGACCACCGCCGTCAGGCCCTCGCGCACGTCGTCGCCCGTCACGCCGCCCTTGAACGTCTTCAGATAGCCCTGGGCCTGGGCGTACGCCGAGATCTGGCTCGTGACGGCAGCCCGGAAGCCCGTCAGGTGGGTGCCGCCCTCGCGGGTGTTGATGTTGTTGGCGAAGGAAAACACGCTCTCCTGGTAGCCGTCGTTGTACTGGAGCGCCACCTCCACCTCGATCTGGTCCTTCTTCCCATCGAAGAAGAGCACCTTGGGGTGGATCGGCGTCTTGTTCTGGTTCAAGTGCTTGACGAACTCGACGATGCCACCCTTGTAGAGGAAGGTGTGGCTGCGCTCGTCGCGCTCGTCCTCGATGACGATCTTGAGCCCCTTGGTCAGGAACGCCATCTCCCGCAGGCGGTTCGAGAGCGTGTCGAACGAGAAGGTGGTCTCCTCGAAGATCTTGGCGTCGGGCTTGAAGCGGACGATGGTCCCGTGCTTGGCCGTCTTGTCGCCGGGCCCGAGCTCGTTGACGGGCGCGCCGTACTCGAACCGCTGGGTCCACACCCGGCCCTGGCGGCGGATCTCCACCTCGAGCCACTCGCTCAGCGCGTTGACCACCGACACGCCGACCCCGTGGAGCCCGCCCGAGACCTTGTAGGCCGAGTGCTCGAACTTGCCCCCGGCGTGGAGCGTGGTCAGCACCACCTCGGCCGCCGGCCGCCCCGTCTCCCGGTGGGTGTCCACGGGGATGCCCCGCCCGTTGTCCCCCACCGAGCAGGAGCCGTCGGAATGCAGGATGACCTTGATGGAGTCGCAGTGGCCGCCGAGGGCCTCGTCCACGGAGTTGTCCACGACCTCGTACACCAGGTGATGGAGCCCGGCGGCGCCGGTGTCGCCGATGTACATGGCCGGCCGCTTGCGGACGGCTTCCAGACCCTCCAGCACCTTGATGTCGCTGGCCGTGTAGGTCGTGTCGGCCATCAGGCGGCACCCCGCACGGCCTCGAGCCTCGCGTGCTTCACCGTTCCTCCTCTGACCTCCCACCAGGTGGCCGGCACGTCGGTCGCCACCGGCTCCGGCGCGGTCAGGAACACCTGCCCCAGGCCCTGGGCCAGGTACTCGAGCACCAGCGCCTGCGCCGCCGGATCGAGCTCGGACAGCGGATCGTCGAGCAGCAGCACGGGCGGGCTGCCCACCGCCTCGGCCACCGGGCCCGCCTCCGCCAGGCGCAGCGCCAGGGCCAGGAGCCGCTGCTGCCCCCGCGACGCGAACGCCCGGGCGTCCCGGCCCTCGAGCTCGAGCAGCACGTCGTCCCGGTGCGGTCCCACCAGGGTCTGGCCGCGGCGCACCTCCTCGCCGAGCCGCTCGGCCAGCGCCTGACGGAACGTGGCGGCCCCTTCCGCGACCCGCCCGGGGTCGACGTAGGCCAGCCGCATCGCGCCGTCCTGCCCGAGGCGCCGCCAGACCCGGCGAACCTCGGCCTCGAGGAGATCCAGAGCCGCGCGGCGGCGGCCCACCAGCTCGAGGCCCACCTCGACCAGCTGCTCGTCCCACGGCTCGATCCGGCCCCGCAGCTCCGCCGGCCCCCCCGCTCGCTGGAGCAGCCGCGTCCGCCGCTCCAGCACCTGGCGGTAGCGGCCCACCGTGCCGGCGTGGGCCGGCGACAGCTTGGCCGCGAAGCCGTCCAGGAAGCCCCGGCGGGTCTGGGGCCCCCCGTTGAGGACCACCAGGTCCTGCCAGCTGAACGGCACGGCCCGGGCCCAGGGACATCCCTCGCCCCCGACGCCGAAGCGGCCATCCTCCCGGCGGCACACGACCCGCTCGATGGCACGGACGACGTCGCCCCGCCGCAGCTGCCCGGCCAGGCGCGCCTCGCTGGCGCCCCACCGCGGCAGGTCCGCGGCCCGACCGCCGCGGAACGAGCGCCCGACCGTGAGCAGGCCGAGCCCTTCGAGCAGGTTGGTCTTTCCCTGGGCGTTGGCGCCCGTGAGGATGTTGAGGCGGGGCGCCGGGGTGAGCAGGAGGCACGCGTAGCTACGGAATTCTGAGAGCGTTACCCCCTCGAGGTACACCCGATTCCCGCTCCCATAGGACCCTTCAGATCCTCATGGGCATGATAACACAGAGCGAGCCATCGTCCTCGGCGCTTTTGAACACGCCGGGGCTCAACGCGTCCTTCACCTCGAGCACGACCTGCTCGCCGGACTGCGCGCCGAGAGCGTCCAGGACGTAACGCGAGTTGAAGCCGACGGTCATCTCGTCGCCCGCGTACTCGACCTCGACCGCCTCCTCCGCCTCGCCGAAGTCCGGACTGTACGAGGCCAGCTTCAGGAGCCCCGCCGCCAGCGAGAACTTCACGGGGCGCGTCCGCTCCTCGGACAGGACGGCGACCCGGCGCAGGGCCGCCGTCAGCGCCTGACGCCCCGCCACCACCCGGAACGGATGGGCCCGGGGCACCACCTGCTCGTAGTTCGGGAAGGTGCCCTCGATGAGACGGGCCATCAGGAGCACGCTCGGCATCCGAAGCAGGAAGTGGTTGTCGCTGACGGCGATCTGCGCCTCCTCGCCGGGCGCCACGATGCGGGCGATCTCCTGGACGGCCTTGCGGGGCACGATCCCGCTGACGGGCGGCGCCCCCTGGTCGAGGCCCCGCGTCGCCAGCGCCAGGCGGTGCCCGTCGGTGGCGACCATCCGGATCTCCTTGTCCCGCATGACCAGCAGCACGCCGTTCAGCGCGTACCGCGTCTCGTCGTGGGCCACCGCGAAGGCCACCTGGGCCAGCATCTCGCGGAGCAAGCGCCCGTCCATGGTGATCCACGAGTCCACCGTCCCGGACGCCACCGCGGGGAAGTCCTCGGGTCCGAGGCCGACCAGCTTGTAGCTCGCGCCGGCGCACCGGAGCCCGACCCAGGCGTTCTCCTGCAGGCGAAGCGCCAGCGAGGCCGACGGCAGCTCCTTGACGATCTCCACCAGCTTCCGCGACGAGATCGTCACCGACCCGGGCGCCTTCACGGTGGCGGGGACGGAGATCCGCACGCCCACCTCGAGGTCCGTGGCCGTGAGCGTCAACGCGTCCCCGCCCGCCTCGAGCAGCACGTTGGCGAGGATCGGCAACGTCTGCCGGGGCTCGACGACGTTGTTGGCCATCTGCAGCCCGCGGAAGAACGCGTCCCGGTCGGCGTGCACATCCATGACGGGCTCCTCTAGGTATGAAAGGTTGTGGGAAAGAGAAACAAGAAAGTTAGTCGTCGTCGGAGGAGGCGGAGGTGTGGATAGCGGGGGCGAGGGAGAACGGCCCGGTGGGATGCGACTTGCGTGGCGTCGGACCGGTGGACAGCGTCGGGGACGAACGGGGCTACGGGGTGGATCACAGGGTGATGGTCTGGGTGACGGTGTCCAGGGTCTTCTTGAACTTGGGATCGTCCTGGGCGAGGGACTGGATCTTGTCCACCGCGTGGAGCACGGTCGTGTGGTCCTTGCCGCCGAAGGCGCGGCCGACCTCGGCCAGCGAGGCGTGGGTGAGCTGGCGGGCGAGGTACATGGCGACCTGACGCGGGAAGGCGACGGCGCGGGTGCGGCTGCGGGCACGCAGGTCGGAGACCTTGATGCCGAAGAACTCGGCCGCCTTCTTCTGGATGTGGTCGATGGTGATCACGCGCTCCTCGTCGCCCCAGAGGTCGGTGAGCACCTCCTGGGCGAAGTCGACGGAGAGATCGCGGCCGGTGAGGGCGGAGAAGGCGATCATGCGGGTCAGCGAGCCCTCGATCTCGCGGATGTTGGCCTTGATGCGCGAGGCGATCAGGTAGGCGACGTCGTCGGGCAGCGTCACGCGCTCGCGCTCGGCCTTCTTCTTCAGGATGGCCACGCGGGTTTCGAAGTCGGGCGGCTGGATGTCGGCGATGAGGCCCCACTCGAAGCGCGACCGGAGCCGCTCCTCGATGTCGGGGATCTCCTTGGGCGCGCAGTCGGAGGAGATGATGATCTGCTTGCGGGAGTCGTAGAGGTCGTTGAACGTGTGGAAGAACTCCTCCTGCGTGCGCTCCTTGCCCGAGATGAACGGGATGTCGTCGATGAGGAGCAGGTCGATCGTACGGTACTTGGCCCGGAACTCCGCCGTGCGGTCGTAGCGGATGGCGTTGATGAGCTCGTTGGTGAAGCGCTCCGTCGACAGGTAGAGCAGCCGGAGGGCCGGGCGCTGGCGGGCGATCTCGTGGCCGACCGCGTGCAGGAGGTGGGTCTTGCCGAGGCCGACCCCGCCGTAGATGAACAGCGGGTTGTAGGCCCGCGAGGGCAGCTGCGCCACCGCGTGGCACGCCGCCTGGGCGAACTGGTTGGAGTTGCCGACGACGAAGGCGTCGAAGGTGTACCGGGGGTTCAGGCCGTTGGCCAGGGGGACGGCCGGCGCCGGGTCCGGCCGCGGCGCCTCCGCGAGGCGGGGATCGACCTCGAGGGCGATCCGGGGCTGGCCGCCGAGGATGCGGCGGGCGGCCGCCTCGAGGTGGTGGACGTGGTTCTGGGCCAGCCAGTTGCGGATGAACAGATTGGGCGCGGCCACGCGCAGCAGCTCGTCATCGATGGCGACGAGCCGACAGGGGCGGAGCCAGGAGTCGAGTGTGGGCTGCGAGAGATGGGACTCGAGGTCTCTGAGTAGTTGGCTCCAGAGGGTATCGACCATGGCGAGCACCTCGAAGGACGGGTTACGCACACGGTTATCCACACGTGTGGATAACCGGATGTGGGCCCCGCGAAAGGATTTTTTGGAGCAGGACGGCGGCACGACCAGCCGTGGAACAGGTGCAACCCCTCATCACTCCGGCATCAGTGCGACCGGGGGCGGCCGGCTTCGAACCCGGTCGATTGGGCAGCGCACCGTAACACAGGGGCTACGGAGCCGCAAGGGGGTCGGCGGGCTTGACTCCGGCGGAGGGGGGTCAGTAGACTAGCGAGGTTTCTCGATCGCAAGGGGGATCCCGAGGAGATGAAGCGGACCTACCAGCCGAACCGGCGCCGGCGCAAGAAGACGCACGGGTTCCGCAGGCGGATGAAGTCTCCGGGTGGGCGGAACGTGCTGAGACGGCGCCGCGCCAAGGGGCGCAAGCGGCTGACCGTCTAGGCGGGGCGTGGCGCGGCGCAGACGCGGGCCCCTCTCCCTACCTCGAAGCGAACGCCTCCGCGGCAGGGCTCACATCCAGGCGCTGTTCGAGCAGGGCAAGCGGGAGGAGTGCGGCAGCGTGACGGCGCTGTGGCGGGTGACGGGGGGGAGCCGGCGGGTGGCCTTCGCGGTGAGCCGGCGGATCGGGGGCGCAGTGACCCGCAACCGGGCTCGCCGCCGGATGCGCGAGGCCTACCGGCGGCTCCAGGTGGGGGTCCCGGCCGGGGTCGACCTGGTGCTGATCGGACGGACCGGGGTCGTGGATGTCCCGTTCCCGTCGGTGCTGGCGGACCTGGGGCGAGTGCTGCAGGCGGTGGCCCGCCGGGCCGAGCGGCGCACCGAGCGGGCGGGCGCGTGACCGCCGCCGCGCGGGTTGCCAGCGGCGTCGTGAGGGGATACCAGCGGATCCTCCGCCCTCTCCTGCCCGCCACGTGCCGGTTCGCGCCGAGCTGCTCGGAGTACTGCCGTCAGGCGATCGAGGCCCATGGCGCGCTGCGGGGCATCGCGTTGGGCACCCGGCGGCTCGCTCGCTGCCATCCCTGGAACGCCGGCGGGTACGATCCCCCCCCCGCCCCCAGGGTTCGACGGGCATCGTGATGGAAAAGCGGGCCATCCTGGCGGCGGTCCTGATGGCGGCGGTGCTGGTGCTCTACCAGATGCTGTTCATCTGGAGTCCCGAGCGGCCGCCGTCCCCTCCGAAGAGCGCCGAGAGCCCGCCCGCGGCCCCCTCGCCCGCCCCTGGCGCTGCCGTCCCCGTGTCGCCGGCGGCGGTAGAGCCACCGGCCGCCCAGCGGCAAGGGCCGGCGCCGCCCGAGCGCCGGATCGTGGTCGAGACGCCCCTCTACCGAGCGCAGATCGGCTCACTTGGCGGGCAGGTCAGGGCCTGGGAGATCGACCTGCGCGGCGTCAAGCCCATGGCCCTACCCGGCGTGGTCGGGTCCGGCGGCCTCCAGGTCTCGAGGGCCGGCTCGGTGCCGGTGCCCGTGGCGTTCGAGGTCGACCGGGAGGCGGTCAAGCTGTCGGCCGAGACCCCGACGGGGCAGGTCACGCTGAGGGGCGAGGACGGGTTCGGCCTACGGATCATTCAGGTCCTGAAGTTCCGGGTCGACAGCTATGCCATCGCCCGGGAGGTCCGCGTCGAGAACACCCACGCCGCCCCGCAGAGCGCCGAGCTGACGCTGGACTGGACGGCCCCCGTGGAGTGGCCGAAGGAGGAGGACAAGTTCACCGGGCCGCGCCCGATCCACATCGTCCGGCTGGATCCGGCCAGCTCGTGGGCGCGTCGCGAGTACCTCTCCAACGTGGTGCGGTTCGAGGGCGCGGGGCGCTGGATCGCCTTCGAGAGCGCGCTGCAGGCGCCCGGGTACACCACCGGGGTGAACGGCGTGTACGTGACGGCGCTCGTGCCCCAGAGCCCGGGCTTCCGGGTCTTCGAGGCGCCCGTCGGCGCGGAGGGCGGGAAGCCGCCACGTGCGGCGCAGATCGGATGGCGCGTGGCGCTGCCGGGGCTTGCGCCCGGTCAAACCTGGGAGGGCAAGGCGCTCAGCTACGTGGGCCCGATGGAGTACGAGACGCTCAAGGCCTACGGTGTGGGGCTCGAGAAGGCCATTTATTTCGGTGGGTTCCCCTTCCCCGAGTCGTGGGCGCTCCGCTACGGGATGCCGACCCTGCCGATGGAGTGGATCGTGGTCCCGGTGCTGGCCCTGATGGGCTGGAGCTACGCCGCCGTGCCGAACTACGGCCTGGCCATCGTCTTCCTCACCGTCATCACCAAGGTGCTGTTCTTCCCGCTGACGCTCAAGAGCATGTCGTCCATGAAGTCGATGCAGGCGCTCCAGCCCCAGGTCAACGCGCTGCGTGCGAAGTACAAGAGCGATCCCCAGAAGGCGCAGCGCGAGATGATGGAGCTCTACCGCGAGCACGGGGTGAACCCGCTCGGGGGCTGCCTGCCGATGGTCGTGCAGATCCCGGTCTTCTACGCGCTCTACGACGCGCTGTCCGTCTCGGTGGCGCTCCAGGGCGCCCCGTTCATCCACCTCGGCACCTTGCCGGGCTGGGTGCCGTTCCTCGGCGGCGAGTGCGTGTGGATCTGCGACCTGGCCAAGGCCGACCCGACCTACGTGCTGCCGATCCTGATGGGCGTGTCCATGTTCGTCCAGCAGAAGATGACGCCCACCATGGGTGATCCGCGCCAGGCCAAGATGATGCTGATGATGCCGGTGCTCTTCACGTTCATGTTCCTGAGCCTTCAGTCGGGCCTGGTGCTGTACTGGACGCTGTCCAACGTGCTCCAGATCGCCCAGCAGAAGTACATGGAGCGCCGGGGCCCGGGGCCCAAGAAGGCGCCGGCCCGCGCCCCGCGGAAGGCGTGAGCCGCCGGCGCCGCGCCGGACGAGTCAGCTCTGACGATCTCCTGGGCCCGCTGGACAGAGCGGCCCGTGCCGTCCTCGGCCGACCTCTGGGATCCACGGACCGGGAGCGCTTCCGAGCGTATCTCGACCTGCTCGCCCGCTGGAATCGGACTCACGACCTGACCGGCTGCAAGACGGCCCCCGCGATGGTGTCGACCCTGTTCCGGGACTCTGTCCTCTTCGCCAGCCTGATCCCGGGCCGGCCGGCTCGCACCGTGGACATCGGCGCGGGAGCCGGCATCCCGGGAGTCCCGCTCCATCTGCTCCTGGGCCTTCCGATGACGCTCATCGAGGCAAGGCGCAAGCGGGTCTCGTTCCTCAGGGCGCTGGCCCGCGAGCTCGGTCTCTCCGGCGTGGAGGTCATCGAGGGGCGGGCCGAGGCGGTCATCGAGGAGCGGTCTCACCTCCTCGCCGGGTTCGATCTGACCCTGTCACGCGGCATCCCGCTCGTTTCCATTCTCGGGATCGCGAGGAGGTATCTCAAACCGGGGGGCTTGCTCATCGCTGGAGGCCCTCCGAGACCGGCCGAGCCGCCATCGGCCGTCGGATATGCGTCGATAGCCTGGAGGCGCATGGACTACCCGGGGATGGGCATTTCCCGGACGTTTCTCCTGGCTGTCGGTTGATCCTGGGTGTAGTGTTCCACGTGGAACGTCCGGGACGAGCCTGAGGCCTCACGATGAGGGCCATGGACGGATGTTCCACGTGAAACATGGGGGAGCTGGGGGTTGACAAGGATCATCGCGGTCGCGAACCAGAAGGGCGGCGTGGGTAAGACGACCACGGCGATCAACCTGGCTGCCGGGCTCGGCCTGGCTGAGCGCTCCACCGTTCTGGTGGACCTGGATCCCCAGGGCAACGCCACCACGGGGCTCGGAGTCGAGAAGAAGGATCTGAGGCAGACCGCCTACCACGTGCTGCTCGAGGGGGTCTCGGTCGAGGCGGCGCTTCTGGAGACCGACATCCCGAGCCTCAGACTGCTGCCCTCGGACATCGATCTGGTCGGCGCCGAGATCGAGCTGGTTTCCTCCGAGGCTCGCGAGCGGCGGCTGACCCAGGCTCTCGGGCCGATGGGCGGCCGCTGCGACTTCATCGTGATCGACTGCCCGCCGTCGCTCGGGCTCTTGACTCTGAACGCCCTAGCAGCGGCCCAGACAGCGCTGATCCCACTCCAGTGCGAGTACTACGCCATGGAGGGGCTGGCTCACATCCTCCGGACCGTGACCCTCGTCCGCGAGCGCTTCAATCCGGCCCTCCGGGTCGAGGGGGTCGTCCTGACCATGTTCGATGGGCGGACCAGCCTCGCGACCCAGGTCCGCACCGAGGTCACAAAGCACCTGGGCGCCCAGGTCCTGACCAGCGTCATCCCGCGGAACATCCGGCTCGCCGAGGCGCCGAGCCACGGCAAACCCATCATGCTGTACGACCTGCGGTCTCCGGGATCCGTCGCATACCTTGAGCTCGCGAGGGAGGTCATCGGTCATGGCTAACCGACATGGTCTTGGGCGAGGGCTCGGTGCTCTCTTGTCGTCCTCGGCTCCTGCCGACGGCGGGACGGTGACGGAGCTTCCGGTCGACGCGATCGTCGCCAACCCCCAGCAGCCGCGCAAGGACTTTGCCGACGAGGCCCTCGTCGAGCTGAGCCGGTCGCTGCGGCAATCGGGCGTGCTCCAGCCGGTGATCGTGAGGCGGCGGGGTCAGGGCTACGAGCTGGTGGTCGGTGAGCGCCGGTGGCGGGCGGCCCGGATGGCCGGGCTCGAGCGCATCCCGGCCATCATCCGCGACACGACCGACGCCCAGAGCCTCGAGCTGGCCCTGGTGGAGAACCTGCTCCGCGAGGACCTGAACCCCATGGAAGAGGCCGAGGCCTACCAGCGCCTGCTCACCGAGTTCGGGTGGACCCAGGAGGAACTGGCGCAGCGGGTGGGGAAGGACCGGAGCAGCGTCGCGAACTGCTTGCGGCTCCTCCGGCTGCCCGAGATCATCCAGGGGGACCTCAGGACGGGACGGCTGACCATGGGCCACGCCCGGGCCCTCGTGTCCATCACGGCGACCGAGGAGCAGCTCCGCCTGCGTGAGCGGATCCTTGCCGAGTCCTGGTCGGTGAGGACGACCGAGGAGGACGTCAAGCGAAAGCGGCCACGGGCGAGCCGCAGCGCCCGGCGATCGCCGGAGCTCGCCGCGGTGGAGGACGCCTTGAGATCGGCCCTGGCGACGAGGGTGAAGATCATCGGCAACGAGCAGAAGGGACGAATCGAGATCGCCTATATGTCGGGTGAGGAGCTCGATCGGCTGGTCGGTCTCCTCGCTCCGTCGAGGTAGTCGCGGATGACGGACCGGATCGTGGTGGGCATGAGCGGCGGCGTCGACTCCTCGGTCGCCGCGGCGCTCCTGGTCGAGCAGGGCCACGAGGTGGTCGGCGTCACCTTGAAGGTGTGGCCCTGGCGGGAGCCCGCGCCGGGCGCCGGGCGCTTCGGCAGCTGCTGCTCGCCCGAGGCCGTCGACGACGCGCGTCGCGTGGCGCGCCAGCTCGGGATCCCGTACTACCTGCTCGACAGCGAGCAGGAGTTCGGGCGAGCGGTGATCGACCGGTTCGCCGAGGCGTACGCGCTCGGCCGCACGCCGGTGCCCTGCGTGCCCTGCAACCGCGAGGTCAAGTTCGGCTCGCTGCTCAGGCGCGCGCGCGCCTGGAACGCGCTCGCGGTCGGGACCGGGCACTACGCGCGCATCACCCGGGACGAGCGCACGGGGCGCCAGCTTCTCTGGCGCGGGCGCGACCATCGCCGTGACCAGTCCGACTTCCTCTGGCCCCTCGATCAGGCGCAGCTGGCGGCGGCGCGCTTTCCCGTCGGCCACCTCGACAAGGAGGAGGTACGCGCGCGGGCGCGCGAACTCGGCCTCGCCACCGCCGACGCTCCCGAGAGCCAGGACATCTGCTTCATCCCCGACAACGACTATCGGGGGTTCCTCAGGCGGCGCGCGCCCGACGCGTTCCAGCCGGGCCCCATCGTGGACGCCGAGGGGCGAGCCCTCGGCCGCCACACGGGGATCGTCAACTACACCGTGGGCCAGCGCCGGGGCCTCGGGATCGCGGGAGCGCGACCGCTCTACGTCACGGCCCTGGACCCCGTGCGCAACGCCGTGGTCGTCGGCGAGGCGGCGGACCTCGAGGCCGAGGGGGTCCTGGCGGAGGACGTCAACCTGATCGCCGTCGAGAGGATCGACGCGCCGCTCCGGGTGGAGGCCAAGATCAGGCACAGCCACGTCCCGGCGCCCGCGACCGTCCACCCGGCCGGGCCCGGGCGGCTCGAGGTGCGGTTCGACACCCCCCAGCGCGCCCCCGCGCCGGGGCAGTCCGTCGTCTTCTACCATGGCGACCTCGTCGTCGGCGGCGGGGTCATCGCCGGAGGGCTCGGCAAGCCCGAAGCGCCTTGACAGCCCTCGCCGGCGCGTGATACTTCTCCGGTTGTTCCCGTTTTCACAACATTCGTCCCGGTCGGAGACCTCACCATGAGTCGCATCCGAGCCGTCTGTGCCCTGCTCGTCTGCTGGCCCGCCACGGCGCTCGCGGCCGAGGGCGGGGGCGGGCTCATCAACCTGGACAGATCCCTCATCATCCAGGCCATCAACTTCGCGCTGCTCCTGTTCCTCCTGTCCAAGGTCCTGTACCGGCCCCTGGTGGGCAAGCTCGAGGAGCGGGCGGAGGCGATCCGCAAGTCGCTCGACGAGGCCAAGGCCGCGCGGGCCGCCGCCGAGCGGGAGCGGGAGGAGCACGCCGCCAAGCTCCAGGCGGCGCATGCCGAGGCCCAGGCCATCCGCGCCCAGGCCCTCAAGGAGGCGGGCGAGGAGCAGCGCCGGCTCGTCGAGGGCGCCCGGGCCGAGGCCACGCGGCTCGTGGAGTCGGCGCGCGCCGAGCTGGACCAGGAGGTGCGGCGAGCCCGCGAGGCCCTGCGCCAGGAGGCGGCCGACCTGGCCGTGTCGGTGGCCGAGAAGCTGATCCGCAAGAGCCTGCGTGAGGACGACCACCGGCGCATCGTGGAGGACGCCATCGGCCGGGTGGGCCGGCAGACCTAGCCCATGCGCGCCCGCGAGAGGACGGCGCGGCGCTACGCCAAGGCGCTCTTCCTGCTGGCCCAGGACGGCAAGGCGATGGAGGCGGTCGGGGGCGAGCTGGAGGCCTTCGCGGCGCTCGCCCGGGACGATCGCGCCCTCGGCGAGGTGCTCACGCGGCCGTGGATCAAGCCCGAGGACCGCCGCGCCGTGGCGCTGGCCGTCGCGGAGCGCGCGGGGGCGGGCCGGACGCTGCGCGACTTCGCAGGGCTCCTGGCCGAGCGGGGCCGCATCGATCATCTGCCGGAGATCACGGCCGCGTACCGGACGCTCCTGGACGAGGCCCTCGGCCGGGCCCGGGCGGAGGTGCGAACGGCGGTGGCGCTGACCGAGGACGAGAAGCGCCGCCTCGCCGAGCGGCTGGGCCGGGTGCTCGGCAAGCAGGTGCTGCTGGACGAGCGCGTGGACCAGGGGCTCCTCGGCGGCTTCGTGGCCCAGGTGGGCAGCTTGATCCTGGACGGCAGTCTGGACTCACAGCTCGGGCGCGTGCGCGAGCGCCTGGCGAGGGGATAGGCATGATCAAGGCGGAAGAGATCAGCGAGATCATCAAGCGCCAGCTCCAGGGCTACGAGGCCGAGATCGACCTGAAGGAGGCCGGGCGCGTGATCGAGGTGGGCGACGGCATCGCCCGGATCTACGGCCTGGACAACGCGCTGGCCGGGGAGCTGCTGGAGTTCCCGGGCGGCGTCTTCGGCCTGGTGCTGAACCTCGAGGCCGACAACGTGGGCGCCGTGCTGCTGGGCGCCGAGACCCAGATCAAGGAGGGCGATCCCGTCACGCGCACCGGGCGCATCGCGCAGGTGCCCGTGGGCGAGGCGCTCATCGGGCGCGTCGTCAACGCCCTCGGCCAGCCGGTGGACGGCAAGGGCGACATCCAGACCGAGGAGTTCCGGGCCCTGGAACGCTACGCGCCCGGGGTGGTGGACCGGCGGGGCGTGAAGGAGCCGCTCCAGACGGGGCTCAAGGCCATCGACGCCATGATCCCCATCGGCCGCGGCCAGCGCGAGCTCATCATCGGCGACCGGCAGACCGGCAAGACCGCCATCGGTGTGGACACGATCATCAACCAGAAGGGCCAGGGCGTGTACTGCTTCTACGTGGCCATCGGCCAGAAGCGGTCCACGGTGGCCCAGGTGGTGAAGGTGCTCGAGGACACCGGGGCCATGGCCTTCACCACCGTGGTGGTGGCGTCGGCGTCGGAGTCGGCGCCGCTCCAGTACCTGGCGCCCTACGCCGGCTGCGCCATGGCCGAGTACTTCCGCGACTCCGGACGCCACGCCCTGTGCATCTACGACGACCTGTCCAAGCACGCCCAGGCCTACCGCCAGCTCTCGCTCCTGCTGCGGCGCCCGCCCGGCCGGGAGGCCTACCCGGGCGACGTCTTCTACCTGCACTCGCGCCTGCTCGAGCGCGCGGCGAAGCTCAACGACGAGCTGGGCGGCGGATCGTTGACCGCCCTGCCCATCATCGAGACGCAGCTCGGCGACGTGTCCGCCTACATCCCCACCAACGTGATCTCGATCACCGACGGCCAGATCTACCTCGAGTCCGACCTGTTCTTCTCCGGCATCCGGCCCGCGGTGAACGTGGGCCTGTCGGTCTCCCGGGTGGGCGGCTCCGCCCAGATCAAGGCCATGCGTCAGATCGCGGGCAAGCTGCGGCTGGACCTGGCCCAGTTCCGCGAGCTGGCCGCCTTCGCGCAGTTCGGCTCGGACCTGGACCGGGCGACGCAGATGCAGCTCGCCCGCGGCCAGCGCATGGTGGAGATCCTCAAGCAGGGCCAGTACCAGCCGCTGCCCGTCGAGAAGCAGGTCGCCATCATCTTCGCCGGGACCCAGGGTCTCTTGGACGACGTGCCGGTGGACCAGGTCCAGGCCTTCGAGACGGCCTTCCTCGGCTTCATGGATCGTCGGTACGCCGAGGCGCTGGCCGCGATCGCCGAGAAGAAGGAGCTGACCGACGAGCTCCGGGAGACCCTCACCCGGGCCGTGACCGAGGCCAAGGCGGAGTGGAGCGCCGCCCGGGGGGTCAAGGCCGCCTAGCGCGCGGGCCGCCCATGGCGACGCTCCGGGACATCCGCCGACGGATCCGCTCCGTCGAGTCCACGCAGAAGATCACCAAGGCCATGAAGCTCGTGGCCGCGGCCAAGCTGCGCCGCGCCCAGGAGCGGATCCTCGCCGCGCGCCCATACGCGACCCGAATGCGGGAGCTCCTGGGCAGCCTGGTGGCACGGGCCGGGGAGGAGTCGCACCCGTTGCTCGAGCGGCGGGCCGGCGGGCGGCGGCGCCTGGTGATCGTGACCGCCGACAAGGGGCTGTGCGGGGCCTTCAACTCCAACGTCTTGCGGGCGGCCATGCTCTTCCTGCGGGAGCCCGGCGAGACGGACGTGACGCTGGTGGTGGTGGGCAAGAAGGCGCGGGACTTCTACCGGCGCCGGCAGTGGACCGTCACCCAGGAGATGCAGGGGTTCTTCGACCGGCTCGCCTACAGCCACGCCCGCGAGCTCGCCGGCCGGCTCATGCAGAGCTACCTCGCCGGCGAGGTGGACGAGGTGCACCTGATCTACAACGAGTTCCGCTCGGTGGCGGTCCAGCGCGTGAAGCGCGAGCGGCTCCTGCCCATCGAGGCGGATGCGGTCGAGGCGGGCGAGGCGGGGACGGGCGGCGGCGACTACATCTACGAGCCGGCGCCGGACGCCATCCTGGCCGCGCTGCTGCCGCGTCACGTGACCACGCAGGTCTACCGCGCGCTGATGGAATCGGCCGCGGGCGAGCAGGGCGCGCGCATGACGGCCATGGAGTCGGCGACGAAGAACGCCAAGGAGATGATCGGCGTCCTCACCATCCAGTACAACAAGGCGCGCCAGGAGCGCATCACCAAGGAGCTGCTGGACATCGTCGGCGGTGCCGAGGCGCTCCGCCAGGCTGTCGAGGCGTAAGCCTCGACAATGGGGGTGCGGGGGCCATGTCGGGGCCCCCGCCGATGGAAGAAGAGCCGGCGCGGAGCGCCGGGGCGTG
>Ga0187892_10002798_pt1 | contig 33642 bp, 26 predicted proteins | sample MA1701073metaG_FD_139345 | JGI IMG/M metagenome (GOLD analysis project Ga0187892, IMG submission 139345) | Bio-ooze microbial communities from a basaltic lava cave in the Kipuka Kanohina Cave System on the Island of Hawaii, USA - MA170107-3 metaG ... | reverse complement strand
GCAATTCTTCTGACGCCGTGGAATGACCAGGCGCCAATATTGGATTTCAAAGAACGAATGATTTTAAGACAACATATCGTTTTCAGATTTGTGGCACTGTGGCCGAAACGATGATCGAAGCCACAACGACAACCTGCCGCAGGAATCGGAACTCGGCGCGCCGAGCCGCCCGTTCCGCGCGTTGAATCAGCGGATTGACAAAGACCTGGCGCGGCCCTACTCCGACGAGTTCACCGTCAGCGTGCAGCACGAACTCTTCCGCGACTTCGCCATCGGCGCGAGCTATTACCACCGGCTCAACCGCCGCTTGTTCGGTCTGGAAAATCTGGGCGCGCCGGCTTCGGCCTGGACGCCGCTGGAGCTGACGATCACCAACCCGGACAACCTCGTCCCGGCCAGGATCACGATCTTCAACCAGCCGGTGATCACGGCCAACGACTTCCTGATCTCGAACCACGACACGCTCAACTCCGAGTACAAAGGCTTCGAGCTGACCTTCGTCAAACGATTGTCGGCGCGGTGGCAATTGCTCGGCGGCCTGACCGTGGGCGAGCACGCGGGCCGCTTCAACCCGTTCGGCGACAACCTCAACAATCCGAACCTCGCCATCAACCGCGCCGACGCGCGCATCGGCGACGACGCGACCTGGCAATTCAAGCTCGCCGGCAGCTACACCCTGCCCGGCGGAATCGAGGCGCACGCCAACTACCTGCACGCGACCGGCTACCCGCTCCGTCGCCAGTTGAGCGTCGCGGGCAACATCCTGCGCGACGCGAACAATAATCCGATCGCGTTGCGACAGGGTTCTCAGGCGATTGACCTGACGCCGCGCGGGGCGGTGCGGTTGGAGGCGGTCGACATTCTGGACATTCGCTTCTCGCGCCGCTTCAAGCTGAGCGAGAGCATGAGCATCGAGCCGGTGATCGAACTCTTCAACGCGACCAACAGCAGTTCGATCACGACCTCGCTCGACGCTTACGGCTTCACGCCGGATGCGACCCGCGCGTTGACAGGCGCGATCTCTCCCACGAACGTCGGATTGCCGACCGAAGTGTTGGGGCCGCGGCTGTTGCGGTTCGGCGCGCGGTTCAATTTCTGAAACGCGCCGGACGATGACGCGCAGCGAATTAGTACCGCGAGCGGTAGCGAGCGTGCTCCATCAGTGAGCCAAGCTCGCTACCGCAGTACTGAATTAGTACCGCGAGCGGTAGCGAGCGTGGCTCCATCAGTCAGCCCATTGATCGAGCCAAGCTCGCTACCGCAGTACTGAATCAGTACCGCGAGCGGTAGCGAGCGTGGCTCCATCAGTCAGCCCATTGATCGAGCCAAGCTCGCTACCGCTCGCGGTACTGATTCAGCAATCACCCCAGGAGGAAACTCGATGAAAAGAAAACTATATCAACACCTCGTATGCCTGCTGCCGCTTGCCATAGTCTTCGCGCTTGCCCTCGGCCCCGGTTCCGTGGCGGGCCAAACGCGGACAGCCCGGCCCTCGCCGGCCAAGCAGTCCGGCCACAAGTGCCGTGGCCGGATGATGACGCGCGAACAGATTGCCGCCGTGCGCGGCCTCTCGATCAAGGAGTTCAACCAGATATTGTCGGAGGGACTGCTCACTCCGGAAGAAGTCTGTACCGTCTCCGCCGCGGTTCTCAGGCGGGCGAAAGAGAAGGCGAAGTCGCCGCGCCCCGACCGTCCGGACGAGGCGCTGCGCTACCGGTTGTTGGACCTGCGCGACGAACGCGGGGATATACCGGACGATGGCTACGAACGCGCGCGCCGCCACAAGCAGCTAATGAAAGATGAGCAACGCGGGCAGGGCCAGGGGAAGAAGACGGCCGGCCTGGTGGTCAACGACGAACGGACGGCGACCGAAGGCCTCCAGCCGCTGGCCGCGGGCATCGAGCCTTCGCAGTGGACGTGGATCGGCCCCGGCAACATCGGCGGCCGCATCCGCGCCCTCCTGATCCACCCGACTACGCCCAGCCGGATGTGGGCAGGGAGTGTCGCTGGCGGCATCTGGACGACGGCCAACTCCGGGACCTCCTGGTCGCCCGTCAACGATTTCATGGCCAACCTGTCGGTCACCACGCTGGTCATCCACCCGTCCAACCCGAACGAGCTTTATGCGGGAACGGGTGAAGGCTTCTCCAACAGCGACGCGATCCGCGGCGCGGGCATCTTCAAAAGCAACGATGGCGGCGTGACGTGGGCGCAACTGGCCTCGACGGCGAACAGCAGCTTCTACTTCGTGAACCGCCTGGCCATCTCGCCGAACGGCGGGACGCTGCTCGCCGCCACCAACAGCGGGATTTTCCGGAGCGTGGACGCGGGCAATTTCTGGACGCAGATCACCACGACCCGGACGCTCGACATAGACTTCCACCCGGCGGACAACCAGCAAGCCATCGCCGGTCTGGACAACGGAACCGCTTTGTATACGGTCAACGGCGGCGTCTCGTGGACAGCCACCGCTTCCTTCGGCGGCGCCCGGGTCGAAGTCGCCTATGCGCGCAGCGATCCCAACACTGTCTATGCCTCGGCGAACAACGCTTCGGGGGAGGTGTGGAGAAGCGCCGACGCCGGCCACACCTTCACGCGCGTCAGCACGGGCGTCAACTACCTCGGCTCGCAGGGTTGGTACGACAATGCGCTCTGGGTGGACCCGACCAACTCCCAGATCGTCATCGTGGGGGGCATTGACCTGTGGCGCAGCGTGAATGGCGGGTCGACGTTCGCCAAGATCAGCCAGTGGCAGAGCGCGCCCAGTTCGGCGCATGCCGACCACCACGTCATGGCCGCGCATCCCAGCTTCGATGGCGTCAACAACCGGACGGTCTTCTTCGGCAATGACGGCGGCGTCTACCGCGCGAGCAACGTCCACACGGTCAGCGCGACCAGCGGCTGGCAGGAGCTGAACAACAACCTCGGTGTCACGCAGTTCTACGGGGCGGCGGGCCACGCCACTACCGGGACGATCGTCGGCGGCACGCAGGATAACGGCTCGCTGCGTTATCAAACCTCAACCGGCACGGAAGGGTGGACGACGATGTTCGGTGGCGACGGCGGATGGTCGGCGTCGGACCCGACCAACTCCAATTATTTCTACGGCGAGTACGTTTACCTGCGGATTCACCGCAGCACGAACGGCGGCGCATCGTCGTCTTACATCTACAGCGGGATCAGCGACGCGGCCAACTCGTGCGCGAACTTCATCGCGCCTTTCATTCTCGATCCGAACAACGCCAACACTATGTTGGGTGGCGGTTGCAGCCTCTGGCGCAGCGCAAACGTCAAGGCGACGACCCCGAGCTGGACCGCGATCAAAGCGCCAATCACCGGCAATTCCCGCATCAGCGCGGTCGCGGTCGCGAAGGGCAATTCGAACATCGTGTGGGTGGGCCACAACAATGGCGATGTCTACACGACCAATGACGGCACGGCCTCGGCGCCTACCTGGACCCTGGTCGGAGCCGTCTTGCCCGACCGGAAGGTCACGCGCATCACCATTGATCCGGTCAATCCGAACATCGTCTATGCGACCTTCGGTGGTTTCAGCCCCGACAACATCTGGCGCACCAATGACGGCGGCGCGACGTGGGCCGACGCTACGGGCGTGGGGAGCTCGGGACTTCCTGACGCGCCAGTGCGGAGTCTGGTCATCCACTCGCAGAATTCAAATTGGCTCTATGCGGGAACCGAGGTCGGGATCTTCGCCTCCGAAGACAGCGGTCAGACCTGGGGGTTGCCTCACGATGGGCCGGCCAACGTCTCGGTAGACGAGCTTTTCTGGATGGGCACGACGCTGGTGGCGGCCACGCACGGTCGCGGGCTGTTCAGCGCGCCGGTGGCCGGAGGTGGCGGGCCAGTGACCGTCTTCTACGACGGCGCCGAGTCGGCCTCGACGACCTTTGTCCTGAGCAACACCACGAGCACGACGGTGTGGACCCGCAACCAGACATCGGTCTACCAGGGCGCCTGGCGTTGGCGCGCCGGCAGTTCCACGGGAGGCAACTACGGCAACAGCGGCGACGCGAGTCTGACCACGCCCACACTGAATTTGAGCAATGCCAGTACCGTGACCTTGTCTTACGCCTTCAAACATTCGACGCAGTCCGGCTCGGATTTTTTCCAGGTCCAGATCTCGACCAATGGCGGCTCGACCTGGACCAACCTGGTCAATGCGAGCGGGCAAAGCGCCAATTGGTCCGCCTGGGCGCCGTTGCAAAACATCAACCTCAACGCCTATGCGGGACAGACGAACGTGAAGATCCGCTTCCGTCTGGTCACCAACGGCAGCGTCACGGATTGGGGCGCAGCGGTTGATGAAGTCAGCGTCGTCAAGCAGTAATATTGGCTTACCAGTCCATCAACAAAGTCCGCTGACATTTTTCTGTCCGGCGCTTGGGGTTGGATTTCTTTGAATGCGGATGGGAAAGTTTTATACTTCGTCTATGGCAAAAGACCTGATTCACGACGCAGTGAAGAATGCGCTGATGAAAAGCGGCTGGGAGATCACAGCCGATCAGTACACAATCGAATTCAAGGATTCGAAAGTCTTCGCCGATCTCGCTGCCGAACTGCCGATTGCAGCCGATCTGGGGGATCGGAAAATTGCCGTCGAGGTCAAAAGCTTTCTTGGTCCTTCGCCGATGCGAGAACTTGAATCGGCCATTGGGCAATACCGAATCTATCGATGCTTTATGCGAGTGGTTGCGCCAGATCGCAAGCTCTATCTCGGCATCAGCGATTTGGCCGAGACCCGTTTCTTCCGCAAACTCTCGATTCAATATCTCATGCGGCACGAGAAGCTGCCTTTGCTGGTCGTGAACACCACAATAGAGGAGATCGTGAAATGGATAAATTGACCGAATACCGCAACCTGATTAAAGGTCTCCTGGCAAAATTCGTCGAACTCGATAATCAGCATTCGACCTCCGGCGTCGAGCACGTGCTGGTTGCTGATGATGAACGGGGACACTACTTTTGGTACAACGTCGGCTGGTGGCAGCGCGAGCGACTCAGCGCGCCAACGGTTTACGTCCGCTTGAAGGACGGCAAGTTCCGGATCGAAGATGATATGACCGAAGTCGGAATCGCGAATGAATTGCTCGCTGCCGGCGTGCCGAAAGAGGACATTGTGCTCGCGTTCCAACATCCACTGGAAAGACAGTACACGGAGTTCGCCGCCACTTGAGCGCACTAACCCATTTCTATCGTCCTGGCCCGGGATTCGCGCTCGCGGTTTGAGTGATCGTCACGCGTGACCAATCCCAACCTTCCAATCCGCGCGCGTTGACCGCCTTGACGCTCACCACCATCCCTGGCTTCACATCGCGCAACGTCACGCGCGAAGCGACGGTCTTCTCTCGTCGCAGCGGCGCATTGTTGGAGCCATAGGTCACGATGTAGCCGCGCACGCTCTTTTCAGGCGAAGGCGCCCACGAAAGCTCCGCCGTCTTCCCGTCGTAGCTGATCACTTTCAAATCCTTCACCGGCGATGGGCTGGAAGCGAGCATCATCACCGAGGCGACGGTCGTCTTGCTCGTCTCGGTGATCAGTTGGTGGTTGATCGTTTCGAGCATGTCGGTCGCCTGATGGTAGTGCGGGTTGCCCAGCACCGGATACGAGCCGATGCCGCCGACGATGTTGCCGTAGGCGTCAAAGAACGCCGTCGCGTCGGTGCCACGATGGTAGCGCGCGTCGTAAGTGATCAACCGCGTGAACAGGGAAGCGGCGGCGTGCTGGATGTCGCGGATGCCGGCGTTGGTGAAACGGATCGTATTGTCGAGCCGGTGGTCGTTGGCCCAACCGATCATGTCGTTGTTGAGCGCGCCGGTGATCTTCAGCTTCTCGGCCTGCGCGCGCCGCACGAATTCGCGGCTGCCGAGCAGCCCACCCTCTTCGCCGGTGAACGATGCGAAGATGATCGTCGCCGGTTGCGGGCGCCCGGCCAACATTCGCGCCGCTTCCAGCAGCGCGGCGGTTCCCGACGTGTCGTCGTCCGCGCCTGGCCCGACGCCGACCGAATCGAAGTGGCTGCTGATGACGTAGATCAGCTCCGGATTCTCAGTCCCAGGCAGTTTGGCGATGACGTTGCAGGTCTTGCCGCCGAGCGCCGAGCGGTTCTCGAAGCATTGCTGCTCCGGCTCGTAGCCGAAAGATTTGTACGCGGCGAAGAGGTAGTCCGCCGCCTGCTTGTTGCCGGGCCGCGAGATGTTTTTGGAATCGAAATCGAAGAGCGCCTTTTCGTGCGCGTAGATGCGGCTGGTTGACGCCTGCTCGACCACACGCCGGACTTCATCGGTGATGGGCGCGTAAATTCTCTGTCCTTCGCTTTGCAGCGCAGTCTCGGCGGCCAGGTTGCGTTCCAACCTGGCCAGCAAATCAGCCTTCGTCACTTTGCGGTCAAGATGAACCAGGTAGACGCCGCGCTCCGGCGAGACCGTGTCGCCATCGCGGTCGGCCCAGACCATCACCTTCGATCCATTGGCGCTGGCCATCCAACCGTATTCGGGCGAGATCGTTCGCACCGTGTTGTTGTGGAAGAGTTGGACGCGAGTGTTCGTCGTCAGATCGTAAAGGTAGGAGCGGCGATGGCGCGGTTCGCCGATCAGCCCCAGCACGCGGTCTTTCGAGATGAAGCGCGGCAGAATGTCGTGTTGAATCTCGCGCGTCAGGCGTGTTTCGTTTTTGCCGTCACGTCCGATCAGGTAAAGCTCCCAATCGGCGCGCGTCATTTTTTGATAGACCAGTCGTTGGCCGTCAGGCGAGAAAGCGGGCGCGTCAAGCCGCTCGGTAGTCTTGAGCAAAAGCGCCGGTTCGGCGCCGATGGGCAGTGACATCAAGCTATTCTCTTGTCCAGCCCGCGTCACGTAAGCGACCGCCGAACCGTCAGCCGCGAGCGTGGGAGCCGTGCCGGTGATGATAGCCACTTTGCGGCTGGCCAGATCGACGACGCCAAACTTTGTCGGCGCGAATTGCGGCCCGCCACCGGCTTGACCTCCCGTTTGAGGCCGCTGACCCTGGCCTTCAGTGCGCGGCGGCGTAGCACCCGCAGCCTGCGCGGCGCGGGTATCGGCGCTACGCGGAGGCGGAAAGGGATTGACGCCGGGAACCAAAAAGAGCAGCAGCTTTCCCGCCGGATCAACTACTGGCGCGGCTTTGAAACCATCGGCTTCAGTCACGACCACTGGCTGGGCGGACGCGGGCGTGATGGCGTAGATATCGTTGCGCGTCGTCTCTCCTTCGCGCGCCCCGACGAAGTAAACGGTCTCATCATCGGCTCCGAACGCCAGCGCGGATTTGAGCAACGCGCCGGTTTGTAGTTCCTTCTCTTGCCGCGTCTGCAAATCACGAAGCGCAACTACCGCATATTTCCACTGAAGGTGGTTGAGCGTCTGCAATGCCGCAACCCGCGCCGCGATCTGATCTCCCGCGCTGTCGAGCGTAGCTTGGGCTTTTTTGATCTCGTCGTTCTGCGGCAATTGGAGGTAAGCGACCTTCTTCCCCGAAGGCGAAAAGACCGCGCCAGTTCCCGGCAATTCGGCGACGAGAGCGCGTTCGCCCCCAGCTTGAACCAGGCGTGTGACGATGGCTGGCGCATTACCGGTTTCGTAAGCGATCAAGCCGCCGTCGGGACTCAAACGCGGCGCGCGGCCATCGGCGGTGATCTCTTCGGTTTGAAACAACTCGCCAGTCTGCGTCGCAATCGGCTCCACGAACTGATCGCCCGCCTGGCTCTGCAACAGCCGCAGATAAGCGCGCAGCGCAATTGTATATTTTCCGTCATCCCATGCTTCATTTGCGGCGCGCAGATCCGCCGCGCCTGTCTCCTGCCCGTTGATTCCCGTGACGGGACCGAGCAGCAACAGCGCGATTGTCAACACAAGAAGTTTTTTCATCATCATTGCCTTTCTCGGAATGCCTTTGGCGGCATAGCTGTAATAATCTATGATGTCTGCGAAAGGAAGCGAACACGATGACAACCAAAACAACTAAACGAAAAAAGGATCAGCGAGCGCCAGCGGTACGCCAAGCCTCCATTCCCGACGATCTCAGCTATATGACCGACACCGAGTTCGGGCAGGAGATGTTGCGCCTGGCGGCGGAAATCGCTGAAGAGCAGGGCACGCGCACAACGGAAGAGATCAACCAGTTGGTGGATCTGATGCGCGGAGGCGTCTCAGCCAATGCTGACCTATCTTGACAGCAATGTTTTAGTGCAGGCCGTTTCGATCTACTGAACAGTTTACTCAACGATCTTCCCGCCACTGCCTTTGCCAGCGCGCGGTCCGCGGTTGTCCCGCACCGGCGCATGATCGAGATTCGCCACGCGGCGCCCCGCCTCGTAAACCAACTGCCCGATGCGCGCCATCTTCTCGAAGTTGATCTTCTCGACGCTGTCGGTGTTGACGTGGTAATCGGGATGCAGTCCCGTCGTGAAGAAAACAATCGGAATGCCTTTGGCCGCGTAGCTGTAATGGTCGCTGCGGTAATAGACCTGCTCCAGATCGGTCGGATCGTTCATCTCAAAATCGAGCTTGAGCGGTTTGGCCAGGCTGGCGTTGGCTTCGACCGTGAGGTTGTGCAATTCGGTGCTGATGCGGTCAGAGCCGACCAGGTAGACCGAGTTCGCTTCTTCGGCCTTGTCGTCGCGGTTGCGCCCGACCATGTCCAGGTTGAGATTGGCGATGATTTTGTCGAGTGGCGCAGTCGGGTAATCGGCGTGGAAGCGCGATCCCCACAAACCTCTTTCTTCGCCCGCGAACCAGAGGAACATCAGCGAGCGTTTCGGCTTCGGCCCGCTGGCGAAAGCTTTGGCGACGCCGAGCAGCGTGGCCGTTCCCGATCCGTCGTCGTCCGCGCCGTTCCAGATGCGGTCTTCGAGCGCGCCCGGCTTGACGCGACCGACCGCTCCCTGGCGCGCGCCTTGAACGATTTCGCCCTCGGCGTAGCCTTGGTGATCGTAATGCGCGCCGAAGGTCACGTAAGTGTCTTTGAGTTTCGGATCAGTCCCTTCAACCACGCCGATGACGTTGCGCGTGAATTGCGTGCGCACGATCTGGTAGTCGGCGTCGAGGTTGAAAGTGAGCTTGACGTTTTTGAGTGTGAACGCGGGCAGCGGCTCCTGCTTCGCGGCTTTCTCTTTCAACTCGGTGTACTTGACCTCGGCGTTGCTGAAAAGGAATTCAAAGAAATCATCCTGCGCCGTCACGTTCGGCGGCAGCGGATGATCCAGACGTTGGACGGTGGTGAAGTCCGGTTGTTCGATGCCGGCGCGACCGCCAGCTCCGGCTCCACCGCCCGCGCCCCCCGGCCTTCCGCCGAATCCGCCTCCGGCAACGCCGATGCTCGCCAGCGCCTGTCGTTGATCGGTGGCGTAACGAGCGCGCCCGCCGAGCGCGCGGCGGAACTGCGTACCCAACCCTTTCGGTCCATTGGCGCCGAGGTAGACGACGGCTTTGCCCCTCACCTCCTTGCCCGCGTAATCATTGTGATTAGCGAGCGGCGCGTCGAGACCGTAACCGAGAAATTCGATCTGATCCACGGTGAAGCTGCGTTTGCCGCCAACGTTTCTGGGGAAGGTGATGCCTTCGCCGTCTTTGAACGTCCGGGTTTGACCGTTGACTTCAACGGCGAGCGTCGAACGGTTCGCGCTCTTGACGCCGAGCACGCGCACGCGCTGGAAGTACGAGCCGTTGTCGCCACCCGGTTTGACGCCCCACGAGCGCAGTTGCTCGGCCAGATAAGCTGCGGCCAGCCCGAGTCCTTCCGAGAATGTGGCGCGCCCTTCCAGTTCATCCGAAGCCAGATAGGTCAGCCACTTTTGCAGGTCTTCTGATTGCACCGTGGCTTTGTCGGCTTTGCGGTTTTGCGCGGGAACGGCGCTGAGCGTCAGGCAGAGCGTGACGATCAACACGAACATCCTTGTCACACGACGAGAGAGCATCTTTCTTTCCTCCTGATTGACGTTGGGAATGGATGGAAATCTTTACTTCAGGTCTGATTACGGATGGGCGCCGGGCCGGGTTACAGCATTTGCTTCAGACGTTGTAGTCGTGCAAATAAAATGACGGCAGTGGAATGACAATCGCCGTCAGACACTGCCGCCAAAAGACCGAGAATCTCCAGGGTCGTCAGTTGTTAGAAAAGCCTCTCCACTGCTGTTGGCGCGTTATGCTCTCTGACTCTAATTGTTGGTTGCCGGCGTTGGTGTCGGCAATGGTCGCTGCAATGCGTCAGCGGCGACGCGCACCTTTTGCCGTTCCTCCAAAATCTCTCTTGCCCGTTGCAATTGCTTCAACTCATCCTTAGCGTCGGTGATCGGTGTGGCTATGCCTTTAATGTCTTCAAGCATGGCTTTCTGAATCAGAGGGTCTGTGCCCAAATTGAAATTAGCCAGGGCGCCGGTGAGCGGATCGAGTGCGAGATCGTATTTTGTCTTGCGCCCGCCGGTGGAGGCGGGCAGCGAAACCACCCAACCAAGTTGCGCGATCTGCAACGTTCGGCGCCCGTGTTCTACGGTATTGTCTGTCGAGCGGCTGATTAGTCTGACGGCAGCTTTTGCCGGAATGCGGTAGTAGAAGCCGCGGTCACCTTTTTGGCCGAGTTCTTCTCCATAAGGCTCGTGGTTTTTAGGGAAGATTCCCTCAATTCGCCCGGCAAGTACGTTCTCCTTCTCCACTGGTTCCACTCGCAATACGACCATCGCCGCGCTTTTACAAGCGTCTTTGCGTTTCTGACAGGTCGAATCGTCGTCTTCACACACTTTGTCACGGTCAAACTGAAATGCGGGCGGAATCTTCACCCCTTGATAATTTGCCAGCAGTTCACATACGCCAGCCTCTTTAGCGAATATGAAGAGGCACTTCTTATCGTCCTTATCGTCCTTTTTGAAGAGGCACTTCTTATCGTCCTTATCGTCAGGCTTCCTTTCGGCGGGATGCGTAGGGGTCATCTCGAAAAGTCCAGTCCACGACTGCTTGTTGACGTCGCCGAGAAAATAAATCTTTTTCTGCTGCGCTATCAGGCTATCTATCTCTTGCAGCATAACCTTTAATGTCTCGGCTGACGGCGGTCTGGCGCTTCCGCCTTTGATCAACTCCTCGCGGCGGTCGCTGAGTTTCTTTATCTCTTTGTCATGATAGTCGGCCTTCTGATAATCGGTCCCAACGTATTTACCCATAAACTCCTTGCGCTCTTTCTTGAGCAGCCCGCAAAAGTAATCTCTGACACGCTCATCCCGCTTGCAGAAAAACTCTCGTTCTTCGCAAGACAAGTTATCGTAACAAGCCTTCCCGTGTTGATCGAGCTTTTCTCGGCACTCTACTGAGCATTTTTTCGAGGGAGGAGGAGGAGGAGGAGGTGGTGGTGGTGGCGCCATAAGGTCGGATTTTGCCGTCAAAGCTGGCGCAAGGATCGAGGCAGCCGTTTTCAACGCCCCAAGTGTAAAGTCGAGACTTTCGTTCGTGCTCTCAGCCGTTGCTTTAGTCAGCACCCCCTCCGAGTCTAAACTCATCATCAGGGTTTTGTTCTCGAGGTAATTCCCTTTGATTTTGACCATGAAGATTTGCTTCGGGTCAGCTTCGGCGCGCACATCGAGAGAGGGTTTTCCGATGCTGAAGGAAGTTTCATCTGCAGCTACGAAATCTTCTCGCGGCAAAGAATATAGGCGCGTAAAGCGCAAACTCTCCCGCGAACTTGTCCGTCCTGACAATCGTAACTTCCGCTTTCACCACCGTCCGCGGCAGCGCATAGATTATTCCATCCAGTTTGGGAGCGGGTTTGCCGGTTTGGGGCGGCTTGACCCTTGTTACAACCACCTTGGCCGTGCAAGAGGCAAAAACTATTGACAAGGCCATCAGTAAACATACGATCTTTTGTTTGCGCAACATGCGAATCTCCTTTTGTGTTTTATCGGTGGAGAGCGTGGAGGCTGAGGTCGTCTGATGGCTGTTCATTGCTTCGCCCTATTGGCCGACGACGTGGTCGTTACTGCGTCACATCGCTTTCTGCCTCAGCGCTTGGATGACACAGATGATTCCAGCGATTTTGTCCTTGACCACGCTCTTCCATAAACCGATCGCGGTTGATCGGCGCTCTCAACCTGAGATGCAAAATGATCGCGAGGTATTACAGGCGAGGCGATCATTTATTGAAGGGCATTCACATAATTGAGCAACTCCTCCTTCTTAAGCTTTAAAGCCTCGGTGTCCATTTTGCGATCCTGCGGCATCAATCCAAAATTGACAAAGGCCTTGATCTTGCCTTTTTCCTGGAAAACGGCTTCTTTGTCGAATACGTGATAGATCACGGAGCTGTGGCAGCGGAAGCAGAATTGATTGAGTAACTTCAGCAGAGCCTCGTCGTTCGGAGTCTGCCGGTTCCATACCCGAGCATTCGGATTGGTGGGCGGCGCGGGTATTGCCCGATCAATTGGCGGTAAGAAATTCGTATTGGTTTTGTGAATCCGGAGCCAGTTCTCAACCGCACGGACTTGAAAGTTTTCACCTCCCGCCGCGCGGTTCTGGTCGCTGATCTCAGTATTCAAAGTTCTGACCGCTTCAAAAGCCTCCTTAAAGGCGGCTGAACCGGTGTCGCGTCCCCCATCAAACAGAACGCCGTTTTTACTGTTCGTTCGAAGAATGGAGAAGTCATCGCCATCTTGGATGCGGTCGTTCCAATGGTCTGAATCGAGGTAATTCAGCTTGGCATGAACCCTGCTGCGCCCATGGCAGTCCGCGCACGCCGCCGGGAGATAGTAAGGCTTAACCGCGCTTGTCGCGCCTACCGGAAAGTCGCCGCCATCAAACGTCGCCGGAAGATTATCCGTGCGCTGCCCGCCATTGACAGCCGCGTTCTTGAAGACCATCCAGTAAGCGGAGTCTCTTCCGGCTTGGGGATTGCCGACGACCAACATGACCTGGTTGTTTTGTGAGCAACGGCTCGTGTCCTGTCTACAAGGTAAAAAAGGATCATTCGCCACGTCGGCGCGCTCCTGAAAAACATTGAAGAGCAGGAACATTGCCGTAATCCCCTTGTCTGTGGCTAGCGGGCCTTTCACGCGGAAGCGGACTACCTTGCGCCAGCCAAGCGGTTTGGTGTTTGCCGGGCCTCCGACATCCGAAACGTCAATAATTTTCGGCGCGAAGAACCGGGAGGCGACAAGATCTCCAGGGAAGCGCGCCATCAGTTGAGCGGAAGGCATGATTTCGATATCCCGCCCGGTAAGTGTACCGTAACCACAAAGCTTGAGAATGGTATCCAAGTTGGCGTCTTTTTCGATTCCGAGGTCGTTCTTGATGTCTTGGGCATACTGATCCGCTCCTTGCGGGGAACCGGTGTTAACCAAAACCTGGAAGTTTGGTTCTTGTCCGGAGACCTCGCGGAGTTTGAGGCTGGCTTGAGGATCGAACCCGGATTTTGAAGGCGGCTCAGTCTTTTTCTCCTGGCAGCTCAATGATCCGCAGGTAGCTGCTAAAACGATTACGCCGCAGGTCAAGAGAGCCGCGTAGCGGCGACGGCCAGATCTGTTCATTTGATATTCCTCCTTACAGAGACACAGTTAGACGAACCAGCCACCTGAGGAAGCTGAGCGATGTTCGCTAGACAATTACTGGGTTGGTTGTTCAGTGTGGCAACCGGGCCTGGCCAGTTGTCGTAACTATCCCGCGTTCAGGCTGTCGTGACGGCTAAGATGAACAAAATCACAAGGCCTCCAGTCCTGCATCAGAGGTCTGAGTCGGAGCAAAACGTTCAGCTTGCCGTCCCCTTCCTGAATATCCGATGTCAGGAACTCGAACGGTTTGTCCGGGCGAACATCCTCCAACACCTCGTTGAAATAGCGGTGGAAATCTCCGGGGCCGGGGCCGGTGTCCGGTTCGCAGCGATTTTTTATCGAGACGCGATATTGCGCGCCCGGCGCGACAGGCAATTCGATCCGGTTGTTCTCTTCGGGGCCGAAGCTCAAGAAGGCCGTTTCTTCCTTGCCGAGAGTGACGTTGCATCCTATCACCCTGGCTACTTCAAATTCCTTATCATGCCCGGCTATCGGCGGGTCCATGATGACGAACCATTTTGTGGCGGTGTAAAAAAGGCCGTGGTTGATGGTCATCTTCCGAGCAAAAACATTACCCGGTCTGATCTTCAATTTGCACCCAAAAAACTCCTTGCTCTCCAGGTCAACGACCCAGCGGAAATCTTCAGGATCGTTGTTCGGGTTCTTTCTGTCGAAATCGCCGACCGCCCCGCTCGGATGGATGTCCGCGTCGTTGGCCCGTCCGCTAACGCTGAAGCTGAGGTCGCCGGTGATTTTCAGGCTGCCGGCTCCTTTTCGCTTGTCATCGTCGGTCAATGAAAGAATCGTTTTGAATTCCGCAGACGGCGCGCCCCTCTCTTCAATGTCAATCGCCAGGCAGTGGCGCGGGTCATGGCCGAGGAATCCCGCATGGAAGCGGCGGCTCCCCCGGTCGAAGCAAAACACTATCAGTCCCTGAAAGGCGAGTGTGATGGTCGGTTCTGGCAGCTTAGGCATATTCGTTTACTCCTCTCTGATGATCAATATTTGGCGTAACCGCCAAAGACCGCAAAGGCGGCCCAGTCATAAGGTCTGTGTTGTTGCTTCAACATCGCGATCTGGGCCTGGCGGAGGGCTTGCGCGGTCGAGAGCCTTCCGTTCGCGCCAGATTGCGTGCGAAGCTGATGGAATATCGTCATAAGTTTTTCAGTCGGTTTCGCGCCGACGGCCCATAAACTGGAAACCACCAGCGGCGCACGCGCGACAAGGAACGCCCGCGTCAACCCGACCATTCCTTCGCCGCGATAATTCCTTCCCAATCCTGTTTCGCAGGCGGACAAAACAACCAAGCGCGTGTGGGGCAACTTCATTTTTTCCACTTCCACCGCCTGCAAAAAACCGTCGGCCAGCGCGACGCCCGATAGTTCCGGGCGGTTACGGTTGGAGAAGCCGTGCGTGGCGATGTGAATGACCTCGGCGTTCGGCGCCTCGCGCCGGAACATTTCCTTATTCGCTTCTTTGCCGGTTAACAGCCTGCTCTGCGCATAGCTTCCGGCGACGCTTTCGGCCAGGCGCGCGGTCGGGGTCAGGTCAACCGGAAACTGTTCGGCGAGACGCTGGTTAAATTCCGGATCGCCGACGCTCACCGCCCTCTCGCTGTTCGACGACTTCTCCCGCTCGTCAGCGAGTTCGGAGCAGCGTAGAAAGACCGCCGAGCTCGGGGCGAAGGAGATTTCGTATTGTTCGACCAGATAACGCTCCGACTCAGGCTCAATCAACGCGGCGAACGGCAGGTAACTGAGCGATTCATCCGGCACGAAGCAGATCTGCTTGCGCGCGCTCAGGAAAGGCTCAACCGGCTTGATCAGAATCGTGTAGAGTTCTTTCGCCAGCCGCTTCGCCCGCTCGTCATTCGCAGTTTTGTCAGTCGCCGCGCAAGCCAGGTAATCCCTGACCTTGGCGTTCAGATCGTCCGCCCGGATCGGTAAGGAGACGCTTTGAAAGACGGAATCCGAAACGACCCAGATTCTGAGCGACCGGCTGAGCGCGGCGTATTGCACGATCTGCACAGAGTCCGGCGCCCGCTCGCCGATCCGCCGCGCGTCAATCGCTTCGGCCCCGATCGAATCGCGCAACGTTCCGGCGCGCCCCTGATCGCAAAGGGTGAAGGCCTCGCGGTCGTCGCGCAGAAGGCCGGCGTAAAGCTCGACCGCCAGATCGTAAACTTCCTGGCCGGTGTCGAAGTAACTGTTCCTCAAGCTGTCTTCCCTGATCCTGTCGCGGTTATTGTTGAGCAGGCGCAGGGCCTCGCTTAGATCCTTCTGCGCCTCCCGCGCGTCGCCCAGCAGCAGGTGGATGGACAGTTTGCCTTTATTCGCCTCGAAGACGCCGTTGATGATGCCCAGCCGTTTGTACAATTCCAGACTCTTTTCGTAATGCTCGAGCGCCGGCGCCGACTGACCCGTCAGACGGTAAAGGTGTCCGAGCCGCACCAGCGAATGAGCGATGACGTTTTGCCCCATGGCGTCAGCTTCCATCTCGCGGCCGATCTGCAACGCCTGGTTGATCTGCGCGAAGGCGTCGTCGTAGGCGTTGAGCCGGCTGTAGATTTCCGACAGGAAGGCGTGCGAGCGCGATTGCTGGAGCGGGCGCTTCGCCTCCACCGCCAGATGCAGCGCCTCTTTCTCGCAAGCCGCCGCCGCGTGGAGTAAATCCAGTTCCTGATGGTTCGTCGACATCACGCCGTAAATCAGATACCCCCGCAGCGGAGATAAGGGGTAACGTCCCATCAAGTCCAGGGCGCGTCGCAACCAGTCGAATGATTGCCGGTCTTCACCGAGCAACCGGTACTCGATCGCCAACTGCCCGTAAATCACCAATTCCGAATCGTAATCGCGCAACTTGCGGGCGAGGGGAAGAGCGCGGAGGCTGTGCCCGATGGCGGCGTGAAAATCATAGCGGTTGCCGCTCAGGTCGGAACGCAGAATGAGCGACTGGACAAAGAGCCAATGGTAGCCCCGCGCCCTGGAATACCGCGCCAATTCATCCGCCATTGCCCGGCCGGGGGCGTGCTCGTTAAGCAACCTGTGGATAACGCCGAGCAGCAGGTCGGCCAATCGCGCTTCACATTCGCTGCCCGCTTGCGCAAACAACGCTCTGGCTTGCTGGTAAAGCTCGCGCGACTTTTCCTTCGCGGTCGGATTCACGGCCCGCGCTTCTTTGAACAACGCGCGGGCTTTGGCCAGCGCCGGAATCTGCCGGGCATTGACGCGGCTGTAGAAATTGACGACATCACGCGTATACGGATCGCCAATCTCAGCCCGGCCGGGATTGCCGCCGGGCGGGCCAGGATTGGCCTCCAACTCCGCCGCCCGCGCCAGCAAATTAAGCGTTTGCCCGGCTTCGTCCCGGCGATTGCGCGCCAGGTCATCCAGGTACTGGTCAATCAGACGTTCAGTGACGGCGTTGCCGGTCTGCGAACGGCTCAGGCTGAACGATTTCCATAGCCGGTCGTCGTCGCCGGCGAGCGCCGCGTTCAGGAACTCCTGCTGCAGGCTCTCGCGTTCTTGAAGCGCGCGGCCTTTCCGCTTCTCCAAATTGTCAAGATGCTCTCGCGCCTCTTTCGCCCACTCGCCCCCGCCGTCGCGCTCCAGATACTGCCGCCAGACGGAACTCGCATCCTCATAAGATCTCATCTGCTCCGCCGCCAGCGCCTTGTTGAACAGAGCTTCGAGCAAGTTGCGGTTCTGATCGAATGCCGCGCTGAAATGTTCGTAAGCCTCGGCGAAGATTCGGAGCGATTCGCCCGACTCCTTGTTTTCCGGTTCCACGCGCTTGCCCAACTCCATCAAGGCGACGCCGAGGTCGTTGCGGAACCTGGCGTTGTTCGGCTCCGCTTCGTGCGCCTGCCGGAGTTGAGCGAGCGCGTCATCGAGCGTTTGCCTTCTGGATTTCGTGAGGCCTTCGGGCGCAGCCGATTGAGAAAGCAACAGGTAGTAACAACCCAGCGCCCATCGTGATTCCGGCGTTCGCTCCCGAAGGTTCGCCTGGCGCAACAGGCTGGCCGCCTCTTCGCGCATCACGTCTTCCGGCGATTGTGTCCGTTCGCCGGCCGCGAGCGTGTCGTCGAACTTCGCGTGGTCGAATCCGGACAGGCGCGACTCGATCGGGCGCTTCTCGCGGTATGACTCCTTTAAAAGCGAAAGCCCCTGATTAACCGGCGACTGGGCGAGCCTGTACCGGATGAATAATCCAATCCCTAGTATCAGAACGACGGCCATCGCCGGAGCGGCGACCCAGCGCCAGTCAAAAAGTATTTTGCGCTTTCGATCCTTGACACTCACGGCGTTTTCCGGCGATTCAATTCTGGCTCCTGTTTCCGCCATTGCTTGAGAATGCAGTAAGGCTCGCGCGGTTTTGACTTTGACGCGGCGGTCGCCGGTTATCAGGAACTGGCCGACGAAATCGGCCAGTTCCTTCGCCGGCAGATCGCCGCGGACGTAATCGTCAATCAGATCGAACTCGGCGACTTCGACCGCCGTCTGAAGCTCCGCATCTGCGAGCAAGCGGATTTCGATATCTTCCTGCTCCGCCAGCGGCAGATCGCCGAGCAGAAACCTTCGGATCGTCTGGTCGTTGGGCGGTTCATAGTTCATAAGCGGATCACAAACTTATGACCCCCTCCATCCTGTTATGCAGGCAGTCAGGGGTTCATTACATCGGGATCGGAGATTTTTTGCAGGCATTCCAGCAGGCAGTGGTGGAGAACCTTTCTGAGGCGCAGCGCGATGAGCGCCAGATAGTTGCGTGTTACCCCGAGTTCTTCAGCCAACTCGCGCCGCCGAGCGATCCTTTCCCGGCCGGAGTACTTGAAATATTTAGTGATCAGGTAGCGGTCTTTGCCGGGAAGTGTATTCAGGCAGTGTTCGCAGCAACGGCTTTGCCGCTCCTTGTCATTTGTCATATCGAGGTTGTCATCAGGACTGTCGTGAACCTCCGGCTTGAGCGGTTCGGTCGCCACGCCCCGCAGATGCTCTTTGCGCACGTAGACGGCGAAGGTGAAGATGCGGCGCTCCGGCTCGTGGTAATTATCGGTCACCTGATCCATCTTGCCGACGACGCGGTCTATGGTTTCGTTGGCCAACTCGTCAGCGTGCGGGCAATTGAAATCTCCGTGGCAGGTCTGGCGGGCGAAGTATTGCGTGAGTCCGCGGCGAATCACCTCGTACTTTTCCCCGGCCAGGTCTCGATCAGGATGGAGCCAGGCCAGAAAACGGTCGAACTTCTCCTTTGTGAGATTTCCACCCATCTTCAGGTTGTCGTCAATGTTTTGATCCGAGCTTGAACTGCTTCTACCGCATCTGTCGTTCGCATCTGTCGTTCGCATCTGTCGTTCGCATCTGTCGTTCGGCGCGAACTTTAACAAGCCGGCAATTCGCCGTCCAGATTTTCCAGCCCCTGAAAGCAAAAAAGGCAAGAACACCGTCCCTGGCGTCTTGCCGTTATTTCCTGGTTTCGCCCTGGCAAGTTCTTATTCGGCGGTCTTCTTCGCCTTCGGACGCAGATTGCCGGCGAGCACCTTCTTTCGCATCCTGATCGCCCGCGGCGTGACTTCGACCAGTTCGTCGTCGGCGATGTATTCAATCGCCTGCTCCAGCGTCAACTCGCGCACGGGTACCAGCCGCAACGCTTCGTCGGCGGTCGAAGCGCGCATGTTGGTCAGCTTCTTTTCGCGGATGATGTTCACATCCAGATCAACGTCACGCGAGTTTTCGCCGACGATCATTCCCTCGTAGACCGCAGTCTGGGGTTTAACGAAAATCTCGCCGCGCTCCTGCAGGTTGTAGATCGCGTAACCCGTCGCGTCGCCCGGACGGTCGGCGACCAGGCTGCCTGAGCCTCGGCCTTGCAGTTCACCCTGCCATTTACCCCAGCGCAAAAACAGAGTGTTGAGCAAGCCAGTGCCTTTGGTTTCGGTCAGGAATTCGTTGCGGAATCCGATCAAACCGCGCGACGGGATTTCAAACTCCATCCGCACGCGTCCGTGCCCGTGGTTGATCATCTTGGTCATCTGGCCTTTGCGGAGACCCATCGCTTCAGTGATCACGCCGATGAATTGTTCGGGCACATCAATCACCGCCATCTCGATCGGTTCGTGCGTTTCGCCTTCGAGCTTGCGCGTGACGACCTGTGGGCGTGCGACGTTCAACTCGAAACCTTCGCGGCGCATCTGCTCGATCAAAATCGCCAGTTGCAACTCGCCCCGGCCGGAGACGTTGAAACTGTCGGGCGAATCGGTCTCTTCGACGCGGATCGCCACGTTGCCCAACAATTCTTTGTCGAGCCGCGCGCGAATTTGGCGCGAGGTGACGAACTTTCCATCGCGGCCTGCGAACGGCGAGGTGTTGACGCTGAAGATCATCGAGATCGTCGGCTCGTCAACTCTGATGCGCGGCAGCGGGCGCGGTTCAATCGCCGAAGTCACGGTGTCGCCGATGTTGATGCCTTCGATGCCCGCGAGCGCGATAATCTCGCCCGCCGACGCTGTTTCGATCGGCGTCTGCTTCAATCCCTCGAACGCGTAAAGCTGCGTGATCTTGGTCTTCTGCAACTGGCCGTCGAAGCCGACGACCGCGATCTGGTCGCCAACCGTGACGGAGCCGTTGAAGATGCGGCCGATGGCCAGACGGCCCACGTATTCGCTGTAGTCGAGGTTGGCGACCAGTATCTGCAATGGAGCGTTTTCGTCGCCGCTCGGCGGCGGGATGGTTCGGACGATCTCTTCAAAGAGCGGCTGCAAATCCTGGCCTTCGTGGTCGAGTTCGTGTTTGGCCACGCCGTCACGCGAGATGGCGTACAGGATCGGGAACTCGATCTGTTCGTCGTCCGCGTCCAGGTCAATGAACAGATCGAAGACTTCGTTGACCACTTCCGGCGCGCGCGCATCCTGGCGGTCAATCTTGTTGATGACGACGATGGGTTTGAGTTTCAGTTCGAGCGCCTTCGACAGCACGTAGCGGGTTTGCGGCAGCGGCCCCTCCGAAGCGTCCACCAGCAGCAGCACGCCGTCAACCATCGTCAACACGCGTTCGACTTCGCCGCCGAAGTCCGAATGGCCCGGAGTGTCAACGATGTTGATCTTGAACTGGCCGTAGCGCACCGAGGTGTTCTTGGCCATGATCGTGATGCCGCGTTCGCGTTCCAGATCCATCGAATCCATCACGCGCTCGACGACGCGTTCGTTGGCGCGGAACAGTCCCGATTGTTTCAACATCGCATCAACCAGCGTGGTTTTGCCGTGGTCAACGTGGGCGATGATGGCGATGTTGCGAATGTGATCGTGAATGGTCGTTATTGAATTCATATGAGTTCTTGATGAAAGCCGAGCGATGAACCGGTAAACGCAATGCTAACAATTGGCCGGAGCTTTGTCACATCGCCCATCATGCCGCGGTCTTCAGGCCGCATAAGCTGAAATCGAATTTCATTCAAATTTCATTGCGGCGCGCCTGACTGATTGACGGTTCCGGTTTCGATTCGTATTTTGGCTTCAAGCTGTCACGCGGGGAATCTAGTGGAAGGCTTCAGAAATTTCCCTCCCAGAGAGCCTCTTATTTTCCTTTCCTGCATTTTCCTTTCCAGCCAGCGATCAGAAAGGAAAATGCAGGAAAGGAAAATAAGAGCCGAAAGCGGGTGGGTTACTTTTGAACCTGTCCGCTAGTCGCGGAATTTTAAAGGAGACCACCATGGGCAAACACAAAGCACACGAGAAAGAATCGAAGAAGAAAAACGGGAACGGCAAGAATGGCCACAACGGCCACGATCACAAATTGCTCGACAGTTTGAATCGCGCGCTGTCGTTGGAATACACGGGGATGATCCAGTATCTGCAGCAGCATTGCGCCATCAAAGGTCAGGAGCGCCAGCAATTCGCGCCGTTCTTCGCCGCTTCGAGCAACGAGTCGCATCTGCACGCGCAAAACCTGGGCAACAAGATCGCTGCGCTCGGCGGCGTTCCAACCATCGCGCCCGCGAAAATCCGGCAGGGAACTAGCCTGGCCGAGATGCTCAAACACGATCTGGAAATGGAACGCGAGGCGCTCAATGCTTATATCAAAGCCTGGGAAGCGGCCCAGGGCGACCATCCGCTGGTTTTCTGGCTCGAAGAGATCATCAGCGAAGAGCAGTTGCACGTGGACGAGTTGGAAAAACTCAACGCCATGTATTAGTAAGACCCCCTGCGGTTGCGGTTGAATAATGCCTGCCGGATAATGAGGCCGTCATTCCAAATCGAAATCTCAGGAGGAAAAAATGGCCGAAGTCATCAAATGCGCGCGCTGCAAGCAGAAACTCCCCGCATTGGAAAAACCGCCTTTCAGCAATGCGCTGGGCAAGAAGATCCACGAACAGATTTGCCAGAGTTGCTGGAAAGCCTGGGTGGCGACCCAGAACCAGTTGATCAACCATTACGGCTTGAGCACGATCAATCCCGAACACCAACAGTTTCTGATCGGGAATATGGAAGCGTTTCTGTTCGGGGAAGGTTTGAAAACGCAGATTGACACCTCGCTCGAAGGCACGATCTCGCATTGATCAACAACCGAAAGGAGTCTGCTATGTCAGAGCGCAAGTTAATTCGGCGGTGTCTCGGATTGGCTCTCGGTTTGTTGTTGGCCGGCGCCATTGGCGACGTCTCCGCGCATCGGTACAACCCAGCCAGAGTGGAGATTGGCATCAAGGAGTGGCCGGTTCCCACCGCCAACAGCCATCCCCACGATCCGGCGGTCGCGCCGGACGGTGCGGCCTGGTACACGGGACAGAATTCAAACACGCTGGGCCGGCTGGACCCTCAAACCGGCAGGTTCACGGAATACCCGTTGCCGACTCGTGGGTCAGGCCCTCACGGACTGGTTGCCGATCGGGATGGCGCCATCTGGTATACCGGAAACTCTGCCGGCTTGATCGGCAAGCTGGACCCGAAGACCGGCCAGGTTACGGAGTACCGGATGCCCAATCCTCTGGCGCAAGACCCGCACACGCCGATCTTCGATCAGCGGGGCATTCTCTGGTTCACCGTTCAGATCGGAAATTTTGTGGGGCGTCTCGACCCGGCGACGGGCGAGATCAGGCTGGCGCCATCGAAGACGCCCAACTCCCGGCCCTACGGCATCGTCGTCAATTCCAAAGGCACGCCATTCTTCGATCTTTTCGGGACGAACAAGCTCGCAAGCATCAACCCAACGACATTGGAGATTACCGAATACACGCTTCCCACGGGCGCGCGTCCCCGGCGCATCGCGGTGACGCCGGACGATGTTATCTGGTACACCGATTATGCTCGAGGTTTTCTCGGACGGTTGGAGCCGCAAACCGGAAGAGTAACTGAATACGCCTCTCCGGGAGGTCGGAACTCGCAGCCTTATGGAATTGCCAACACCTCCGACGGCGTGATCTGGTACAGCGAATCAGGAGTCCAGCCAAATACCATCATGCGCTTCGATCCGGCTGACAGCAGCTTCCAGTCCTGGCCGATTCCTTCGGGAGGCGGAGTGGTGAGGCATATTGTGTCTGCGCCCGGCGACGACGTATGGATCGCTTGCAGCGGGGTAAACCGGGTTGGGCGGGTCAGCGCCGCGGCGCCGGCGGTCAGCGTTTCAGCGGCCAGCTTTGCCGCCGGGTCGGTGGCGGCGGAATCCATCGTGGCGGCGTTCGGCTCCCGGCTGGCGACTGCGACCGAGGTGGCGAAGACGCTCCCGCTGCCAACAGAACTGGCTAACACTAAAGTCAGCGTGCGAGACAGCGCGGGCGCTGTGCGAGATGCGCCGCTGTTCTTCGTGTCGCCAACGCAAGTCAATTATCTGGTTCCGGCGGGGACGGCGAATGGGACGGCAACCATTACAATCACCAGTGGTGATGGCCGAATCTCCATCGGCGCCGCGCAGATCGGAGCCGTAGCGCCAGGCTTGTTTGCGGCCAACGCCGATGGCCGAGGCGTGGCGGCGGCGAGTGTGTTGCGGGTCAAGGCGGACAACTCCCAAATCTATGAGGCGGCGGCGGTCTTCGACGCGGCGCAAAACCGGTTCGTCGCCCGCGCAATTGATTTGGGACCGGAGGGTGATCGAGTTTTTCTGATCTTCTTTGGCTCGGGCCTGCGCTTCCGCAGCGCGCTGTCAACTGTCACGGTCAAGATCGGTGGCGTGGATGCGACGGCGCCATTCGCCGGAGCGCAAGGCGATTTCGTCGGTTTGGATCAGGTCAACGCGCTGCTGCCGCGCAGTCTGGCCGGACGCGGCGAGGTAGAGGTGGTTCTGACAGTGGATGGACTTGTCGCCAACACGGTCACGGTCAAGATCGGTTGATTATCAGAGACAGTCAGGCGCCAAGCGTGTGCAGCAGGTCAATGACGTGCAGGATGGGGATATTGTTATACACCTTGAGACTCAGCAGATCCTTATCGAGCGAAACAATCATATCGGCCTTGCCGTCAACGGCGGCTTCGACGATCGCATCATCCTTTGGATCACGAACGACTCGAAGAGATGTTGTGGGTTGGACGATTTCGGCGATGTGAGCAATGTCCTTGAGCCGCTGAGTAACGGCTTGGGAATTTACCTTCCCCAACCTACGCAGCACTTTCCCGGTTTCATTGATGATGTTGGTATCGAGAACAATTCTAAGCAACGGTTCGGGCACGTTGTTCCGCACGGGTTTCCTTTACTATCCGAACAATATCGTCATCCGTAAGATCGAGTTCTGCGCCTATCTTCTCCCAGTATTCAGCGCACTTACGCTGTTCTTCCTCTGTCAGCGGCTCAAGTCTTCCCGCAATCGCGTCCTCAATGATTTGATTGACCGCCGCTTCAAACCGCGCGTCATCATCGAGGGCAACATCGAGCGCGACTCCCTCTCCGTTCTGTTCAACAGCTAACTCAACGCCTTCGGACGTTACCAGTCGCTTGAGCATAGCGAGCAGTAGGCCAAGCTTCGAGTCATCTTTTAGTTTGATTGTCAGTTCAGTCATCTTTCTGCCCCTTTGGCTTTGCGTTTGTCGGGAACGCAATTGTACTAAAAGCACATCGGACTTGCGACTGTGCTTGCTATCGCAACAAAAACAATGCGCGGACGAGAGCCAATGGTCCTCGTCCGCGCATTGTTTTGAGCATAGAGCCGAAGCAGGCTTAGATGTTGAAGTAGAGCGCAAACTCCCACGGATGCGGGCGCAGCCGGATCGGGTCTACCTCATTCTTCCGTTTGTACTCGATCCAGGTCTCGATCAAGTCCGGGGTGAAGACGTCGCCTTTGAGCAGGAAGGCGTGGTCAGCCTCCAGCGCGTCGAGCACCACGTCGAGTGAGCCAGGCAGTTGCTTGATCTCGGCGGCCTCTTCCGGCGGCAACTCGTAGAGGTCTTTGTCGAAAGGTTGGCCCGGATCAATCTTGTTGGCGACGCCGTCCAATCCCGCCATCACACACGCGGCGAAGGACAGATACGGATTGCAGGTCGGGTCGGGCGTGCGGAACTCGATGCGCTTGGCCTTTTCGGATTTCGAGTACATCGGGATGCGAACCGCAGCCGAACGATTGCGTTGGCTGTAGGCCAGGTTGATCGGCGCCTCGTAGCCCGGCACCAGGCGGCGATACGAATTGGTCGTCGGCGCAATCAACGCACAGAGCGCCGGCGCGTGTTTGAGAATGCCGCCGATGTAATGGAGGCAAGTCTGCGAGAGGTCGGCGTAACCGCCTTTCTCGTAGAAGATGTTCTTTCCTTCTTTCCACAGCGACTGGTGCGTGTGCATGCCAGAGCCGTTGTCCTGGAAGATCGGCTTGGGCATGAAGGTGACGGTCTTGCCGTATTTGCGCGCCACGTTCTTGGTGACGTATTTGTACCAGAACACCCGGTCAGCCATTTTGACCAGTGTGTCGAAGCGCATGTCAATTTCAGTTTGACCGCCTGTGGCCACTTCGTGGTGGTGGACTTCGATCTTGACGCCAACGCTTTCCAGCGCGAGCACCATCGCGGAGCGGATGTCCTGCATATGATCGTCGGGCGGAACGGGGAAGTAGCCCTGCTTGTAGCGCGGGCGATGGCCCAGGTTCGGACGATCCGGCGTCCCTTCACGGCCTGAATTCCAGAAAGCGGCTTCGGAATCGAGGTAGTAGAAACCGTAGTTGTAGCTCTGGTCGAAGCTGACATTGTCGAGGATGAAGAATTCCAGCTCCGGGCCGATGTAGATGGTGTCGGCGATGCCGATCTTCTTAACGTACTCTTCAGCCTTCTTGGCCACGTAGCGTGGGTCGCGGCTGTAGTTGCCGCCGGTCACCGGGTCTTTCACGTCGCAGATCAAAACCAGCGTCGGATGCTCGGTGAAGGGGTCTATCTGCGCCGTCGTCGGATCGGGGAAGAGCAGCATGTCCGACTCGTTGATCGTCTGGAATCCGCGGATCGAGGATCCGTCGAAACCGATGCCTTCAGCGAAGAGGTCTTCAGTCAATTCGCTGGCTGTGATTGAGAAATGCTGCCAAACTCCCGGCAGGTCCACGAACCGCAGGTCTACGATTTGAATACCCTTCTCTTTGGCAAGCTTAACTACGTCTTTTGGGGTCATTCATTGCCTCCTTGTCAGGCGCAAGGCCCCCGGCCCCGGCCTGAAATGAAATAGGTGAAATAGGAAAGGAACTGATGATCTATTCCTTCGCGCTATACTGCGACGATGGTCTCTCCAGGTATTTCGGCCTCATCGTCAACTCGATGTCAATCGCGCGCAGATCGCTGATGAAGCGGCGGACCGATTCGACCGCGAAATCGCGAAAATCGGACTCCGTCGCATAGCGATCCCGCTCACTGGTCAGGCAGGCCATCAATTTGCCGTAATCATTCTCCGCCTGTTTATCGTCTTCACTCATACCATTCCCACGTAGCCAGATTCAGATCAGTGAGTGAGCGGACAGCTTGCGCCGCTGCCACTACGGCTTCAGTCTACCTGTGGCGGCGGATCAGTAATCCGCGGGCAACGCGCCACCCACCGAGCAATGAGTTTGGATAATGGCTTTGAAATGACAATCGCGTACCATCAAGAACAGCCCGAACTTCCAGCCATTTTTGTTGCAACTCTCTTGCCAATGACGCCTGAGGCTCCGGCGGGACTGCCTAAGTTGTGGCGATAGAGCAATAACCGAAAAAACAGGGGCGTTCAGCGAGCGGCCGGCGCTTCAATTGAACTTGCAAAAATGTAGGCTGCTACGAATATCCAGACAAAATTGTCGGGTTCGAATCAGTACCGCGAGCGGTAGCGAGCGTGGCTCTATCAGTCGGTCATTGATTTAGTCACGCTCGCTACCGCTCGCGGTACTGATCGGCCTCGAATCAGCCTCGAAAACGGCGGCAGTCAATCTCGTACTTCTTCACCTTGTAGCCGAGAATGCGTTCGGTCGTGTCGAGCAGCCTGGCCGCGCGCGCGCGATTGCCACGCGCGGTTTTCAACGCATCCTGGATCAAGTCCTTCTCGAACGCTCCCACGGCCTGATCCAGATTCATCTTCGTCACCGTGCCTGAGCCTTCGGCGGTTTGCAGCGTCGGCGGCAGGTGGAAGCCGTGAATCACGTTGCCTTCGCACACCAGCGTCGCGCGTTCGATCACGTTCTCAAGCTCGCGCACGTTGCCGGGCCAGTGATAACTCATCAGCATGTCAATCGCGGGCGTCGAGATGCGCTTGATCCGTTTGCCGTTCTGGCCGTTGTACTTTCCCAGAAAATGATCGGCCAACAACAGCACATCCGTCTTGCGCTCGCGCAAGGGTGGCAGATAGATCGAAAAGACATTCAGCCGGTAATACAAATCCGAACGGAAGCGCGTGTCCTGCACCGCCTGCTCCAGGTCAACGTTCGTCGCGGCGATCAACCGCACGTTGACCTTGATCGTTTCGGTTCCGCCGACGCGCTCGAATTCGCGTTCCTGCAAAACGCGCAGCAGCTTGACCTGCATCGCCGGCGAAAGGTCTCCGATCTCGTCCAGAAACAGCGTCCCGCTTTCGGCCAGCTCGAACCGCCCGCGTTTGCGCGCTACGGCGCCGGTGAACGCGCCTTTCTCGTGGCCGAACAATTCCGATTCGATCAGCGATTCGGGCAAGGCGGCGCAATTGACTTTGACGAAGGGCTTGGACGAACGCGAGCTGTTGTAATGAATCGCGTGGGCGACCAGTTCTTTGCCCGTGCCCGATTCGCCGCGAATCAGCACAGTGGTGTTCGTGTGCGCGACCTGCGCCACCTGATCGTAAATGTCGCGCATCTCCTTGCTGGTGCCGACGATGTTCTGGAAATTGTATTTCTGCTGCAACTCGCGTTTGAGCAGCGCATTCTCGTCCTGCAACTGCGCCCGCTCCTGCTCGACCAGTTGCGCCAGCCTGAGGCTCTGCGAAATCATCGAAGCGACGATGGTCAGCAGTTGCACCGAATCCTCGTAATTCCGGTTCTGTTTGAACGGGTAGGTGATCGAAAGGGCGCCGATGGCCTTGCGCCGATCCTTGATCGGCACGCAGATGAAGGACTCTTCCTTGTCGGGCGCGCGCTTCCGGGTGCGGTTCAAAAACAGCGGCTCCTTGCTCACCTGCGGCACGATGATCGGCCTGCCGCTCGCCACGACCTTGCCGGTAATGCCTTCGTCAACTTTGTAACGTCCGCGCTGGCGTTCGCCTTCGCTCATTCCGTGCGCATATTGAATCGAAAGACTGCCCTCGTTTTCGAGCACCGCGATTGCGCCACGCTTCATCCCCAGCTCGCGGTCCAGAATTTCCAGGACTTTCTCGACGGCGGCGTGGGTGTCGAGCGTGGAACCCAGGGCCTGGCTGACCTCGAACAGCGCGGTCAGCCTTTTACTTTTGATTTTCGCTGTGTCATCCATCGTGGTTACAAATCTTGAGCCTACAAAATTGTTCATTTAAATTACCAAGATAACATTTTTGTTATTTTTGATGAAAGCCGGGATGGACAGAACAGAAGGTTTTTCTCCTCCGGATGGACAGAAAAGTTCGAGTCGGGCTAAGATGCGCGCGCCACAAAAATCCAGAAATCCCCACAGTTTTATCTGAAGACGCCGAAGCGATCTCCGGCAAATCCGCGTTCGCCGCCGGCTTCGCCATCGATCTTTTCGTGGGGCAAGATGGCATCTTGTCCCACATTTTCCGAGGAGCAAAAATGCCGCGAAAAATAAGCCTTCCCCTGTCACTGTGTGTTATTTGTTGTGCGCTCAGCGCGCCCGTCTTTGCTGATGAAATCAAATTGAAGAACGGCGACCGCATCACCGGGACGATCATCAAATCCGACGGTAAAAACCTGACTTTGAAATCGGAGTTCCTCGGCGCGGTGAACATCACCTGGGACGCCGTCGAACAAATCACCTCCGCCGAGCCGCTTCATCTGAATTTGAACGACGGGCAAACCCTCGTCGGCGTAATCACCACCAGTGCCGAAAAATACGAAATTGCGACGAAAGATGCAGGCACGGTCTCCGTCGCCAAAGCTTCGATAAAGACCATCCGCAATCAGGAAGAGCAAACGGCGTACCTCGCCGAGATTGATCGTCTGCGCAATCCGGGGCTGCTCGACCTGTGGGCCGGGACATTTGACGCGGGCTTGAGCCTGACCCGCGGCAACGCCGACACCAATACGTTCACCATCGGAGCCAACGCCGCGCGCGCCACCACCCGCGACAAAATCAGCGTTTACGCCGCTGCGATCAAAGCCAGAGCCAGAAGCCGGACGACCGGATTGCAGGAAGAGACCGCGAACGCCATTCGCGGCGGCGGGCGTTACGAAATCAACCTGACTTCGCGCAGCTTCGCGTTCGGTTTCAGCGACCTGGAATTCGATGAGTTTCAAAGGCTCGATCTGCGACTGGTGCTGGGCGGAGGTTTGGGTTGGCGCGCGATCAAAAACGAGAACACGCTGCTGGACGTGTTCGGCGGCGGGTCGTACAACAAAGAATATTTTTCGACGGGGCTGAAGCGCAGCGCGGGCGAGATTCTGGTCGGCCAGGAGTTGTCGCATAAACTCTCGTCACGCTCGCTGCTGAAAGAGCGCCTGGTCGTTTTCCCCAACGTTCAGGAGACGGGCGAATATCGTTTGAACTTCGACACTTCGCTGGTGACGAGTTTGAGCCGCTGGTTGAGCTGGCAGATTACGCTGAGCGACCGTTACTTGAGCAATCCGGTTCCAGGCGCGAAGAGCAATGATGTGCTGTTGACGACGGGCATTCGGCTGACTTTTGCGAAGTAGCTCAGAGGAGAAACCATTCCCTTGCCCTCATTCCTTTGCTAATAGCAGGGGAATGAGGACAAAGGAATATCAGCGCGGCCCGAAGTTCTTGAACAGATAATCAACTAGCGGCTCTTTCTCCGCGTCGGTCACGACTGCGCCCCAGCGGATCATCTTCTCGACTTCGCGCGTCCAGCCCTGCCGCGAGAGCCGCTGCTGCGTGGTCAAATCGGCTTCGTGGCAGAGCAGGCACTGGTTCTCGAAAATCTCTTTACCGCGAGCTTCGCCGGTCATCGCCACGTTCGGCGCCGCGACCTTGCGTGGAGCGAAATTAGCGGCGAAGTAATCAACCAGGATCGTTTTTTCCGAATCGCTCACCACCGCGCCCCAGCGGATCATCTTCTCGACTTCGCGCGTCCAGCCCTGCCTCGACAAACGCTGGGAGACGATCAGATCGGCTTCGTGGCAGAGCAGGCATTTGTCGCGCGCGAGTTCAACGCCTTTGCCTTCGGGCAAATCCTGCTGAGCCGCTCGCGTAGTTCGATTGAGCGAAGCGGCGATGGCGAGCGCCATCGCCGTCATCGCCAGCGCCAGTTTGATTGTGGTCAATTTACGCTTCGACATTGATCCTCACCCTGTCAATCACGTTCCAGAGATAACCCGACGGGTTCCATTGCGGAGCGACGGGTTGCACATTGCCTTTGTCATCAGTCGCGCGAGACATCAGCAGATACGACCCGGGCTGGGCGATGTTGAATTCGTACTCGAACGATTGCCACGCGTAACGCTCGCGCTCCTTGCCCAACTTCGCCGGGAACCACGAACTTCCGTTGTCCATCGAAACATCAACTTTTGTGATGTTCGATTCGCCGGCCCAGGCAAACCCTGTCAGGCGAACTTTGCCGGGCTTGAACTTCGCTCCTTCGAGCGGCGAGTTGATGAACGATTTGATGACCAGGCCGGTGAGCGGAACCATATCCTTCGGATCAACCGCTTCGCCCGGCGCGACGCGACGGTTCGGATAACGATAGGCCGTTTTGACGAAGAAGCCTTCGTGCTCCTTGTCAATCAATTGAACGTGCGTGAGCCATTTGACCGCGTAAGCGCCTTCCCAACCCGGCACGACCGCGCGCAACGGAAAGCCGTGCAGCGGCGGCAGAGGCTCACCGTTCATTTCGTAAGCCAGCACTGTGTCCGGGTGCAGAGCTTTCTCGATGGGCACGTTGCGGATGAAGTCAGGCATCTTGCCGACAGGTTTGTCCGCGCCGTTGAGCGCCACGTATTTGCCCGTTGGTTTCACGCCGGCTTTCTTCAACACATCGGCCAGTCGCGCGCCGCTCCATCGCGCGGTGCCCACGGCGCCTTTCTCCCACTGAATGCCCGCGACCGGCGGGTCGTAAAACGCGCGACCGTTGCCTGCGCATTCCAACGTCACTGTGACAGTCGCTTTCGGCATCTTCTTCAATTCATCGAGCGTCAACGTGATCGGGCGCTCGACTTCGCCATCAACCGTCAGCTTCCATTCGTCCGCGTTGACCTTCGCCGCGTAAGAATGATGGCGCACATAAAACAGATCGTTCGGCGTGATCCACGTGTTGAGCAGACCGACCGGCGTCTCCAAATCTTCCGGGCGGAGCGAGCGAACGATCAATTTCTCTTTGCCTTTGATGACGTTTTGCGTGAAGACAGTGTCGGGAAGTAGCTGAGCCAATGTCAGACCTACGCCTAGTTGACCTGCGCCGATGAGAAGATCACGGCGCGAAAATGTGGACGAGCGCGAATGATGGCTCTCCTTCTTTTTCATCTTTCGACCTCGGTTGGATGTTGTTGTGATTCGATAAATACGTTACAAACGCAGGCAGATTCTATGCGTCCGGTCAGTTGGCGGTCAAATACTGCGGTCTTCGCTTTTGATCAACAGCCAATCGGAGCTAAGATTAGCGCCACCATTTTCGGACAATCCGGTATTCCAGCAAAAGGAGTAAGCTCTATGCCTCGTAACTGCTTAGTCACATTGTGCGCGCTCTTCCTGTTGGCGCTGACGCCTGCGACACTCCAGTCCGTGTCAGCTCAGAAGCAGGGTTCAACCAGAACCGCCGGTCAACCACGCCGCCCCGCGTCGAAGCCCGCGCCGATGACCAACCGCGACGTGATCAAACTGGCGCAAGCCAAAATCAGCGACGAGATCATCATCGCCAAGATCAGGCAGTCGCCGACGAACTTCGATCTTTCGACCGACGGCATCGTTCAGCTCAAGACGGCTGGCGTCAGCGAAGCTGTTTTAAAGGTGATGATGAGTCCGCCAGCGGATTCCGCTCAACCGAACCCATCATCCACTCAACCGGCCACTCAACCAGCGCCTGCTCGCACGCAAACGGCTTCGGCGCCGAAGCCCGAAGCTCCAGCGGCCAAACCGGCTGAGACTGCGCCGGTTCATTCGTCTTTGGAGAAAGTGGCTACGGGCAAATCTGGCGCTTTCGTCGTTCGCTCCAAGCCCAAGCCTGCGCCGGTGCGCGCTGTCATCAGATCGGCGCCGCAGAATTATGGGATGTACGTCGAAGTCGGCGGTCAGTTGAAACCCGTCGGGCGCATCCAGACCAAAGTCCAGCACAGCAAATGGCGCAGCATGCTGGCTACCCGCGTCCCGTTCGTCCGCCAGAAGATAGACATCAACATCCCCGGCGCGCATTCCGACAGCCGCTTCGAATTGCCCCAGCCGGCCTTCTACGCCTTCTTCCCGCCAGGCCGCGACGTGTCGAAATTCAAACTGATCCACTGCAAGATCACCGGGCAGGGTTACGACCAGCGCACCGTAGCCAACCTTTCGATCATGTTCAGCCGCGAACAGAACCAGGATGAGATCACTTGCGACATCGGGCCGACAGACGTCAAAGACCTTTACCGCATCCTGCCGCGCGAAGAGATGCCTTCGGGCGAATACGCTTTCGTCGAAGGTAATGCGGGAGCGCAGTCCGCCGAGAACGTCCAGATCATTGACGTGTGGGATTTCGGTATTGATCTGAAGGACGACAAGCTCGGCGTCTCGGAATACCTGGATAAATTCTCGCTGGTCTCGAAAGGCGACGTGACGTTCCTCGATTGGTCGAAGAGCGACGCGCAGAAGATCGTTGACGAGCATGCGGCGTCGGAGAACGTGCGCGGCAAATTGCTCGGCCCATTCAAACGCCAGTTCGCCACGCTCGGCGTTTACTGGATGGACGAAGAGTTCGCCAAAGCTTTCGCCCGCCTGGAAATGCTTGACCGCAACCTGACGCCGGAGCAGGCGAGCAAGCTGGCCGGCCTGTTGCTCGATGTTGATCAAAATAACAATCACCTGCTGGTCACTATCGGGCAGAAGCTCGGTTCGGGCCGTTTGATCGGCGCGAACGAAGCCGAACGCACGATGCGGCCTTACGACGCCGTGCTCTACAACGCCAAAGACGACGACTTCATCGTGGCCGCCAGGAAGATCGAAGGGTTGGGCGGATACGCCGGAGTGTGGAAGCTGACTTTCGATAAAGCAGGGATCAAAGGGCCGTTGACCAGCGCCGGGCCGGAAGTCTATTTCGAGGCGCGGCTCAACCAGAACCTCGATCTCAAAGCCAAATTCAGATCGGAACAACTGACGTCGAAGTTGGCTTTGGCGAAATAGACGGGTAAAAATGTACAGCAGACTGTCTCGGTCTGCTGAGGTCTCCGCCAGTAGCCCACTTGAGGAGACCTCAGCAGACGGTCCAGTCTGCTGTACATCCGCGCCATTTCACCTCCGAGTTGGCTTTGGCGAAATAGACGGGTAAAAATGTACAGCAGACTGTCTCGGTCTGCTGAGGTCTCCGCCAGTAGCCCACTTGAGGAGACCTCAGCAGACTGGACAGTCTGCT